>Ga0307497_10000095_pt1 | contig 17837 bp, 23 predicted proteins | sample 10_S_MG_FD_201366 | JGI IMG/M metagenome (GOLD analysis project Ga0307497, IMG submission 201366) | Soil microbial communities from Populus trichocarpa stands in riparian zone in the Pacific Northwest, United States - 10_S | ecosystem: Environmental > Terrestrial > Soil > Riparian zone > Trees...
CCGAAGGCGTGCTGAAAAAGCGCCTGAGCATCAATCAATTCGTCGCGCTGACGGCGACCAACCACGCACGCATGTACGGCCTGTACCCGCGCAAGGGCACGATCGCGGTCGGGTCCGACGCGGACCTCGCCATCTGGGACCCCGAGGTCGAAAAAAAGATCGACTACTCGATGATGCACGACGCGGTCGGCTACACGCCGTACGAGGGCCATGTCTACAAAGGCTGGCCGCAGACGGTGCTCAGCCGTGGCCGCATCGTCGTTGAAAATAATCAACTAAGAGTCGAGCGCGGATCAGGCAAGTACCTCGCGCGCGGCGTACCCGGCCCGGTGGCCACCGCCAGCACGGCGTTCGATGGACCCGCGCGCCAACTGAGGAAGCTCATCCATGGCTAGAAATATCCGGATCGCCGCGGCCCAGCTCGGGCCGCTTCACAAGGCCGACTCGCGCGCCGCTGCCGTCAAAAGACTCACCAGCCTCCTGCGCGAGGCGCACGCGATGGGCGCGAAGTTCGTCGTGTTCCCCGAGCTCGCGCTCACCACCTTCTTTCCGCGCTGGTGGATGGAAGACCAGCGCGAAGTGGACGAACGATTTTTCGAAAAACAAATTCCGTCCAGAGAGACGCAGCCGCTGTTCGACGAAGCGAAGAAGCACGGCATCGGCTTCTACCTCGGCTATGCCGAGCTCACGCCCGAGGGGCGGCGTTTCAACACCGCGATCCTGGTCGGGCCCGACGGCTCGATCGTCGGCAAGTACCGCAAGATCCACCTGCCGGGCCACGCCGAGCACAAGCCCAAGGCCGCGTTCCAGCACCTGGAGAAGAAATACTTCGAGGTCGGTGATCTCGGTTTCCGGGTGTGGAAATTCATGGGGACCATCACCGGCATGCTGATCTGCAACGACCGGCGCTGGCCCGAGGCGTTCCGCGTGCTCGCGCTGCAGGGCGCCGAGATCGTCGCGCTCGGCTTCAACACGCCGAGCGAGAACCTGCACTACCCCGAGCCGCCGGCGCTGCGCGTGCACCACCACCTGATCATGGCGCAGTCGATGGCGTTCCAGAATGCCACCTGGCTGGTCGAGACCGCAAAGGCCGGCACCGAAGACGGCTTCCGCATGTTCGGCCACTCCGTGATCGTCGCGCCGACCGGCGAGATCGCCGCCAAGAGCCAATCGGAGGAGGACGAGGTCATCTGCCACAACTGCGACATCGATCTCGCGGCGAACCTCAAGAAGACCATGTTCAACTTCGCCGCGCACCGGCGCCCCGAGCACTACCGCCTGATCGTGGAGCGCGTGGGCGCCGAAGTGACGCCGGCAAACGATTAGTGGACCTGGAGCTCGCCCAGCTTCCCATCCTCGAGCGCTACAAGGTCTTGATCGGCCTGGTGATCCCGCGGCCGATCGCGTGGGTGTCGACCTGGAGCGAGAACGGCTTGGCCAACTGCGCGCCGTTCTCCTTCTTCAACGTGATCTCGGAAGACCCGCCGCTCTGCATCCTCAGCTTCAACTGGCGCTCCGACGGCGCCATCAAGCACACGCTGAAGAACATCCGGCGCACCGGCGAATACGTGGTCAACCTGGCCGACGAAGGCACCGCCAACGCGATGCACCTCTCCGGCACCGAGCTCCCGGAGAGCGAAAGCGAGTTCACCAGGTACGGCCTGACGCCCGCGCCGGCGAAGCTGGTGAAGCACCCGCGCATCGCCGAAGCGGCGGCCTCTCTCGAGTGCCGCGTCGAGCGCCGCATCAACTTCGGCCCCGAGCGCGAGATGGTGGTGGGGGAGATTCTCTGGATCCACGCGCGCGACGGCATCATCGATCCGGTGACCAAGCGAATCTCGGAAGAGCTGTACCGTCCAGTCGGGCGCTTGTTTGCGAATCGCTACTGCACCACCCGTCAGCGGTTCAACTTGCCGGGGGCATTGCCGCCGGGCAAAGCATAACGAGGATCCGAATATGCCCAAGGCGTACTGGGTGATCTGCCATCGCTCGACCAGGAGCCCGGAGAAATTCGCGGCGTTTACCAAGCTCGCGTATCCGGCGATTCAGGCTGCCGGCGGGCGGTTTCTGGTCCGGACCTCGAAGGTGGCCAAGACGTACGAGCACGGGCTCAACGACCGCACGGTGGTGATCGAGTTCGAAAATCTCGCCAAAGCCATGGCGGCCTACGACACTCCGGACTACAAGCAAGCGTTGCGCGCGCTCGCCGACGGCGCGGAGCGGGACCTGCGCATCGTTGAGGGTGTCTAGCTGCCGGCCCAGTTGAGCCGCACGCGCCCGATCGCCATCGCGACCGCCGCCTGGGTTGGTTCCACCACCGGCAGGCCGATCTCGTCCTGGAGCGGCTTGCGGTAGCGCGCCATCCCGGCGCAGCCCATCACCACCACGTCCGCGCCATGCTTCTCGCGCAGCGCTTTGCCGACCTCGACCATGCGGCCGAAGGTTTTCTTCTCGTTGGATAGCTCCACCACGGGGATGTCGACCGGCAGCTCGCCGGCGAAGCGCTCGGTCACGCCGAGCGCGCCGACGTAGCGCAGGTGGCGCGGAATGGATTTCTGCAGGATGGCGATGACCCCGAAACGGTGACCGAGGGTGAGCGCGGTGAGGATGCCGCATTCGGAGATGCCGAGCACCGGCTTCTTCGTCGCTTCGCGCACCGAATGCAGCCCGGGATCGCTGTAGCAGGCGATGACGAAGGCCGCGTACTCGCCTTCCTTCTCGCGCACCAGCTTGAGGAGCGGCGATACCACGCCATCCACGTGCTGCTGGGTCTCGATGCCGGGCGGGCCTTCCTTGAGCGTCACGCAGTCGATGGCCGGGCCGCCGGCCATGCGCAGCGGCTCGACCGCCTGGTCGATGCCGCGCGTAACGGCTTCGGTCGAATTCGGATTGATAACGAGGATGCGCATTGGACGATCCGATCATACAATCGTCCTGTCAATTCACGGGGGAGGTTTCGGATGCTGCATCGCCGCGTTGCCTTGATCCTGACCGCTGCGCTTTTCTGCGCGGGCTCTGCAATCGCCCAAACCAAGCAGCCGCCGCTGCGCACCGGGGTGGACGGTACCTTCGCGCCGCACGCGATGCCGAAGCTCGGCGGCGGGCTCGAGGGATTCCAGATCGATCTGTTCACCGAGGTCGCCAGGCGCATGAAGCGCGAGATCACGATCGACAGCACGAGCTTCTCGACGCTGATCCCGGGCATGCTGTCGGGCCGCTACGACTTCATCGCGGCGCCCACCACGGTGACCAAGGAGCGCGCGGAAAGCATGATCTTCACCGCCGGCTACCTGTGGACCGCGTACCAGTTCGGCATCAAGAAGGGCTCGAAGCCGATCAAGGACTGGTCGGACCTCAAGGGCAAGGCGGTGTCGGTCAACAAGGGCACGCCCTACGAGACGCTGAGCAAGAAGATGGGCGAGCAGTACGGCTTCACCGTGCAGGCCTACGACACGCAGCCCGACGCGACGCAGGCGGTGCTCTCCGGGCGCGCCTACGCTACGCTCGGCGGCAACACCACGATCGTCTACGCGGCGAGCAAGAACCCGCAGTTCATCGCCGACCTCGAGCTCAAGGACACGCGCGCGCACTGGGCGGCGCCGTTCCCCAAGACCAGCGTGGCGCTGCGCAACGAGATGCAGGACGTGCTCGACTGCATGAAGAAGGACGGCACCATCGCCAAGATGTCGGAGAAGTGGTTCGGCAAGCCGCCGCCGGCCGATGCGCTCGAGCGCGTCATCACGCCGGGCTACGGCGTGCCGGGCATGCCGGGCTACGACCCGACCCCGCATGCGCTGAAGTGCGGCTAGTAGTCGAGGCGCGCGGCGTCCACAAGCATTTCGGCGCCCTGCATGTCCTGAAGGGCGTCGACCTGTCGGTGGCCGAGCGCGAGCTGGTGTTCGTGATCGGCCCGTCGGGCTCGGGCAAGTCGACGCTGCTGCGCTGCCTCAACCGGCTCGAGCAGCCGTCCTCCGGCAGCGTGGTGGTCGACGGCGTCGACATCCTGGACCCGCGCACCGATATCAACCGCGCGCGCCAGCGTATCGGCATGGTGTTCCAGTCGTTCAACCTCTATCCGCACATGACGGCGCTCGGCAACGTCGCGCTCGCCTTGCGCAAGGTGGCGGGCAAGTCGCGCGCCCAAGCCGACGAGCTCGGCCGCGCCGCGCTCGCGCGCGTCGGGCTCGCCGACCGTGCCGGCCATAAGCCCGGCGAGCTCTCCGGCGGGCAGCAGCAGCGCGTCGCGATCGCGCGCGCGATCGCGCTCGAGCCGCGCGTGATGCTGTTCGACGAGCCGACCAGCGCGCTCGACCCCGAGCTGGTGGGCTCGGTGCTCGGCGTGATGCGCAACCTGCGCGAGAGCGGCATGGCGATGGTGGTGGTGAGCCACGAGATGGGCTTCGCGCGCAACGCCGCCGACCGGGTCGTGTTCATGGACCACGGCGTGATCGTGGAGGAGGGGACGCCGGCGGCGATCTTCGAGAGCCCCCGCCAAGAGCGCACGCGCGCGTTCATCGGCCAGATCCAGCGCCACTGAGGTCGCGCATCTATGTCTAGCTGGGACCGCTTCGTCGAGACCTTCTTCAACGCGAAGGTCATGGCGAAGTACCTGCCGGACATCGCCTACGGCATGCTGGTCACCATCGAGCTGGCGGCGCTGGTGATCGTCAGCGGCATCCTCGCCGGATTGGCGCTCGCCCTGCTGCGCAGCCTGGGATTCAGGGCCGTCAACCTGGTCATCGTCTTCGTCGTCGACCTGTTCCGCTCGCTGCCGCCGCTGGTCATCATCGTCTTCATCTACTTCGGCCTGCCCTCGGTCGAAGTCTCGCCGTCCGGCTTCGTTTCCACCTGGCTCTCGCTCGCGCTGGTGCTGATGGCGTTCTCGGAGGAGATCTTCTGGGCCGGCATCACCTCGATCGCCAAGGGGCAGTGGGAAGCGGCGCGCTCGACCGGGCTTTCGTACGGCCAGACGCTGATGAACGTGGTCCTGCCGCAAGCCATCCGCCTCACCATCCCGCCGCTCACCAACCGCACCATCGCGATCACCAAGGGCACCGCGCTCGGCACCGTGGTCGCGGTGAGCGAGATCCTCGGCATGGCCTCGTCGGCGGTGTCCAACAGCTACAACCCGTCGCCGCTCACGCTCGGCGCGGGCGCGTACCTGATCCTGTTCTTTCCCATGGTGGTGCTGGGCCGCTGGCTCGAGACGCGCATGCGCTGGAAGCGCTGAGCGATGCTCCAGACCTTCTTCAACCTCGACATCCTCAAGGCCGCCTGGCCGATCCTCCTCGCCGGGCTCGGCAACACCGTGCTGCTCTCGCTCGTGGTGGTGCCGCTCGGCCTGCTCGGCGGGCTGATCCTCAGCGTGCTCGCCGGCGTGCGCAATCCCTGGGTGCGCTGGCCGCTGATGGCCTGGGTCGACTTCTTCCGCGCCTTCCCGCCGCTGGTGCTGCTGATCTTCCTCTTCGCCGGATTGCCGTTCGCCGGGCTGGAGCTGGGCGGCTTCGCCTGCGTGTGCATCGCATTTTTCCTGAACACCGGCGCCTACTACGGCGAGATCCTGCGCGCCGGCATCGAATCGGTTCCGCACGGACAGATCGATGCCGCGCGCAGCACCGGCCTCGGGCGCATCCAGACCATGATCTACGTCGTCCTGCCGCAGGGCGTGCGCAACGTGCTGCCCGACCTGCTCTCCAACACGCTCGAGGTGGTCAAGCTCACTTCGCTCGGCAGCGTCGTCGCCATGCCCGAGCTCCTGTTCCAGGCGCGGCAGGCGCAGAGCCTGACCTACAACCCCACGCCGATCGTCCTCGCCGCGCTCATCTATTTCGTGATGCTGTGGCCGCTGGTGCGGCTGTTGAGCCGGCTCGAGAACCGGGCGCTCGCGCGCGGCTGACCCGCGGCTTTCACGCCATAATTAACGTTCTAACGAGGAGGAAGGCCATGAAGCTCCGTGCGCTCGCCGCAATTGTCTTTTCCATTGCAGTCTCACCGCTTCATGCGCAGCAGGCCGCACCCACCGTGCTCAAGATGCAGTCGTCCTGGCCGGCGGGCAGCGCCGCGCAGGACCATTTCCGCATGTTCGGCGAGCGCCTGGGCAAGATCAGCGGCGGGCAGATCAAGGTCGAGGTGATGGCGGCCGGCCAGATCGTCCCCGCGTTCGAGGTGCTCGACGCCGCCCACAAGAAGGTGATCGACGGCTTCCATTCGATCCCGTACTACTGGGTGAACAAGAGCCGCGCCGCGGTGCTCTTCGCCGGCCCTCCGGGCGGCCCGTTCGGCATGGATCACACGGATTACCTCGGCTGGATGTGGGAAGGCGGCGGCCACGCGCTCTGGATCGAGCTCTACCAGCAGGAGCTCAAGCTCAACCTGATGCCGTTCTCTGCACACCCGACCAGCCCGCAGGCGTTCGGCTGGTTCAAGCGCCCGATCAAGAACCTCGCCGACTTCAAAAGCATGAAATGCCGCCAGACCGGCATCAACGCCGAAGTGTTCCAGCGCATGGGCATGAGCACCGTCAACATGCCCGGCGGCGAGATCGTCCCGGCCGCGCAGCGCGGCGTCATCGACTGCGCCGAGTGGGTCGGCGGCATCGAGGACCTGCGCCTCGGGCTGCACAACGTCTACAAGTACCACTACACCCCGGGCATGCACGAGAACAACACGATCGGCGAGCTCACCTTCAACCTGGACGTGTGGAAGAGCCTCTCGCCGCTCGCGCAGGAGCAAGTGCGCTCGGCGCTGCGCGACACCTTCATCAGCTGGATCGCGCGCAACCAGAAAGAAAACGCCGACGCGCTGAAGGAATTCCGCGAGAAGCACGGCGTCCAGGTGCTGCGCACCCCGCCCGACATCCTGGTCGCCTACCTCAAGGCCTGGGACGACCTCGCCGCCGAAGAGTCCGCGCGCAACCCGTTCTTCAAAAAGGTGATGGACTCCCAGCGCGCCTGGGCCGCGATCTCGGTGCCCGCGAAGCGCTTCATGCAGCCGCCGTACTCGTTCGCCGCCAATTACTACTGGCCCGAAAAACCCGCGGCAGGCAAGGCAGCGACAAAATGAAAAGAGAATTGCGCGTCGACGGCCTGGCACCGCCGATCAGCCATTACTGCGACGCGGTCCGGTTCGGCGACCTGCTCTTCATCTCCGGAGTCCCGCCCACCGACGCAAGCGGCAGGCTGGTGGGCGGCGACGACGTGGTGGCGCAGACGCGCCAGGTCTTCAGGAACATGAAGCTCGTCCTCGACGCCGCGGGGGCGGGCTTTGCCGATATCCTCAAGGTCACCGTGTTCTTGCTGGACGTGAACGAGCGCTCGAAGATCAACCCGGTGCGTCAGGAATTCTTCGGCGCCGCGCGCCCTGCCAGCACGCTGATCGGCGTCAACGAGCTGGCGATCCCGGGAATGAAGGTCGAGATCGAGGCCGTCGTCGGTCTCAAGCGCTGAATGGGTGGCCGCTGGTGCGGCTGTTGAGCCGGCTCGAGAACCGGGCGCTCGCCCGCGTTAGGATGCCTCGTCCGTGCATGAAGCGACCGATTGATGGAGGGCCGATTCCATCGCCCGCGCAACATCGCTCAACGTCATCACAGCCGCGCCGATAACGATGAAGGTCGGCAGCAGCACCAGCGCGAAGAGCAGATATTCCATTCGGTCGATGATCCTGCAGAGATTCATGCTTGCTCCGGAGGCACAAGCTTAGTTTCTGGTCTGGCGGTCTTCACAAACCGAGCCTTTCCGGACCAACCTCCCGTGATCCCATTGGTAGGAGGCGCCCTTTGAAGTGGTGCCCGCGGGGCATGCCTGATCCATTCCCACGGTGATGTCGGCGTTGCGGGCCGAAGCCGAGAAGGCGATCCCGGCAAGGATGGCGACTACGAATGTGCGGTAGTGCTTCATTGGTGTTCCTTTCTGCTTTCAGTTGAGGCGCTGCGTTCAGAAGCTGTATTGAGCGGAGAACTGGAGCCGGTTCAGGTCGCCCCGGTCGCCGCCGGCTACCGTGCGCTCTGCATGGATGTATTCGGCGCCGAGATTGACCGGCGCAATCGGGCTCCAGATCAGATTGAGGTGCTGCGAGCGGTCGGATCTGTTGATACCGGCGGCGGTTCCGGCGGGCACATTGGAACTGGCCGCGGAGTACTCGAGCGTCGAGCGCAGCTCGGGCGTCCAGAAATGCCGAAAGGCGATGTAGCCGCTGCTTTGCCGTGCGAGATGGAGGCTTCCTGCGGCGTCGAGGTAGCCGTCGGGGAAGAACGCACCGACCTGATAACGGCCGATGGCGTTGCCGAGGTTGAAGTCGAAGCGCACATCGTCGCGCTGGCCTGCGGGGACGATGCCGGAAAGCGCGAGCGCGCCGCCCCACTGGCCGCTGTCCGCAGCGAGGCTCGCCGAATCGACGTGGATGTTGCGTACGAGAACGCCCATTGAATAAACGGCGCCACCGGCGAGATACCTGACGCGCGCGGTGAAGTCGGGCGAGTGATCGCTGTCGGAGCGGAAGGGGGTCGCACTACCCGGCACGGCGATCACCGATTCCGGATTCTCGGCGGAGACCGACGCGTCACCCGCGGCGAACTTCTCGGTCCATCGCACCTGGGCCTGGCGGACGAATATCTCGCCCAATGGCCCGCCGAAGTCGAGGGTCTCGGCGTATGCCTGCTCGTTGAAGAAGTTGGTCCAGGTCTGGCCGGCGGTAAGCTTGCCGAGCGTGCCGTAGGCGTGGCGCACGCGAAAGCCGTTCGAATTGGACGACTCGTTGCTGTCGGCGCCAAAGAAATCGCCTTCGAGGTAGGTCGTCAGGTCGCCGTACTGCGTCGGCGTGCTCGTGCCAAGGCCGAGCCGCGACTGGCGGGCGTGAAACGTCACCTGGTTCGTCTTGTGCTCGCCGGCCGTCGGCCCTACCGGAATCAGGCTCGGGCTGAGCTGCTGGTCTCCGACGCTGTCTACGCCGGCGCTGCGATCGCTCCAGATGGCGTCGAATTTGACGTAACCACGCACGCTCAGCGTGGTCTCGGAGCCGGGCGCCTTGTAGGAGATCTCGCCCGCGCGGGCCAGCTGGTTCATCGTCAGCAGCGGCGTGGCAATCGCCAGGACGCTCAGGAAAAAGCACTTCGTTGCGAGGAAGTCGCGCGCTGTATCCACGGCATTGGCTCCAATGGCTGGTTGCTTGTGGGAGCTAATACCGACGTGCGGCTGTGCTTTATTCGGATTCGCGAATGCGTTTCGCTCTCCGATTCAGCGGGAACAGAATTGCTTGCAGGCCGGTAGCGCGGCTCACCCGGCGAGCAATGTGACGGCGAACGCCGCTGCAGGGCTGTCATTTCGGCGGGAATATCCGCGCTTGCCGCGGAGTATCTAGGACCGAGTGCTGGCAGGACGAACGCTGCGGCGTCGGCCGGTCTAGGTGCCGGCCGCCTTCAAAAGCAGGCGCATGTCGTGCGCCATTGACTCGGCGCTCGTTTCCGCATGCACCACGAGTCGCAGCCGGCCGCTCGGGTCGAGCAGAAAAACCGGCGTGGAGTGATGCTCACCCGTCTCAACCTTGAACTCGGCGGCGGATCGCGCGGTCTGCTTTCGATCCCCGTAGAGGCCGAGAAAGTCCTCATGGAACGCGTGCACATACTTGGCCAGCACGCCGGGCTTGTCACGCTTTGGATCCACCGTGATGAAAACCACCTTCACCCGCCCGCCCTCGTCGCCGAGGAGGTGGACCGCCTGTCCAAGCGTTGCCATGGTCAGCGGGCAAACGTCGGGACAGCGCGTGAAACCGAAATAGACCGCGACCACCTTGCCGCGAAAATCGGCGAGCCGGTATGGCTTGCCGTCGTGGCCGGTCAGCCGAAAATCACGGCCCCATTGAACGCCGGTCACATCGGTGGCCTGGAACGCGGGCGGCTGCCGTTGTGGCCGCAAGGCTGCCGGAACGGTAAACGCAATTGCGCTGCACGCGAGTGCCGCCAGCGCAATCAGCCAGCCGCAGAGCTGCCGCCGCTTCACGGAAGCCGGGTGTCTATCGCGACGCCTGGGCCCAGGCGTCGGCGAAGGCGCTGAGCTCGGCGGCGTTGATATCGGAGGTCGCCCAGTACGTCATGCCCGACCGGCTCCAGCCCACCACGTTGTAGCCGTGCTTCGACAGTACGTGCTCCCCGCTGAGCCTGTCGCTGGGCCAGACGAAGAGATTGATGACATGCTGGCGAGAGCGATAGACGAGCGCGGCCACAGGCCGGTTGTCCATGTAGTCCAGGCGGGCACCGGCGAGCTGGAATCCCGCCGCACTCAGGTCAGGCACCGGTGGCGAGAAATCGAGCTTGCTGCTGAGCCAGGGCTTCACCGAGTGCTGATCCGAGCTCGCGACTTCGATCAAGTGGCTGGTGACGATCGAGCGCGCATGGCCTCTCAACACCTGGTCGGCGATGACGCTGTCGGCTGACGGGCTCGCGTACTGGATCGCCGCGGTCCAGGAGATCATCGCCGCGACCGCAGCCGCGGCTCCGATGGGTAGCCACTGTCCGAGGCGCGGCAACCGCCAGCGCGCACTCGATGTTCTTACGCGCGTGTCGCTCGCGATCCCGAGCCGTGCGCGCACCCCTTCGGCAAGCCTTTCGGGCGCACCGTGCCGGTAATCGATGTGGTCGCGAATACCCGAGCGAAGCGCGGATCGCGCAGCCAGGATCGCCCTGCAACCGGCACACGAAACCAGATGCTGCTCGACCGCCACCGCATGGGGCAGGTCGAGCTGCCGATCGAAATACGCGTCGAGGAGCGTTCTGGCTTCAGTGCATTCCATGTCACGACTCCCGGGTGTGCTGCAAGTGCTGCAGCATCAACTTGCGTGCCCGCGCCAGGCGGGACATCACGGTGCCGATCGGGATGCTCGCGATGGCAGCGATTTCCTTGTAGGAGAGATCTTCCAGCTCGCGCAGCACGATGACTTCGCGGAATTCCTCGGGCAGGCGGTCGAGCGCGGCATTCACCAGCCGGCGTGCGTCTCGTTGCTGGAGAATGCGGTCGATCGAGTCGATCGAACTCTCGAGTGTCGCGCTGGTCTCGCCGGCGGCGAGCTCGGTGTCGTCGTCCAAAGGCACGCTCGCGTCGGCTGCCTTGTTCCTCCGGAACCAGGTGTAGTACGTGTTGCGGACGATGGCGAACAGCCAGGCGCGGGCGGTATCCCCTTGAAAGCCGTCGAGGGACTTGAACGCGCGCAGGCATGCTTCCTGAACGACGTCTTCGGCGTTGCGCTCGTCCCGCGTAAGCCAGCGCGCGAAGTCGTAGGCAGCGTCGAGATGGGGCGTGAAGATCTGCTCGAACCTCCTGGCCCTGCTGTGTTGGTCCAGCACCAGAGGCGGCGCTTCCTTTCTTGCTGACTGTGCGGTTGCCGGCTCCGCCTGCGGCGCCGACCCTCGGACAAAAGCAACGCGAACCTGGCCCATGAACGCTGTACCGGCGCGGATGGATTTTTATTCCCGGGAATTTCGGCGCCGTGCTCCCGGTATCTACGGCGTGGGCGAAAGCGCCCACTTTACTTCATCAACCGGGACCAGGAGAAACGACAATGAACAATCCGATCGACAGACGAACCTTTCTCAGGCTGACAGGTTTGAGCGGCGTAGGAGTGGTGCTGGCTTCCGCGCTTCCCGGCGTGGCCCGGGCACGCGACGACGACTTCTACTTCCTGCAGCTGTCCGATACCCACTGGGGATTCGAAGGCGCTCCGAACCCCGACGCCAAGGGAACGCTGCCGAAGACGGTCCGTTCGATCAACAGCCTCGAGCAGCGGCCGGACTTCATCATCTTCACCGGCGATCTCACCCATACCACCGACAATCCGGTGGAGCGCAGGAAGCGCCTGTCCGAGTTCAAGAGCATCGTCAGCGAGCTCGACGTGAAGACCGTCCATTTCATGCCGGGAGAGCACGACGCCTCGCTCGACAACGGCAAGGCATACCAGGAGTTCTTCGGCAAGACGCGCTACACCTTCAGCCACAAGGGCGTCCACTTCATCGTGATCGACAATGTGTCCGATCCTCGCGCGCAGTTCGGCGAGGAGCAGCTCGCCTGGCTGGCGGCCGAGCTGCAGCGCCTGCCGGCCGACGCGCCGATCGTCGTGTTCGCCCATCGCCCGCTGTTTGACCTCGTTCCGCAGTGGGACTGGGCGACGCGCGACGGCGCCAGGGCGGTCGAACTGCTCATGCCCTACAAGAACGTGACCGTGTTCTACGGCCACATCCACCAGGAACACCATCACATGACAGGGCACATTGCCCATCATGCGGCGAAGGGCCTGATGTTTCCGTTGCCGGCGCCGGGCTCGCAGCCGAATCGAACGCCGCTGCCGTGGAATCCCGCGGAGCCGTACAAGGGGCTGGGCTTCCGCAGTGTCGAAGCGGACGTCGACGAGAAAAGCTACCGGATCACGGAATACCCCGTGGTGAGGGGCTGAACCGATGAAAATGACCGTCAGACTCGTGCCGGCCGGCGCGCTCGCCGTGCTGCTCGCTCTCGGGGTGATCGCGACCGATGTCGCTGTCCAGGCCGCGCCGCAGGCCAAGGTCATCAAGATCAGGGCCAAGCGTTTCGACTACACGCCCGGCAACATCACGGTGAAAAAGGGCCAGCCGGTGGTGCTGGAGCTCACCAGCAAGGACGTATTGATGGGCTTGAACCTGCCGGACTTCAATGTGCGCGGCGACATGATTCCGGAAAAGGTCACGCGCGTGCGGTTCACCCCGGACAAGACCGGCACGTTCACTTTCGTGTGCGATATATTCTGCGGCAGCCGGCACGAGGAGATGCACGGCACGATTACCGTGATCGACTAGCCGGAGGTGAAGGTGGATCGAACCTATCCCGTGGCGATCGTTGCCGACCAGGCGCCGGCGAGAGCGAAGGCATCGAGCTATCCCGAGCCATTCGCGTCTCGCATGGCGGGACGGCACAAGCGTCCGCTGGGCGAGTTGTTCGGCCTTGCGAATTTCGGCGTAAATCTAACGCGTCTCGCGCCCGGCGCCAGGTCCGCCCTGCGGCACGCTCATACGAAGCAGGACGAGTTCGTCTACATCCTCGAAGGCCGGCCGACGCTTCACACCGACGAGGGTCGAAGCACGCTGGTGCCCGGCATGTGCGCGGGGTTCAAGGCCGGCACCGGCAACGGCCATTGCCTGATCAACGAGACCGACCGGGACGTCACCTACCTGGAAATCGGCGACCGCACGCCCGGAGATGAGGGCGTGTACCCGGACGACGACCTCAAGGCGCTGATGATCGACGGGGCGTGGAAGTTCGTGCGCAAGGACGGTTCGCCTTATTGAGCAAGGCGGCGCGCCGAGGGGGCGCGAGGCCGCGGCTAGTTATACTTCGCTTTCAATCCACGACTCGGGGAGGAGTCATGCACGGCTTCAAATGCACGCTCGTTTCCGCGGCGCTGCTCGGCTTCGCGATCGTCGCGGCGCCCGCGGCGGCGCAGAAGCGCGAATTCTCGTTCGCCTACGACCAGCCGCGCACCAGCGCCTACGGCTTCGGCGCCGACACTTTCGGCAAGCGGCTGTCCGAGCTGTCGAAGGGCGCGCTGACCACCAACCAGTATCCCGGCGCGCAGCTTGGCACCGAGGCGCAGACCCTGCAGAAGGTGCAGACCGGCGATATCGATTTCGTGCTGGTCTCGACCGCCAACTCGTCGACCATCCAGCCGGAATCGGGCGTGTTCTCGCTGCACTTCATCTTCCGCGGGCCCGAGCACGCGGTGAAGGTGCTGACCAACCCGGAGGTGATTTCCGCGATGCGCGAGATGTACGCCGCGAAGGTCAAGGGCGCGCACATGCTGACGCTCGGCAGCCAGGGCCTGCGCAACCTGTACTGCAAGAAGGAGATCAAGAACATGGCCGAGCTGAGGAACGTCAAGGTACGCGTCCAGGCCACGGCCACCGAGGACGCGCTGTTCCCGGCCTACGGCGCGCAGGTCGTGCACATGCCCTTCGGCGAGGTGTACACCTCGCTGCAGACCGGCGTCGTCGAGTGCGCGGAGAACGGCTACACCGTGTACATGCTGAACAAGCACTATGAGGTGGCGCCGATCATGTCGGTGACCGAGCACGAGGCGAACAACTCGGTGCTCTTCGTGAGCGACAAGCTGTGGTCGACCCTGAGCGCGGAGCAGAAGAAATGGGTGCAGCAGGCCGCGGACGACATGAACAAGGTGCAGCCCGCGAAGGCGTTCGAGATGGAGAAGGAGTCGCGCGCCCGGCTGCAGAAGATGGGCGTGAAGATCGTCGACGGCGTCGACAAGTCCGGGTTCGAGAAGACCAGCGCGCCGATCCTGGACAAGATCGCGAAGGAACTCGGTCCCAACGCGGTCAAGATCCTGGGGCTGGTCCGGAAGATAAAGTAGCTGGGCCTCGTTCTAGAAACGCAGCGCCACCTGAAGTGGCGCGCGCTCGATCCGCTCGAGCGCGCGCTCATGATCCTGTGCGGCGTGGCGATCACCGGTTTCACCGTGAGCGTCAGCTGCGACATCGTCACGCGCGTGCTGCGCAGCCCCTGGCTGTGGCTGCAGGAGGTGACGATGACTTTCTTCATCTACGGCGTGTTCATCGGCACCGCCGCGGCAACGCGGCGCAACGACCACCTGTACCTCGCGGCGATCGCCGAATCGATGTCCGGGCGCAAGCGGCTCGCGCTCGAGACCTTCTCGCGCCTGGTCGTGCTCGGCGTGGCGCTTTGCCTGGTCTGGTTCGGCTACCTGAATGTGCTCGACGGCTTCAAGAGCCTGCGCATGCCGTCGATGACGCCGCTCGCGAGCCTTTACGCGGGAATCCCGCTGTGCGGTGCGCTGGTGGCGCTCTTCACGATCGAGCAGATGGTCAACGGCTGGAAGAACGGCTTCGACGGGCCGCCGCATGAGGCGGCCGCCACGCACGTGACATGAGCCAAGGCTTCCTCATCTTCCTCATGGCGTTCCTGTTTCTCCTGCTCGGCTACCTGGGGGTACCGGTGGCCTTCGCCATCATCGCCAGCGTGCTGGTGGTGACGGCGTTCACGCCGGTGAGCCTCGCCTCGATGATGACGCAGCTGTTCAACGGCATGGACGTCGAGGCGCTGCTCGCGGTGCCGTTCTTCCTCCTGGTCGGCGAGCTGATGACCTCCGCCAACGTGACCACGCGCATGATCACGCTCTCGCAGGCGCTGATCGGGCATGTGCGCGGCGGGCTCGCCCAGGTGGTGACGCTCTTCAGCATGTTCTTCGCCGGCGTCTCGGGCTCCTCGGCGGCCGACGTGGCGGTGCTGTCGCGCTCCATCGGCCCGGACATGAAGCGCGAGGGCTACGACCCGGGCTTCATCGCCGCGCTGATCGCCTGCGCCGCCACCATGGCCAACCTCATCCCGCCGAGCATCATGGCGGTGGTCTACGGGGCGACGGGCAACGTGTCGATCGGCGGGCTGTTCCTCGGCGGCGTGGTGCCGGGCCTGCTGGTGGGCTTCGGCCTCATGATCTACAGCCACTTCTTCGGCCCGGTCGGCGTCCGGAAAAAGCGCGCGAGCTTCGGCGAGGTCTCGGCCGCCGTCAAGGGCGCCGGCCTGCCGCTGGTCATCCCGGTGATCATCATGGGCGGCATCCTGTCGGGCTGGTTCACGCCGACCGAGGCGGGCGTCGCGGCGGTGGTGTACATCCTGCTGGTCTGCATCCCGGCGATCAACCGCGGCTACTTCCGGCGGCTGCCGCACGACATGGCGATGACCGGGCTGCTCTACTCGATCCCGCTCATCACCATCGCGGCGGCCTCCGCCTTCGGCTGGATGCTCGCCTACCTGCGCGGCCCGGCGGCGGTGTCGGGCTGGATCGCCGGCATGGCGGGCAACGATCCGGTGCTGATCATGCTGCTCCTGGTGGGCCTGTTCATCATCGTCGGCGACTTCATCGACGCCGTCCCGGCGATCATCATCTTCATGCCCATCATCCTCGAGCTGACGCAGAACGCCGCCATCAACCCGGTGCACATGGGCGTGGTGATCGTGCTGACGCTCGCCTTCGGCCTGATCACGCCTCCCTACGGCATCTGCCTTCTGATGGCCTCCAAGTTCACCGGCGTGGGGTTCGGGCGGGCGCTGCTCGCCTCGTTCCCGATCTATGTCGTCTTCCTGGGCGCGATCCTGTTCTGCATTTACTTTCCCGAGGTGGTGCTGTGGCTGCCGAAGCAGTTCCTGCCGCAATCGGTGGGCTGCTTCAAGAATCCGAGCGGGGCGGGCTACATCTGTCCCTAGCCCTTCTCGTTATACTCGTCGCATGCCCGACCTGACCATCCAGCGCCTCGGCCACGCCTGCGGCGCCCGCGTCACCGGCGTGGATCTTTCCAGGCCGGTTTCCGCCGCCGACCTCGCGGCGATCCGCCGCGCCTGGCTCGAGAACCTGGTACTGGTGTTCCCCGGCCAGAAGCTCGACCCGCGCTCGCTGGTGGCGTTCACGCGCAATTTCGGCGAGCTCGACGACTACGCCACGCAGCCGTTCAACCGGCATCCGGAATTCAACGAGGTCTTCGTCCTCACCAACAAGCGCACCAACGGCAAGCCGTCGCCGACCTACAACTCGGGACAGAACTGGCACACCGACCTGTCCTACACGCTGCGCCCGGCCAAGGGCACTGCGGTGTACTGCGTGGAGAAGCCCTCGGTCGGCGGCGACACCATGTTCGCCAACATGTATCTCGCCTACGAGCGGCTGTCGCCGAAGATGCGGGAGTTCCTCGACGGGCTGGAGGCGGTGCATGACGCGAGCCTGATCGAGGGCCTCGACAAGCGCGGGCCGGAAGTGGCCAACGAGTTCCGCCGCCTCAATCCGCCGGTGGTGCATCCGGCGGTGCGCGTGCACCAGGAGTCGGGGCGCAAGGCGCTCTACGTGAACGAGCGCGTGCGCAACTTCCTCGGGCTGTCGGAGGCCGAGAGCAAGCCGATCGTCAAGTTCCTGTGCGAGCACTCGGTGCAGCCCCGCCATACCTACCGGCACTACTGGAGCATCGGCGACCTGGTGATGTGGGACAACCGCTGCCTGGTGCACCTCGCGGTCGGTGACTATGACCCGGCAGAGATCCGGCACATGATCCGCACCTCCTGCATGGGCGACTACTACGGCCGCTACCTCGACCCGGAAGCCGCCGCCGCGCAGATGAAGAGCGCGCCGGTGCCTGCTGCCGATAAAAAGTCCGTCGCCGCGCTACACGACTAGTTCGCTTTGATCCCGGCCTCGCGGATCACCTTGCCCCACTTGTCCTGCTCCGCGCGGATGTAGGCCGCGGCCTGCTCGGCCGTGCCGCCCATCGGCTCGGCCCCGAGCTCCTGGAAGCGCGTCACGAGCGCCGGCTTGGCGATCATCTTGTTGAGCTCCGCATTGAGGAAGCGCAACACCTCCGGCGGCGTCTTCGCCGGCGCCATCAGGGCGAACCACCCCAGCACCTCGAAGCCCTCCAGCCCCTGGCCGGTTTCCGCGACCGTCGGCACGCCGGGCAGCAGCGCCGAGCGCTTCGAGCTGGAGATCGCGAGCGGCTTGAGCGAGCCCTTCCTGATGTGCGGCGTCATGATCGCCACGTTCTCGAACATCATCGGCACGCGCCCCGAGAGCAGGTCGGGGAGCAGGGCGCCGCTGCCTTTGTAGGGAACGTGCAGCATGTCCACGCCCGCCATGCGCTTCACCAGCTCGCCGCCGAGGTGCTGCGCGGTGCCCGGGCTGGAGGAGGCGAACTCGTACTTGCCCGGGTTTTTCTTCAGCAGGGCGATGAGCTCGCCAAAGCTCGACACCGGGATCGAGGGATGCACGACGAACACGTACGGCGTGCTGCCGATCAGCCCCACGGGCAC
>Ga0307497_10000096_pt1 | contig 17733 bp, 13 predicted proteins | sample 10_S_MG_FD_201366 | JGI IMG/M metagenome (GOLD analysis project Ga0307497, IMG submission 201366) | Soil microbial communities from Populus trichocarpa stands in riparian zone in the Pacific Northwest, United States - 10_S | ecosystem: Environmental > Terrestrial > Soil > Riparian zone > Trees...
TCGATCTTGACGTCGAAGAGGTCGCCGGGCTTGAAGTCCGTGCGCCGCGGAGATGGGACGAACACGCGCGCATACGGCGCGTCGCCGACGAGCATGCTCACGAGCGCCGCGCCGACGGCGGGCTGATCGCCCGGATGAAACGGCAGCGCGTCGACGCGGCCCGCGCGCGGCGCGCGGACCGTGAGCCGCTCGCGCGTGAGCTGGAGCGACGCGAGCGTGCCTTGCGCGCCGTGAACGGCCGCGGCGGCTTGCTCGATCTGCTCGGGCCGGGTGCCGTGCGTGAGCTCGGCAAGCTGAGCCTCATACGCCTTCGTCGAGGCCTTGGCCTGGTTCAGCGTCGCGCGCGCCTGGTCGACCGCCGCGGCGGCGATCAAGTCGCGCTTCTTGAGCTCGACGGCGCGATCGTAGTCCATCTGCGCGTCGGATTCGGCGGCGCGCGCCTTCGCGAGGTTCGCGCGCGCGGCGTCGATGGTCTCGATCCGCGCGCCGTTCGTGAGCTCCGCGAGCTTGCCCTCGGCCTGCATGAGAGCGCCCATCGCCTCCGCGATCCGCGCGTCCTGCCGGCGCGGATCCTGCTCGAGCAGCACGGCGCCGGCCCCGACGCGGTCGCCTTCTGCGACGTCCCACTTCAGCACGGGCTCGGCGAGCTCGGCCGTCACCGCGACGCGGTCCCACTCGAGCGAGCCGACGATCGCCGCGTCGTCGCCGCGGTGACACGCGGTGAGCGACGCGGCGAGCAGGGCCGCGAGTGTTGCCGCCGGGACGGGCGGCGCGCGATCAGTGCGCATGTGTTCCTCCGAAGCCGTGATCGAGAAGCGCGAGCGTGTGGCGCTCTAGCGCCGCGCCGTCAATGTCGCGCGCATCGAACACGCGCCGCCAGATCGGCTGCGCCGCGAGCGGAAACATCGTGAGCCCCACGAGCGACACGACGAGCAGACGCGGATCGATGTCGGGGCCGATGACGCCCTCGTTCTGCAGCGCGGCGAAGCGCTTCGCGAGCACGAGGGGCACCTGCGCCGAGATCCGCTCGACGATGAAGTCGCGCAGCGCGCCGTTCTCGCCGAGCACCTCGCGGATCCAAAGCGAGGGCCACCACGGATTGCGCTGCACGATCGCATGCAGACCGCGCACGAACGCGGCGATCAGCGCGCGCGGGTCGTCGCCCGCGGCGCGCACGCTCGCCGCGAGCTCCGCGACCCGCGGCATGAGCCGCTCGGCGAGGAACGCGTCGAGCAGCTTCTCCTTGCTGCCGAAGTAGTAGTGGACCATCGCGGGCGTGACGCCGGCGGCAACCGCGATGCTGCGCAGGCTCGCGGCCGCGATGCCGGTGGTCGTGAAGCAGTCGACCGCCGCGTCGAGCAGACGCTCGCGGAGGTTCGGCTGGTCGGCCGGCGGCCGGCCGGGGCGGCGGCGCTTCGCGCGCGCGACGTGCGGCCGGGTCGCGCGGCCGGCGGCGGTCTTCTTGGTTCGCGGCGCGCTCTGCATGGCGTCAATTTAAACGTTAATTTAATTAGGCGCAAGTCGAGGCTGACCGCTATTCTTCGCGGCCATGACAGACCAGGCATCCGCGACCGGCGCGGTAGTGGACTTCGTCGGCCATGCGCGGTTCGCCGGGTTCCCGAGCGACGCGGTCGCGATCGCGAAGCGCTGCATCATCGACGGGTTGGGCGTGCTGCTCGCGGGCTCGACTCAGGCCGCGGGCGAGATCCTGCACGCGCACGTGCGTGGCACCGATACGCGCGGCGACGCGACCGTGCTCGGCGCGAAGCCGTTCAAGACGAGCGCCGCGGCCGCCGCGCTCGTGAACGGCACGAGCGGCCACGCGCTCGACTGGGACGACACGCAGCTCGCGACGAGCGCGGACCGGATCTTCGGGTTGCTCACGCACCCGACGATCCCGCCGCTCGTCGCCTCACTCGCGCTCGGCGAGCGCGCGCGCGTGTCGGGCCAGCAGCTGCTCGAGGCGTTCCTCACGGGCTTCGAGGTCGAGTGCAAGATCGCCGAGGCGATTGACCCGGATCACTACAAGAAAGGCTTCCACACTTCGGGCACCGTCGGCACGTTCGGCGCGGCGACTGCGGCCGCGAAGCTGCTGGGCTTAGGCGCGGAGCAAGTCGCGCACACGCTCGCGATCGCCGCGAGCTCGGCGTCCGGCATTCGGGTGAGCTTCGGCAGTATGACGAAGCCGCTGCACGTCGGCCGCGCCGCGCAGAACGGCGTCGTCGCGGCCGAGCTCGCCGCGCGCGGCTTCACGGGCGGCAAGGACTCGCTCGACCCGCCCTGGGGCTTCCTCCAAACCTTCAGCCATGGCGCCGGCTACGACCGTGCGCGGATCGTCGGCGTGCTCGGGCAGCCTCACACGATCGTGTCGCCGGGCGTGTCGATCAAGCCTTACCCGTGCGGCGTGCTCGGCCACCCGACGATGGACGCGATGCGCCGGCTCGTGACGAAGCACGACGTCAAGCCCGACGCGATCAAGGCGATCCGCGTGCGCGCGGGCTCGAACATCTTGAATCCGCTCCGCTACGACGTCGCGAGCAACGAGCTTGAGGCGAAGTTCAGCCCCGCGTTCATGGTCAGCGCGATCGCGCTGCGCCGCAAAGCCGGGATCCGCGAGTTCAACGACGAGTTCGTGCGCAGCGCGCCGGTCCAGGCGCTCATGCGCAAGGTCACGCGCGTCCTCGATCCCGCGATCGAGGCGAAGGGCTGGGCAAAGATCCGGAGCACGGTCGAGGTGGATCTTCTCGACGGCCGCACGCTCCTCGAGCATGCCGAGGAGCGCTACCGCGGCGGGCCGGAGCTGCCGTTCACGCGCGACGAGCTGTTCGAGAAGTGGAGCGACTGCGCGTCGCTCGTTTTGGCGCCGACCGCGGTCGAGCGCGCGTTCGAGCAGCTCGAATCGCTCGAGCGGCTCCGCGACGTGACCGAGCTCGTGCGCGCGCTCGTCCCGGCGTGAGGCCCCGATGAGCCTCGTGTTGACCCCGGTCGGCGTGCTCCACATCGCGGCCTGATTGGCCAAAGGAACCTCTTCATGCGCGTTGCGATCCTCGATGACATTCACGATGCGTGGCGCGGCACCGCGGGCGTCAAGCGCCTGCGCGAGCGCGCGGAGGTCGTGATCTTCACGAAGCCGTTCGGGTCGCCGGCCGTGCTGCGCGGCTTCGACGCGCTGATCGCGAACCGCGAGCGCACGAAGCTCAGCCGCGAGCTGCTCAAGCAGCTCCCCGACGTGCGCGTGATCGCGCAGACCGGCAATCACGCAGCGCATCTCGATTTCGCGGCGGCCGCGGACTTCGGAATCGTGATCGCGCACGCGGGCGGCGGCTACTCGATCGGCGCGGCCGAGCTCACGATCGGCCTCGCGCAGGCCGTGATGCGGCGGATCCCGCAGTGCGACGCGGCGCTCAAGCGCGGCGAGTGGCCGACGCCGCTCACGCCGATCCTGCACGGCAAGACGCTCGGGCTCGTGGGGCTCGGGCGCATCGGCAAGCACGTCGCTGGTTTGGGCAACGCGTTCGGAATGCGCGTGCTCGCGTGGAGCCCGACTCTGTCCGAGGACGCGGCCGCGGACGCCGGGGTCGAGCGCCGCGAGCTCGAGGACCTGCTCGCGGCGAGCGACGTCGTGTCGATCCACGTGCCGCTCGCGCCGTCGTCGCGGGACTTGATCGACGCGCGCCGGCTCGCGCTCATGAAGCCGACCGCGTACCTCGTGAACACCGCGCGCGGCCCGATCGTGACGGAAGCCGCGCTCGTCGCGGCGCTCGAGCGGCGGCGGATCGCGGGCGCTGGGCTCGACGTGTTCGACCAGGAGCCGCTGCCGAAGGATCATCCGCTCACGAGGCTCGACAACGTGGTGCTCGCGCCGCACATCGGCTGGCCGACCGACGACGGGTACGAGAAGTTCGCGGCGACCGCGGCCGACGCGCTGCTGGCTTACTTAGACGGCCGGGAGTTTCCGATCTTCAAGCCACACTGAGGTTAAGGCGTGGCGGGAGTGCGCCGCCGCGCGTCCGACCACGAGCGCACGCGGTCGAGCGCGAGCTCGAGCAGATGGGCCTCGCCGGTCGGGTCGGGCATCACGCACGGCGGATGCCGGCGCAGCCGGTCCCAATCCCCGGCCTTGATCACGTCCGATAGGAACAGGAGGTTCTTGCGGATGAACTGGACGTACGGGCTGTGGCCGCGCTCGAAGAACGCTTCCATGTAGCGGTAGACGCGATTGAAGTTGTGCTCGAGCCGGTGCCGCGCGGAGCTCTGGTAGAAGCCGAGCGTCTTCGACAGCAGGTCGTGCGCCGAGCGGTACGTCACGGCGCCCGCGGGCCGCTCGTCGATCGCGACGCCGCCGAGCACGAACTCGGGGTAGAGCCGGTCGCGGCACTTCTCGAGGTAGCAGCGGTCCGCGATCTGCGCGACGAGATCCGCGGTACCGAGCAGGTGGCCGACGACGCTGTCCTTCGGATCCTCGAGCTCGATCTGATCGATGTTCAGCTCGTAGCCCGTGAAATGCACGATCCGCGACACGACGGGCGTGAAGCGCTCGAGCCCGATCTTCGGCAGATAACTCTCGAGGAAGCGGCCGCTGCGCGTCACGTGCACGCGCGTGAACACCGCCCCGTTGACGATGCCGGCGTCGAGCTCCTTGTGACGAATGTAGCCCGAGTCGTGGAACAGTGCGCTCACGAGCGCGAGCTCGGCGCGCTCGGACCCGAGCCTGTCGGCCGGCTCGACGCTCATCTCGTGGCCCGCGATCAGCCGCGAGAGCGCGAGCGTCATGTCGAGCGTGTGCTGGATGTCGTGATAGGTCGTGTCGACGGCGTGATAGCGCGGATCGTGCCCGCTGAACAGGCGCTCGAAGTCGTGGAACGCGAGCCACACCGAGTCGAACGAGCTCTGCGGGTACAGCGCGGCAAATAGATCCTTGACCGCCGCACGTACCTTCGGCGGTGAGCTCACCTGCACGGTGTTGGTGACGTCGTAGTCGTTGCGCCGTTCTTGGAGGTCTTCGTCGATCGGCATGGGCTTCAGAGCCGAAAAGGCAGTGTCGCAGTTTAGAGGATTGACGATTTCGCGAGCCCGGCTCATGTCACATAACCGTCATGTCGCTGCGAACTCGGTGACCACCGGCGCGTGGTCCGACGGCCGTTCCCAGCCGCGGGGCTCGCGGTCGATACGGCAGCCCGTGCAAATTTGACTTAATTCGCGCGAGGCCAGCATCAGGTCGATCCTCAAGCCCCGGTTGCGGCGGAACATTCCGGCCCGGTAGTCCCACCAGCTGAACGTGCTCGGCGGCTGATCGAAGAGGCGAAACGTGTCGCGCAGGCCGAGCTCGACCAGCGACGCGAGCGCGGCGCGTTCCTCGGGCGTGCAGAGCACGTGCCCTTCCCACGCGGCGGGATCATAGACGTCGCGGTCCTCGGGCGCGACGTTGAAATCGCCCGCGACGAGCAGCCGCGGATGGCGTTTGAGCTCCGCCGCGAGCAAGTTGCGCAGCGCCGCGAGCCAGCCGAGCTTGTAGCGGTACTTGTCGGACTCGGGCCGCTCGCCGTTCGGCACGTAGAGGCTGTAGATCCGCGCGCCGCCGAAGGTCGCGCCGAGCACGCGCTTCTGCTCGTCCACGTAGCCGCCGCCGATCCCGTGCGTGACGTCGGTCGGCTCGAGCCGCGAGACGAGCGCGACGCCGTTGTAGCCGGCCTGGCCGCTCACGACCGAGTTGTAGCCGCGCGCGCGTAGCGCGTCGGCCGGGAAGTCATCGTCGCGCGTCTTGATCTCTTGCAGCGCGAGCACGTCGGGCCGTTCGCGATCGAGCCACGCGAGCACGTGTTCGAGACGAACCTTGATGCTGTTCACGTTCCACGTTGCGACCTTCACAGCTCAAGTCGCGCGCGCGGCCGCAATGCCGGCCTGGCGCAGCAGCGGGTCGAGCTCTGGCGGGCGACCGCGAAAGTCGACAAACGCGTCGAGCGCGTCGCGGCTGCCGCCGACGCTCAAGATCGCGCGGAGGAAGCGCTCGGCCGTGCGTGCATCGAAGATACCGGCCTCGTCGAACGCGGCGAACGCGTCGGCCGCGAGCACCTCCGCCCATTTGTAGCTGTAGTAGCCGGCCGCGTAGCCGCCGCCGAATACGTGGTTGAAGTTGCTCGGATAGCGGTTGTAGCTCGGCGTGCGCACGACCGCGACCTCGCCGCGGACCTCGGCGAGCGTCTCGTAGACGCGTGCGCCGCGCTCGGGCGAGTACTCGTGGTGCAGCCGGAAATCGAACAGCGCGAATTCGAGCTGGCGGACCATCGCGAGGCCCGACAGAAACGTCCGCGACTTCTGCAGCGTCTCGAGCTTGTCCTTCGGCAGCGCCTCGCCGGTCTTGTAGTGCCGCGCGAGGCCCCCGAGCACTTCGGGCCGCCACATGAAATTCTCGAGGAACTGGCTCGGCAGCTCGACGGCGTCCCACGCGACGCCGTTCATCCCTGCGACCGACGGGTAGTCGACCTCGGTGAGGAGATGATGGAGCGCGTGGCCGAACTCGTGGAACAGCGTGACGGCCTCGGAGTGCGTGAGCAGGGACGGCGTGTCGCCGACCGGCGGGTTGAAGTTGCAGACGAGATGCGCGACAGGCGGCTGCAACGCGCCGTTCAAGCGCGCGCGGCTCACGCAGCCCTCGACCCACGCGCCGCCGCGCTTGTTGGGCCGCGCGAAGTAGTCCGCGTAGAGGCTGCCGACGAGGGTTCCGTCGCGCCGGCGCAGCTCGTAGAACTGCACGGTCGGATGCCAAACGCTCGGCGCGCGAGCGGGCGTGAGCGTGATTCCGAACAGCTTGGCGATCAGCCCGAACAGCCCGTCGAGCACTTGCGGCAGCGGGAAGTACGGCCGCAGCTCCTCCTCGGCGAGACGCAAGCGCTCCTGCCGCATCCGCTCCGAGTAGAACCCGACGTCCCACGCGTCGAGCTTGCGGCCCGCGTAGCCGGCGAGCATCGCGAGCTCGGTCGCCGCGACGGGCTTGCTCCGGCGCGCGAGGTCGCGCAGGAATTCGATCACGCGCTCGGGCGACTCGGCCATCTTCGTCGCGAGCGACAGCTCCGCGTAGCTCTTGAGCCCGAGCAGCCGCGCCTGCTCGCAGCGGAGCGCGAGGATCTGGGCGATCAGCGGCCCGTTGTCGAGGCGTTCCGCGTGCGGGCCTTGGTCCGACGCGCGCGTGCACCAGGCCCTGTAGAACGTCTCGCGCAGCGCGACGGATTCGGCGTGCGACATCACGGCCTGATAGTTCGGCCCGTCGAGCCGGAGCAGCCAGCCTTCTAGTCCGCGCTCGGCCGCGAGCGCCCGCGCACGCTCGAGCGTGAGCTCGGGCAGCCCCGCGAGCGCGCCGCGGTCGCGCTCGTGATGCTCGAACGCGTCGGTCGCGTCCATGAGGTTCTGCTCGAAGCGCGCTTGGAGCGCGGCGAGCTGCTGGACGAGCTCGCGGTAGCGCTTGCGCGGCTCGCCCGTGAGCGTGACGCCCCCGAGCCGGAAGTCGCGGAGCGCGAGCGCGATCAGCTGCGCCTCGATGGGCCTGCGCTCGCGCGGGGCGAGCGGCGCCACGGCGCCGTAGTGCTGGTAGAGCCCCTCGTTCTGCCCGAGCTCCGTGCCGAACTCGGTCACGAGCGGCAAGCAAAGGTTGAACGCGTCGCGCAGCGCGGGGCTCGACAGCACCGAGTTCAGATGCGAGACCGGGCCCCAGACGCGATAGATGCCCACGTTGATGAGCTCGAGCTCCTTGAGCCACTCGAGCGTCGGCGCGGCCCGCTCCGCGCGCTCGAGCGCCGCGCGTTGCGTCGCGAGCATCTGGCGGACCGCGGGCTCGACGTGCTCGGGCCGCACGGCTTCGAACGCGGGCAGGGGGCCTGAGCCGAGCAGGGGATTTTCGTTCATGCGACGCACTCTAACGCGGCCGGAGGCGCGCAAGCTAATGTACGCACTCGCCGCGCGCAAGCGACTGAAAGGAGACCTCGACGTGCAGAAATTCGACCTCATCGTACTCGGCGGCGGCAGTGGCGGGCTCGCGAGCGCGCAGCGCGCGGCCGAATACGGCGCGCGCGTCGCGCTCTTCGAGCCCGCCCGGCTCGGCGGCACGTGCGTGAACGTCGGCTGCGTGCCGAAGAAGGTGATGTGGAGCGCCGCGGAGCTCGCGGGCGCGCTCGAGCACGCGCGCGACTACGGCTTCGACGTGAGCGTCGCGGGCCACGACTGGGGGAAGCTCAAGCACGGCCGCGACGCGTACGTGCAGCGACTCAACGCGATCTACCAGCGCAACCTGGATCGCAATTCGGTCGCGACGATTCACTCCGCCGGCCGCTTCAAGGGCCGGCGCGAGATTCTCGACGCGGCCGGCGAGGCGTACACCGCCGAGCATGTCGTGATCGCGACCGGCGGTTATCCGATGGTGCCCGCGCTCGAAGGCGCCGGGCTCGGCATCACGTCCGATGGATTCTTCGACCTCGAGCATCGGCCCCGCCGGGTCGCGATCGTCGGCAGCGGCTACATCGCGGTCGAGCTCGGCGGCGTGCTGAATGCGCTCGGCGCCGAGACCACGCTGTTCGTGCGTCACGACACCGTGCTGCGGGATTTCGACAGCTTGCTGTCGGATCAGCTCACTAAACAGATGCTCGCGGCTGGGATCGAGATCGTCACGCGTGCCGTGCCGAAAGCGGTCCGCGGCGCGGCCGGAGACCTCACGCTCGAGGCCGCGGACGGCCGGAGCTTCTTCGGCTTCGAGACGCTGCTCTGGGCCATCGGCCGCGCGCCGCGCACCGATTCGCTCGGGCTCGAGTGCGCGGGTGTCGAGATCGACGCGGCCGGAGCGATCGTCGTCGACGCGTTGCAGAACACGAGCGCCGACGGGGTCTACGCGCTCGGCGACGTGACGGGCCGGGCCGAGCTCACGCCGGTCGCGATCGCGGCGGGCCGGCGGCTCGCGGACCGCGTGTTCGGCGGCCAGAAGGAACGCCGGTTGAGCTACGACCTGCTGCCGACCGTCGTGTTCTCGCATCCGCCGATCGGCACGGTCGGGCTGTCGGAGGCGGCCGCGCGCGAGCGCTACGAGGGTCAGCCGATCAAGGTTTACCAGACCGAGTTCGTGCCGATGTTCTTCGCGCTCGGCGAGGTGAAGCCGCAGACCGCGATGAAGCTCGTCACGGTCGGCGCCGACGAGAGGATCGTCGGCTGCCACGTGATCGGGCCCGGCGCGGACGAGATGATCCAAGGCTTCGCGGTCGCCCTCACGATGGGCGCGCGCAAGCGCGACTTCGACGACACGCTCGCGATCCACCCGACGAGCGCCGAAGAGATGGTCACGATGCGCTGACCGCCGCGGCCGCGCGCGGCGATCACCCGCCGGCTTTGATCTCTCGGCCGTTCAGCGGCTGCACCGGCCGCGCGTTCATCGGGTATGACTTGCCAAAGCGCTCGATTTCGTCCGCCGACATCACAGTTGGGCTCTTGAGGACGAACCACGTGACGCCCTCGCTGCACGGCGGCGTCGTGAGCGAGCCTGAGAACGTGTAGTAAGCCCTGCTCGCCGGCAGCAGGTCGGTCGCGTTGATCGTGACCTTGTCGACGGGTGTTTCGACTTCCTTCTTCTTCGGCAGGTTGTCCCACAGCGCCTTGATCAACGAATTGGGCGTGTCGGACTTCGTCAAGAGCACGGCGACGACCGCGAGCTTGCCGTCCGCGTCCTTGTGGACGAGATGCGCGACCATGTCGTAGCTCTTGCCGTCGACTCGCTCCTCGCTCGGCTTGTGAAAATGAAACTGCTGCAGCTCGTAGCGCTTGCCGCCGACGCTCATGAAACTGCCGGGCGCGTAGTTGACCTGGATGGTGTGGCCGTTGTCGATGATCTTGAGCATCGAGGGCTGGTAGTTGAACTCGAGGGCAGGAACGTCCGACGCGTGCACGCTGGCGCCGCGGATATCGATCGGCGACTGCGTCCTCCCGGCGGCGCAGGTGTGGTAGTCCTCCTCGATCGTTCCCCAGAATGCCGGGCCGGTCTGCCCGGTATAGGTCCAGTGGCCGTGCGCGGCGAGCGCCGCCAGGCCCGGTGCGAGCAGCGTTGCCGTGGCGATCAGTGATAACGCGAAGCTTGCGAGTCTACGCATGCGAGCTCCTTCGCCGAAGCGTCTGTCGTTGGCCCAGCCCCCGCTGTGTGCGCTAGATCTTACGCCCATCGCAAACGGCTGGTGCGCGCAACCGCTCGCGGACAGTACCGCGTTTACGCTCGATTACTGGCCTGTCCTGATCGCACGGCCGTTCAGCGGCTGCAGCGGGCGCGCATTCATCGGGTAGAGCCTTGCAAAGCGCTCGATTTCGCCCGCCGAGACTGCGGTTGGGGTCTTCAGGACGAACCACGTGACACCCTCGGTGCACGGCGGCGTCGTGAGCGAGCCTAAGAACGTGTAGTAGGCCTTGTTCGTCGGCAGCAGCTTCGTCGCATCGATCGTGACTGCAGCGACCGATACGTCGGCTTTCCTCTTCTTCGGCACGTTGTCCCACAGCGTGTTGAGGAGTGAGCTCTGGGCATCGCCCTTGGTCAGGAGCACGGCGACGACCGCGATCTTCCCGCCCGCGTTCTCGTGCACGAGATGCGCGACCATCTCGTAACTCTTGCCGTTGATCTCCTCCTCGCTCGGCCTGTGGAAATGGAACTGCTTGAGCTCGTAGCGTTCGTTGCCGACGTCGACGAAGCTGCCGGGCGCGTAGGTGATCTCGATCGTGTGCGTGTTGTCGTTGATCGTGAGCTTCGAGGGCTGGTAGTGAAACTCGATGGCCGGAAGGTCCGACTTGCGCACGCTGTCGTCACGGATGTCGATCGGCGATTGAGCCTCGCCCTTGGAGCAGGTGAGGAACTCCTCCCCCATCAAGCCCCAGTACGGCGGGCCGGTCTGCCCCGTGTAGGCCCAGTAGCGGCTGCCGGGCACGGCGAGCGCCGCGAGGGCCGTCAAGAGCGTGGCGGCGGCGACGAGTGGTACTGCGAAGCTTCTCGATCTGCGCATGTGAGCTTCTCCGGATGCCATGCGAGTGCGGTGGTGCGTAGTCCGTCAGCGAACCAGCTGCTTCAAGATCGGCTTCGTGTCCGGGCGGACGCCTCGCCAGATGAAGAACGACTCGGCGGCCTGCTCGATGAGCATTCCCCAGCCCTGCAGAGACCGCGCGGCGCCGTGCTCGCGCGCCCACGCGACGAACGGCGTGTCGTTGACGCTGTAGACGAGGTCGTAGCCGACGCTGTCGCTGCCGACGAGCGAGCCCGGGAACGGCGGCGCGTCGCCCTTGAGCCCGGCCGAGGTCGCGTTGATCAGCAGGTCGAACGCGGCGAGCGACGGGAGCTCCTCGAACGCGACCGCGCGCAGCGCGGCGGGCTCGCCGAATTGCGCGACGAGCTCGTCCGCGCGCGCCTGCGTGCGATTCGCGATCACGAGCTCCGCGGGCCGCGCCGCGAGCAGGGGCCCGACGATGCCGCGCGCCGCGCCGCCGGCGCCGAGCACGAGCACGCGCCGGCCCGGCAGCGTCACGCGCTGGTTGACGACGAGGTCGCGGATCAGGCCGACGCCGTCGGTGTTCTCGCCGCGGAGCTTGCCACCCTGGAAGCTGATCGTGTTCACCGCGCGCGCGGCGTTTGCGGGCTCGCTGATCTCGTCGACGAGCGCGAACGCGGCTTCCTTGTGCGGCACGGTCACGTTGAGGCCCCGGCCGCCCGCCGCCGCGAACCCGCGGACCGCGGTCTCGAAGCTCTTCGGCTCGGCGTCGATGAGCTCGTAGCTCAGGTTTTGGCCGGTTTGGCGCGCGAACAGCTGATGAATCAGCGGCGACCGGCTGTGCTCGACGGGGTGGCCCACCAATGCGTACCGATCGGCCGGCGAACTATTCTTGACCATCTTCGCAAGTTTCCAGGCGTGGGGATTCTGCGCGGTTTTCGGTACCTTTGTCACTGGCAATCGTTGCGAATGAGGGGAGCTCATGGCCGACACAGTCGTTCGCCGTTGTGCGTGGAGCGAGGGAGTCGATCCCGCGATGGAGCGCTATCACGACGAGGAGTGGGGCGTGCCGGTCCACGACGACCGCAAGCACTTCGAGTTTCTCGTGCTCGAGAGCGCGCAGGCGGGCTTGAGCTGGTGGACGATCCTGCGCAAGCGCGACGGCTACCGGCGCGCGTTCGCGGATTTCGACGCCGTGAAGGTCGCGCGCTTCGACGCGCGCGCGATCGCGCGCCTAATGCAGGATTCCGGGATCGTCCGCAACCGCCAGAAGATCGAGGCCGCGATCTCGAACGCGCGCGCGTTCCTCGAGGTTCGAAAGGAGTTCGGCAGCTTCGATGCGTACGTCTGGCCGTTCGTCGGCGGAGAGCCGATCGTGAACCGCTGGCGCAAGCAGGGCGAAGTGCCCGCGACGACGACCGAATCCGACGCCCTGAGCAAGGATCTCAAGGCGCGCGGCTTCAAGTTCGTCGGCTCGACGATCGTCTACGCACACCTGCAAGCCACGGGGCTCGTCGACGACCATCTCTTGAGCTGCTTCCGCCGCGCGCGAGCGGACGGCAAGAGCGCCGCGTCCGGCGTCAAGGCACGGCGACGTCGAGGATCGTGAGCGCGTAGACGCCGAACGGCGTCTCGTGCGTGACGGCGCCGAGGTAGCGCATGCCGGGCGTGAGCGGTCCCCAGGTCAGCGCGACTTCGGTGTGGTCGCCCTCGCTCACCGTGCTCGGGCCGGCCGCTGCGAGGTTGCCGACCACGTCGTCGATCCCGAACGCCCAAATGAAGATCGAATAGTTCGCGCCGGGGCCGCCCGCGACCTGGTCGGTCTCGAAGCCGTGCACCGCGGCCACGTAGAGGCCCGGCGTCGGCGTCGTGAGGTCGATCTCTTCGTTCGACGTGAAGCTGCCGCTCTGGCCCACCTGCGTGCAGTGGTCGGTCGTGCCGTCCGGGCAGAAGAAGAGATAGAGATCGAGATCGTCGGCGCCGTCGGTGAACTCGTCGAATAGCGCGACCCGCAGATACAGCTGCCCGGGCTGCACGTTGAACCCGTGCAGCGTGACGCCGGGGCCGTGGAGGTCGAACGTGTTGCTCGGGTCGTCGTCGACGTGGCCGGACAGCACTCGGCCGGACGCGTCGGTGAGCGGCGCGCGCAGGCCGTGCACGTGCGGGGTGTACCCGCCGTCGTAGCCGAATGCGACCGGCAGCGCGGCCGAGCCGCTGCCGCCGGATAGGCGCACCTCGGGCGACGTGCGCAGCGCGACCGCCTGCAGCGCGATCGGGCTCACGACGCCATGCACGCCGTCGCTCCAATGGAGCTCGCCGAATTCCCATTCGTCTATCGGCGCGCCGCGATTCGTGAAGCGCACGGAGAAATTCGCGCTTTGCCCGGTGCCGAGCACGAGCGTCGCGGGGTCGACGACGACGTCGACGTCGGTCGGTGCGATCAGCGAGGCGCTGTAAGTCGCGGCCGGGCCGACGTTCGTGACGCGCCGCTTCACGACATCGCCCGTGATGAATTCGGCGACCGCGATCGACGGCAGGTTCACGTCGGTCGCGGCGCTCGGCAAACCCGCGGCGGCGATCGTCGCGCAGTCGGCCGGCGGATAGGGCGGCTTGAGCAACCCGCACAGGTACGCCGCGTGATCGTTGTACGCGTTCGCGTATACGAGGCCGGGGTCGATCGCACGATTCGGATCGATGTGCCCCGCGCCGCGGTCGAACGGGTTCGTCGACGACCCGTCCGGGTTCACGACCTGCTGGTACGAGGAAGTCATGAGCGCCGATTTCAGCGTCCCGGGCGGCCAGTCGGGATGCGCTTCCTTGAGCAGTGCCGCGACGCCGGTGACCTCGGGCGCGGCCTGCGACGTGCCGGAATGGTACGCGTAGCGCTCGCCCTGCACGCCGCTCGTGGGCGTCGGTGTCGTGCCGGCGAGGATGTCGACGCCGGGCGCCGTCACGTCGGGCTTCAGGAAATTCGCGTCGCTCTGCGAGGGCCCGCGCGACGAGAAATCGGCCATCCGGTTGCCGCTCTCGGAGACCGGCACGAACAGGCCCCGCGCGAGCTCCACTTGGACTTGGGCCGACGCCTGCATCTGTGTGACGAGCCGTTGCCCGTCCGTCGAGCTGATCATCACGGCCGGAATGTGCACGACGCCCGCGTCGCCGTTCATCACGATCGGCGCGCCCGAGTCGTTGTAGACGACGACGCCGACGGCGCCCGCGTTCTCGGCGTTCTTGATCTTGACTTGGAACTCGCAGCCGCCGCGCACGATCAGCGCGATCTTGCCCTTGACGCTGCCCGCGTTGGTCGGCGCGGAGCAGCCATCGTGCGTGCTGCTGCCGCTCGCCTTGCCCGGCGCGTTCGTGACGTAGACGAGTGTCTGCTGGACCGGTGACTTGCTCGTGAGCGCGGGCGTGAAGCTCGCCTCGCGCATCGAGATCGTGCCCGCGACGCTCGCGGGCGAGACGATCGAGATCGCGTCGTCGAACACGGTGCCGGTCTGCGACGACGCGCCGACAGTGAGAACCCACGGCGCACTGCTTGGCGCAGTGATCGTGCCGTAGTCGGGGCCGTCGTTGCCGGCGGCGACGACCGTCAGCACGCCGGCGTCGAACGCGTTCAGCAGCGCGAGGCCATCGGGCGCGGCGAGGTCGGTCAGCGTGGTGCCGAGGGAGTAGTTGATGATGTCGACGCCGTCCGCGACCGCGTCGTCGACGGCGCGCGCGAGGTCGGATGTCGAGCAGGTCGGCTCATCGCCGCCCGGCTCCATCCAGCAGGCCTTGTAGATCGCGATCCGCGCGCGCGGCGCGAGCCCCGAGACGCGCGCGACCTTGGTGCCGAACAGGGACGCATCGACCGAATTGCCCGCGATCGTCGTCGCGACGTGCGTGCCGTGTCCGGCCGCGTCGCGCGGCGAGCGGAACTCGTGCGGATCGAGCTCGTGTCGCTCGAGGAAGCCGTCGACGTAGAAGCGCGCGCCGACGACCTTGTTGTTGCACGCGCCCGGCGCGAAGCCTTGGCCGGCCTCGCACTTGCCGCTGAAACCGGTCGGCGGCGTGTAGACGACCTGCTTCAGCGGGTGGCGGTTGTAGCTGCTGCAGAGGAAGAGGCCGAGCCACGAGCTCTTGGCCCACGTCGTGCGACAGCCGCGCGGGATCAGGTCGACCGTGTCGAGCAGCGACGGATGATTCGGCGCGATCCCGCTGTCGACGACGCCGACGACGATGTTCTCGCCGCTGAGCTTGAGGCCTGCACGCAGGCCGCTCTTCGGATTCAGGAGACCGAGAAACGACGAGCTGTTATTCGTGTGCAGCCGTTGATCGGAGTCGACCCAGACGCGCTCGACGTCGGGGTGCTGCGCGAGCCGCGCCGCCTCTGCCGCCGTGAGGCGCGCGGCGAAGCCGTTCAGAGCGTAGCGGTAGCTGTAGAGCTTGGTCGACGGCGCGCCGACGTCGCTGAGCAGCCGGTCGTGCATTTGCTCGAGCCCTTGCGCGTACGACGCGCGCGCGGCGTGCAGCGCGCTCGCGCTCTGAGCACCGCGACTCCCCGCCGAGTACGCACCGACGCCGCGGTAGCTCGCGGCGCCGGGCTCTTTGAGCTTCACGATGTAGACCGACTTCGCGCCGCTCTTGACCGGCCGCGCGGGCACCGCAAGCCTGACCGGCGAGGTCAGCGGCGCGACCGCGATCGGAGGCGCGGGCGCGGACGGCCGCGGGGCTGCGGCGACGGCAGCGCAGCAGAGCACGGTGAGGCCGGCAGCCAAGCGGCGGAGACGACTCATTTTCTTTATCGGGACCGGGACCTTGGCGTGATTATGTGGAAACGTTATCACAGCTGCCGGCCGCAGCGAGTGACATTCCGGGAAACGCTCAAGCCGCGCGCAGGATCGCGCCGGAGCGGCCGTCCTTGATCACCGTCGGGTTCGCGAGGCCGCCGAGCTCGCCCGCGAGCACGTAGTCGACCTCGCGCCCGAGCGTCCGGCGCAGGCGGCCGAGGTCGCGGAGCGGAGGGCGGCGGCTCACGTTCGCGCTCGTCGAGACGAGCGCCCGGCCCGCCGCGGCGCAGAGCCGCCGCGCTACGGGATGGTCCGTGAGCCGCACCGCGACGGTGTCGCGTCCGCCGCTGACCCAGCGCGGGATTCGCGCCCGCGCGGCGAGCACCCAGGTCACGGGACCGGGCCAAGTAGCGAGGATCTCGCTGCGGCGCGGTTCGGGCGGCAGCACGACGAACCGCTCGAGCTGCGCGAGGTCGGCACCGATCAGTAGCAACCCCTTGCGCCAGGACCGCCGTTTGATCGCGAGCAGGCGTTCTACGGCGTCGCGGTGCTCCGGCAAGCAGCCGAGCCCGAACACGGCCTCGGTCGGATACGCGATCACGCCGCCCGCGAGCACCACGCGAGCGGCGCGCGCGACGTGCACTCGGGAGGTCAAGCTTCGGGCGTCTCGCCGCCGCCGTCCGTTGCGGCCGGGCCCTCGTGCGCCGGGGCCGACTTGCGCGCGGCCTTCTTGGTCTTCTTCTTCGTCTTTTTCTTGGCCGCGGCGGCCGGTAGCACGGCGGGCGCTTCGGCGGCGACCGCCGCCGCCGCGGCGGTTTCCGCGGGCCTGCGCCGCCCGCCGCGTGCGCGCCGCTCCGGCGCGGCTGCGAGCAACGCCTCGCAATCCGCGAGCGTGAGCTCGGCAGGCACGCGGTCCTTCGGGATCTTCGCGTTCTTCTTCTTGTTCGTGACGTACGGGCCGTAGCGCCCGTTCAACACTTGGATCCCCGCGTCGGCGAAGTCGCGGATCACGCGGTTCGCGTCCGCGATCTTCTTCTCGGCGATGAGCTCGAGCGCGCGCTCGAGCGTGATCGTGTACGGGTCGTCGCCCTTGATCGAGACGAACTTGTTGCCGTAGCGAACATACGGGCCGAAGCGGCCGATGTTCGCGGACACGGGCTCGTTGTCGGCCGTGGCGCCGAGCTCGCGCGGCAGCTTGAACAGATCGAGCGCGACGTCGAGCGTGATCGTGTCCATCTTTTGGCCCGGACGCAGGCCCGCGAACTTCGGCTTCTCCTCGTCGTCCTTCGTGCCGATCTGCACGAAGGCGCCGTAGCGTCCCATCCGCACGCTGATCGGCCGGCCGCTCGCGGTGTCGGTGCCGAGAACTCGCGCCTGCGAAGCCTGCTCGCGCGTTACGGAGCTGTCCGTGTGCGCGACGAGCTTGCTGAACGGACGCCAGAACTCGTCGAGCAACGGAACCCATTCGCGCTCGCCGCGCGACACGGCGTCGAGGTCGTCTTCCATCCGCGCGGTGAACTCGTAGTCGACGTACTGCGAGAAGAACTTCGTCAGGAAGCGATTCACGACACGACCGACGTCGGTCGGAATGAAGCGCCGGTTCTCCATCTCGACGTACTCGCGATTGCGCAGCGTCGAGATGATCGACGCGTACGTGGAAGGCCGGCCGATGCCGAATTCCTCGAGCGCCTTCACGAGCGTCGCTTCCGAGTAGCGCGGCGGCGGCTCGGTGAAATGCTGGGCGCTCTGCACGTCCTTGAGCGACACGCGATCGCCCTCGACGACGGCCGGCAAGATATGGTCTTGCTCGTCCTCGATCGTGTCGTCGAGCCCCTCGTGATACACGGCGATGAACCCCGGGCTCACGAGCACGGAGCCGGTAGCACGGAGCACGATGTCGCTCGCGGGGGATTCGCCCGCGGCGAGATCGAGCGCGACCGTGTCGTACACCGCAGGGTTCATCTGCG
>Ga0307497_10000097_pt1 | contig 17517 bp, 18 predicted proteins | sample 10_S_MG_FD_201366 | JGI IMG/M metagenome (GOLD analysis project Ga0307497, IMG submission 201366) | Soil microbial communities from Populus trichocarpa stands in riparian zone in the Pacific Northwest, United States - 10_S | ecosystem: Environmental > Terrestrial > Soil > Riparian zone > Trees...
GGCCATCAGCTCGGCCGCACCGACGTCGGGATCCTCTGCGCGGACGTAGTTGCGGTCCCAGATCCGCGGGACCGTCGAGTTGAAGAGCCCGGAGGCGACGTGCGACGGGAGGAAGCGGTCGGAGAGGCGCTCCTGGAAGTCGCGGTGGCAGGCGACGATGCGCTCCAGGTCTTCAGACATCGAGGCCCTCCGGGTGGCCGAGCCGCCCGAGCTCGGCGATGTCCCGCGGGAAGAGCAGCGCGACCGTCCAGTCCGTGACGACGCGCAGCTTCCGCGAGAGGAGCGGCAGCTGGTAGAGGTGGTACGTCCGCGTGAGGAACCAGCCCGGGAAGCCGCGCGCCCGGAAGCCGGGGCCGACGATGACGCCCTTGTTGCGACCGAGGGTCGCCGCCTGGCCGAGCATCCGGTACCGGTAGGGCTCGAGCTCTCCGGCGAGGTTCTTCGCGAGGCGGCGCGCCTGCCGGAGCGCGTGCTGCGAGGTCGGCGGGTCGGGCGCCTCCGCGGCGCGGTTGGGGACGCGCGCGCAGTCGCCGAGCGCCCAGACGTGCTCGACGCCGCCGACCCGCAGGTACTCGTCTACCGGGACGCGGCCGGTCTCGTCGAGCGGGAGCCCGAGCACGCCGAGGAGCGGATGCGGCTTCACACCGGCCGTCCAGACGAGCGTCTCGGTCGGGATCGTCTCGCCGTCGGAGAGGGCGACGGCCCCCGCCTCGGCGCGCTCGAGGCGGGTCGAGACCCTGATCTCGATGCCGCGCCGGGTCAGCTCGCGCGCGGCATAGGCGCTCAGCCGCTCCGGGAGCTGGGGAAGGATCTTCGGCGCCGCGTCGACGAGCACCCAGCGCGCGGCCGGGAGATCGCGGTAGTAGCGGCGCCGCGCGTCCTCGACCAGGTCGGCGAGCTCGGCGAGCGCCTCGACGCCCGCGTAGCCGGCGCCGACGAAGACGAAGGTGAGCTCGCGGCGGCGCTCCTCCTCGGCGGTCGCCATGGCGGCGTGCTCCAGGCGGCGCAGCACGTGGTTGCGCAGGTGGATCGCCTCGGGGAGGTCTTTGAACCCGAGGCCGTGCTCCGCGAGCCCCGGGATCGGCAGGGTGCGCGCCACCGCCCCGAGCGCGAGGACGACATCCTCGTAGCCGACGGTCGTGTCGCCGTGGTCGGTCGCGACGGTGGCGACGCGCTCGGTCGTGTCGAGCGCGGTGAGGCGGCCGAGGAGGAGCTCCGCGCCAGGGCACATCGCCCGCAGCGGCACGACGGCGTGGCGCGGCTCGATCGTCCCGGAAGCGGCCTCCGGGAGGAGCGGCGTGAAGAGCATGAAGTTCTCGGGGCTGACGATTGTGGCGCCGCGCGCGCCGAGCACGCGCGCGACGTACGAGCCGGCGAAGCCACCGCCGACGACGAGCGTGCCCCCGCGTGCTCGCCGATCCGCCATCCCGGTCTTCTACCATCGCGGGCGTGCGCGGAAGGCAGGTGGCGGTTGTCGGGAGCGGGGCCGAGCACGAGGCGGCCGCCGAGGAAGTCGGGCGGCTGCTCGCCGAGCGCGGCTGCGTCGTCGTCACGGGCGGGCTCTCCGAGGTGATGGCCGCGGCGGCGCACGGCGCGAAGGCTGCGGGCGGGACGACGATCGGAATCCTGCCGGGAGAGTCGCCGGCTGCCGCCAACCCGTCGGTCGACTACGCGGTCGTCACGGGGGTCGGACATGCCCGCAACCTCGCCGTTGCGGCCAGTGGGGAGGCGGTCATCGCCGTCGGCGGGTCGTGGGGCACGCTCGCCGAGATCGCCTACGCGCGCCTGCTCGGGCGCCCGGTCGTGATCCTGGAGCCGGGCTGGCAGGTGGAAGGCGACGGGATCGTGCGTGCCCGGACGCCGGCGGAGGCGGTCGAGCTGGCACTGCGCGGCTGAGCAAAACTCGTGTCGATCGGTGCGCGCGCCGCTCGTCTAGGGATCGACACCACGACCAAGGAGGCAACCATGAGGTACCTGCTGCTCGTCTGCGTCGACCCGGACATCGATCCCGGCGAGGTGGGCGACATCGAGGAGTGGTTCGCGGCGATCGACCGGCGGGGCGCTCGCCTGCTCGGCAACCAGCTCGAGCCGCCCGAGCGGGCGCGCACCGTCCGCGTCCGCGGCGACGCGCTCGTCGCGACCGACGGCCCGTTTGCCGAGACGAAGGAGCTCGTCGCCGGCTTCGACGTCCTCGAGTGCGACGACCTGGATACGGCCGTCGGGTTGGCCGCGCTGCACCCGGTCGCCCGCTTCGGGGCCATCGAGGTCAGGGGCTTCTGGCAGGGCTAGAGCTCGGCGAGGCGGCGGGCGAGGAAGCGGCGCTCCGCGTCAGTTCCCGCAAGCTCGGCGGCCCGCTCGTAGGCGGTGCGGGCCTCCGCGTCCCGGCCCAGCCGGCGCAGGAGGTCCGCCCGGGCGGCATGCCAGAGGTGGTAGTCCTCGAGGCCCGCGATCCCGTCGGTGAGCTCGAGCCCCGCGGCAGGGCCGTCGCGCATTGCGAACGCCACCGCACGGTTCAGCTCGACAACGGGCGAGCCGCTGCGGCGCAGGAGCTCGTCGTAGAGTGCGGCGATCTGCGCCCAGTCGGTGTCCGCGGCCGTCCGCGCCTGCGCGTGGAGCGCCGCGATCGCCGCTTGCAGCTGGTAGACGCCCGGCTCCCGGCGGGAGAGCGCTCGTTCGAGGACGCGCGACCCTTCCGCGATCTCGGCTCTGTCCCAGAGACTCCGATCCTGGTCCTCGAGCAGCACGATGTCGCCGCTGCCGTCCAGGCGCGCCGTGCGTCGTGAGTCCTGGAAGAGGAGGAGTGCGAGCAGTCCGAGCGCTTCGGCCTCGTCCGGCATGAGGACGGCGAGCAGCTTCGCGAGCCGGATCGCCTCGGCGCAGAGGTCGCGGCGGACGAGCTCCTCGCCCGAGGTCGCCGAGTAGCCCTCGTTGAACACGAGGTAGATCGCGGCGAGGACGGAGGCGAGCCGTGACGGCAGGAGGTGCGCGGGCGGCACGCGGATCGGGATGCCCGCGTCGCGCACCTTGCGCTTCGCCCGCACGAGTCGCTGGGCGAGCGTCTTCTCGGGGACGAGGAACGCACGCGCGATCTCCGGCGTGCGCAGACCGCCGACCGCGCTCAGCATGAGCGGCACGCGCGCCTCCGCGGCCAAAGCGGGGTGGCAGCAGGCGAAGAGGAGCGCGAGGCGCTCGTCGGGGATCGTGTCGTCGTCGGTCGTCTCCGTGGTCTCCACCTCCTGGAGGCGCGCCAGCAGCTCCTGCTTGCGCGCGAGGGTCTGCTCGCGGCGGATCCGGTCGATCGCCACGTTGCGCGCGGTCGCGATGATCCAGGCGCCCGGGTTGCGGGGCTCGCCGTCGCGCGGCCAGCGCGCAGTCGCGATCGCGAACGCCTCCTGCACCGCGTCCTCGGCGCGGTCGATGTCGCCGAGGACGCGGGCGAGGACGGCGACCGAGCGGCCCCAGTGCTCGCGGAAGGCGGCTTCGACTATGCGACGGACTCCGGTCGCATCATCGGCTGCAGCGGCCGCACCTCGACGGGCTGGCCGACCTTCGCCGACGGGACGCGCGCGGCCCATTCGAGCGCCTCGTCGAGCGTCTCGACGTCGATGAGGTAGTAGCCGCCGAGCTGCTCCTTCGTCTCGGCGAACGGACCGTCCGTGGTGAGCGTCTCGCCCTCCGCGACGCGGACGACGGTCGCGCTCGTGCTGGGAGCCAGGGCGCTCCCGGCGACGAAGGCGCCGGCCTTCTCGAGCGCGTCGCTGTAGGCGAAGAACTTCGCGTACATGTCGCGCTGCACGTCCTCGGGCACGTCCGTCCAACCCTGCTCGTCTCCGTAGATCAAGAGCATGTACTGCATCGTGTGGCTCCTTTCGTTTCCCCGTAGACGAACGGGGGCCTCCGAAATCGACAGCTAGCTCGACATCCGCGCGAGCAGGGTGATGGCGGCCGCCTTGTCGAGGAACTCGTTGAGGTTGCCGCACTTCGGCGACTGAACGCAGGACGGGCAGCCGTGCTCGCAGGGGCAGCGCTCGAGCATCGTGAGCGTGTCCGCGACCCAGCCCTCGAAGCACTCGAAGCCGCGCTCGGCGATCCCGACGCCGCCGGCGTGGCCGTCGTAGACGAACACGGTCGGGCGCAGCGTCTGCGGGTGGAGGTTCGTCGAGAGCCCGCCGATGTCCCAGCGGTCGCACATCGCCCAGAGCGGCAGGAGCGCGATCAGCGAGTGCTCCGCCGCATGGAGGGCGGAGACGAGGAGCGGCATCTGCTCGAGCCCGTCGAGCTGCTCGTCGGTCGGCAGGAACCAGACGCCCTCCGTCTCGAAGTGCGTGGCCGGAAGCGACAGCTGCACCGTGGCGAGCGTCTCCTGGCTCTGGACGTGCTTACGCTGGTAGGCCACGACCTGCTCCGAGACCGAGAGGCGCCCGAAGGTGAGCTCCAGTCCGGCGCGGTGCTCGGCCAGCAGCGGCTCCAGGATCGACGTCTGCGTCTCCTTCTTCACCTGCGTGTACCAGTCGCCGGTGAAGGGCTCGACGAGCGCGGCGCGTGCCTGGAGGTCGAGCTCGCGGACGAGGTAGCGCTCGCCGAGGTGGAGGTAGACGGCGCCCTCGTGGACGGTGGAGTAGGCCCGCCACTCCTCCGCGAGGCCGAGCAGCGTGCCCGTCGAGACGTCGACGATGGAGAACGTGTCGCCGCTCGTCGAGCGCAGCTGCACGCGCGCGGCCGGGTAGTCGCGGCCCTTCCAGACGTAGCCCGCGGGGGTCGCCTTCAGCTCGGGAAGCAGGGCGGCGCGCTCGAGTGCCTGCGGGCCCAGCACCTCCGCATCCGCGGCGTCGAGGGGCGCCTCGAACGCCGCGGCGGCGACGTGGCCGTCGAGGACGCGGGGGTTCGCATGGTCGAGGCGCGCCGCCTCCACGGGGCGGCGGAGCAGCGCCTCGGGGTCGTGCATGAAGAACTGGTCGAGCGCGTCCTCGGAGGCGATCAGCACCGCCAGGCCGTGGCCCCGGCGGCCGGCGCGGCCCCACTGCTGGCGCAGGCTCGCGACGGTGCCGGGGAAGCCGACCGAGATCGCAGCGTCGAGCGCGCCGACGTCGATCCCGAGCTCGAGCGCGTCGGTCGCCGTCACGCCGAGGAGCTCGCCTTCGAGGAGGCGCCGCTCCACCTCGCGCCGCTGCTGCGGCGTGTAGCCGGCGCGATAGGGGGCAAGGCGCGCGCTCAACTCGGGCACGCGGTCGGCGGTGAAGCGGTGCACGAGCTCGACCGCCTTGCGGCTCTTGGCGAAGCAGATCGTGCGCTGCTCCTGCTGGACGAGCTGAGCGAGGAGCCGCGACGCCTCGGCGAGCGGGCTCGCGCGCAGGCCGAGCTCCACGTCGAGGAGCTCCGGGTTCCAGAGCGCGATCGTCCGCTCCGCCCGCGGCGCCCCGTCGTCCGCAATCACGGTCGCCTCGACGCCGAGGAGCGCCTCGACGAGCTCACCCGGGTTGGCGATCGTGGCGGAGGCGAGCAGGAACTGCGGGTCGGCGCCGTAGACCCGGGCGAGCCGCCGCAGCCTCCTCAACACGTTCGCCACGTGCGAGCCGAAGACGCCGCGGTAGACGTGCGCCTCGTCGACGACGACGTAGCGGAGGTTCGCGAGCACGTCGCCCCAGCGATCGTGGTGCGGCAGCAGGCCCACGTGGAGCATGTCCGGGTTCGTCAGGACGAGGTTCGCCCACTTGCGGATCTGCCAGCGCTGCTCCTGCGGCGTGTCCCCGTCGTAGATCGCGGCGCGCAGCTTCGGGACGTGGAGCCGTGTGAGCGACCGCAGCTGGTCCTGCGCCAGCGCCTTCGTCGGGTAGAGGTAGAGCGCGCGCAGCTTCGGCTCGCGGGCCAGGGCGTCGAGCACCGGCAGGTTGAACGCCAGCGTCTTTCCCGAGGCGGTGCCGGTGGCGACGACGAGGTGCTCGCCCTGGGCGGCGGCGTCCCACGCGGCGCGCTGGTGCGAGAAGAGCTCCTCGATGCCGGCCTCGGCGAGGGCGGAGCGCACGCGCGGGTCGAGCTCCCCCGGGAGCGGCTCCGTCCGTGCGACGCGCGCCGGCTCGGTCGCGAGGTGCGCGAGCTCCTCTCCCTCGAGCGTCCGCAGCCAGGTCGCCGTACTCATCTGGGTATTCTCGCTGCCGAGTATGGGCGTTCCGCGCTGCCTTACGATCGCCGGCTCCGACTCCGGGGGCGGCGCCGGCATCCAGGCCGACCTGAAGGCCTTCGCCGCCGCCGGCTGCCACGGGATGTCCGCCGTCGTGGCGCTGACGGCGCAGAACACCGTGGGCGTGACGGCGGTTCACGAGGTGCCGGCCGACATGGTGACCGCGCAGATCGACGCGGTCTTCGACGACATCGGCGTGGATGCCGCCAAGACCGGGATGCTCTTCTCCGAGGCGGTGATCGTCGCGGTCGCGGACGCGCTCGAACGGCGGAGCGTCCCGCTCGTCGTCGATCCGGTGATGGTCGCGAGCTCCGGCGCCCGCCTGCTCCAGCCGGACGCGGCGGCCGCGCTCGTGCGGCGACTCTTTCCGCTCGCGAGCGTCGTGACGCCGAACCTCATGGAGGCGGTGGCGATCGTTGGCCGCGAGGCGCCGCGCCGGGAGCTCGCCGAGGCGCTCGTCGCGCTCGGCGCCCGCGCCGCGCTCGTCACCGGCGGCCACGGCGCCGAGCCGGTCGACCACCTCTTCGACGGGAGCGAGCACGTCGAGATCCCGGTCGAGCGCCACGAGCAGGCGACAACGCACGGCGCCGGCTGCACGCACTCCGCGACGCTGTGCGCGCTCCTTGGGCGCGGGTTTACGCTGCGCGACGCCGCGGTCGAGGCGGCGCGCGTCGCGAGCCGCGCCGTTGCGGACGGGCTCTCGGAGCTGGGCGCGGGCGAGGGACCGGTCGACGTGCTCGGCATCGGAGCGCCAAATACCGTCGCTCGCTGACCTCGGCGAGGCTGGGCTGCTCGCGGCGCTGCTTGAGCGCGGTCTCGTGCGGGACGTCACCGACGACGTGGCCGTTTTGGCGGGCGGGCTCGTCGTGACGCAGGACGCCCTCGTCGAGGACGTGCACTTCCGCCGCGCCTGGACGAGCTGGCGCGACCTCGGCTGGAAGGCGGCCGCGGTCAACCTCAGCGACCTCGCCGCTGCGGGGGCCGAGCCGGAGGCGCTGATCGTCACGCTCGCCGCGCCCGCCGACACGCCGCTCGAGGCCGTGCTCGAGCTCTACGAGGGGCTCGCCGAGACGGGCGTTCCCGTGCGCGGGGGCGACACGACCCGCGCAGATACGGTGACGCTGGCGGTGACGGCGCTCGGACGGTCGGAGCGCGTCCCCGGACGCGGCGGGGCGCAGGCAGGCGACGTGCTCGTCGTCACCGGCGCGCTCGGCGGCTCGGCCGCGGGCCTCGACGCGCTCGAGTCGGGTGCCGAGTCGCCTCATGTCGAGCGCCACCGCCGCCCGCCGCTCCGGCTGGCCGAAGGCCGCAAGTTGGCCGTGACGGCGCATGCTCTGATGGACATTTCGGACGGTCTCGCCGCCGACGTCCCCCGCCTCGCCGCCGCCTCGGGCGTCCGGTGCGTCGTCGACCTCGACCTCGTCCCCCGTGCCGACGGCGTCTCGGTGGAGCTCGCGGCGATGGGCGGCGAGGACTACGAGCTGCTGGCGGCGCTCCCGGCGGCAGGGATCTGGACCGCGATCGGCGCCTGCGAGGAGGGCGAGGGCGTGGTCTTCGTGCGGGACGGCGTGCGCGTGGAGCTCACCGGCTTCGACCACTTCCGCTGATGGCCGACCGACAGAGACCGTCCGAGAGCTGGGTCTCGAGGACGCGGCCCGCTAGCCGCGGACGCGCAGCACCGGCACCTTCAGCACCGCTTCCAGCACGATCGCCTTGCTCATCTTCGAGCCGCCGAGCTCGCGGTCGACGAAGGCGACCGGGATCTCGACGACGCGGAAGCCGCGCTTGAGCGCCCGGTAGTCCGTCTCGATCTGGAACGCGTAGCCGCGCGCGTCGATCGTCGCGAGGTCGATCGCCTCCAGCACGGCGCGCCGGTAGCACTTGAAGCCCGCCGTCAGGTCGCGGATGCCGACGCCGAGGATCGTGCGCGCGTAGAACGACCCACCGCGAGAGATGGCGCGCCGCAGCAGGCTCCAGTTCCGCACCTCGCCGCCCTCGACGTAACGCGAGCCGATCACGAGGTCGGCGCCCTCCTCGGCGGCGGCGATGAGTCGCGGCACGTCCGCCGGGTCGTGCGAGAAGTCGGCGTCCATCTCGAGCACGAGCCCGGCGCCCTGCTCGAGCGCCCAGCGGAACCCGGCGATGTACGCCGGCCCGAGGCCTTCCTTCCGCTCGCGGTGGAGGACGCGCACGAACGGGAGCTCCATCGCGAGCTCCTCGGCGATCCGGCCGGTGCCGTCCGGCGAGTTGTCGTCGATCACGAGCACGACGTCGTCCGGGGCGAGCACCCCGGCGAGCGCACGCAGCATCCGCTCGAGGTTCTCCGCCTCGTTGTAGGTCGGCAGGCAGACACAAGCACGCATGGAGTCGGATCTTGACAGCCTCGCGGGCAGCAGCCCCTGGAACTGCACCCCGATGCCCTCGACCTATGATCCTTCGCGTGCCGAAGCAGCTTCCGCGCAACGACGAGGTGGCCGCGCAGTTCGACCTTCTCGCCGACCTCATGGAGATCGAGGGCGCCGACATGTTCCGCGTGAGCGCCTACCGGCGCGCGGCGACCTCGATCCGCGAGTCCGCGGCCAACGTCGCCCAGCTCGCGACGGAGGGCCGGGCGACCGCCCTGCCGGGGATCGGCAAGACGATCCAGGACAAGATCGGGCAGATCGTCGAGACCGGCGAGATGGAGGCGCTCGCCAAGCGCAAGGCCGCGGTGCCGCCCGAGCTCGCGGAGCTCCTCCGGGTCCCCGGCCTCGGCCCGAAGAGCGTCGCCCGCGTCTGGCGCGAGCTCGGGATCACGAGCCTCGAAGGACTGAAGGCCGCGGCCGAGGCACAGCAGCTCCGCGAGCTCCAGGGGCTCGGCGCGAAGAGCGAGGAGCGCATCCTCGCCTACGCCGCGACGGAGGCGACGAAGCCGGCCGGGGACGGACGCGCGCTCCTCGGACAGGCGCTCCCGGCCGCGCTCGCCGTCGTCGCCGTCCTCCGCGAGGAGCTCGGCAGCGACCTCGTCTCGGAGGCCGGCAGCCTGCGCCGCCGACGCGAGACCGTGCGCGACCTCGACGTCATCGCCGGCGCCGACGATCCTGCCGCCGTAACCGCCCTCTTCGTCGCGAAGCCATGGGTGCTCGAGGTTGCCGCGCACGGGGACACGAAGGCGACGGTCGTCTCGAACGACGGCCTGCGCTTCGACCTCCGCGTCGTCCCGCCCGACTGCTTCGGCAACCTCCTCCAGCACTTCACGGGCTCGAAGCAGCACAACGTCGCGCTGCGCGAGGACGCGGTCCGCCGCGGGCTCTCGATCTCCGAGTACGGCGTCACGCACGTGAAGAGCGGCGAGACCTACACGACCCGCGACGAGCGGGAGCTGTACGAGCACCTCGGCTACCAGTTCGTCCCGCCGGAGCTGCGCGAGAACGCGGGCGAGGTCGCCGCGGCGCGCAAGGGCGAGCTGCCGCAGCTGATCGAGCTCGAGGACCTGCGCGGCGACCTGCACTCGCACTCCACCTGGTCGGACGGGAAGGCGTCCATCGCAGACATGGCCCGTACTGCCAGCGAGCGCGGCTACGACTACCTCGCCGTCACGGATCACTCGCAGCGCCTGCGCGGTGACCTGCTCGAGCGCCAGTGGGAGGAGATCGCGGCGCTGAACCGCGAGCTTGCGCCGTTCCGGCTCCTGCGAGGCGTCGAGGTGAACATCCGCCCGAACGGCGAGCTCGACGTCGCAGACGACCTCCTCGCCGCGTTCGACTGGGTCGTCGCCTCGCTCCACTCGGCTTTCGACACGAGCCCGACGGAGCGCATCCTCGGTGCCCTCGACCACCCGCACGTCGACTGCATCGGCCACGCGACGACCCGCAAGATCGGCACGCGCGAGCCCGCCTCGCTGGCGATCGAGAAGATCGTCGAGCGCGCGGTCGAGACCGGCACCTGCCTCGAGATCAACAGCCAGCCCGACCGCCTCGACCTGCGTGACGTGCACGCGCGCCTCGCCGGGGAGGCCGGGGCTAGGATCGTGGTGTCGAGCGACGCGCACCGCACCGACACGCTGGCCTACGTGGAGATCGGTGTGGCGCAGGCGAGGAGAGCATGGCTGACGAGGGAGCAGGTGCTGAACACACGACCCTGGCCGGAGATCGAGGCGGAGATCCGGCGCTGAGCTTCCGGCAGGACGGGCGCGCGGCGCTCGACTGGGCGGCGGACTACATCGAGCGGGTGCGCGATCTCCCGGTGCTGGCGCAAGTCGAGCCGGGCTGGCTGCGCGAGCGGCTCCCGGAAGCCCCGCCCGAGGAGGGCGAGCCGTTCTCCGCGCTGCTGCGCGACCTCGACGAGCTGATCCTCCCGGCGACGACCCACTGGAACCACCCGCGCTTCTTCGCCTACTTCCCGAACACGGGCGCCGAGCCGGGCATCCTCGCCGAGCTCCTCATCGCGACCCTCAACACGAACGGGATGCTCTGGCGGACGAACCCCGCCTCGACCGAGCTCGAGCTGCACGTCATGGACTGGGTGGCCCAGCTCCTCGGGCTGCCGCGCACCTGGTTCGGCCACATCGAGGACACCGCGTCGACCTCGACGCTGTGCGCGCTCGCGGCCGCCCGCGCGACCGGCGGCGGCAAGCGCGCCGTGCTCTGCTCCGACCAGGCGCACTCGTCCGTCGACAAGGCGGCGCGCCTGCTCGAGCTCGAGCTGCGGAAGGTTGCGAGCGACTCCGAGTTCCGCCTGCGGCCGGACGCGCTCGCCGCGGAGCTCGCGAAGGGCGATGTCTGCTGCGTCGTGGCGACCGTCGGGACGACCTCGACGACGTCCGTCGACCCGGTCCCCGCGATCGCCGACCTCACCGCGCAGCACGGCACCTGGCTCCATGTCGACGGGGCATTCGCCGGTTCGGCCGCCGTCTGCCCCGAGTTCCGCTGGGCGCTCGAAGGCGTCGAGCGGGCCGACTCGTTCGTCGTGAACCCGCACAAGTGGCTCTACACGCCGGTGGACTGCTCCTGTCTGTACACGTCCCGCCCGGAGGACCTGCGCGCCGCCTTCTCGCTCGTGCCCGAGTACCTGCGCACGAACGACGGCGACGCGGTCAACCTCATGGACTACGGGCCGGCTCTCGGCCGGCGCATGCGCGCGCTCAAGCTGTGGGCGGTGCTGCGCTGCTACGGGCGGGCGGGGATCCAGCAGCGGATCCGCGAGGCCGTGCGCCTGACCGCGCGCTTCGAGGAGCACGTGCGCGGCGATGGGCGCTTCGAGATCGTCGCGCCGCGGCCCTTCTCGTGCCTCTGCTTCCGTCTGAAGGGGTTGGATGCGGAGAACGAGGCCCTCCTCGAGCGCGTGAACGCGACGGGCGTCTGCTACCTCTCGCACACGGGGCTGAACGGGCAGACGGTGATCCGCTTCGCGGTCGGCAACATGCGCACGACCGAGGCGGACGTCGACCTCGCCTGGGAGACCGTCGTCGCGAACGTCTCCGCTTAGTTTGCGAAGAAGTGACACGAGTCATATTCAGAGTTCTACCGTGGCACGACTCGCCCTAGGCGCATCTCAGAGAAGAGGCAGGTATGTCGACGCGGGCTCAGCGCGACCTGGCTCTGCTGCGGCCCTATTCACACGTGCCGCCGTCGTCGCTGCCCACGCCTGATCGATCTGCCGAGCTCGGCAGATCGCCGTCAACAAAGATCCTCCAATGAAGAGGAGCTACCGATGAAGTTGCACGAACACCAAGAGAAGAAGGAAACGAAGATCGCTGGAAGATTGAGCAGGGCGATGGCGCCCGCACTGACGGCGGCGCTCCTGGTGGCACTGCTCGTCGCCGCGCCCGCGTACGCGGATTCCGGCACCTCGCCGGCGAGGGGAAGCGTGGAGATCAAGGGCAAAGGGGCGGGCGAGCCGGTGAAGAAGATCACCGGCGGGGTCGTTCGCGGAAGCGTGGACGATCACGGAGTCATGACCTTCAAGGGCATCCCGTACGCGGCATCCACCGCCGGCGAGAACCGGTGGCGTGCACCGCAGCCGGTCGAGAAATGGCCCGGGATCAAGGACACCACGGAGTACGGCCCCATCACGGTTCAAAACCCGTTGCCCGCGGGTGCTTTCTTTGGCCCGTGGACACCTGAGTACCTCGATACCGGAATGAACCTGGGGAACGGGCTCATGTCGGAAGACAGCCTCAGGCTCAACGTCTGGACGAAGGCGAATCCGAATGCCCGCAAGCCGGTGATCGTCTACATCCACGGCGGAGCCAACAACAGCGGTAGCGGCGGGAATGAGGTCTATACCGGTGAGAAGATCGCACAGAAGGGTGTCGTCTACGTCACCATCAACTACCGAGTTGGCATCTTCGGCTTCCTCGCCTACAAGGACGCAACCGGAGAAGAGGTCACCGGCAACTTCGCTGTCATGGACATGATCGCCGCGTTGAAGTGGGTGCGCGAGAACATCCGCGCCTTCGGCGGCGATCCGTCCAACGTCACTATCGCTGGGCAGTCCGCCGGCGGCTTCAACGTCCAGACACTGATCGCGTCCCCCGCGGCAGCGGGCCTGTTCGAACATGCGGTCATAATGAGTGGCAACACCATCGACCAACCCGTGTCCACACTGGCTCAGGCGGAGACACGGGCGACGACGGCGTTCGGCCAGTACACCCTTGCTCAGCTGCGAGCGATGACCTCAGCGCAGGTCCAGGCCCTCACCACGGTGTACAACCCGACCTCTCCGGTGATCGATGGGAAGATCGTCACCAAGAGCATCACGGACGCCTATCTCAGCGGATCCGCGAACCCCGTCGACCTGATGGTCGGCAACGTGGACTTCGACGCCGGCTTCTTCGGCCCGCTACGGCTTCCCGACGACAACAGCGCACCCTTCGACCGCGTCCAGTCGGTTAGCCCGGCGGTCTATACGGCGGCCGTGACGCAGCAACTCGGCGCGAACTTCCTCGACCTCTACCCCGTGGATCCGGCCGCAAGCAACGTCATCGAAACGGCGCGCGCTCTCCAGGCCGACGGGCTGGTCGCCAGAGCTGCCCGCCAAGCCGACGTCAGGGAATCGAAGTACGCCGACCACAACACGTACCTGTACGAGTTCTCGCACATCGTTCCGGACACCCCCGAGCGGATGACGGCGTATGGGCCGTTCCACACAGGCGACGTGGGCTACTGGTTGAACTATTTCTCCAGCACCTGGAACCGACCCTGGAGTAACGTCGACTACGCCCTCGGCGACAAGATGTCGAGCTTCCTGGTCGATTTCGCCACCGACGGCACCATCGAAGGATGGCCCGCGCACGACGGCAGCAGCAACACCGTCGAGTACATGCACTTCACCGATGATGCGAATGTCGACAGCCTCGCCGCGGCCAAGGCCGCGGCGTGGAAGGACTACTGGACACCCTGACTGTCCCCTAGCCGTCCATTGACGACGGTTGTGGCCGGCCGCACCTCGAGTGGGGCCGGCCACACCTCATGTCGACTCGCCGGATGAACGTGATCGCGCTCGCGTCTTCGGGGAGGTCTGCGCGATCGCCTCGCCGCCCTTGCGGCCGGCGGCTTTCTTCTGCGCGGTTGTGCCGCCCTGCGAGGACGATGACCGCGAGGAGCCCGCATGCGAGCTCTTGCCGCCGCGACTCGACGCGCCGGGAGAGTTCGCGCTTCGGGTGGCACGCTCTTTCGACATTCCCTTGTCCTTCAGTGCTTCGTACCGCTTCTCGTTCTTCACGTGTGCACGCTTGCCCGGCATGTAGCTCGCCTCGTCCGAGGCGAGCAGCACGAAGATCGGTGCGAGCTCGGCCGGTTGCCCCGGGCGACTTAGCGCAGCGCGCGACCGCAGAACGCGCTGCTCAGGGGCACCGGCCTGCGCGCTGAGGATGGCGGCAGCTCCTCGATCGCGCCGCTGCCGGCGACGTTGTGGGCGGGGACGCGGATCCCGGCGAACGGCAGGAGATGGAAGCACGCGAGCACCGCCGGGAGCTGGGTGTCCGGATGCATCTCGTGCGCGTGCTGCCAGTAGCCGACGATCTCCTGCACCGGCGCCGAGGACGCGCTGCGCCGGAGACGGTCGAAGAACGCGCCGGTCTGCAAGGGCTGGTCGGTGACGACCGCGTCGCGGTGGCTCCACCAGAGCTGGAGCGGCACGCCGCTGCGCGCGATGGCGTCCACGAACGACGCGGGGCTCCGGTCCGCGTAGGCGGCAGGCACGCGCGCGGGCGACCCGCCGAACTCCACCCGCGCCTTCGCCGGCAGCGCGCGCTCGCCCGGCGTGACGAACCATCTCTTGTAGCGCGCCGCCATGTCCGTCACCGGGTCGAGCGCTGCGACGCCGGCCAGTGCGGCATCCCGTCTCGCCGCGAGCAGCAGGACTTCCTGTCCACCCATGCTGTCGCCGATCGCGAAGACGCGGCGGCGATCGACCGTCAGCCACGGGAAGGCCTGTCCGGCAAGCTCGGGCATCCGCGCGAGGTCGTCGACCTGCCCCGCGTATCCCCACGAATAGAGGGCCAGCCGCCTGCCCTGACCGTCGGGAGAGACGAGCGCGAACGCTCCTCGGGCCGGCAGGTCGCCCCAGAAGCGCAGGTTGTAGGCGCCGTCGACTCCGCGTCCGTGCGGCGAGACCACGAGCGGGATCGGCGGGTGGCGCTGCGGCCCGTACCACGCCGGGAGGATGAGGTAGGCCTTGCGCTGCGCGCCTGTGCTCGAGCGGTAGACGAAGGTCAGCACACGGCTGTGCGACGCGCGCGGCGCTGCGTCGGTGGCGGTCGCGAGCAGGGAACACGCTGTGGCCATGACGGCGAGCCCGGTCCTGAATCGCACTCGACCTCCCTCGGTTCGCGCCTCGTATCCCGTTCGCGCCGCCGGGAAACGAAGCGTCCTAGCCGAGCGCCCTCGCCACGGCGTCGTGGAGCGCGACGCGGTAGCGCCAGAGGGCGCGGCCGGTGCCGAGCAGCGCCTCCCGGATCTCGCCCTGAAGCTCGCCCATCGTCCCCCAGCGCGCCTCGTCGATCTCGACCGCGTCGCGCGGCGTCAGCTCGTCGTCCTCCGTCCGCGCCGAGAAGACGTGCGTCTGCCAGTCGATCGTCTCGCCGGCGAACGTGAAGGTCGCCTCCGTGCGTACGAGGTAGCGCTCGAGCTCGGTCGCCACGCCGAGCTCCTCGAGCACCTCGCGCGCGGTCCCGGCCACGAAGTCCTCGCCGGGGTTGATGCCGCCGCCCGGCGGCCGCCAGAGACCCGGCGGGTACTGCGGCTTGCGGATGAGCGCGAGCCGCTCGGCGTTGAAGACGTAGACCGTCACGTCGTGCCGTCGGCCGGGGATCCCGCCTGCGAGGCGGAACTCCGGCTCGGTGAGCTCGCCCTCCCAGGCGAGGAGCACCGGCTCGCCGAAGCGCGCGCGGATGGGAGCGAGGACGCGCTCGTCGACGTGCATGGGCGAAAGGGTAGAGGCGGCGTGAGCAACGCCGCCTCTACCCGGAGGGTCCTAGGTCAGCTCGCGCAGAGCGCGTAGGCCGTGACGTTGCCGGCGGCGGAAAGGTACTGCGTGACCGTCCAGGCGTTCGCCGTGGCGCCGGAGTCGGGGTCGGTCGAGCCCGTCGCCCCTTCGACGGTCGACTGGCCCGGCCGGCTCTGAACGACCGGCGAGGTGCTGGTCTGCTTGCCGTTGAAGCCGCCACCCACGAGCTTCGTCCCGCTCGCGCAGACCGACGTCGCGGTGGTGAAGCTCCCCGCTGCGCCGGCGACCGTGACCTTGTGCGAGATCACGTTGGCGACTCCGGTGGGGCCGGCCGGGCCGGCGGGACCAGCGGGGCCGGCCGGGCCGGCGGGACCAGCAGGGCCGGCCGCACCCGCGGGGCCGGCCGAGCCCTTCGGACCTCTCGGGCCCTTCGGCACCTGCCCCGCCCTGAAGTCCTTGTTGAGAAGCGAGTGGTCCTTCACCTGTGCGGTTCCGACACTGTTGATCGGGAGCGCGTTCGCGGCGGCGAAAGCGCCCCCGGTCAGCGCGAAGAAGAGCGCGATGTACGCGATCGTGTTGCGCGCGAGATGCGCGCCGACTCGTCTGGGCACGAAGTCCTCCGTTCGTTGGGTAGCGACTCCGGACGCTACCGAGTTCGACTCAGCGTTGTGAAAGCGCCGTGTAAGGGTTTCGGTGCAGCAGCGGCACCAGCGCGGCGGGATCGTCCACGACCACGTCGGCTCCGGCGCGCAGCTCGGGCGGCCCCTCTGGAGAGGCGACGGCGACGCGGACGGCGAGCTCGAGGCCCTCCAGAGCCGCGAAGCCGTCGAGGTCAGTCGTGTCGTCGCCCGCGTAGAGCGCGCGTCGGAGGCCGTGCCTACGCAAAAGCTCCCGCACGGCGGTCCCCTTGCTCGCGTCGACCGGCGGGAGGAGCTCGAGCACCTTGCGGCCGTAGCGCGTACGGAATCCCCGCTCGCGCGCACGGGCGGCGACGACTTCGGCGTCTTCGAGCGCCCGCTCCTCGTCCTCCGCGTTGCGGTAGTGGAGCGAGGCGGTCAGACCCTTCGTCTCGAGGTCGCCGTGCGGCCACGACACCGTCGCGACGAGCTCGGCGAGCGGCGCCCGCCAGCGCTCGGCCTCCTCCTCCAGCTCGAGCCCGTGCTCGCCGGCAACGACCGTGTCGAGGCCGAGGATCGCGCGCGCTACCGGGCCCGCGCGGCCCGTGACGATCGCGACGAGGCCGTAGCGCTCGCCGAGGCGGGCGATCTCCGCCCGCGTCTCCTCCGGGACGGTGGAGTCCTCGGGGCGCGAAACGATCGGAGCGAGGGTCCCGTCGAGGTCGAAGAAGAGAGCGGCAGCCTCGGGCGCACGGGCGAGCTCGTCGATCAGGTCGGGTCGGGGCACGGCTCCTAGGATAGGTGCGTGCGTTACCTGCTCATCGGCGTGGCGAGCGGCTTCTACGGCGCGCTTCTCGGCGTCGGCGGTGGGGTGATCATCGTGCCGCTGCTCGTCGTCGCAGCGGGCTTCGCCGAACGGGAGGCCGCCGCGACCTCCCTCGCGGCCATCGGTCTCACCGCGGTCGCGGGCGCCGCCTTCTTCTCCTTCCACGGCTACGTCGACCCCGGGCACGCCGCGCTCGTCGGCGTCCCGGCGGCGCTCTCCGTCGTCGCCGGCACGCGGCTCCAGCAGCGACTCAAGACCCGCACGCTGACGGCGCTCTTCGCCCTCCTCCTCGCCGCGGCGGGACTGGACCTCCTGCTGCGGTGACGGTCGCGCTCGCCATCATGCTCGGGCTCGCCGCCGGGATCGTCGCCGGCCTCTTCGGCGTCGGCGGCGGCATCCTCTTCGTGCCCGCACTGCTCCTGCTCGGGCTCGACCAGCACCACGCGCAGGCCACCTCTCTGCTCGCC
>Ga0307497_10000098_pt1 | contig 17492 bp, 18 predicted proteins | sample 10_S_MG_FD_201366 | JGI IMG/M metagenome (GOLD analysis project Ga0307497, IMG submission 201366) | Soil microbial communities from Populus trichocarpa stands in riparian zone in the Pacific Northwest, United States - 10_S | ecosystem: Environmental > Terrestrial > Soil > Riparian zone > Trees...
CTTCGCCGTTCATGCGGCCAGAAGCCGGCTGCTCGGAACGGCTCAGGCAACCGTCTCCGCGCTGTAGCGCGCGAGCAGGCCGGTCCGCACGGCGTATCGATAGACGCGCGAAAAGACGTACGCGGCGAGCACGATCTGCAGGATCGCGAGCGCGACGCCCCACGCGAGCAGCGCCGGCAGAAACGTCTGGCCGTTGATCACGCTGCGCATGCCCTCGAAAACGTAAGACGGCGGAAGCGCATAGCCGACGCCGCGCATCCACGGCGGCAACGTCGAGAGCGGATAGAAGACGCCGACGAACGGAGAAAGCAGCGCCGGCAGCGGCCACACGAGCCATTCGGATGCCGGACCGAGCCGGAGCACCAGTGCACTCGCGAAGACGCCGAGCGCGATGCCGAAGGAGAAGAGCACGAGCAGGAAAGGCACGAGCAACACGCCGAGCTTGAAGAACGGCAAGCCGAAGAGCGCGGTGGCCAGCACGAGCATGACGACCAATCCGATCAGGCTCGTCGCAACGCTCGTGATCACGAGGCCGGTCACATACTCGGCGGTCGAAACCGGCGTTGCGAACAGATTGAGGAAGTTCCGAGACCACACGTCCTCGAGGAACGCGGTCGTCACGCCCTGCATGATCCGGATGAAGAAGTCCCACATCAGCACGCCGCCGAGCAGCGTCGGCACGAAGTCCATTCCCGACGCGGTCACTGAATTGAGATAGCGCGTGATGAACCCCCACAGGACGATGTCGACAGCGACCCACGCGAACATAGGCAGGAGCCTCACCGGGCTGCCGCGAAACAGATAGAACTGACGCAGCACGATTCCGGCGATCGGGCGCACCTTCACCGCGGGGCCTCCGCGCTCGTCGCGAGCGGCTCGCGGGCGAAGTGAATGAACAGTTCTTCCAGCGTCGCGGCTCCATGCTCTTTCGGCAGCCGCTTCGGGTCGCCTTCGAGCAGAACCTTGCCGCGCGACAGGAATAGGACGCGATCGCACACCTCCTCGACCTCGTACATGTTGTGCGAGGTCCAGAGAATTCCGCAGCTCGCTTCGACCGTCAGCCTGCGAATGCGGCCGCGGATGATCTGCGCGGCCGAAGGATCGAGCGAGGCGGTCGGCTCGTCGAGCAGCAGCAGCTCGGGCCGATTGAGCAACGCCTTCGCGAGACCCACGCGCGTCTGCTCGCCCGACGACAACAGTCCGCACTTCGTGTCCCGGAAGCGCGCGAGCTCGAACTGCTCGAGCAGCTCTTCGATCCGCTGCGAAAGGCCGCGCACTCCGTAGATGAGGCCGAAGACGCGCAGGTTCTGCGCCACCGTGAGATTGCCGGGCAGCGACGCATAGACCGCGGCGAAGTTGGTCTTCGCGAGCGCGGCCGAGCGCCGGCCCGCGACGTCGATGCCCGCGATCCGAATCGTTCCGGATGTCGGCGCGAGCACGCCGAGGATCGTGTTGATGATCGTCGTCTTGCCGGCGCCGTTAGGGCCGAGCAGGCCGACGATCTCGTTGCGCCGGACTTTGAACGACACGTGATCGACCGCGACGAGCCCGGAATAGGACTTGTAGAGATCGCCGACGTCGAGGACGTCGCTGGCGTCGGAGGTCATGGCGGGTGCCGATTCGCGAAGGGGAACCGAGGTTCGACGGTGCATATTAGCCGGGGAAGCCGCGCGGTTGTCGGCATTTGCTCGGCCGCGCGGCGACGACCGGCGCCGGCGCGAAACGTCGCCGCGCGGCGACGAGTGGTCGCCGACTGAGGCGTGTATCACACTCCCGCAATCGTTCGGCCCGTAGCATGATTTGCTGATCTAAGGATGGGGAAACGACCTTGCGGGGATCTCGCGGATTGTTCGTCTTGACAGCGCTGGCGACGACGGCCGCGTCGTGGGCCGCCGACATCCGCGTTCCCCAGGACTACTCGACGATTCAGGCCGCCATAGACGCGGCGCCGGCCGACGCACGAATCGTGGTCGCGCGCGGCACATATTACGAGAACCTCGTGATCGACAAGTCGATCAGCGTCGTGTCGCGGTCCGGCGCCGGCGCGACGACGCTCGACGGCGGTCGAGTCGGCCCTGTGATCCTCGCACACGGCACCGGCGCCGAGCGCGTCGAGATCTCGGGCTTCACGATCGTGAACGGCCTGAACGTGCAGGCCACCCATGTGCCGACTCCAGGTGCCGGCGGCGGAATTCACGCCGAGTCGCTCGCGCACGCGACGATCAGCGACAACGTCGTTCGCGACAACGTCGGCTGCCTCGGCGCCGGGATCTCGACGCTCGACGTCAGCGTCCACATTGAGAACAACCAGATCTTCGACAATCAGCAAGACGCGAGCTGCAACGACGCGGACGGCGGCGGAATCATGGTCCGTGGCGGCGGCTCGGTGCCGTCGTTGATCGCGTCCAACCAGATCGCGGGCCATAGGATCGGCGGAGCCGGCGGCGGAATGAAGATTCAGGGCGCTAACGCGGTGATTCGCGACAACGTGATTCGCGACAACGTCGCAAGGGCGGGCGGCGCGATCGCGTTCGACGTATCGAGCGGCATCGTGAGCAACAACATGCTCGTCGGCAACTCGGCAGACGTCGGCGGCGGAATGTTGTTGACGCCGACGGACAACGGCAACCGGCTAGTCGTCGCGGGCAACATGCTGATCGGCAACCGCGCAAGCCTCGGCGGCTCCGCGATCGACGTTGTCGTCACCGACGACAGCCTGCGGCTGCGTGGCAACGCGATCGACGGCGACACGCCGGTCGAGCTGATCCGCTGCGAGACCGCGTTCAGCGTCTCGCGCTCGAACAGCTTGAGCAACGAATCGGGCCCCGCGATCGGCGGCGCCTGCACGCTCGGCTTGATCTTCTAAGGCCAGAGCTCGAAGCCCGCGGCCACGAAGTCTCGATCGAAACCGAGAACGCGAGTGCACTTCATCGCGGCCATCACCGCGAAGCTGACCGCATCCGTGTAGGTAATCGGCCGCGGCGCAAGCTGGTCGAGCCAGAGACGCGCCGCAGCATGATCCTCGTGCGTCGCGAAGTGAACGGTGACACTTTGGCTCGCGTCGATGCGCTCGAGCGCGCGCATCGCGGGCTCGGTTCCGGCGCGGAATAGCGTCAACCGGTGGATTTCGGCGATGACCAGGTTGGTGGTCACGAGGGCGATCCGCCGCTCGATCGCTGTTCGGAAGGCGCGATCGGCCGCCGCGTGATACTGGTCGCGCCGGCTGCGCAGCGCGATCCACGCACCGCTATCGACGAACAGGGGTCCGGCGTCGGCGCGTACGATACGTGGCGGGCGGCTCGGCAACGAACGTCTCGTTCAAATGGCGATCGAATTCTCGACTCATGTCGGGCGGCAGCCCATCGATGTCCCCGCTCAAATCGAGCACGGGATCGCTGGACGCCTGGCGCGTGAGCGCGCGCACCGCCGTCCGAATGACCTGGGACTTCGTCCAGCCGCGCTCGCGCGCGAACGCCTCGAGGCGTTCGAGGTCGCGCTCGTCGAGGTAGACTTGGAGTGGCTTGGTCATGATTTCGCATCATACATGATCATGATCCGTGTTCGTAGCGCATCATGAATAATCGAGGCGCCGTCGAGCTCGCAACGAGGAAACCATGAAGCACCCATCGAACGATCGCTCCGGCATCAAGATCAAACGGCGCGACCTTCTGTCCGTCGCCGCGCTGCCGGTAGCCGCGGCGCTCGCGCCGCGCGTGTTGTCGGCGCAAGAGCCCCGCCGCGCGAGCGCCTCTGCGCGCGGGAAGATCCGCGTCGGGATCATCGGCGCGGGCGGCGTCGTCGGCTCGGTGCACATCCCGGGACTCCGCAAAATGCCGAACGTCGAGATCGTCGCGGTCGCGAACCGCTCGCTCGAATCGAGCCGGCGCGCCGCGCAGGAGTTCGGCATCCCGAATGCTTACGCGGATTGGGAACAGCTCCTCGCCGCGAAAGGCATCGACGCCGTGCTGATCGGCACGTGGCCCTACATGCATCGCGCCGTCACGCTCGCCGCGCTCGACAGCGGCCGGCACGTGCTCTGCCAGGCACGGATGGCGAACAACACCGCGGAGGCGCGCGACATGCTCGCCGCGTCGCAGCGCCACCCGAATCTCGTCTGTCAGCTCGTGCCGAGCTCCGGGACCTACAAGATCGATCGCGCCCTCGGGGGTCTGCTCGCGGACAAGCGTGTCGGTGACGTGCTGTCGGTGGAAGTGCAGATGCTGCAGCGCGGCTTCGCGAGCTTTGGCGGCGAGATGGACTGGCGCCATGATCCCGAGTTCAGCGGCATCAACGTGCTCAACGTCGGCGGCACCTACGAATCCGCGATGCGCTGGCTCGGTCCCGGCAACCGCGTCATGGGCATGACGCGAGTCCAGATCCCGACGCGACGCGACGAGAGCGGCAAGATCCGCGACGCGACGATCCCCGATCACGTCGAGGTGCTCTACGAGCTTGCGAATCGCGCACCGGTGCACATGAAGTTCAGCGAGACGACGGGCCTCTCGCGCGGCAACGAGATCTGGATCTACGGCAGCGAAGGCACGATCCGCGTCGACAACGAGCAGAACATCTTCGTCGGCCACCGCGACGACAAGGATCTCGCGGCGTACCCGAATCCGCACGAGGGGCAGGCACACCATCGGGTAGAAGAGGAGTTCGTCAACGCGATTCGCGGGCTCGAGCCGATCAAGATGAACACGTTCGAGATCGGCGTGCGCTACATGGAGTGGACCGAGGCGATCTATCGCAGCGCCGAGTCGGGCGCGGCGGTGAGCTTACCGCTCGGCGCCTGACGCGACCGGCCTCAAGCGCACGACCAACCCGGTAGCGCTGCCACCAGCGAACCGAACGGTTCGCCGCTGATGCGCGCCGGCAACAGTGCTCAGTTTTTCTAACTCGCGCGCGGAGTCTAGGCGGGTTGTCGCCGCGACGCGGGTTCGCTAGTCTCCTTCATTGAGCCTCGCAAGCAATCGCATGAAGCGGCCCGAGGCTTCATGAACTAAACAGAAAACGACTCTCTGGGGGGTAGCCAAATGTCGATTCGTCGCACGCGGTGGCGAGGCCAAGCATCTCGCGGTTCCGTCCTCCGTTCCTGCGTCGTGCTCGCGCTCGGCGCGTCCGCAACGCAGATCGCAGTCGCCCAAAACCAACCCAATGAGGAGATCATCGTCACGGGCTCGCGCGTGAGCCATAGCGGTTTCGATTCGCCCCAGCCGTTGACGACCATCGACTCCGAGCAGATCCAGAATCTCGGCATCGTGAACGTCGGCGACGTCGTCCGCACGATGCCGCAGAACACGCCGTTCTTCACCGAGACGAACGTCGGCTTCGGCAACTTCAACGTCGGCTCGCAGCTCGCGAACTTGCGCGGGCTCAATCCGTTCTTCGGCACGCGCACACTGACGCTCGTCGATACGAAGCGCGTCGTGCCGACGAGCGAAGGCGGCTCGGTCGACCTCACGTTGATCCCGTCGATGCTCGTCGGTCGCACCGAAGTCGTCACGGGCGGCGCGTCCGCCGCATACGGCTCGGACGCGATCGCGGGCGTCGTGAACGTGATCCTCGACAAGAAGCTCGAAGGGTTCAAAGCGCAGGTCGACTACGGCCAGACGAGCGAGAGCGACGGCGGCGACACGCATGGGTCGTTCGCGTGGGGCAACGCCTTCGGCGCGAACGACAGGAATCACTTCCTGGTCGGTGCCGAGTATCAGAAGCAGGACATCATCGGCCCGTGCTCGAAGACGCGCGACTGGTGCAAGGAGGCGTGGGGCGTATTCACGAATGGCGGCTTCAACACGCCCGCCGGCGTCGGCAACGGGCAGCCGAACTTCGTCGTCGGCTCGCCGGGCAAGTTCCCGACCAGCAACACGGGAACGTTCACCCCGCTCGGAGGCGTGCGTCAGCAGTTCAACAACGACGGCACGCAGCTTCAGCCGTACAACCCGGGTTTGTACCCGGGCGCGTTCGCGCGCCTCGGCGGCGACGGCACGTTGCTCGCGTATGACTTGTCGAGCATCCGACCCGAGACCGAGCGCTACTCGGTGCTCGGACACGCGGATTTTGCGTTCACCGACGACGTCAATTTCTTCGCCGAGCTCGCGTACGCGCACAGCGACTCGCTCAACGATCCCGCGAACGGCGCGCTCGGTCCGTTCATCGGCCCGGGCCAGCTAATCGCGGCCGACAACGCGTTCCTGTCGCCCGCGGTCAAAGCCGCCGCGCCGCTCGGCGGATTCTTGTCGCGCGTGTTCTTGCCGGACGTGATCTCCGCACATAACACGACCGAGAACACGACGACGCGCTTCGTCACGGGTCTCGACGGCAAGTTCGGGATGAACTGGACGTGGGACGCGTACTACCAGTACGGCGAGAACGAGAACCACCAGCAACTCGTCAACAACGTCGTCGGCACGGGCGGCCCGTTTCCGTTCCTCGCTTTTGCGCTCGACGCGGTCGTGAATCCGGCCAACCCGGCGCAGATCGTTTGCCGCGCGACGATTCCAAACCTGCCGACGTTCAACCCGAACGCCGCCGGTTGCGCACCGCTGAACATCTTCGGCAACACCAATGCGACGCCTGCCGCGCTCCAATACGTGTTCCGGACGCTGCACGAAGACGCGAAGAACAAGGAGGACACGCTTGGCGTGAACTTCCGGAGCACGATCAGCCAGGGATGGGCGGGCCCGATCGCGTTCGCGACCGGCCTCGAGTGGCGCAAGGACACGTCCGATATCACGCACCAAATCCCGCAGCAGCCTTGGTACACGTCGTACCTGCTGTCGTACGGGCTCGATCGCGGCGGCGACATCGACGTGCTCGAGGCCTACGGCGAGGTCAACGTGCCGATGTCGAAGAAGTTCACGACGGACTTCGCGGTGCGCGAGACACAGAATCAGGCGTCGAGCAGCACGGGCACGGACCCGTCGAGCTCGCACAATTTCGCGAGCTGGAAAGCGTCCGGCATCTACGACGCGGTCGATTGGCTGCGCCTGCGGGCGACGGTATCGCGCGACGTGCGCGCGGCGGGATTCCGCGAGCTGTTCTTGCCGCGGGTGGACGCCGTGGGCACGCCCGGCGGGTTCCCGGGCGGCATCAACAACCCGTGGAACGGGAATCTGCCCGAGCAGTACACGAGCACCACGGGCGGCAACCCGAACCTGAAGCCCGAGACCGCCGACACGACGACATTCGGCGCCGTGCTCTCGTTCGACCGCTTTCGCTTCTCGGCCGATTGGTTCGAGATCGACTTGTCGGACGCGATCACGCCGGGCGGCCTCGGCGGCGCGGGCGCGCAGCAGGTCGTCCAGGCCTGCTTCCAGAGCGGCGGCACCGGCTCGGTCTGCAGCAAAGTCGGCGGCGCCGGCACGACGAACATCACGTTCGTCGACACGCGCTCGCTCAACATCGGCAAATTCCTGACGCGCGGCATCGACTTAGAGGCGACGTACAACATGCCGATGCGCAGCGGCGGCAACATCAACATCCGTTTCGTCGCGACCGATCTCTACGACATGATCGTCGACACCGGCCTCGGCAGCCCGCGCGTCGACTATCAGGGTCAGAGCGGCCCGGTGGCGTCGTTCGGCGGCTTCAACACCTCGCCCGAGTGGCAAGCAAGGGCCTGGGTGACTTACCAGAAAGAGCGTTTCACGACGACGTTCGAGACGCGTTATATCGGCGCGGGCAGCCTCAACGCGCTCTGGATCAACAGCCCGCCCGGCTCGGCGAGCAACACGCTGCTGAACTCGGTCAGCGACAACACCGTCGACAACGCCTATTACTTCGCGTGGTCGGGCTCATTCGACCTCGGCAAGAGCGGCAAGGGCACGCAGGTCTTCTGGGCGATCAACAACCTGCTCAACAAGGATCCGCCCGTCGCTCCCGGCGGCAACGTCTACCCGACGAATCCCGTGTTCTTCGATACGCTGGGCCAGCGGATCCGACTCGGCGTTCGTTTCACGTTCTGAGCATTTCGCATTCGGGGAGCGGCGCGGCTGCGCGCCGCTCCCCCGACGCGCCCCTCCCCTCGCAGCGCTTGCGCCGTTTCGCCGCGCGTTGGGTTCGCCAGCGACGCGCGGCATTGCGCCGCTTGTCGGAATCTCGAAATGACTTGTCGGATCTTTGAGCAAACGACGGTGCTAGGCTCTCCCGCGGATCTTCGGGAGGGTGGTTCATGGCCAATTCTGTCGCGCACTTCGAAATCTTCGCGAGCAACGTCGAGCGCGCGCGCAAGTTCTATGAGCGCGTGTTCGGTTGGCGCTTCGAGGTCGCCGGACCGCCGGATTTCTATCTGATCTCGACAGGCGACAAGAAGGATCGGGGTCTCACCCAGGGCTTGATCGCGAAACGCAGCGGTCCCGCGGCCGAGGGTTCGATCAACGCGTTTCGCTGCACCGTGAGCGTTCGATCGATCACGGACACCGTCGCCGCGATCGAGGCCGCGGGCGGCAAGATGCGCTCGCCCGTCACCGCGATTCCGGACGTCGGCCGAGTCGCGGAGTTCGCCGACACCGAGGGCAACATCGCGTGCGTCGCGCAGTACGACGCGGCCGTTTTCTCGGCGTGAGCTAGGACGACGCAATGGCCGCCGCCGAACCGCTCGATGCCGCCGCGCTGCTCGGCGCCTTGCGCGCGCACGTCGAAGGCTACCCGCAAGGCGGGCGCATCGAGCGGCATGTGCACGAGCAGGACCAGCTCGCGCTGATCTCCGAGTCAACCGCGATCATCGAGACGGACGAGTCGTACGTCGTGCAGCCGCTCCTGACGGCGCTGTGGCTGCCGGCCGGCGTGTATCACGCGGTCTATTCGTCGCGGCCGTTCTATCTGCACTCGCTCTACTTCGAGGCCGGCAGCGTCCGCTCTGCGACAGGGCCGCAAGTCCTGGGGCTCGACGGTCTCGCCCGCGAGCTCGTGATGTTCCTGTGCTCCGTGCCGCGCGCTTCGCAGCGCGGTCCGCGGCACGCGCACGCTTTGGCTTTACTCGTGACGTTGTTGGCCGACGCCAAAGCCGAGTTCTTCGTGCTCCCGCGTCCCCGCAGCGAGCGCGCGCGCAAGCTCGCGGATCACCTCACGGCGCAGCCGAACGACAGCCGCGCGCTCGAGATCGTCGCCGCAGAAGTCGGCGGCGCGAGCCTGCGCACGTTCGAGCGGCTGTTCGTCGAGGAGACCGGTTTGACGCTCGCCGTCTGGCGACGACAAAGTCGACTGCTGACCTCGCTCACGCTGCTCGCCGAAGGCAAGAGCGTCGGCGAGGTGGCGCACGCGGTCGGCTACGAGAGCACCGCGGCCTTCAGCACGGCGTTCAAGCAGTGCTTCGGGGTTTCGCCGACGGAGTATCCGTCGAGGCGATAGCATTCGAGGAGCGCCCCGAGCGCGCGTCCGTCGGTGCAGCCCACGCCGAGTCGTTCGGCGTCCGGACAACTCGATCGTTCGACCGCGTTCCTGAAGTTTCTGAAGACAGCGCGGCGCCCGAACGCTTGCGGCTGCGGCGGCGCGTGAGTGACGATGCTCGCCACAACGACTCGTTCTGGGGGAACGACGCCATGCGTAAGAACATCATCCTTTCCGCCGCGGCAGCCGCCGCCCTGCTCGCGATCTCCAGCATCGCGAGCGCGCAGCTTCCGCAGGGCATCACGCCGGACATGATCCGGACGGCGCTGCCGGTCGAGGGCGCGCCGCTCGCCGAAAAGGGCCAGTACGAGGTCTCGACCGAGCCGGCGTTCGGTTCGCCCGGTCACGTGATCGTGCACCCGTCGAAGCTCGACGCGTTCCCGAAGAAAGACACGCTGCCGGTGATCGCCTGGGGCAACGGCGGCTGCGCGATCGACAGCAAAGCCTTCATGGGCTTCATGACGACGGTCGCCTCGCACGGCTTCCTCGTGATCGGCACCGCGGCGATCGAAGGCGCGCCGCGGCGCCAAGCGAACGCGGACGACCTGCGCGGCGCGATCGACTGGGCGGACAAGGAGAACAAGCGCGACGGCTCGCCGCTCAAGGGCAAGATCGCGGTCGACAAGGTCGCCGTGATGGGCAGCTCGTGTGGCGGCTTCCTGTCGATCGAGGTCGGCGCCGACCCGCGCGTGAAGACGATCGGCGTGTTCAACTCGGGCGTGACGAAACGCGATCCGAACACTCCGGCACCGCCGTTCCCGATCCCGGGCTTCGAGTCCCTCGCGAAACTCCACGGGCCCGTGCTGCTCGTGAACGGTCACACGAAGGACTTCATGATGGCGACGTCGAAGGCGACGTACGACGGGCTCGACAAGGTGCCCGCGTTCTACGGCGCTCGCCACGACGCGGGCCACAGCGCGACGTTCTTCCATCCGGGCGGCGGCGAGTTCGCGAACGTTGCCTCGAGCTGGGCGCTGTGGCAGCTCAAAGGCGACAAAAAGGCGGGCGCGATGTTCAGCGGCAAGAAGTGCGCCCTTTGCACGAATCCGAACTGGGACGTCGAGTCGAAGCGTTTGTAGCGAGTAGACGAGCTCCGCGCGCGCGAAACGACCTCGCGCCGCTCGCATTTTCGCGCGGCGCCGTCAAGGCGTCGTCGGATCGCGACGCGCCGCTGCTCGACGCGCCGAAAGAACGCGGCTTGCGAACCGTACGCGACGCGCAAAGACAGCCGCACGCGCGCTGTTTATCATTCTCGGCTCCGGCACGCAGGTGCCATCTAGGAGAGAGACGATGAACGGAGTGTCACGTGGATTGCTGGTTGCGGGCGCATTGTTGTTGCCGACCTTGAGCATGGCGCAGGAGTCGGGCAAGACCGCGAAGTCGCAGCTCAGCTATACCTACGTCCAGGTCGATTACGACAGCCACGACTTCGATCCCCCGGGTCCACCCGAGAGCATCAACGGCGACGGCTTCACGTTCTCCGGCGCGTTCCAGCTCAAGAACAACTGGCACGTATACGGAGCGTATGGGAAGGAGGACCTCGACTTCGGCATCGACCTCGACACTTGGACGCTCGGTCTCGGCTACAGCTACTCGATCAAGCCCGACGTCGACCTCTACGGCCGTGTGCTTTACGTCGACGCATCCGCGGACTACGGCGCGAACAGCGTGCACGACGACGGCCTCGGCCTGCAGTTCCGGGTCCGCAGCCGCGTCAACAACAAGCTCGAGATCGAGGGCGGCATACAGTACCTAGACCTCGAGCACAGCGACACGTCGCTTCAGGCGTCGGTCCGCTACTACTTCACGCGCTCGTTCTCGGCTGGCTTGGGCGTCACGATCGGCGGCGACTTCGACGGCCTCGGCATCAACGCCCGGTACAACTTCTAACGGGCTTAAGCGCCGCTCGCCGGCGCGCTAAGATGCCCACCGCGCGGTCCGAGTCCCGCGCGGTCTCCGGGGGACAACGAGAATGAGATACCGGACAAGCGGCAGAACTGCCGCCCTAGCGGCTGCGATCGTGGCGAGCGCTCTCGGCTGGCCGCCGCGCGTCTCGGCACACCACTCGACCGCCGAATACGACGCGAAGCAAGTGGTCGAGGCGCGCGGCAAAGTCGTGAGCCTGCTCTGGGCGAATCCGCACGTGCGTTTCCAGGTCAGCACGAAAGAGATCGATGGCAACGACGAGCTCTGGCAGATCGAGAGCGCCGATCTCACGCGGCTCGACCGCGTCGGCTTGCCGCACGACATCGTCAAGATCGGCGACGTGGTGACGTTCGCCGGCAACCCGTCCACGCGGCGCGAGCGGCGGCTGTACGTGACGAATCTGCTCGTCGCGGACGGGCGCGAGATCCTGCTGCGCGGCAACGTGCCCGCGCGCTGGGCCACGGGCGAGCGCGTCGTGAGCACGGATCCGACCTTCACGAAGACGGCCGAGTCTGCGACCGCGAACAACCGCAGCTTCGTGGGCCGAGTGCTCGTGCCGATGCGCGAGGGCAAGGCGCCCGCGTGGGTCGCCAAGCCGCCGCTCACGGACGCGGCACGCGTGAAGCAGGCCGCGTACGACGAGGTCGTCGACGATCCCGTGCTCGGCTGCGTGTCGCCCGGGATGCCGCGCGTGATTCTGCGCAGCGGCCCATACGCGATCCGCTTCATCGAGCGTGGCTCCGATCTCGTGCTCCAGAACGAATGGTTCGAGATCGACCGGCTGATTCACATGGACGGCAAGGAGCCGGCCGCGAGCGAGCCGTACACGCCGCTCGGCTACTCCGCCGGCAAGTGGGACGGCGACGGGCTCGTGATCACGACCACGCACATCGACTGGCCGTACTTCGAGCTCTATGGATTGGTAGGCGTGCCGCAGAGCCGCGCGATGAAGATCGTCGAGCGCTTCACGCCGCGCGACGCGGGCTCGACGTTGCAGTACGACTGGACGGCGACCGATCCGTCGGCGTTCACGGAGACCGTCTCGTACGAGAACTACGCGACGTTTCGCTGGCAGCCGAAGCTCGAGTTTCTGCCGTACGACTGCGTGGAGACGGAGCGCAAAGCGCGGCGCCCGCGCTGACCACCTCTAAGCATCACAGAGCGACGCGCTACGCGATTGCTTCTCCTTCTGCTTGCGCGCGACGCGCGACATGTCCTCGGCAGCTTTTCGTTCTACGACTAATCTTTGACCGATACCCCCCTTGATTTCGGTCCCGTATCGCAACGCCGAGGCGCGCACAAGCATTTGTGCCGCAAGGTGCCAATAGACGCTCGCATCTGAGCGAGCGAGATTGCCTACCTCATCCTTGCCACCAAGGAATAAGGGGACTTTGATCTCGAATCCATTGCACGCTGGCTGGAGATTCTCGAGCGAATCTACGCGCGACCCTCGCCAACTCGGCCCCTGCCAGCCACGCCGTTGCTCATTGAGCACAATTGCCACAATGCGCTACATGTGCTACCGTGCGCTCCATGCCGAGATCCATCACACAACGCGAGCTGCGCAACGACTCCGGGGCCGTGCTCCGGGAAGTTCAGGCCGGGCAGACGATCATCGTCACGCGCAACGGCGTCCCGGTCGCCGAGCTGCGCCCGGTACCGCCGCGCCGATTCGTTCCGAGGGCGGTGATCGCCGAGGGCGCTCACCGCGCGCCGCATGTCGACGCGCGTCGTCTGCGCGAAGACTTGGATGCAGTCGTAGATCAGGCGACCGGTGGCTGATCCGGTCAAAGGTCTGCTCGATACGTCAGTCGTGATCGATCACGACGTCGTCGATGCGTCGTTGCTGCCCGACGAGTCCGCGATTGCAGCGATCACCCTTGCCGAGCTCGCCGCCGGGCCGCACGCGGGTCGCGACGAGCAAGAGCGCGCGCATCGGCAGGATCGTCTTCAGTGGGCCGCCACCGCTTGGGATCCGCTACCGTTCGACGCCGCCGCCGCGCGCATGTACGGGCTCGTGTTCGCCGCGATGAAAAGGTCTGGCCGATCTAGTCGTGCAAGGCTCGCGGATCTGCTGATCGCGGCGACCGCCGCGGCCAACGGTTTGCCACTTTATACGCGTAACCCTGCCGATTTCGTGGGGCTCGAAGGTCTACTAAAGATCGTTGCCGTCTAGGACCGGGGGCGACGCCACGGCTGCACGCGTGTCGCGAACGGGCTAGCTTTGGTGTGCTCGCTGACCGGAGTCGTGCTCAGCACATCTCGGTGATCACGCCGTCCAGGCCGATTTGCATCTCGAGCCCGCCCCAGTTGAACTCGCTCTTCAAGACCGCCGAGATGTCGTCCTTCGTCTTCTTCTGCTTGTTCATCTCGCGGACCATGTCCTGCGTCTTCGTGAGGTAGTCCTTATAGCCTTCCACGTTCTTGCGATCGGTCAAGCCGCTGTGGCCCGGGATCACGGTGTCGAAATCGAGCTGCAGCACGCGCTCGAGCGTGCGCGTCCAATCGCGCAGGCTGCCGCCGGCCGTGTAGTCGATCACGGCTCGATACGGCCCGTAGAGCGCGAAGAGATCGCCCGCGATCGGCATCTTCTTCGTCGGCAGGAGGATCACGATGTCGTTGTCGGTGTGCCCGCGGCCGAAGTAGTAGAGGTCGAGCGGCAAATCGTCGAGATAGATCCGAAGGTAGTCCCGGATCGCGATGTTCGCGAGCCCCGGCGCCCCGCGCTCGGCCATGATCCGGCGGCCGTTCTCCGATGCGACGATATCCGCGCCGGCCATCTGCATGGCCGGGTTGCCGCCCGCGTGGTCGGGATGCATGTGCGTGTTGATCACGTAGCGCACGGGCAGCTTCGTGACGCCGCCGATGATCTTCATGATGCCGTCGTGGTCCTGCGGGAACTTCGCGTCGATCAGGATCACGTACTTCTGGCCGACGAGCATCGTGATGTTGCCGGCGCCCATGTTCCGGATCATGTAGATGTTGTCCTTCACGGGGACGAGCGTGAGCTCGGGCGGGCCGAAGCCGCCTTGGGCGTGCGCCGTCGGACACGCTCGTTTTCGGCCGTTTGTTGTTGCAGCGCCGTTCGCTCGCGCGCCGAGTGCGGACTATACCGGTACTGCGCCGCCCTGTGACGCTTCGCCGGCCCGGACCTTTGTCGGCTCGGTTGTCGATTTCCGCGGGGCTCGTTCGACGACTAGGCGAACCCTACAATCGAGCTAAAGGAGCTCAACTATGCGTTACATGATGTTCATCAAGCACACCGAGGACTACCGGCTCGAAGAGGTTCCGCAAGCGCTGTTCGGCGCGATGGGCGAGTTCGTCGGCGAGGCGATGAAGAGCGGCCAGATCGTCGATACGGCCGGGTTGCAGCCGACCGCCAAAGGCAAGCGGCTCCGGCTCGCGAAGGGCAAGATCGCGGTGACCGACGGCCCGTTCACGGAGGCGAAAGAGGTGGTCGGCGGCTACGCGATCGTCGAGGCGAAGACCTACGAGGAAGCGATGAAGCTCGCGACGCGGTTCATGGACCTGCACCGCATCCACTGGCCGAAGTTCGAGGGCGAGTGCGAGGTACGGCCGCTCGAGGCCAACGAGCCCGCGCACTAGTGGCAAGCGGCCGGCGACGGTCGTCCCGTCGCCGGCCGCTGAACTACGCTATCTCCCCATCGCCTTCCACACGTCCGCCTTGTGCTGCGGCGCGGCGGAAGCGTGCACGTTGATGTAGCGATCGAAGTCGACGAGCCCGATCTTCTCGAGCGCCGGCACGAGCGCCTTGACGTGATCGTTCGCGGGCTCGCCCGGGTTCACCGAGAAGTCGCCCTGGAACAGCACCTTCTCTTTCGGGATGTACGCGACGATGAGGCCGTTAGAGTGCGGCGCGGGATAGATGTGGTACATCTCGACGGTCCGCGTGCCGTCCGTGTAGACCTTCTTCTCGTCGACGGTCTCGACCTTCGCCTTCTTCGGAGTCTTCGCGAGCACGTCATCGAGCAGCGTGCGCGGCGTGTTGAGCGCGCCCTCGAGGAACGCCTTGTTGTTCGCCTGCGTGATGATCGTCGCGCCTTCGGCGACGAGCGCGGGCAACCCGCCCGTGTGATCGGAGTGCGGGTGCGTGTTCATCACGTAGCGGATCGGCTTGCCCGGAAAAAGCTTCTTGATCTCCGCGATGTACGCGGTCGCGCGCGCGATGCTCTGGCCCGCCTCGAGCATCATCACGTAGCTCTTGAACTCGACGACCACGGAGTCGTAGCTGCCGCCGCCGGTCGTGAGCCGGTAGAGACCTTCGCCGAGCTTCTCGGACGTGACGTTGAGCGCGGGCGGTTGGCCGCCGCCCGGCGGGCCTGCCGGCGGGCCACCCGGCGCGCCGGGCCGATTCGGCGGCTCGGGCGCGAGCGGGCGCAGGTCGGCCGGATTGCCGACGGCGGCCGCGACGTCGACCTCGAAGAACGGCCAGCCGCCGCGCGTCTGCTTGATCTCGGTCGGCACTCGAGCGCCGCCGCCGAAGTCGCGCCAGTCGGAATACATCGCGACGATGTGCATGTCGCCCATGATGTTGTCGCCGAGCCAGGTCTCGACTTGGTCGATGAGGTTGTCGGCGTTCACGTACGCGTTGACGACGTAGCTCTTGCCCGACGGCGCCTTGACCTTCGGGCTCCAGCTCAACACCGTGTAGCTCTTGCCGTTGACCGTGCGCTTGCTCGCGGTCGCGTTGTTCTCGGCCGCGCCCTTGAGGAATCCCCACGGCGTGATGTAGAGCTCGAGCGACTGGGCCCACGGCTTCGACACGTCGGCCTGCTCGGCCGTGACCTGCTGGAAGAACGTGCCGACGGCCGGCGTCGTGTTGCCGCCGCCGCCGAAGTTCATCGTGCTGCCTTCGTGACGCGACAGCGGCGCGCCTAGATCGATCACGCGTACGTAGCTCGTGATCGGTCGCATCGGGTCGTGCGTGCCGTGGCAGATCATCCCGGCCGCGCTGCCGCCGCACTGCTGGAACGCGACGTCGCGCGCCGAGCCCGAGTAGGTGATGGATTTGACGTTGCCGAGCGCCTTCTCTGCGTTCGCGATCGTGGTCTTGGCGTCCTGCGCGAGTGCCGCTCCGCACACGAACGTCGCGCAAATGGCTACGAGCCCGAGCTTCTTCTTCACGTTGTTTCCCCCCAATGCGAGTAAAGGCCGGTAGATCGCCCACGATTCTACCCGGCTTTTGGAACCGAAGCCGAAACTGATCGGGCGCGGTGAGCCTTCAGGCGGCCCGCTTGCAGATTCCGGTCGCGACGTTCGGGCTGGCGGGGTTCACGTCGATCGTCCGGTCGCGCGGGTTGACGACGAGGTCCATCTCCTCCATCGCGATCGCGCCGAGCAGCACCTCGTCGCCGAGCACGAGCGCGCCCATGAAGCCGGTGCGGTTCTTGAAGCGCACGACGATCGGGCCGGCGTATGGGAACGACTGGCGCGAGCCGTCCGCGAGCTTGACGTCGCGTTGTTCCAACACCTCGAGCTTCAGCTGCAGCCGGACGTGCTCCGGGATACAAAGAAACACCGAGCCCGTGTCGGCGAGCGCGACGACTTCGATTGGCGCGAGCGAGGGCTCACGCGGGTTACTCAGCGATAGTTTGGCAGTCACGAGACTCATGCCTCCCAGTATTCGAGCGACGTCGAGCGATCGTCGACATCGATTACTTGTGACGAGCACCGAATTTCGACAAAGCCTATGGCGTCCCGCGATAATGCTACCAACACGCCCTACGTCGAGCTCAAGGGGGACAACGATGAAAACGACGATCGCGCTCTCGGTACTCGCAGGCTGCATCGCAGCCGTCGCCTCCGCCCAGCAACCTTCCTCCGCATTCGACCGCGGCCACAGCCAGCAGTCTTGGCAGAATCCCGGGCTCGCCGCGGCGCTCGCGAAATGCAAGACGCCGCCGAAGGCGTTCTCGATCGGCGGCGGCCGCCAGGGCCAGCCTGCGGACGCGGGGCCGCCTCCGGAGCCCGCGATGCCCGGGCCGAGCCTCGAGATACCGGGCGTGATCGCCCCGGGCCAGACCTGGAAGGTCGTCTGGTCCTGGGAAGGCAACAACGTCGACGGGCCGATCGCGGGCGACAACGGCACGGTGATCTTCGCGAACAACGACGCGAGCAACGTGATGCAGGCGGACCCGGCAACCGGGCTCGCGAAG
>Ga0307497_10000099_pt1 | contig 17455 bp, 14 predicted proteins | sample 10_S_MG_FD_201366 | JGI IMG/M metagenome (GOLD analysis project Ga0307497, IMG submission 201366) | Soil microbial communities from Populus trichocarpa stands in riparian zone in the Pacific Northwest, United States - 10_S | ecosystem: Environmental > Terrestrial > Soil > Riparian zone > Trees...
GTGATCAAGGCGGTCACGGTCTACGTCGCGATCGCCACCATGATCGTCAACCTGCTCGCCGACCTGACCTACCGCGCGCTCGATCCGCGCGTGCAGCTCAAATGAGCCTCTGGCTGCTCGCCTGGCAGCGTTTGCGGCGCGACCCGGTGGGCGTGGCGTCGGCCATGGTGGTGCTTGGGTTCATGGCGGTCGCAGGAGCGTCCGCGCTCGGCTGGATCGCGCGCGACTGGTCGGACGAAGTTGCCGTGAGCTACGCGGCGCCGAGTTTCCTGGCCGAGGAGGTGCGCGAAGAGGAGCGCGAGGCCGCCAGCGCCGTGCCGCAGAACGACTACGGCATTGCCGATCCGCTGGCGGCGGAGCTGGCCGAGATCCGCTCCCGCCTCACGGACGGCGCGGCGGCCGGCGCCAAGGCTTCGGCGCTCGCCTTCGGCGCGGACAAGTGGGGACGCGACGTACTGAAGAAGGCGATCAAGGGCACCGAGACCTCGCTGCTGGTCGGCTTCGCCGCCGCCGGGCTCGCCACGCTGCTGGGCACCCTGTTTGGCGCTTTCGCCGGCTACTGCGGGCGCTGGGTCGACGACCTTTTCAACTGGCTCTACAGCGTGTTCACGTCGATTCCCTATCTGCTGCTCGTGCTCGCGGTCGCGGCGGTGCTGGGCCAGAAGGGCATTCTCACCGTGGTCCTGATCCTCGGGCTGACCGGCTGGACCGGCATTTTCCGCCTGGTGCGCGCCGAATACCTCAAGCACCGGGTGCGGGAATACGTGCTGGCCGCGGATTCGGTCGGCGCCTCGGACCTGCGGCGGATGTTCGCGCACATCCTGCCGAACGTGAGCCACGTGGTGCTGGTGCAGCTTTCGCTGCATGTGGTGCTGTTCATCAAGTCGGAAGTGATCCTGAGCTTCCTCGGCTTCGGGGTCGGGGTGGATACCGTTTCCTGGGGCAGCATGCTGGCCGAGGCGCCGAGCGAGCTGATCCTCGGCATGTGGTGGCAGATCGCCGCGGCGACCATCGCCATGGCGCTCGCCGTCACCGCCTTCAGCCTGTTCACCGACGCGGCGCGCGACGCGCTCGACCCGAGGCTGCAATGAGCATCCTCAGCGTGCGCGACCTGCGCGTCGGCTTCCAGGAGATCCAGGCCGTCCGGGGCGTGAGCTTCGACGTCCCCGAGCACGGCACGGTTGCCCTGGTGGGCGAATCCGGCAGCGGCAAGTCGATCACTGCGCTGTCGATCCTCGGCCTGCTTCCTTCCAATGCCCGCGTGAGCGGCCAGATCCTGTTCGACGGCAAGGACCTGCGGCAGCTTTCGCCGCACGAGCTGCGCGCGCTGCGCGGCGCCGGCATCTCGATGGTGTTCCAGGAGCCGATGACTTCGCTCAACCCGGTGTTCAGCATCGGCTTCCAGATCGGAGAGGCACTGCGCGAGCATCTGGCGGTATCTCGGCGCGAGGCGCGCGGCCGGGTCCTGGAACTGCTGGGGGAGGTGGGTCTCTCGGATCCGGAAGCCAAGATGGAGCGCTATCCGTTCCAGCTCTCGGGCGGCGAGCAGCAGCGGGCGATGATCGCGATGGCCATCGCCTGCGAGCCCAGGCTGCTGATCGCCGACGAGCCCACCAGCGCGCTCGACGTCACCGTGCAGAAGCAGATCCTCGACCTGATCGCCGCGCTGCAGGCGCGCCGGCGCATGGCAGTGCTGTTCATCACCCACGACCTCGCGCTGGTCAGTCAGATCGCGGAACGGGTGGTGGTCATGCGCCAGGGCGAAATCCGGGAGCAGGGCGCGGTCGAGCAGGTGTTCGACGAACCGCGCGACGAGTACACCCGCATGCTGCTCGATGCTCGGCCGCGCATCGACGCGATCCGGACCCGCCAGCGCCGCGGCGAGGCTCCTGTGATGCTCGAAGCCCTTGGCCTGGCGAAAAGCTTCGACGGCGTCGCGGCCGTGAAGGGCGCGAGCTTCAGGCTCGCCAGGGGCAGGACGCTCGGCCTGGTCGGGGAGTCCGGCTCGGGCAAGACCACGCTGGGACTCATGGTCACGCGCCTGCACGAACCCTCCGCCGGAGAGCTGCGCTTCCACGGCGAGGACGCGCGCGCCATGCCGCGCCTTGCCTTCAAGCGCAGGGTGCAAATCGTGTTCCAGAACCCATACGCCTCGCTCAATCCGAGATTCAGCATCGGTGCCACGCTGACCGAGCCGATGCGCCTGCACAGCATCGGCGCGGACGAGGCCGAACGGCGCGCGCTCGCGACGGAGCTGCTGGCAAAGGTTGGCCTGCCGGCGAGCGCGCTCCTCCGCTACCCCCACGAATTCTCCGGTGGCCAGCGCCAGCGCATCGCCGTCGCGCGCGCGCTCACCCTCAAGCCCGAGCTGCTGGTCTGCGACGAGGCGGTGTCGGCCCTGGACGTCTCGATCCAGGCACAACTCTTGGAGCTTTTGCGCGCGTTGCAGGAGGAAACCGCGATGAGCTACCTCTTCATTTCGCACGACCTCGCGGTGGTCAAGTCGATGGCTGACGAGGTGATGGTGATGAAGGACGGCGAGGTGGTGGAAACGGCGAGCGCCGAGGAGATTTATTCGGCGCCGAAGCACCCCTATACTCGGACGCTTCTCGCTTCGATCCCCCGATGAGACTGCTTCTCCTTCTATTGGTATTCGCGACCGAAGCGTGGGGTGCGCACGCGTATTCGCAGTTTGGCGACATCAAGTACCCGGCGGGCTTCAAGCACTTCGAATGGGTCAACCCCGACGCGCCCAAGGGCGGCGAGATCGAGCTTGTCCCGCCGCTGCGTATCACCAATTTCGACAAGTTCAACCCGTTCACGCTGAAGGGTACGTCGGCGCCGGGCCTGGGTGCGCTGGTTTTCGAGAGCCTGCTCACCGCCACGATGGACGAGCCGACCACGGAGTACGGCCTGCTCGCCGAGGACGTCGAGGTCGCGAAGGACAAGCTCTCGGTGGTGTTTCGCCTCAACCCTGCAGCGCGCTTCAACGACGGCTCGCCGGTGATGGCGGCCGACGTAAAGCACAGCTTCGACATGCTGCTCTCCAAGCAGGCGGCGCCCCAGTACCGCGTGCTGCTTTCCGACGTAAAAGGCGTAAGCGTCATCGGGCCGCGCACCGTGCGCTTCGACTTCAAGCGCCCGAACGCCGAGCTGCCGCTGCTTGTCGGCGGCCTGCCGGTCTTCAGCCGCAAATGGGGCGCGGGCAAGCCGTTCGACCAGATCATCATGGAGCTCCCGATCGCCAGTGGCCCTTACAAGGTGGGCCGCATGAATTTCGGGCGCGACATAACCTACGAGCGACGCGACGACTATTGGGCGAAGGAATTGCCGGTACGCCGCGGCGTGTACAACTTCGACCGCATTACCTACAAGATCTACAAGGACAACACGGCGCAGACCGAGGCGTTCAAGGCCGGCGAGTTCGACTACTTGCGCACCTTCTCCGCGCGGGAATGGGCGCGCACCTATGTCGGCAAGAAGTTCGACTCGGGGGAGCTTATCAAGACCGAGTGGACTTACAAGAACGCGGGTGACTTCCAGGGCTTCCTGATCAACACGCGGCGCGAGAAGTTCAAGGATCCGCGCGTACGGGAGGCGCTCGGTCTCGCCTTCGACTTCGAGTGGATGAATCGCCAGCTGATGTACAACTCGTACATCCGCGTGCGCGGGTTCTTCAACAACAGCGACTTCGAATCGAAGGGGTTGCCGGGGCCCGACGAGCTGAAGGTTCTCGAGCCGCTGCGCAAACAGCTGCCGCAGAAGGTGTTCAAGGAGGAGGTGCCGCTCGCCCCCGTCAATGGCACGCCAGAGGCGCTGCGCGACAACCTTCGCAAGGCGCGCGATCTGCTGGCGGCGGCCGGCTGGACCTACCGCGATGGCGCACTGCGAAACGCTAAAGGCGAGCCGTTTACGGTCGAGTATCTCGACAGTTCCGGCGCCGAGCGCCTCGTCATCCCGTATTTCCAGCAGCTCGCGAAGCTCGGCATCGAAGGGCAGTACCGGCGCGCCGACTTCGCGCTCATCCAGAAGCGCCTCGACGTTTTCGACTTCGACCTTTTCACCGTGCGCGTGCCGGGGCGGGAAGCCCCGGGTGCCGAGCTTCTCGACCGCTGGGGCTCGGAATCGGCCGACACCGAAGGATCGGGCAACCTGATCGGCATCAAGGACCCGGCGGTGGACGCGCTCGTGAACCATGTCGTCGCGTCGCGCGCGCGCCCCGAGCTGGTCGCCAATCTGCGCGCGCTCGACCGCGTTCTGCGCCATGGCTACTACGTCGTCCCGCAGTGGTTCTCGAACACCTACCGCGTCTCGTACCGGTCAGGGAAGTTCGAACAGCCACAGGTCATGCCGCAGTACTACCAGGCGGAAGACTGGGTCATTTCCACATGGTGGAGAAAACGATAGTGTGGTCCTACATCCTGCGGCGCGTGCTGCTCATGATCCCGACGCTGCTCGGCGTCATGTTCATCACGTTCGTGGTCATCCAGTTCGTGCCCGGCGGGCCGGTCGAGCAGATGGTGGCGCAGCTGCAGGGCCGCCAGGGCGGCCTCGAGGCGGGCGGCGGCGCGCCGGCGGGTCCCGCGGCGCCCGGCGCCGGCGGCTATCGCGGCCGGCAAGGCGTCGACGCGGCGAAAGTCGAGGAGATCAAGAAGCTCTACGGCTTCGACAAGCCGGCGCACGAGCGCTTTCTGCAGATGATCGGCCAGTTCGCGCGCTTCGATCTGGGGCGCAGCTTCTTCCAGAACAAGCCGGTCTCCGAGCTGATCCGGGAGAAGCTGCCGGTGTCCATCACCATCGGCCTGTGGACGTTCCTCCTCACCTACCTGGTCTCGGTCCCGCTCGGCATCGCGAAGGCGGTGCGGGCCGGAAGCGCCTTCGACACCGGCACGACGTTCCTGGTACTGCTCGGCAATTCGATCCCGGCCTTCGTGCTCGGCGTCGTCCTGCTGGTCTACTTCGCCGGCGGGTCGTTCGTGCAGTGGTTTCCATTGCGCGGGCTAACCTCCACCAACTGGGACCAGCTCAACCTCTGGGGCAAGGTCACCGACTACGTCTGGCACATCACGCTGCCGGTGGTGGCGATGGTGGTCGGCGGATTCGCGGTCATCACCATTCTGGTCAAGAACTCGGTGCTGGAGGAGATCCGCAAGCAATACGTGCTAACCGCGCGCGCCAAGGGCGTGGCGGAGGGCAAGGTGCTGTGGCGCCACGTGTTCCGGAACGCGCTGATCCCGATCATGACCGGCTTCCCGGCGGCGTTCATCGGCGCGTTCTTCAGTGGCGCGCTGCTGATCGAGACCTTGTTCTCGCTCGACGGCCTCGGGCTGCTCTCTTACGAGTCGGTGATCCGGCGTGATTACCCCGTGGTGTTCGGCACGCTGTTCGTCTTCACGCTGATCGGCCTGCTCACCAACCTGGTCCGCGACCTTGGCTATATCTGGGCCGATCCACGAGTGAAGTACGAGTGAACGCGCCGGAGTCGGCGATCTCGCTGCACAGCCCGACGCGGCGCGCCTGGCGGCGTTTTTGCGCCAACCGCCTGGGTTTCTGGAGCCTGGTGCTGTTGATCGTGTCATTCGGCATCAGCCTGGCGGCGGAGCTGCTGTCGAACGACCAGCCGCTCGCGGTGCGCTACGAAGGGCAGTGGTATTTCCCGATCGTGCAGACGCTGCCCGACAAGACCTTCGGCGGTGACTTCGAGACGCCGGCCGACTACCTCGATCCAGTGATCCGCGACAACCTGAAGAAGCCGGGTAACTTGGCGATCTTCCCGCTCAACCCGTATCACCACAGCACGATCAACTATTTCGCGAAGGAGCCGAGCCCCGCGCCGCCGAGCCGCGCCAACCTGCTCGGCACCGACGACCGGGGACGGGACCTGCTCGCGGTGCTGCTTTACAGCTTCCGCCTGTCGCTAGTCTTCGCGCTGATCGTCGCCGCGGCCACCATCGTGCTCGGCGTTCTGTATGGCGCGATCCAGGGCTACTTCGCGGGCTGGACCGACATCGGCATGGAGCGCGTGAAGGAGATCTGGGGCTCCATGCCCGTGCTCTACATGCTGATCATCTTCTCGTCGCTGTTCTCCCCGAACTTCCTGCTGCTGGTGACGCTGATCTCGATCTTCGGATGGCTCGGCCTGTCGGCCTACGTGCGCGCCGAGTTCCTGAGGAACCGCACCCTCGACTACGTGCGCGCGGCGCGCGCGCTGGGACAGAGCGATGCGCGCATCATTTGGCACCACATCCTGCCGAACAGCCTGACGCCGGTAGTCACGTTTGCGCCCTTCGAGATGGTGGCGGCGATCGGCGCGCTCACCAGCCTGGACTTCCTCAACCTGGGCATGCCGCCCGGTACACCAAGCCTCGGCGAGCTGCTCAACCAGGCGAAGAACAACCTCGACGCGTGGTGGATCGCCGTCGCCACGTTCGGAGTTCTGGTCGTGACCCTGCTGCTTCTCGTGCTAATCGGCGACGCGTTGCGCGACGCGCTGGACCCACGGAAGGTGCTGGAATGAGTCTGCTTGAAGTCAGGGATCTCAGCATCGACTTCGGCCCGCGCCGCGTAGTGCATGGCGCATCGTTCAGCCTCGACGCGGGCGAGAAGCTCGCCCTGGTGGGTGAATCGGCGTCCGGGAAGACCGTCACCGCGCTTTCCACGCTGCGACTGCTCGAGCATGCCCGTCTGAGCGGCGAGATCCTGTTCAACGGGAAAAGCGTTCTTGCCATGTCGCCCGACGAGCTTCACCAGCTGCGAGGTCGCGACATCGCCGTGATCTTCCAGGAGCCGATGACCGCGCTGAATCCGATCTACACGGTCGGGGATCAGATCGTCGAATCGCTCGTGCTCCACACACCATTGCGCGGCGCGGCCGCGTGGGCGGAGGCGGAGGAAGCGATGCGCCGCGTGGGCATCGACGAGCCCGAGCGTCGCGCGCGCAGCTATCCCCACCAGCTTTCCGGCGGGCAGCGCCAGCGCGCGATGATCGCCATGGCGCTCGCCTGCAACCCGAAGCTGCTGATCGCCGACGAGCCGACCACGGCGCTCGACGTCACCATCCGCCTGCAGATCCTCGAGCTGCTCGAGCGGCTGCGCGCCGAGGCGGGCATGGCGCTGCTGCTCATCACGCACGACCTCAACCTCGTGCGCCGCTTCGCCGACCGGGTGGCGGTGATGGAGAAGGGCGTACTGGTCGAGCAAGGCAGCACCGAACAGGTGATCGGCCGGCCGCAGCATCCGTACACGCAGAAGCTGGTGAACAGCCGGCCTTCGCGCGACGTTGCGCCGCCTGCAGCGGGCAGGGTGGTCCATGCGAAGGCGGTGCACGTGGACTACCCGATGCAGCTGCCGGGCTTTCGCGGCTGGTTCAAGAGCGGCCGCTTCACCGCCGTCGAATCCGTCGACTTCGACCTGGCGCCGGGCGAGACGCTGGGGGTGATCGGCGAGTCCGGCTCGGGCAAGACCACGTTGGCGCTGGCGGTTCTCGGGCTGATGGCGTCCCAGGGGGAGATCGTCATCGGCGAGCGCAGATGGTCCGAGCGTGCGGAGCGCAGCAGCATGCGAAGAGAGATCCAGGTGGTCTTCCAGGACCCGCTCTCGTCCCTGTCACCGCGGCTGACCGTGGAGCAGATCGTCGGCGAGGGGCTCGAGATCCACGAGCCCGGCCTGAACCAGGCGGCGCGCCGCGAGCGCATCGTGCAGGCGCTGCTCGACGTCGGCCTGACCGAGGGCGGGCAGGCGGAATCCCTGCTCGGCCGCTATCCGCACGAGTTTTCCGGCGGACAGCGCCAGCGCATCGCCATTGCGCGGGCGCTGATCGTGAAGCCCAAAGTGGTGGTGCTGGACGAGCCCACCAGCGCGCTCGACGTGACCATCCAGAAGCAGGTCCTGGAACTGCTCGCCGGGCTGCAGCGCAAATACCGCCTGAGCTACATCCTGGTCACGCACGATATCGAGGTGGTGCGCGCCATGGCGCACCGCGTCATGGTGATGAAGGACAGCCGCATCGTGGAGAGCGGGACGCTGGAGGAGGTGCTGAAGAACTCGAAGTCGGACTACACCCGCCGCCTGGTCGAGGCGGGGATGGCCTAAGCCGGGCATGGCCTAAGCCGGGGTCTTCTTGTAGGGCTTGCCCTTGGCCTGGGCTTTGGGCTTGCCTTTGGGTTTCGACGGCGCGGCGCGGACTTCCAGCGCCAGCGTCTTGCCCGCGACGGCGCTGCTGACCCCGTTCCAGCGCTTGATGTCCTCCACCGAAACCTTGTAGCTTTTGGCGATCGAGCTCAGGGTCTCGCCCTTCTTGACCGTGTGGAACACCTTGCGCGTCGCGACCGGGATCGGCGGCGCGTACATGATGGGCAGCCGCTGTGCGCTGGTCGCGCCGATGCCGCTTTCGGCCTTGGTCGGCACCACCAGCAGCCGGGGGACGGCCTTGCTGCGCGGCGCGATGCCGTTCACTTCCTTGAGCTGCCCGACCTGGATGCCGTGCTTCTTGGCGATCGACTCGAAGCTCTCGCCCTGCTTGGGGTGATAGCTCTTCCAGGACACGAGCGACTTCTCGCCCAGGGCGGTCAGGTTCTCGTGGAACACGTCGACCTTGTCGGCGGGCAGCACGATGCGCGGCGTCATCTCGGCGCGGATGATCGGCCGGCTGAAGCCCGGGTTGAGGGCGATGAACTCCGCCACCGGCATCTCGGCGAGGCGCGCGGCGAGCTGCACGTCGATGTCGCGCAGCTTGGTAATGGTAGTGAAGTACGGCTGGTTCGGGATCGGGCCGAGCACGATGCCGAAGGGCTCGGGATTGGCGATGATGTTTTTCAGCGCCTGCAGCTTCGGGATGTATTGCCGGGTTTCCGCCGGCATCGACAGGCTGGCATAGTCGGTCGGCAGGCCGGCGGCCTGGTTCTTGGCGATGGCGCGTGCCACCGCGTTCTCACCCCAGTTGTAGGAGGCGAGCGCGAGCTGCCAGTCGCCGTGCATCTCGTAGAGCTTGGCCAGGTAGTCGAGCGCGGCGTTGGTCGACTCGACGATGTCGCGCCGCGCGTCGTACCACCAGTTCTGTTCCAGTTCGAAGCGTTTCCCGGTACCCGGGATGAACTGCCACAAGCCCGACGCATGCGCGCGCGAATAGGCCATCGGGTTGAACGCGCTCTCGACCATCGGCAGCAGCGCGAGCTCGGTCGGCATGCCGCGCTTCTCGATCTCGTCGACGATGTGATAGAGGTACAGGCGGCTGCGGTCGACGATGCGCTGCATGTACTCGGGCCGCGCCGCGTAATAGCGGGTCTTCTCGCGCACCAGGCCGTTGTCCAGGTCGGGCACGGCGAAGCCATTGCGGATGCGCTGCCAGACGTCATCGACCGGCGCGGTGCGGTCGATGCGCGCCTGCTCGGCGAGCCGGTTCTTGATCTCCTGGCGCTCGCCTTCGAACACCGCGGGTGGCTGGGCGGTGCGGGCGGCCGGGGCGCTGGCGCGCGCTGCCGCCGCGGGCGCCGGCGTCTCGCTCCCCGCGGCCGGTATCGGATCGAGGGCGTCAGAAGCCCCCGGCGCCTGCGGTTGCAGCGCGCAGGCGTTGAGCAGAAGCGCGGCAAGCGCCAGCCGGAAGGACCTCACGGGGACTACCTTATATAGATTCTTTGCCCGACCTGCAGGTGGGGCCCGAGCGTGTTCCCGTTTTTCAGGGCTGCGACGGAGGTGCGGTAGCGCTTGGCGATCGAGCCCAGGGTGTCGCCGGACTTGACCACGTGGACCGCGCGCGCGGGTCCGCGCTGAGGGATCGGCGGCGCATACATGAGCGGCAAATCGGCAAGCGAAGCCTTGGCGCTGTCGTTCATCGGCACCACGAGCTCGGCCGGCACCTTCGACGAGGTCGGGTGGATGCCGTTGACGCGCTTGAGCTGGGTAACGCTGATCTCGAAGCGCTTGGCGATGGCCTCGAGCTTCTCGCCGCGCTCGGGCTGGTACACCTTCCAGGAGACCAGCTCCGATTCGTCGAGGTTGTCCAGGTTGTCGTAGAACGCGACCAGCTTGTCGGCGGGCAGGATGATGCGCCGGGCCGCCGACGAGCGGATCAGCGGCCGGCTGAAGCCGGGGTTGAGGGCGATGAACTCCTCGATCGGCATCTCGGCCAGGCGCGCGGCGAGTTGCACGTCGATGTCCGGGGTCTCGTTGACCACCGCGAAGTAGGGCTGGTTCGGGATCGCGTCGAGATCGACGCCGTACGCGGCCGGGTTGGCGATGATGTTCTCGAGCGCCTGCAGCTTCGGGATGTAGTGCCGGGTCTCCTTCGGCATGCGCAGGCTGGCGTAGTCGGTCTTCTTCTTCGCCGCCTTGTTGCGGGCAACCGCGCGCCGCACTGCGTTCTCGCCCCAGTTGTAGGACGCGAGCGCGAGGTGCCAGTCGCCGTACATGTCATGCAGCTTGGTCAGGTAGTCGAGCGCGGCGTTGGTCGAGTCGACGATGTCGCGCCGGCCGTCATACCAGGCGTTCTGCTCGAGCTCGAAGCGCTTGCCGGTGCCGGGGATGAATTGCCAGATGCCGGACGCATGGGCGCGCGAGTACGCCATCGGATTGAAGGCGCTTTCCACCATCGGCAGCAGGGCGAGCTCGGTCGGCAGACCGCGGCGCTCGATCTCCGAGACGATGTGGTACAGGTAGAGCTTGCTGCGCTCGAGGATGCGCTGCAGGTATTCCGGGCGGGCGGCGTACTGCTTGGTCTTCTGGTTGACCAGAGGCCCTTTCAGGTCGTCGATCGCGAAGCCGGCGCGGATGCGCACCCAGAGGTCGTCCGGCTGGGCCTTGGCGATGGTGACGGCGGGTTTCGGCGTTTCCGGTACGGCGGCGGGCTTGGCGGCCGGCGTGGTGGATACGGCAGGGGCCGGCGGCTTGGCTGCCGGCGCGACGGGCGCGGACGGCGTGGGCGGCGGGGGCGGGGGAGGCACGGCGACCGGCGCGGGGGCCGGCTCCGCTTCGGTGCCCGGCAGCTGGGCGCAAGCAGTCAGCGCCAGCAACGCCGGTAGCACCAGTCCTGTCAGGAGCTGTTTCAGGAGTTGTTCTTCCACTCGCGGATCGCAGCGAAGACGCGCACAGGATCGGAAACGCGCGTGCCCAGGTACTTGTTGACCGAGTCGACCACCGCGGGCTCGGTACAGCGCAAAAAAGGGTTAGTGGCTTTTTCCTCGCCCAGCCGGCTCGGCACGGTCGGCTTGCCGGCTTCGCGCAGGCGCCGGTCGCGCGCTTCGCGTGCGGTGAGCGCGGCGTTGCCGGGCTCGACGCCCTTGGCGAAGCCGATGTTCGCGAGCGTGTACTCGTGCCCGCAATAAACCTTGGTTTCGTCGGGCAATGCACGCAGCTTCTCGAGCGATGCGTACATCTGCTGCGGCGTGCCTTCGAACACGCGGCCGCAGCCGCAGGCGAACAGCGTGTCGCCGCAGAAAAGCGAGCCTGCCCCATAATAGGCAATATGCGCGCGCGTATGACCCGGGATATCGAGCACCGAAAAGCTCGCGCCGAGCTCGGGGATCTTCACCGTGTCTCCCTCGGAGACCGGGTGAGTGAGGGTGGGGATGGGCTCATGGCGTGGCCCATAGACGGGCACGTGGTATTTTTCCAGCAGTTGCGCGATGCCGCCGACGTGGTCGGGGTGATGATGCGTGGCGAGGATCGCGGCGAGCTGAAGTTTTTCGCGCGCGAGATAGTCGAGCACCGGCCGCGCCTCGCCGGGATCCACCACCGCGGCGTGCGTCGCGTCGCGCATCGTCCAGACATAGTTGTCCTTGAATGCGCTGACCGGAACCACCTCGAGCATGCGTCAACCCTTCGTTTCAAACGGGGCGCTGAAGTATAACGGCGGCCGCTCATCGTTCTCTGGGTGGTTGTCCACCTCCCAGGGAGCGTACGTGCTCGATTGGGAGCTTGCACAGTTTGACAGTGCCGTTGATGACGTGTTCGGTTTCCGGGCTGTTCAGATCGGCCTACCCGAAGTCGATTTTTTGCGACAAAACCGCATTCCGTACCGCTTTTCGCTCGCGCTCGAGCCCGGCGCGGCGCTCGCCGCCGATCCGCTGCAGATTCCCCTCGCGTCGCAAAGCGTCGACCTGGTGGTACTTCCGCACGTTCTGGAGGGCCACCCGAACCCGCACGACGTGCTGCGCGAGGTCGAGCGCGTGCTGATGCCCGAAGGCCAGGTAGTGATCTCCGGCTTCAACACCGCGTCGCTCTGGCGCGTGCGCCAGCTCTTCGGCGCGCGCCACAACGGCGCGCCGTGGGACGCGAAGTTCATCGGCCTGCTGCGGTTGCGCGAATGGCTGCGCGTGCTCGGCTTCGAGCTGAACGGCGGCAAGTTCGGCTGCTACGCGCCGCCGTTCCGCAACGAAGTCTGGCTCAAGCGCTTCGAGTTCATGGAAAAGGCGGGCGCGCGCTGGTGGCCGGTGACCGGCGGCGTCTACGTGGTGCGCGCCGTGAAGCGCGTACACGGCATGCGCATGATCACCCCCGCCTGGCGCCAGGAACGCGCGCGGCGCCGCGCGCTCGCTCCGGTCTCGCAGCGCAGCCACCGCAATCACCACCATGAGTGACGGCGTCGTGGAAATCTACAGTGACGGCGCCTGCCGCGGCAATCCGGGACCCGGCGGCTGGGGCGCGTTGCTGCGTGCCAACGGCGCGGAAAAGGAGCTCTACGGCGGGGAAGCGGCGACGACCAACAACCGCATGGAGCTGATGGCAGCAATCCGCGCGCTCGAGGCCCTCAAGCGCCCCAGCCGGGTGAAGCTCTACACCGACTCGATCTATGTGATGAAGGGAATCCAGACCTGGATCCACGACTGGAAGAAGCGTGGCTGGAAAACCGCCGACAAGAAGGCGGTGAAGAACGAGGACCTCTGGCGGCAACTGGAAGCGGTTGCCAACAAGCACGAGGTCGAATGGCACTGGGTGAAGGGACACGCCGGGCACCCGGAAAACGAAAGAGCGGACCAGCTCGCGAACAAGGGTATCCCCGCAAGCGGGGATGTGACGGGGATTCCTTAGATGAAACAGATCGTCCTTGATACGGAGACGACCGGGCTCAACGCGAAGCTCGGCGACCGCGTCATCGAAATCGGCTGCGTCGAGCTCGCCAGCCGGCGCGTGAGCGAGCGCACCTTCCAGGTCTACCTGAATCCCGAGCGCGAGGTCGACCTCGGCGCCACCCGGGTGCACGGCCTGACGCGCGAGGATCTTGCGGCCAAGCCGAAGTTCGCCCAAGCCGCCCCGGGCTTCCTCGACTTCATCCGCGGCGCCGAGCTGATCATTCACAACGCCGACTTCGACATCGAGTTCCTCAACATGGAGCTCGCGCGCTGCGGCCTGGGCAAGGTGCAGGACCACGCCGCGCGCATCACCGACACGCTGCTTGCCGCCAAGGAGCTGCACCCCGGAAAGCGCAACTCGCTCGACGCGCTTTGCGAACGCTACTTCATCGACAACTCGCGGCGCGCGCTGCATGGCGCGCTCGCCGACGCGCTGCTGCTGGCCGATTGCTACCTGGCGATGACGCGCGGCCAGGAGAGCCTGATGATGGAGCTGGAGGCGCCCGCCGCGGCAGCCGCCGCGGCGGCTGGACTGATCCTCGACGTCTCCAAGCTCATGGTGCAGCAGGCGACGCCCGAAGAGCTTCTTTCGCACGAGCAGTACCTCGATGCGATGGAAAAGGAGGCCAAGGCGCCCAGCCTATGGCGTCGTATACTGAATTCAGCATGAACGTGTTCGAGCAGGACCTCGGCAAGAATCCCGCTAACTACGCACCGCTGACCCCGCTCTCGTTCATCGAGCGCGCGGCGTACGTTTACCCCAATCAGGTCTCCGTGATCCACGGTGCGCAGCGCTACACGTGGAAGGAAACCTACGCGCGCTGCCGCCGCCTCGCTTCGGCGCTGGCGAAGCGCGGTATCGGCGTCGGCGACACTGTCGCTGTCATGTTGCCCAACATCCCGGCGATGGTTGAGGTGCACTTCGGCGTGCCGATGACCGGCGCGACGCTCAATACGCTCAACACGCGGCTCGATGCCGACGCGATCGGCTTCATGCTCGAGCACGGTGGAGCGAAGCTGCTGATCACGGACCAGGAATTCTCGGCCGTGATGGAGAAAGCGCTCAAGCCCGGCATCGAGGTGATCGACGTCGAAGATGCCGAATACACCGGCGGCAAGCGCCTGGGGAAGAAGACCTACGAGGAACTGCTCGCCGACGGTGACCCGGAGTTCGATTGGCGCTGGCCGCAGGACGAATGGGAAGCGATCTCGCTCAACTACACCTCGGGCACCACCGGCAATCCGAAAGGCGTCGTGTACCACCACCGCGGCGCTTACCTGAATGCGGTGGGCAACATCCTGGTCTGGGGCATGCCGCACCACGCGGTGTATCTGTGGACGCTGCCGATGTTCCACTGCAACGGCTGGTGCTTTCCGTGGACCCTGGCGGCAAATGCGGGGACCAACGTATGCCTGAGAAGAGTTGATCCTCAGTTGGTGTTCGATCTGATCCGGCGCCACCGCGTGACCCACTACTGCGGCGCGCCGATCGTCCACCAGATGCTGATCAACGCGCCCGAGGAGCTGAAGCGCGGCATCGAGCACAAGGTGAGCGGCCTGGTCGCGGCGGCCGCGCCACCGGCCTCGATGATCGAAGGCATGCAGAAGATGGGCTTCGACATCACCCATGTCTACGGCCTGACGGAGACCTACGGCCCGGCCACGGTGTGCGCCAAGCATCCGGAATGGGAGCGCCTGTCGCTCGCAGAGCAGGTGCGCCTGAACGGGCGGCAAGGCGTGCGCTACACGGTCGAGGAGGGCCTCACGGTGATCGACCCCGAGACCATGAAGCCGGTGCCGGCCGACGGCGAGACCATGGGCGAGATCATGTTCCGCGGCAACATCACCATGAAGGGCTACCTGAAGAACCGTCAGGCCACGCAGGACGCGTTCGCCGGCGGCTGGTTCCATTCCGGCGACCTGGCGGTGATGCAGCCCGATGGCTACCTCAAGATCAAGGACCGCTCCAAGGACGTGATCATCTCGGGCGGCGAGAACATCTCCTCGCTCGAGGTCGAAGACGTGCTCTACCGCCACCCGGCGGTGCTGGCCGCGGCGGTGGTGGCGCGACCCGATCCGAAGTGGGGTGAGACCCCTTGTGCCTTCGTCGAGCTGAAACCAGGAGTTTCGGTTTCGGAAACCGAGCTGATCGAGTTCTGCCGCACCCAGATGGCGAAGTTCAAGGCGCCGCGCGCGGTGGTGTTCGGCGAGCTGCCCAAGACCTCGACGGGTAAAATCCAGAAGTTCGTCCTGCGCGAGAAGGCGAAATCGAGCGCCGCCATCGACACATGAGCGCTGTCCCGAAATCCGATCAAGCAGTCCTTCTTCGTGAAGACCGCGACGGCATCTGCACGCTGACCCTGAACCGCCCGCAGCAGATGAATCTTCTCACTGGGGAAATGCTTTCTGCTCTTCAGAAGGAGTTCGACTCCCTCAAGAATGATCAGAAAACCCGCGTGGTCGTGCTGGCTGCTACCGGCAAGGGCTTCTCGGCGGGCCACGACCTCAAAGAAATCCGCGGGCTGAAGGAACTGCCCAAGATCGAGGCGCTGTTCGGCCAGTGCAGCCGCATGATGCAGACCATTCCGCTCCTGCCGCAGCCGGTGATCGCCAAGGTGCAGGGTGTCGCCGCGGCAGCGGGCTGCCAGCTGGTCGCTCAGTGCGACCTCGCGGTCGCGGCCGAGGGTGTCAAGTTCGTCACCAGCGGCGTCACCTGGGGTTTCTTCTGCTCGACGCCCGGCGTCGCGGTCGGCCGCAACCTGCAGCGCAAGCACGCCATGGAGATGCTGCTCACCGGCGAGCCGATCAGCGCACAGCGCGCGCTCGAGTGGGGCCTGGTCAATCGTGTGGTGCCGTCAGACCAGCTCGACGCGGAAGTCCGGAAACTCGCGGAAACCATCGCCGCCAAGCCGCCCGGCACCGTAGCCGCGGGTAAGCGCGCCTTCTACCAGCAGATGGACCTCGGCCTCGAGCAGGCCTACGCGCTCGCGTCGGGCGTGATCGCGGCGAGCTTCGCGCACGAAGAGGGGCGCGCCGGGATGGACGCCTTCATCGAGAAGCGCCCGCCGCCGAAGCATTGACGCCGGCGATCCGGCCGAGCGTGATCGCCGAAAGCAATCCGTTGCCGGACAGATAACCCGCAGCGTTCGATCCTGAGATGCCGCATGCGGCGCCGCCGCCGGCGAACAGGCGCGGCAGCGGATTGCCAACTCGATCGAGCACCCGCGCCTGCTCGTCGATCTCCAGTCCGCCCTGGGTATGGAACAACGCACCGGTGACCTTGACCGCGTAGTAGGGCGGCTTGAGTCGCGGCCGGCTGCGGAAATCGCGGCCGAACGGGTCGCTTTCCTTGGCCTCCCGGTAACGCGCGACCGCGGCCAGCGTGTGGTCGAGTCCATCGAGCTCGAACCCTTTGCGGATCGCGCCGGCGTCGTGCGCGTCGCGGTAATCGGGAAACGTCATGCCGAGCCGGTGCAGCGGTTCGTCATAGACGCACCATGCGAAGCCGCCGGGCTGCGCCAGGACCGCCTGGCACTGCTCGGAGTAGCCGGAGTGCTCGTTGGAAAAGCGCTCCCCCCGGCTGTTCACCTGGATGCCGCCCTCGGTCATCAATGCCCAAGTGATCAGGATGTTCTGCGGCGTCGCCACCGAGCCGTGTCCCTGGTAGGCGCCCATGTGCTCCACGGCGGCGCCGAGCTTCGATCCCCAGCGCACCGCGTCGCCTTGATTGCCGGCGTGGCCGAAATAGAGCGCGCCGCTAACTTCCGGAATGTGCTCGCGCACCATCGCCGGATTGCCGCCGAAGCCCGAGCACGCGAGCACCAGCGCGCCATACTCGACCTCGTCGGTCGTTCCGTTCGGCCGCTCGTAGACGACTTTCGAAGAAGTAATGTCCACCACGCGAGCGGAGCACAGCAGGTCGATGCCGCTGCACGCGCGTAGAAGCGCCGCCATCAGCGCCGCGCCAGTTTTCTCCGGCACCGAATGCATGCGCAGCGCGCTGTGGCCGGGATAGCGGAATCCCTGCACAAGCTCGAACGGCACGCCATGCGCGTCGGCGAGCCATTCGATCGTCGGACCCGAGGCCTCGCACAAGGTGCGCGCCACCTTCGGGTCGGCGTGGCCGCCGTTCTTGCGCTGGACGTCCTGGAACATCCGCTCCGGCGAATCCTCCACGCCGGCGGCAGCCTGGAAGCGCGTGGCAGCGGCGGGCACGAAGCCGGAGGAGAGCGCGGTCGAGCCGGAAGGGCTGGCGTCGCGCTCGAGGACTAGCACTTCAGCGCCGGTATCGCGCGCAGCGACCGCTGCGGTCAGGCCGCACGCGCCGGCCCCGACGACGACTACCGGAATTCTCACGGCAGGATGGTAATGCGCAGGGCGTCGGCGTAGAT
>Ga0307497_10000100_pt1 | contig 17419 bp, 31 predicted proteins | sample 10_S_MG_FD_201366 | JGI IMG/M metagenome (GOLD analysis project Ga0307497, IMG submission 201366) | Soil microbial communities from Populus trichocarpa stands in riparian zone in the Pacific Northwest, United States - 10_S | ecosystem: Environmental > Terrestrial > Soil > Riparian zone > Trees...
TGTCGCCTCCTCCGCCTAACTCTTCAAACACGTCCAGAGTGTCACCTGACCTCCGGGGTGATTCAAAACAAGCTCGCCCTGTGAGAACCCGGACGGACACGAGCCACCCGGCGGGCCCGGCTCGCCTTGCTCGCCCTTCGCGCCTGCCGGTCCCTGGTCGCCTACCGGCCCGACCGGCCCGACCGGCCCCCGATCACCTTTCGGCCCTACCGGGCCCGGTTCACCCACCGGGCCGATCGGACCGGGCGGCCCCTTCGGCCCGACTGGCCCAACCGGGCCTGCTGGCCCTTTCGGCCCGGTGGCGACGTTGACCGTGACCGTCCTGATCTTGGCCGCGCTCCCGGTCGAGGTCGCAACGAAGAAACCCGCCGCACCGGCAAGCAGCAGGCCGATAACCCCGACGACGATCGGCAGCCTCATGGCCGCCGTCCCAGCTCAAGCCCCTCGCGTAACGCCTTCTTGACTTCTTCGATCCGCTGGTCGCATTCAGCTTTCATCCGTTTGCGGGCGATCCGCAGCGCGGTCAGCGAGCTAATCACCGCTCCGACCCCGGACAGGAACGCGGTCAGCCCCTCCCAGTCGAACACGGCAAGTGCCCACACCCGTCATGGTGCATGGCGTCTCGGACACCTTCTAGGATCTCAGGAGTGACGTCTCCGCTCTACCGTCTGCCCGGGCCTCACCCAGGCCTTGTCCAGAGGGGCAACATCGACATTCTCCGCCGTGCGCTCCTGAGTATCCCCAACCCTCATGGTGGGCACAGCTCGGTCTACTCGACTTCGTTCACGGTTCCACAGGGGATGCCGCACGCGGGCCGGGAGGTGCTGATCCCGCGGGTGATTCACCAGGGGGGCCGCTGGCAAATCGCCTCACCGAGACAGGCATGGGACTATTACCGGGCGACCGGGAAGAATCTGGGCGTGTTCAAAAACCCAGCGGCGGCAGATCGCTACGCACAGCTTCTTCATCTGCAACAGGCTTTGGAGCGAGCGCGCCCCAGGGCCGGGGTCGGCGCAACCGCTGGTGCAACCACGTATGACGACTCGGGCTGGCTCTTCCCTCCGATCAAGCCAGATCCCTCAGAAGTTCGGGGGCCGATCGTGAACCCGTATGGGTTGCCGCCCAATAAAGACCCGCACGGCTGGGGGTTCTAAATGAACCCGATCTATCCCCGGGCGCCTGCGCAACTCCACGACCAGGCGCTCCTGAACTGGCTCAGCCAGCAAAGCAACCGTCTGCCTGCGCCGCCGGGGTCGGCTTTCAGTCCGCCGTCTCGGCAGGGGCCGGTTTCACAGCGCATGTTCAACCCGTTCGCGCGACTGAGTCCTGGGCAGGTCCAGGATCTCCGACAGAACCAGGCTTTCCGTGAGTGGTTGCGAGAGCGGGCGATTCCCCCGATCAACCGAATGGCCTACGACGCGGCATCTGCCCTGTTTTGGACACGAAACGCACTACACCAGAATCCGCTCAGCCCCACCCCGCCGTACGGGGTGCCGACAAGCCCCGCTTGGAATCGCCAAAACGACCCGCAAAACTTCCCGCGTTACCCCCGGTATCCCTACTGATGGCCTGGTACGAGCAGCCCTATCCGGGCGGGACGATGGTCAAGGTCGCGGGGTTCCCTCGTCCGCTGTACCCGCCTGACGCCGCCGAGCACGGCAAGACCCCCTCAGTTGACGGCCCCGACGTCGTCGCCTACAAGCGCACCGTCTCGCGTGCTGGGCGCTGGAAGTGGGGCGCCTTCGACGACAGCTTCTCGAACGGGTTCGCTCACGGGAAGAGCGGCAACGTCGGCGAAACGGGGATCGCGGGGATCCAGCGGCAGCAGCACCTGGATGCGACTGGTTGGTGCGGGGAAAAAACGTTCAACACGTTGCGGTCGATCGTGGTCCCCGTAGGGCTTCCTCACGCGGGCGAGATGGCGATGGACGCGACCGCAGTGGCGCTGATCAATGCCGCTTGGGAGGAATTCTTGGGGTCGGAGCCGGTTGCGGGGGATCTCCGTCAGGCGGCATTCGATCTACTCGCGGGCGAAGTCGGCTACGTCGAGGGGCCGAACAACGACAACAAGTTTGGCTCTTGGTATGGGATGAATCATGAGCCGTACTGCGCGATGGCCGTCACCTGGGCCTACGAGCATGCCGGGAACAGCCCCAGTTTCGCCAAGGGGTCGAGGTACGCCTACTGTCCGTACATCGTCAGTGATGCCAGGGCGGGGTACAACGGCTTGCAAACGACTGATGACCCGGTGTCTGGCGATCTTTGCCTGTTCGACTGGGCGTTTGACGGGACGTTCGATCATGTGGGCCTGTTCGACCGCTGGCTCGGTGGCGGCGACTTCGCGACTGTGGAGGCGAACACCTCTCCTGACAATCAGGGATCGCAGTCGAACGGAGGTGGGGTCTGGTTCCGAACCAGGAACCGCTCAGGGCAAAGCACTGTTTTCGTCCGAGTCGCGGAGCCTTGAGATCAAATCCTTCCCAAGCCGGGTTGTTCCCCTTGCGATCGTATGTCTGCGTTGGCGCTCGCGCTCTCGTCGAGCTTTGCATTTGCGGCACTGCCGGTCGCCGTTCTTCCGAATGTAGGTGTTCGCCTCGTCGAAGGGGTGACCCCAGATGCAATGGTCGCGTCTTGGTTGGTCCCGAACCAGATGTTCGGTAACGGGGAGAGCTTCCAGATGTTCAGGGTTGATACAGGCCCGGTTTTTGCAGGTGTGGTGGATCTGGAAGTCCACGGGGATGAAACCGACCAGGAGCTTGTAGGCGGCGCGGTGAACGGGGACTGGGACATTCAGTCCGCTGATCGGGTCCTTGACATGGCCGTAGCCGTTCGCGTCCAGCTTGCCGTTCCAGACCCAACACCCGGCTTTGTTTACGGTATAGCGCACCAAGCGAATCGTACCGAATGAGAAGGAGGCGGTGATGGCGACACAGCAGGAGCTCGAGGCCTCGGCGGGGAAGCATGCGCGGGCGGCGTCCTGGGCGTGGGAGAAGTATCTGGCCGAGATCCGCAAGAACCCGGAGTACGCCTATAAGAATACGGAGTGGTTCAAGGCCGGGGCCGACCTGGAGAAGACGAAGACAGCTTCGGGGGGTGGGACTCCGACCCCGCCCCCCGATTCCTCTCTGGCGACGATGGCGAAGCATGTGGTGTTCTGCGCGCAGAACTCGGAGGCGGCGCTAAGCGCACCACACAAGATGAGTGTTGCTCTGACCGCCGACCCTTCGTACGCGCAATGGGCAACCCCGGAGATCGTCAGCCAGCTCCGGGCGCAGAACCGCCCGTTTCTGTTCTCCTGGGGGGTGCAAACGCAGATCCCCGCCAGTGTGATCACGGGTTTGCGGGACTCGCTCGGCCTGGACGGGGCGATCGGGCAGGGGGAGACCCAGCAGGAGTATGAGACGGCGATGCAGGCCGGGTTCGGGATCATCGTCGCGAACCCGAACGCCTGGAATCAGGCCTCCCGTAACGACGCGAACCAGCGGATCGCGGCCGGGACGTTGGCGGTGATCGGGGAGGATTACGCGAACCTGGGCGGGCCGCCGCCGAACGGCTATTCGGCGGGTGGGGTGAACATCAGCTCCGTCTGTATCGGCGTCTACGACGGGTCGAGCGAAGTGCCAGGGTCGGGGTGGAACCCAACGGTGGCCTGGTATCGGCAGAACTGCACCCCGGGAATGTGGGCGGACATCGGGGTGTACCACGCCGCCGGTGTGAACCCGCTGGAGTGGGCGCTGTTTGCATGAGCCTCGTCGGGTCGAAGTGCAGGGGCTGTGGACGGGAGGCGCTGCTGGCGGTGATCATGGATCCGTTCAGTGACAGTTGCTACGGCCTGTGCCGGGAGTGCATGACTCCGATTTTCGAGCGGCTCGGGCTAGTCTCTCTTCGCGGCGGTGTCGGCTACTCGGCCCTAACGAGCGCTGCTCATCCCTAGGTGGGTGAACTCGTGCGCCGCCGCGCCTTTAGTTGAACTCGACGACGCGGCAGTCGAGGCCGGGGGTGTCCCCGTACTGCTTCCCGGCAACAAGAGAAACGACCAGGCTGTCGTCGCGGAACGCGACCCCGGTGAGCGCATCCAACACGGCGCGGACGAGCTTGTCCAGGTCGGGTTTGACCCCGGGCGCAACGGGGGCGGTGGGTCTGAGCCGCCCTGTGTTACGCCCGGTTCCGTAATGCCCCTTGGGGCGGGCGAAGAAGAAGTGGAGCTGAACGGCGACCGGGCCGGTGAACGGCGCACCGTTCATTTCCTTGCTTGCGATCGCGGCAATGTCGTGCCGCCAGGAACGCAACCGGGCATCAGCCACCTCGACGATGTTCTTCCCGAACGCTCTTTTCGACCCCTGGGGGACAGGCTGGCCGAGAACGTGGAACTCGACCACATCCTCGCTCAGCCGCTCGGTCTCCGCGCTCACTTCTTCTTCTTTTCCTCTTTCAGGAAGGAGGTGACCTCGGGCCGGTACAAATCCTGCGTCCACGCAACCTCCCAGGGCCAGACAACCTGCGACCCATCCCAGGGGACCATCCCGACAGTGCCACCGGAGGAACGAACATAGAAACGCTTCTTCTGGTTCCCGTGCATCTGCTCATGCTTTTCCGGCCACTCTTCTCGGGGGAGGATCGGGAAGCTCTTGTACAGAACGCCGCCCTCGGGGCCGGGCTCGTAATCACCCTGGTCGAGGTCCGTGCCGGGAGGGAGCAAATCAGAGGCTCTGACCAACCTGGCCTTGGCAACCCGGCCCCCCTCCGTGATAATCCGCTTAGCCTCCTCAACCGCCTCCGGTGAAGCAGGCTTCCCGGTCGAATAAAGCGGCTCAGCAGCAATCTCGTCCACACGGTCGAGAAACACCTGCGGGTCACCTCCCTCAGAAAGAAGAGGCTCATCAGGAGGCTCATCAGGATCGGGCCGGGGAGGCTCTTGCGGATCAGGCGGGGTCTCCGGATCATCCCAAATCGACTCGTCAGGCATCCCTCGCCTCCGTCTTATCAGCAACCAAACGCACAGCCTCCCGCACCCACCGAGACGCCGACTTATTCTCCCTCGCGGCTAGCACCTTCACCCGCAACCACAACTCGCGCTCCAACTTCACCGTCGTAGTAACACCATCAACAACAGAACCATCACTCATGGTAGTCATGGAGGCGATGGTAGCAGATACCACCATCAACACCACCACAGGCCGGGAGGCTCTACAAACCCTCAAACCGTGCGACGCGACGGACAGCGACAGTCCCGCCCAGAGGCTCGGCCGCCCCCCAACTCGTGAGGGGGGATGCCCCCCCCACGCGCACGCGCGCACGCGATCGCGCATCACGAATCGCGCGCGATCGCGACGCGTGCGATCGCCCGATTCCCCCCCTGTTCAAAACCCGCCAGCGAACCCACCAACGCTCAACCACTTGGCTCAACCAAGCGCTTAGAGGGGTGGGGGGTTACGGCTCTAAGTCCCCACTCCGCTCAGACAAGCCATGCTGCTCGGCCACGGCCAGGAGCTCGGCGTACGAGAGGTTCTCCACAGCCTCCGGGCTCAGATCCGTGGACAGCCTCAGCTCCGTTTTCGGGGCCGGGTCGACCGCTTCCACGATGTCCAAAGCGAGGCGTGCACGACGCTCAGCGGGCACCTCAGGATCGAGTGCGGCAGAAATCGTAGTAACCGCCAACCGCTCTGCGTTGAGGATTGCGTGGGCTCTGAGTGCTCCTCGTGGGGTGTCGAGTCGGTGGCTTCCGATGACAAGTCGTAGGTCGGCCCGTGTTCGGCGTACTTGGGCGCTTCTGGCGACTCCTTTGCGGCTGTGCTCCGCTGGGTTGGCGGCGACTCCTCGGCCCGAGTGGGCGTTGCAGAAGTCTCCGTCTGCTCGCCTGATCGATGCGCAGTGGCGTCCGGCTTTGGTCAGCGCCCAGCATCCTCTGGGTCCGGGCGAGTCTGCCCTGGTGCCCCATTTCGGCTGTGCCGGTTCGAGGACTTCCACGGGCCTGGGCTCGGCGTCGTCGACGGGCTCGACCGTGCCGAATGGGCTTTTTCCGCTCACCGACCGATTCTACCGCATCGCTCAACCATGCGATCCACAGCCCCCAATTGTAAGGGCTCTGTTAAACCTCTCCCTGGAGACTTGACGACCTGGCGACCTGTGTCTAGAGTGCTTCCTGTCACCCACAAGTCCCGCAGTCGAAGGGGGCCACAAAGATCGGAGCGACTATCCGCCTCCGAGAGTGGGAGCAGCAAACCAAGATCCTTGGTGGCGGCGGGACAGGCGACATTCGTCTACCTCATTCCCCGTGCGGCTGCTTCAAACGAACTCCGTTTCGGACCCTGCCAGAAGCAGCCGAACGGGAGAACAACCTTCCTCTTACGAGGGCGTCCAGCACCGCTGGGCGTCCCCGCGAGGGCCGAGAAACGAGGCCCCCATGACGTTTAATCAGGAACTTATCGTCGGACTTTGGAAAATCAGAAACCGCGGCTACGACGGCACACGAGACTGGCTACGGCAATGCGTAAGGCTAGAGCGCACTAGGCAGCAAACACAATAACCAAACCCTTCTACGGCCCTCACGGGGGCGTAGCAAGCAACCGCACCCTCACCCAACGGAAAGGAACACCATGGACTCATTCTTCGACATGCCATCTGGCTACAACGATGCCGACATGGAAATGGCGTCCCTAGTCGAGCAGGGCAACCTTCACGCCAAGCGCATCCGGCGCTACGGCGAAGAGGGCTACGCCAAGCTACAGGCGGGCGAGACGATTTCGCATCCCTGCACGGCCAAGGACACCGGCGAGCGCTACAGCGTGCTCGTGCGCTTCGACGAGGACGGCTACCTGATCTACAGCGTGGACGGCGAAAGATGGTTCAACAGTTCTTTCGAAGCGCGTCACGGCCGCACAAGCTACGGCGGCGCGGGTCGAATCGCCTAGGGAGCTGAGCAGCAGCGGACTCCGTTTCGAGCGGAGCCGCCTGGTACTCAACCCAACGGAAAGGAACACCATGGACACGCTTAATTGGAACGCGCACTACACGATTACCGGGTGGTCAGACGGTATCGCGTGGTACCTCACCGGCCCGGTGATGATCGAAGACGAGGACTACGAATGGTCGGGCATCAAAGAACCGCACGAGTTCCTTGTGAAAGCAGTCATGGTCGGCGACGACCGCGTATTTGAGGTCGACCGCGACGACCTAACGCTGCTCGACGACCTTGACTACTGCGCCGAGTGTGGCCAGGTTGGTTGTACGCACGACGGCCGCGACCGCGACAACGCCTGAGGGAACGAGTAGCGGCGGCCGTCTTTCTGAGACGCCGCCCGGTGCTCGCGCCATTCGCACCTTTGCGTAACGCAACCCTGCGCACGCAACCCAACAGAAAGGCTCAACCATGACTAACCGGATGCGGCTACTTCGAGCCGCGAACGACCTTCAAAGAATCAAAGAGGAACCTGCGATTGGTCCCACACCTTACGAACATCTGAGTAAGGCCGTAGACGAGATGGTAGCGGCGAGCAGGTTTGTCTTGTCCTCAGAAGAACAGGAGCAGGGGCCGATTCAGGGGTTTTCTACATGACCTACTTCAACCCTCAGTACACCGCGCCCCTGATCGCCCTGACCGCAGTCGCACTCGGCAGCGCAGCCTTTTTCCTCGGCTGGCTCCTCGACCGCTAGACCAACCCAGCAGAAAGAAAACCCAATGAGACACTGGACGGAAAAGACTGACCAAGAGGCGCAAACCTTCTTCGCAACCCTCTCGGAGAGTCAAATCCGGGAACGGCAGGCTATCTGCAACGAGCAGATCGGGATTGCCTACCGCGAGCGGATGGAAGACGCGCTAGAGGACTTGCAGGCAATGTCGGAAGCTCTAGCCCGTTCCATGATGGAAAGACTGAGCCGGTCGTAGCAGCGGGGGCGGGCTCACGCCTGCCTCGCGCTGGTGCGCCATTCCGGCACCCAACCCAACGGAAAGGAAGACATGAGAGAAAATTGGAAGAGAATCTGCGAGGCGCGGCTGGAGTACCTGAACGACCGCGCCCGCGGCGGCCGGTTCATGCTCTGGAACGAGAGCAACGTCAAGCGCATCTATTACCAGGCCGAGGGCGAATCCGGCTACAGCCAGTTCGGCAGCGGATACACCTCGTGGACTGAACTTTCCTCGTTCCTGGACGGCGTCCGCGAAACGCTGTTCGGCATCGAGTACGGCACCATCTCACCGCCCAAGGATTTGGTCTGACAGCGTGAGACAGCCAGGGGGACTCTACGAGAGCCCCTCCTGGGTGCTCATGGTGAGCATCACCCAACGGAAGGGAAAAACAGAATGACAAGCTACAACAAAACCGACGTGAAGTTTCACTCGGACGGATTCGGCCGTGAAGCTCTACCGGCCGTAAACGTCAAAGTACGGCGCGGGCTCGATCAAATCGACTTCTCCGCGCTCGAAGAGATCCCGGAGAGTCTAACCCTTGAATGGATCGAGCGAACACTGAGCGAAGAGGACATCGACCGACTGTTTTGGCGCACCTGCCAGAACGAGTGGGAGATGGTAGAGCAGGACGCGGAAACGATCTTCGACGCCTACAGCGTCACTGTGGAGTCGCAAGGACGCTCTGGCGGATGGGCCTGCGTGAGCGGCCTGCCCGACATCGGGGACTGGGACGCCGTGCTGCTCGCGAAATGGCGCAAGTTCGAGCGCTTCGCCAAGGACATCGCCCGGTACGTCCCGGAACAGATGGTCTACTCGCTCGCGCTCAATGAGTGGGAGTGGGATCAGGCCCGGCAGGCCGAAGAAGCGGGCCTGCACCTCGACGTCGCCAAGAACGTGGCGTCATGAGCACGGTCACGATCGAAGCCCCGCGCTGCTCCGTCTGCGGACAAGCCTCCCTCGTCGAACTCGACAGGGAGAAATTCGAGCAGTGGCGTGCGGGAGCGCACGTCCAGAGCGTCTGGCCCGAGATGCCCAAAGAGCAGCGCGAGGTACTGATCTCAGGCACCCATCCCGCGTGCTGGAAGAAGCTGTTCGCATGACCACGCACACCATCGTCTCGGCCATCCTGCTCACCCTCTTCGGCGTCATCCCCGTCATCGCAGTCATCTACTCGTGGAGCAGGGAAAACGAAGAGGCGAGGCAGGAGCAGCGCGAGAAAGACACGCTGCTCAACGAGCTGCTTACCGAAAGAAGGGACAGGCTCACTGAAAGGAGAAACGAGAGATGACCACAACCACCACCGCGACGCCCGAGGAGTTCAGGATCGAGGTCGAGCGTCGATTGATCGACACGTTCCAGCTCCAGCTCCTGCTCGGCCTGCGAGGGAAAGCGGTGATCTGGAAGCGCATCGGGGAGGGCACGCTCCCGGCGCCCGTGTTCAGCATTCGCGGCCAGGTCTCGCTCTGGGACCGGGACGCGCTGCCGCCGAACAGCAAGCCGCCGTTCGATTACGGCGACGAAACATGAAAGAGCGAGGGCGGGTGGTCACCCACCCGCCCTTCACTACCCAACAGAAAGGGGCGCTGGCTCCGTGGGGGCCGCGCCGTACCTCCTGTGCAGTCCACGATACCCAACGGAAAGGACCACCATGCGTTACACCGCTATCAACAACAGCACCTTTGCCGAGCATGGCTTTAGCGCGCAGGATGACGATGAAGCCATCGCGATCACTGAGAACCTTGCTTTCGAAGCAGGCCACTCGATGACTCTCTACCGCACGCTTCCCCGTCGCATGCTCGACAGGGTGTGTGTCGTTCTCCCCGACAGGGGCTTTTAAAATGGCGCTTCACGCCGAGATCAGAGGGCGGGCTCGAGCTTGGAAAGTGTGGACGCCCGACCCCTCCGCACGGCCACACCCGGTTCCCCTCTACGACGAGGACGGCAACCTGAAGGAGATGCTGCGCGTCGGCGCCCCCGTCGATGAGAGGCGCAGGTTCGTCGAGACCTACGGCGGGCCGTTCGGCTCGATCGAAGAGGCGACCGAGTACGCCCGCTATCTCGGCTACCCCGAGGTGCAGGTCGCGAAGACCAAGACCAAGACGGAGGCGCTCGCCCTGGCGAGGGCCGCCCGGAAGAAGGAGAACGACCATGCCTGACAGGCGGAGGGTTGTTCTCCCGCAAAGAGCGAGAAGTTCAAACGAGAAGGGCCGGGATTCCGACCGGCCCCTCTCGTAAGATGCGATCTTCCCCAATCGCGAAAGGAAGCGTATCCGATTCCACGCCGCCGCTCTACCCCAAACGGATCAAAAGCACAGCCACCCGTAGACAAGAGGCTGAGCGGCCGCTTTACTAACAAAGACATAAATGCCCCGGCAGCGCGACAACGCCCCGGGGCCGACAACGAAGGAGATAGCTTCGATGCACGCAAGACCATACGCCGCCGACGCTCGCACCGCGAGCGGATGGAGGCCATGATGCGCGACGTGCGTCACGAACAGGCCGCCGCGTACCCGGACCTCGCCGCCTGGATCGACTTCCTCGACATCGAGGGCAAGTCGGGCCTGACGCTCTACAACTACACCCGCGAAGTCGCATTGCTCCTGCGCATGTACCCCGAGACCGCGTTCTGCGACTTCACCGCCGAGCAGATCAACCAGGCGCTCGCCAAAAAGCAAGACCGCTCCCGCTACATCACCCGCTCGATCTTCAACGTCTGGTTCCGGTGGGGCGAGGCACAAGACAAGATCGACCGCAACCCGATGGTCAGAGTCGCCAAGCCAAAGCATCCATATCGCCGTCCGAAGGACATCTTCAGCGAAGGCGAGATTGCCCTGCTCGAAAACCTGCCCACACGGGACGGCTCGCTACTCACCCTGATGTTCACTTCGGGGATGCGAAAAGCCGGATGCCGCAACCTGCGCTTCGGCGACATCGACCTCGACCGGGGGCGGATGGTCGTCACCGAAAAGGGCGCGAAGGACAGGATCATTCCGCTTCCGCCCGAGGCGCTGAAGGCCGTCGCCAGCCTCGCCATAGTCGAAGGACTCGAGCGCAGCGATTACCTCTGGTACTCGAAGCCGGGAGGCCGGGGCCTCTCCCGCCGGGCGCCGGTCGGGGACACCACCTTCGACCGCTGGTGGAAGCGCGTCCTCGAGGACGCGGGCGTCCGCTACCTGAACATCCACCAAACCCGGCACACCTACGGGCAGCGGCTACGCGAGCACGGGATCGACCTCGAGCTCCGCAAGGAGCTGATGGGACACGAGTCGATCAAGACGACCGACCACTACTACGGGCGTGTAACGATCGAGGACGCAGCGGACGCACTCGCCAAGGTGTGGTCATGACCCCCCACACGATCTGGCTTGAACAGGCCGTTTGCGAGACGAGTGGGGTACAAAGGCGTAAGTGCACCACTGGTCTCTTTCGGCCGCAATCCCACCAGAGAGCCTAGACGCACGCCCGCTCGCGGGTACGGCCTGGCGTCAGGGACGGCACATCCCCACCTCCTACCGAACGCCCGGATGCGACCACTGGAAACCCGTCTGATTCGAGGGCGCGAGGGATGGGGCTAACCGGCAGACCGGCCCCCGGGCTGTAACACTCTCGCGCGGTGAGGCTCACGTGACAGCGACTGCAGAGCTTCCTTCCCCTCTCCTACTCCAAGGGGAGGGGAGGTCTACGTTCTAGCTCTTGCAGGGGGAGGTAACCCAACATGAAGAAGAAGAAAATCAAGTCTAAGCAGAAGGGCAAGCGGTATTGCTTCGCCGGGAAACACCACGTTTGGGGCGACAAGATCGTCAGGCTCGGCAAGCACCAGGACGGATCATGGTGGTTCCTTTGCGAGGAGTGCCACGACGCCTACAAGGACAACAAGGAACAAGTGAAGATCAGCTACCTCCCCGGCTTCGAGCCGCCTGAACGTCCGAAGCCCGAACCGGACGCTCCTCCCGAACGTCTCACCCGCACGAAGTTTCCTTTCAAGGCAACGATCAACGGAGACGAGGCGATCGTCTGGCCTGACTGGATCGAGTACCCGGAGGAAGATCCTCTCAACGCATGAGAACCACGCTGCTCACGATCACAGTCGCAGCCGCGCTGACCATCATCACCAGCGCGCACGCCGCTACCAACTCCTGGAAGACCAAGGCTCGTCAGGTGATCTACGGCGTCTTCCCGCGCGCGACCCGCGACGCCGCCTTCCGTGTCGTTGGCTGCGAGACCGGCTACACCTATCTGCCCTGGGCGTACAACTCGAGTTCGGGCGCGAGCGGCTACTTCCAGATCCTGCAGGGGAACGCCGGTCGTGTCCTGCACTACCTGGGCGGGACGATCACGATCCCGAGCGGCAAGGCGCTGTTCAACCCCTGGGTGAACGCGCGCGTCGCACTGTTCCTCTCCCGCGGCGGAACTGACTGGCACGAGTGGAGTTGCCAGCCGTGAAATCGAACGAGGAGATCCTGGAAGAGGCGCGCGCGCTCGTCGCCCGGGAGCCCTATGTCCCACCCGAGGATCCCGGGCCCTCCGAACGACAGCGCGACGAGGCGCGCAGAGTTGAGAATCACTACATCCGAGAGCGTGCTCGCCAGCATCGTGCCCATCCCTGGCTGGACGACCTCGAACCAGACGAACGCGAGTTGCGGCTGGAAGCAACGGGATCGGTTGGGTTCTCTCCTGCCGGGGTTTCGCACCATAGCTGGCGTCCGGGTGGCTGGATGCCGTACGGGCGTCTCCCGTACGCCCTGGTGGCGTACATCGCGCCGCACCCGGGGCGACCGGATGCGTGGGAGCCGCTACACAACCTCTGGGAGGAACCGGACGAGCGGGAGCTGCGACGGCAGAAGGCCGAGTATGACCGCTACGGCGACTACACCCTGGGCGGGAGCTTCGCCGGGGACTGGATTCCGTGCGGGCGTGTCCCGTACGAACTGATTCCGGACGAGGACGAGCTGGTGCCGATCGGGCGCGTCACCGCCCCCTAGCCTTGACTCCCTGCCCCTGGGGGGGTAGGGTGGGGAGCCCCACCACCCAACAGGAGGGTTTAGATGCCTGAGTTTGCAGTACGGGACATCCGTCCCAACCCGTTCCGTCACATCGAGCGCTACCCGATCAACCGAGAGAAGGTCGCTGCGCTGCGCGAGTCGCTCCGCACGACCGGCTTCTGGGACAACGTGGTTGCCCGGCAGGGGGAGAATGGCCATCCCGAACTCGCCTACGGGCATCACCGGCAAGTCGCGCTCAAGGAGGAATTCGGCTCCGACCACAAGGTCAACCTGATCATCCGGCTGCTCGACGACGAGCACATGCTTCAGATCATGGCCCGCGAGAACATGGAGGAATGGGGAACCTCCGCGGCGATCGAGCAGGAGACAGTACGAGCGGTGGTCGAGGCGTATGCCGAGGGAAAGATCGGGCTAGCAAAACCCGAGGGGCGCACTGATCTTCGTTACGCCCCTTCGTTTGTGGCAGGAGAGCACAAGCGAGTAACCGCGGAGTTCCCGTACACCGCGCAGACCGTTGCCAAGTTTCTCGGCTGGATGCAACCAAGCGGCAAAGCCCAGGCGAAGGTGGGCTACGCGCTCGGAGCGCTCGAGCTGATCGAAAAGAAGATCCTCTCCGAGATCGACTTCGAGAACCTTTCCACCAAAGACGCCCAGGCTGTCGTTCAGGAAACGCGCAAGGCACAGGTTGGAGACGAGGCAGCGGCCAGGCTCGCGGAGAAAGAGCAGAAGCCAGAAAAGGCGATCCAGCACCGTAAGACCGCGAAGAAGAAAGCGGCGGCAGCAGGCAAGGCCGTCAGCCGTGGCATCAAGAAGGGCGAGGGCTACCGTAACGCGCCGAAGCTTGCCGCGAAAGCGGTGGAGAAAGAGCAAGGGCAGGGACCACCCCCACACGTCACCACCTTCGCCCGCCGCCTGGCCGCGAACATCGGGAAGATCCTCGCCCCCGAGGACGACCGCACCGCCAAGCTGGACGCGCTCGTCCCGCACTGGAACCACCCCGACTTCAGCGTCACCGAGCGCAACAACCTGATCGTCACCTTGCGCACGCTCTCTGTCCGCGCAGAAACCTACGCAGCCCAGCTCGCGGGTGAAACATCGAAAAAGCAGCTGCCGAGAGGAGACCGTTGATGGCCGACAAGTACACGACCGAGCTCGCGGAAACGGTGGTTGAGCTCTTCGGCGAAGGAACGACCGATCCGAACGCCGAGGAGATCGCAGAAGCCCACTTCCCTGAGAAGACCCTCGGCAGGGAGATCGAGAGTGGAATCGCGGAACGCCTGATCAAGATTCGCAACGTGATCGAGGAGGCTTACGAAATCCCTTGCGCTCTCGTCTCCGAGACCTACTACGTTCGCTACCGCGACTCCCCCCCTGCGACCATGCACGAGGCATACGCCTGTATCCCCGGCGGCTGGCACAAGAAGAGCTACGGCATCCGCCGTCAGAACGGCGACGACGACCTGATCTGGAGAGCAACTATCGAGCGCGTGCTGATCAGTGCTGCCGGTAAAGAGAAGAAAGGCGTGGATCGCGTACTCTCTGCGGTCGCTCTCGACGACCTTTCTAGCCAGAGCGCCCGCGATCTTCTAGGCGAGATGCGGACGCGAGCCGAGCCCGAACGCCAGGAGCTGGCCCGGAAGCTGTACGACGAAATCCTACAAAAGCAGAAAGAGCTTTCCCCGGGCGGGGAGTAATTGAAGTGCCGATCAAGATGGACGACGGCCGGTTCTACGGAGGGATCCTGTACCTCCCCCACAGCGAAAAGCCACAACTCATCGGCCCCGGCTGCGCGCTCGGCGAGCGCACGATGGCGGGAGACCCCAACTATCCGATTACCACTGAGGTGAGGGAAGGCGGGTGGGGGCGGTGGCGCTACTGCAAAGACTGTTACCACCACGTCCTGCCGTATTCATTCTTGGAAACGAGCGCAGGCAGAATCACAAATACTTGCGTGTGCTCAGTTTGCGGGTACGGAATCGATCAAAACGAGGTCGAGGCGGAATGAACGAGGGCCAGCCAGGAAGGAGGAGCCCGTGAACCGCGATCTCAGTTTTGAAGCACTTGCCGAGGTCTGTTCACTCAATTGGCAACACCTCACCGCCACCGAGAGAGGTCGAACGAACGCCGCGCTGAAACAGCTCCGCGACCTGGAGACCGAACTGTCGGATGGCATCCTCGCTGCCGCGATCCGAGGGCATGCAGTCGCCTACAAAGCGGTGTACCCCGAGGCCCCCTTGACGCCGACCGCGCTCGCGGGCAACTGGTCGATCGTGATCCCGCTCGCGAAAGAAAAAGCGGCGCTACGGGTGCAGACGAACGCCCACATCCTTCACAACCAGGATTGCCTCAGTTGCGGCGGTGACGGATGGGTGGACGCAGGCTATGACGACCGCGGCTACCCGGTCTCCCGGCCCTGCCCGACCTGTCAGTCTGTTCCTCATGGACGTGCTGGCTATGACCAACGCCGGGTGGATCCTGCTGTTCCTGTCGGTGGTGCTCGCCGTCGTCCTGATCCTGATGCTCGGGGGCAGGTAGATGCTGCTCGCCGTCACACCGATGCAGTGGATCGCCCTGTTCGTGATCACAATGCTCGCCCTGTTCGTGATCCACCTGTTGGGCAGGTGACCGTGACCTGCGTGTACTGCGGCCACGAGATCCTCGAGGCCGAATTCCGGGGGATGCACGCCCAGTGGATTGCCTGGCATCCCGAACAGGGGCGGACAGAAGGCGGGCCCCACGACAAAGGGAAAGCCCCGCTGAAAACCGCCGCCCGTGCGCACGGCCACTGTGTCGAGGCTGCGCACCGCGGCAGGCTGAACCAGGAAAACCTCTTCGACCACTTGGTACAATCCCCGATACCCAGCAGGAAGGAGCAGGAATGATTCAAGGTCAGCAGGCTGCGCAGCAGCCACGCGAAACCGAACAGATCGTCGGCAACCTCACTGGCATCATTCAGAAGGGGCCGGACAAGTGGCAGGCCGTCGTCGTCCCGGACGGCTCCCAGTACGGGAAAAACCTGTGGACGAAAGACCAGAACCTGATCGCCACGCTCTCGACGATGATCGGGGCGCGGCTCGCGTTCGCCTGCAACGTCTCGCATTGGAACATGCAGGACGGCACCCCGGTGCGCTCACTGTGGATCGACGACGCCGGGAACGCCGACGCTGGTTCACCGGCGATGCAAGGCCCCCCGTACATGCAGCAGGCCCAGCAGGCGCAGCAGAACAACCTGCCGACACCGCAAATCACGGCGCCGCCCTCGCAAGACACCAAGGAGCAACGGATCCACCGGCAGACCGCGACCAAGGTGGCCGCGATCCTGCTCACCAACCTGCCTGCCGAGCAGCGGACATTCGACACCCTGCTGACACTCGCCGAGCGTCTGGTCATCTATTACAACCAGGGCCTGCCTGCGCGCACCCTGGACGAGGAGATCCAACGGGCGATGCCACGTAGCGTGGACGAGGTGATCGCGGGGGGCTCCGGGCCGGTTCCGCAGTACACAGGCGACGAGGACATCCCGTTCATGCATCACGATCGTTTCGACATCGACGGCGACCTGCGCAGGGCCTGAAAGCGTGCAACCATTCGTTGAGGACAGGGATTTCCTGCTCCTAAACTGCGACGTCCTCGACGGCCTCCGCTCACTCGCCGACGAATCAGTGCATTGCGTCGTCACCAGCCCGCCCTACTGGGGGTTGCGCGACTACGGGACGGGGTTGTGGGACGGCGGCAACCCGGACTGCGACCATCTCGCGCCTCCGGGTGGCGGTACGGGCGCAACAGGGCTTATGCAAGACGGGCGCTCGGACGCTGCGCGACAAGGTAACGCCGAGCGGATCGTGGCAGATCGCCAACAACAGCAGCGCCGCGTCTGCGGCAAGTGCGGCGCCCACCGCATCGACCAACAACTCGGCCTTGAGGAATCGCCTGAACTCTACGTCGCCCGGATGGTCGAAGTGTTCCAAGAAGTCCGCCGGGTGCTCAGGAAGGACGGAACCTGCTGGCTCAACATCGGCGACAGCTACGCAAGCAGCCCACCCGGCAACGTCGAAGGCGTCGGCAAGACAAGCGGACTCCACGGTGCGAATGACCCGAGCGGCGTCTACCGTGAGACGCTCAAAGCAGGACACGCGACGAAACGCAACACCATCGTCGGCGGCCTCAAGCCGAAGGATCTTGTCGGCATCCCCTGGAAACTCGCCTTCGCCCTCCAAGCAGACGGCTGGTACCTGCGCGCCGACATCATCTGGGCGAAGCCGAACCCGATGCCCGAGAGCGTCACCGACCGCTGCACCAATGCGCATGAATATCTGTTTCTGTTGAGCAAGAGCGAGCGGTATTTCTATGATGCGGATGCGATTGCGGAGGCGGGAAGCACGAATAGTCACGGCGGGGCGTCAATCGAGGGTGGACCAAAACAATCTGAACTTGGCCAGCAAATTGGTGGCCGGATGGGACTCCCAGCAAACGGCACCCGCAACAGGCGCAGCGTCTGGGAAGTCACCAC
>Ga0307497_10000101_pt1 | contig 17354 bp, 20 predicted proteins | sample 10_S_MG_FD_201366 | JGI IMG/M metagenome (GOLD analysis project Ga0307497, IMG submission 201366) | Soil microbial communities from Populus trichocarpa stands in riparian zone in the Pacific Northwest, United States - 10_S | ecosystem: Environmental > Terrestrial > Soil > Riparian zone > Trees...
GGCGGAAACATCGGGTAAATTCGGGACCGGGGAGGGGGTCAGGCGCAGCGTGTACGCCATCGTGTACAAGTCCGACGGGTTTCCAATCTGCCGCCAGGTCGCCGGCGTGAGCCCCGATCCCGTAGTTACCTGGATGACCGAGGACGCCGCCAGGGCCTTCATCTCCTCCAAGGGGGCCGACTCGGACTTCCAACCCTTGCAACTCACTGACGAAGCGATGGATAAGCTAGCCAAGACCATCGGCTGCGCGGTCGAGGCGATGACCTTCGAGCCCTACCCCTCCTAGAACTGCAGGTCTAGAACTCCAGGTTGTCGATCAGCCGGGTTTGCCCGAGCCGGGCCGCCCCCAGCACCACCAGCCCCCGTTCCCCGGCCTGCGGCAGCGCCAGATCGTCCCGCCGGCGCACCTCCACATAGTCGACCTTCCACCCCGCCCGGTTCAGGGCCTGGACGGCTTGGGCCGGTCCAAGGCGGCCCCCGGCGACTTCCTGCAGGGTGCCGTAAAGCCGCGGGGCTTCGGCACGCTCGGCCGCCGACAGGTAGCCATTGCGGGAGCTCATCGCCAGTCCGTCGGCTTCCCGCACGGTTTCCCCCGCCACGATCTCGAGCGGCAGGCCGAGTTGGCGAACCATGTGCCGGATCACCAGGAGCTGCTGGTAGTCCTTCTTTCCGAACACCGCGCTGCGCGGCTGCACGCAGTTCAGCAGCTTGAGTACCACCGTGGCTACGCCGTCGAAGAAGCCCGGCCGGAAGCGCCCCTCCAGCTCGGCGCCCAGCGGACCGGGATGGACTTTCACGCTCTGGGGCTCGGGATAGAGCACGGCCTCGTCCGGCGCGAACAGGAATTCGACGCCGTGCTGCTCGAGCAGGGCGCAGTCGCGCTCGAACGTGCGCGGGTAGCGCTCGAAGTCCTCGCCCGGCAGGAACTGGAGGCGATTGACGAAGATGGATGCCGCGACCCGGGGGGCGCTTTTTCGGGCCAGGGACATCAGCGAGGCGTGCCCCGCATGCAGGTTGCCCATCGTGGGCACGAATGCGACCGGCCCGGCCGCGGCGAGCGCGCGGCGCAGGGCGGGAATGTCGCGCAGGATCTGCATCAGCCGAGGTTGAAGAACTCGCGCCGGCTGCGCATGGCGCGCACGCGTGACACCAGCAGCTCGAAGTCCGGATCGCGCTCGACGAAATTGAGATTCTCGGAATTGACGATGAGCAGCGGCGCGGCGTCGTAGTGATGGAAGAAGCGCGAGTAGCCGTCGGCGAGCCGCGTCAGGTACTCCTCGCTCATCTCGCGCTCGTAGCGCACCGCGCGCCGGCGCACGCGCTCGGCCAGCACCGCGGGCTGCGCCTGCAGGTAGATCACCAGGTCGGGCGCCGGCGTGCGCAGGCGCAGCACTTCGTAGATCTTCTCGTAGAGCGCGAGCTCATCCGCCGACAGCGTGAGACGCGCGAACAGCGGGTCCTTGTCCAGCAGGAAGTCGGCCACCACCGCCCTTGCGAACATGTCGGGCTGAGCGAGCGGCTCCAGCATGCGGGCGCGCTGGAACAGGAAAAAAAGCTGCGCCGGCAGCGCATAGCGCTGCATGTCTTCGTAGAAGCGCGCGAGGAACGGGTTCTCGTCGGGCTGCTCGAGCACCAGGTCCGCGCCGAGCCGCGCGGCCAGGCGGCGCGCGAGGCTGGTCTTGCCGGCGCCGATCGGGCCTTCCACCACCAGGTGCCGGAGCTTATCCACGGAAGACGAAATAGACCGCGCCCATGATGCACAGGGCCGCCCACAGGTAGTCGAGCTTCACCGGCTGGTTCATGTACAGGATGGCGAACGGCACGAATACCGCGAGCGTGATCGCCTCCTGCAGGATTTTCAGCTGCGGCAGCGAGAGCTGGGTGAAGCCGATGCGGTTCGCCGGCACCATCAGCAGGTATTCGAACAGCGCGATGCCCCAGCTCGCCAGCGCCGCGATCCACCACGGCTGCGCCGACAGGTTCTTCAGGTGCGCATACCACGCGAACGTCATGAATACGTTGGACGCCACCAACAGCGCGCCGCAGATGACCGCGGGGGAGAGCTGCATCAGTCGAGCTTTTCGACTTGCTGGCCCCTGCTCGCCTCCAGGTGCTTCTCGAAGGGCAGCTCGGGGGCGATCTCCAGCAATGGCTTCAGCACGAACGCTCGTTCGTGCATGCGCGGATGGGGGATGGTGAGCACGTCGGATTGCATCGTTGCATTTCCAAACAGCAGGATGTCCAGATCAAGCGTGCGGGGAGCGTTGGGAAAGCTGCGCCTGCGGCCGTGGCGCTGCTCGACCGCCTGCAGCTCGGCGAGCAGCCGCTCCGCGGGCAGGCCGGTTTCAAGCTGCGCCACCGCATTGATGAAATCCGGTTGATCGGCATGGCCCATGGGCGCGCTCCGGTAGAGCGACGATTTTTTCACCACCCGCGTATGCGGCACGCGGTCCAGTTCGGTGAAGGCTTCGAGCACTTGCCGGCGCGGCTCGTCGAGGTTGGAACCGATACCGATGTAAGCGATGGTCACGCAGTCTCGGGCGCCGGCGCGTCGCTGGAAGGCGGCTTCTTGCGGCGGCGGCGGCGGCGCTTGCGCGGCCCGGTCTCGGGCAGGAGCATCGCCTTGCGCGAGTCCGGGTCGGCGCTCTGGAACGCGCGCCACCACGCTTCGAGCTCGGCCGGCATCTCGCCGCTCGCCGCGCGCAGCGCGAGGAAGTCGTAGGCCATGCGGAAGCGCGGCGACTCGAGCAGGCGGTAGGCGCGGTTGCCGGAGCGGTTCTCGAAACGCGGCTGCATCGCCCACACCTCGCGCATGGTCGCGGTCAGGCGGCGCGTGATGGCGAGCTTGGCGCACTGCGTGTCGAGCACCTCGTCCATCGCTGTCTCGAGCGCCGGGACCGGGCGCTCGCCGCGCGCCTGGCGCGCCTTCGACGCGGCGAGCACTTCGTGCCAGAGCAGCGCGGCGAACAGGAACGCCGGCGAGACCGGCCGGCCGGCGAGCACGCGCTCGTCGGTCTGCGCCAGCGCGAGGGTGACGAAGCGCTCGCCGAGCGGCTGCTCGAGGATCACGTCGAGCAACGGCAGTACACCCTTGTGCAGGCCGACCTCGCGCAGCTGGCGCAGGCAGGCGCTGGCGTGGCCGGAGAGCAGCAGCTTGAGCATCTCGTCGAACAGCCGCGCGGGCGGCACCCGCTCCATGAGCGGCGCCATTTCGCGGATCGGCTCGCGCGTCGCAGCGTCGAGCGTCAGGCCGAGCTTGGCTCCCAGCCTGACCGCGCGAAGCATGCGGATCGGATCCTCGCGAAAGCGCGTCTCCGGGTCGCCGATCACCCGCATCACGCGTTTCTTCAGGTCGGCAAGGCCGCCGTGGAAGTCGATCACTTCCTCGGTCGCCGGGTCGTAGTAGAGCGCGTTGACGGTGAAGTCCCGGCGCCGCGCATCGCCTTCCTGCGTGCCGAACACGTTGTCGCGCAGTACGCGGCCGTGCTCGTCCTTCTCGGAAGTGTCGGCGTCGGCCGAGCGGAAGGTCGAGACCTCGACCGTCTCCGGGCCGAGCATGACGTGCACCAGGCGGAAGCGCCGGCCGATGATGATGGCGCGGCGAAACAGCGGCTTCACCTGTTCGGGCCGTGCGTCGGTGGCGACGTCGAAATCCTTCGGCTCGATGCCGAGCAGCAGGTCGCGTACCGCGCCGCCCACCACATAGCCGGCGAAGCCGGCGTCGCTCAGCACAGAGCACACCTTGGCCGCCGCGGGGCTCAGGCGCTCGCGCCCCAGGCCGTGCTTTTCGCGCGGCACCCGCAGGGTCGTTTCGGAGGACAGGCCCAGCACCCTCCGGATGAACCTCTTGATCATGCGGGGGCGGATTCTACCGGAGCGCCTATCGTAGGGAGATTCTCTCCCAGCCGCGGCGCGCAGCCTCGCGCGCCAGGGTCTCGTCGGGATCCACCGCGACCGGGCGCGACACGCGCTCGAGCAGCGGCAGGTCGTTATGCGAGTCGCTATAGCACGTGCTCTCGCCGAAATCGGCGAAACGGCGCCCGAGGCCGGCGAGCCAGTCGTCCAGCCGGCGCACCTTGCCGTCGCGGAACGAGGGCAGCCCGGCGACCCGCCCGGTAAAGCGGCCGTTGCGCTGCTCCGGTTCGGTGGCAATAAGGTGCTCGATGCCGAAGGCGGCTGAAATAGGCCGGGTGACGAAGCTGTTGGTCGAGGTGATGATCGCGCACAGGTCGCCGGCGTCGAGGTGGCGGCGCACCAGCGCGCGCGCGGCGGGGAGCATCATCGGCTCGATGCGCGTGCGCATGAAATCGCGCTGCCAGCGTGCCAGGTCCTCCGGCGTATGGTCGGCCAGCGGGCGCAGGGCGAAGCCGAGGAACTGGTGGATGTCGAGCGTGCCCGCCTGGTACTGCTGGTAAAAAGCGCGGTTCTGCGCCTCGTAGGCCTCGCGCTCGAGCACCCCGCGATCGATCAGGAACTGGCCCCATTCGTAGTCGCTGTCGCCGGCAAGCAGCGTGTTGTCGAGGTCGAACAGGGCCAGGCGCATGCGCGCCGCAGTGTACCTTCGAACTTGAGAACGAAAGCCTAGAAGCGGCGCTGCACGCCGATGCGGAAGTCCTGCAGGCGCAGCAGGCCGCTCGGGTCGCGCGACAGCGATTCGGCGCTCAGCGCCCAGTCCTGCGTGAGGGAGTAGCGCCCGTAAAGCGAGAGCTGGCGCTGGTCTTCGAGGTCGCGGCTGTTCTGCATTCCCATGCCGAGGCTGCTTCGATCGCTCAGCGTGTAGGTCCACTGCATGCGCTGCCCGGGCGCGAAGCCGACCGCCTCGCGCCAGTTGTGGAGCGCGGTGCCAAAGCGGTCGTAGTCCGGCGCCAGCCAGCCGCGGGCGTAGGTCGGGTCGAGCCCGGGCTCCCCGCTGGTGGGCAGCCGCAGCCCGGACTGGGCGAGCGCCTGTCCCGCGAACAGGAAAGCAAGTAACAGGGCCGTGCGGGCTTTCATGGGATGAAACCCAATCTACTCGCCGACCGTTACCGTTGTCGAGGCAGTGGCGCACGCCGTCGCGAGTGAGGATTCACCTTGTGGCGGCGGAGCCACGAATTAACGCTTTTTTTCGAGCGCCTCGCGCACCAGGGGGAGGGTGACGGGCCGCTTGGCCGCCAGGGAATAGCGGTCGAGGGCATCCAGCACCCCGTTCAGGCTCGGCAAGTCGCGCGGGAACCGCGTCAGGAGGTACCCGACAACCTCTCCGGACAGCCTCAGGCCCCGTCGCCCGGCCTCGGCGCGCAGGTGCTCGGCCTTTTCGGCGTCGCCCAGGGGTCTGAGCTGGTACACCAGGCCCCAGGCGAGCCGTGTGCGCAGGTCCTCCCGCAAGTCCAGGCCGGCCGGCGCCCGCGCTCCCGCCGCGAGCACCGGCGCCCCGCCGTCGCGAGCGGCATTGATCGCGGCGAACAGCTGCTGCTGCGCCGCGGGCTCCAGGCTCTCCACGTCGTCGGCGATCACCAGCGCCGGGTTTGCTCGCGCGGCGGCGCGCAGCAGGTGAGTGCGCCCGCTGCCCGGGTCGCCCCACAGGTACACGATGGCCTCGCGCAGCTTTCCCTCGGCCAGGCTGCGCACGCGCGCGAGCGCTTCTGCGTTCGGACCGGCGACGAAGTTGTCGAAGGCCGGCGCGGCGGTCGGCCCGATGTCGAGGACGAGTTGCTGCATCTCGTTAGAATCCCAATCTAGCATGTCGAAAGGACTCTCCTACCGCGACGCCGGCGTCGACATCGAAGCGGGCGATTCGCTGGTCGAAGCGATCAAGCCGTTCGCGAAGCGCACCATGCGCCCCGAGGTGCTGGCGGGCATCGGCGGCTTCGGCGCGCTGTGCGAGCTGCCGAAGAAGTACAAGCAGCCGGTGCTGGTTTCCGGCACCGACGGCGTCGGCACCAAGCTCAAGCTCGCATTCGAGCTCGACAAGCACGACACCGTCGGCATCGATCTGGTGGCGATGAGCGTGAACGATGTGCTGGTGCAGGGGGCGGAGCCGCTTTTCTTCCTCGACTACTTTGCCTGCGGCAAGCTGGATTTGAAGGTGAGCAAGGATGTCATTAAAGGCATTGCCGCGGGTTGCGAACTCGCCGGCTGTGCGCTGATCGGCGGCGAGACTGCCGAGATGCCGGGCATGTATCCCGTGGGCGAATACGACCTCGCCGGCTTCTGTGTCGGCGTGGTGGAGAAAGACCGCATCCTCGACGGACGCTCGATCAAGCCGGGCGACGCGATCCTCGGCCTCGCTTCGAGCGGCCCGCATTCCAACGGCTTCTCGCTGATCCGCAAGATCCTGCAGAAGGAGAAGCCGAAGGCGATGCAGCCGCTGTTCGAGCCGACGCGCATCTATGTCAAGCCGGTGCTCAAGCTGCTGGAAAGCGTGCCGGTCAAAGGACTCGCGCACATCACCGGCGGCGGGTTGACGCTCAACGTGCCGCGCATCCTGCAAGATGGATTGAGAGCCAGAATCCGCAAGGCCGCGTGGCCGCGCCCCGAGGTTTTCCAGTGGCTGCAACGCGCGGGCGACGTCGCCGAGGACGAGATGCACCGCGTGTTCAACTGCGGCATCGGCATGGTTGTTGTGCTTTCTCCCGAGGCAGTCGCGGCTGCCAGCCGCGTCCTGGAAGCGGAGGGCGAGCGGGTCTTCGCCATCGGCACGATCGAGAAAGGCCCTGGCGGCGAAGCCGACTGCGTGGTGGTCTAGGAGCCGCGGCGCGCGAGGTAGATGCCGAACAGCACGACGATGCCGCCAGCGATTTGCAGCGGCACCAGTGCTTCGGAGAGCAGCAGCCAGGCGAAGAGCGCCGCCATCACCGGCTGGAACAGCAGGCTGACCGAAGAGAACGCGGCCGGCAGGTGCGCCAGCGCATAGGCGATCAGGCCCTGGCCGGCCGCGTGCGAGATCAGCGCCAGGCCGATCAGCACCCACCAGCCGAACGCCGACGACGGCAGCATCTGCTCACCCGAGGCGAGCGCGACCGGAAACAGCAATAGCGCGGTGATCGTGCTGGTGACCGCCATCAGGTGGAGCGTGGTCTCGCCGCGATCGCGCAGGCCCTTCACCGCGAGGATGTAGCCGGCATAGAACATCGCCGTCACCACGCCGAGCGCGTCGCCGACCAGGCCGGTCGATGAGAAGGCGAGGCTGGTATGCACCAGCAGCCCTACGCCGACCAGCGCGGCGGCAAGGCCGGCGAGAAAAAGCCGCGTCGGCTTCTGCTTCAGGAACATCCACGCCGCGAGCGTGACGAAGATCGACGCCAGGTTGGCGAGCAGCGTGGAATTGGCCACCGAGGTGAGCTGGATCGAGGTGTGCCAGAAGCCGAGGTCGCCGGCGAAGGCGAATCCCGCCGCGAGCAGCAACGGCCACTTGCCGGCATAGCGTTGGCTTCTCGCCTTGGTTTTCAGGAAATACAGAACCCAAAGCACCGGCACTGCCAGCGCCACCCGCCAGAACGCGGTGGCGGTGGGCCCGGCCTCGGAGACGCGGACGAAGATCGGCGACAGCGCGATGCAGGTGGCGCCGAGGAGCAGGGCGCCGAGCGCGGGGTTCATGGCCCGCGCATGGTACGAGAAGTCGCTACTTCAGTTCGTTCCAGCGCTTGAGCGCGTATTCGTAGCGCCGGCGCGCGAGATCGACGTCCATCTCGAGCTGCGCCTGGCGGCCGCGATACTCGTCGGTCGGCCGGCTGCCGCCCGCGGCGCTGCCCTGGCGCTCGCCGGGCAGCGACTCGATGCCCTCGTTGCGCCGCTTCTCGGCTTCCTGCAGCGCGATGTACGCGCTGCGCGTGTCCTCGACCGCTTTGTCAAGCTCCGCGCTGCGGTTGATCTGCTGCGCCATCGCAGTCGATGCGGCGGCGATGAAAACGAAGGCAATAAGGGCGGGAACCAGGCGTCTCATGGTGACCTTTCCGGTAGAATTTTTTGACATGGCGGCGCCGCGTTTCGTTCACCTGAGGCTGCACAGCGAGTACTCGGTTAGCGACGGCGTAGTCCGGATCGACGATGCCGTCGAGCGCGCCCGGGCCGACGGCATGCCGGCTCTGGCGCTGACCGACGCGGCCAACGTGTTCGGCATGGTCAAGTTCTACCGGGCGGCGCGCGCCGGCGGCGTGAAGCCGATCATCGGCGTCGACGCGTGGCTCCAGAACGACACCGACCGCGACAAGCCCTACCGGATCCTGCTGCTTTGCGCGTCGCGCGCCGGCTACCAGCGGCTGTGCGACCTGCTGTCCCGGGCCTGGCTACGCAACCAGCATCGCGGGCGGGCGGAGCTCTCGCGGGAGTGGCTGCAGGACACGGAAGGCTTGATTGCCCTTTCCGGCGCGGCCGGCGGCGACGTCGGGCAGGCATTGCTGGGCGACCATACCGAGGTAGCCGAGCGCCTGGCGCAGGGCTGGGCGAGCGTCTTCCCCGGTCGCTACTACCTGGAGCTGCAGCGCGCAGGGCACCCGCACACCGAAGCTTTGATCGCGCGCACCGTGGGGATGGCCTCGCGGGTCGGACTGCCGGTGGTGGCAACGCATCCAGTGCAGTTCCTCGACGCCGCCGACTTCCAGGCGCATGAAGCGCGCGTCTGCATTTCCACCGGCCACATCCTCGCCGATCAGCGCCGCCCGAAGCGCTTCACGCCCGACCAGTACTTCAAGCGCCAGGACGAAATGGCGAAGCTGTTCGCCGACATTCCGCACGCGCTCTCCAACTCGATCGAGATCGCGCGCCGCTGCAACCTTGTGATCGAGCTCGGCAAGAACCGCCTGCCGGCGTTTCCCACGCCGCCGGGCGTCACGGTCGACGAGCACCTGAAAGCGCAGGCGCAGCTCGGGCTCGAAAAGCGCCGGCTGCACGAGAGCCAGCGCTATCGGGAACGGCTCGAGTTCGAGATCCGCACCATCATCCAGATGGGATACGCGGGCTACTTCCTGATCGTCGCCGACTTCATCAACTGGGCGAAGTCGAACGGCGTGCCGGTGGGACCGGGTCGCGGCTCGGGCGCCGGGTCGCTGGTCGCCTACGCGCTCGGCATTACCGACCTCGATCCGCTCAAGTACGACCTGCTGTTCGAGCGCTTCCTCAACCCGGAGCGGGTGTCGATGCCCGACTTCGACATCGACTTCTGCCAGGACGGGCGCGACCGGGTGATCGACTACGTGCGGCGCAAGTACGGCGAGGAAAGCGTGTCGCAGATCGCCACCTTCGGCACCATGGCGGCGCGCGCGGTGGTGCGCGATTGCGGGCGCGTGCTCGACCTCGGCTACAACTTCTGCGACCAGGTGGCGAAGCTGATCCCGGTGCAGCCGGGCAAGCTGATCACGCTCGAGGACGCGCGCAGGATGGAGCCGCTGCTCGCCGAGCGCGAGAAGAACGAGGACGAGGTGAAGGAGCTGCTCGAGTTCGGCGGCAAGCTCGAAGGCCTGGTGCGCAACGTCGGCATGCACGCCGGCGGCGTGCTGATCGCGCCGGGGCGCCTTACCGACTTCTGCCCGCTGTATTCCGCCGAGAACGCGACCAACGTCATCTCGCAGCTCGACAAGGACGACGTCGAGGCGATCGGCCTGGTGAAGTTCGACTTCCTCGGCCTCACCACGCTCACCATCCTCGACTGGGCCGAGCGCTTCGTGCGCCAGATGGGCGATTCCGCGTTCGCGCTCGACAAGGTGGCGCTGGATGATGCGGCGGCCTACAAGCTGCTCTCGGCCGGCAACACCACCGCCGTGTTCCAGCTGGAATCGCGCGGCATGCGCGACCTGATCAAGCGCGCGCGGCCCGACCGCTTCGAAGACGTGATCGCGCTGGTCGCGCTGTATCGCCCGGGTCCGATGGACCTGATCCCGGAGTACATCGAGCGCAAGCATGGCAAGCGCGTCGAATATCTCGACCCGCGTCTCGAGCCGATCCTCGGGCCGACCTACGGCATCATGGTGTACCAGGAGCAGGTGATGCAGATCGCGCAGGTGATCGGCGGCTACACGCTGGGCGGCGCCGACCTGCTGCGCCGCGCGATGGGCAAGAAGAAGCCCGAGGAGATGGCGCTGCAGCGCGACATCTTCGTCGCCGGCGCCGAGAAGAACGGACTGTCGAAGGGCAAGGCGACACAGCTCTTCGACCTGATGGAGAAGTTCGCCGGCTACGGCTTCAACAAGTCGCACGCCGCCGCCTACGCGCTGCTCGCCTACCAGACCGCGTACATGAAGGCGCACTACGCGGCTGCGTTCGCTGCCGCCAACCTTTCGGCGGTGATGGACGATACCGACAAGGTGCGCCAATTCCACGACGACGCGCTCGTCAACGGCCTCAAGGTGCTGCCGCCGGACGTGAACGCTTCCGAATACCGCTTCGTGCCGGTCGATCGCGGCACGCTCCGCTATGGCCTGGGGGCGGTTCGAGGGACCGGACAAGCTGCAATCGAGTCGATTCTCCAAGCCCGTCGCGCGTCTCCCTTTACGGACGTGTTCGACTTCTGCCGCCGCGTCGACAAGCGGCTGGTGAATCGGCGCGTGGTGGAGGCGCTGGTGCGCGCCGGCGCGTTCGACTCGGTCGAAACCAACCGTGCGCGCCTTCTCGCCTCGGCCGGCCGGGCGATCGAGGCTGCCGAGCAGGCCGAGGCGCAGGCGTCGCAGAACAGCCTGTTCGGCGAGGCCGAGGCGCCGCGCGGCGGCGCACACGCCTACATCGAGGCGCCGCCGTGGGACGCGCGCCAGAAGCTGCTGGAAGAGAAGGTGGCGCTCGGCTTCTACCTTTCGGGGCACCTGTTCTCGATCTACGAGCGCGAGCTGGCCAGGTTCCCGCGCACGCCGCTCGCAAAACTGAGCGCGAACGACAAGGTGTGGATGGCCGGGGTGGTGGTGTCGGCGCGCACGCAGATGACGCGCCGCGGCCGCATGATGGTGGTGATGCTCGACGACGCGACCGCGCAGGTCGAGATCTCGGTGTTCAACGAGCTGTTCGAGAAGCACCGCGAGAAGCTCAAGGAAGACGCGCTGCTCATCGTCTCGGGCAAGGTGCAGGACGACCAGTTCTCGGGCGGCCTGCGCGTGCTCGCCGAGGACCTGCTCGACCTCGATACGTTGCGCAACCGCTACGGCGCGCGTCTCAAGATCTCGATGAACGGCGGCGCCGACGCGAAGCGCCTGCAGCAGGTGCTGGCGCCTTACCGCGCCACCGGCAGCGGCGCGTGCCTGGTGATCGTTTCCTACGGCAACGGCAAGGGCGCGTGCGAAGTGGTTCTCGGCGAGAGCTGGCGCGTGCGGCCGGACACCAAGTTGATCGCCGATCTCGGCGCGTGGCTCACGCCCGCGAACGTCGAGCTGGTCATCGGCGCCTAGTTCGCGAAGCGCACCGCGCAGCGTCCGCGGCTGAACAGGTTGCGGTAGTGGCAGTACCACGCGTTCGTCAGTTTTTCCGCGGGATCGATACGCCGCTTCTCCGCCAGGAACGCGCGCAGCTGCGGATAGCAGGCTTCGACCTGCGCGCGCGTGGCTTCCGGTGTGCAGGACACGGGGAAGCTGCCGCCATGGTCGATCGCCGCGTCGAGCAGGCTGTGCCGGAGCTGCGTGGTGCGTACCGCCACGCCGAGCACCGGCGGCTCCGCGAGATACAGCGTAAGGGCGGCGTAGTCACGGCGCGCCCAGCGCAGGAAGCTGTCCTGCTCCTCGGCCGTGCGCCGCAGCTCGACGCCGGCGAGCGGCAGGCGCCAGTCTGCGCAGCGATGGCGCGCCTCGACCAGGAAAGCGTCGACCTTGTCCGGCGGCAACAGCAGGCGCAGCGCGCGTGCCGGCACCGTGCATTCGGGCGCGGCGATCACCTCGGCGGCGGCAGCTTCGTTCACGGCGCGTTGCAGGGAGCCGATATTCAACGTCACGCTGTAGAGCGCGCCGAACAGGTCCTGGCCCCCGGCGGCAAGGGCAAACAGCTCTCGATGTGCGGTGCGGCTCGCGCGACGCAGCTCGCCATTCGGCGTTACCAGGGTAATGGACTCCACGTGGGTAACCGCGGGGCGGCCGTCGGGGCCGGCGGCATTGTGCGCAAGGCTCGCGCCCACGGTCGGCAGCGTCGTTCGCACCGAGGCGGAAGCGCTGCGCGCGTCGCCGGGCCGCAGTGAGGCCGCGATCGTTTTCCAGGGCGTGGCCGCCTGCACTTCGACCAGGCCATAGCGCTCATCGACGCGCAGCACGCGGTCGAGGCGGTTCGCATCGTAGGGAAGCGCATCGCGCATCGATGCGCTGAGCTCGAAAGCGGACAACGGGATAGAACGCGTGATCATCATGGCCTCCTCCTTGGTTCCGATTTTTCGTTCGTACCCTGTCGCGCTGCAACAGCATCGAAGAAGGTGGCCTAATCTGATACCGTAAGTCGCATGCGGACGGCCAACCGCTTCGTCGAGGCGCTCAAGAAAAGCGTGCGCGCGCGGGGACTGACCTATGCCGAGCTCGCGCGGCGCCTGCGCCTTTCCGAAGCGAGCGTCAAGCGCATGTTCTCGCGCGGCAACTTCACTCTTGCGCGCATCGAGGAAGTGCTCGCCGCGGTGGATCTCGATCTCTACGACGTGGCGCGGCTCAGCCGCAACGCCGCCAGCGGCGCGGGCGAGCTCACGCACGAGCAGGAGGTCGGCCTCGCGAAGGACGAGCGCCTGCTGGCCGCGTTCTGGCTGGTGCTGAACGGCTGGACCTTCGACGAAATTCTCGCCACCTTCACCATCACGCGCACCGAGCTCACCATCGCCTTCGCGCGGCTCGAGAAGCTGAAGCTGATCGAGTGGGGACCGCGCGAGCGCGTGCGCCTGCTGGTGCCGCGCGACTTCGTCTGGCGTGCCGGCGGGCCGGCCAAGAAAGCCTACGCGCGCCGCGCGATGGCGGAATTCCTGCAGGCGCGCTTCGACGCGCCGCTGGAGCTGATCCGCTTCGAGCCGCGGGAGCTGTCGCCCCAGTCGGCCGCGGCGCTGAAGAGCAAGCTCGAGCGCCTGCTCGCGGAATTCAACGAGGCGGCCGAAGCCGATTCCGCGTTGCCGGGTGCGAAGCGCGTCGGCGTGGCGCTGCTGGTCGCGTGCCGGCCATGGGAGTTTTCCCCGGTGAGCGCGCTCAAGCGCCGGCGTGCGCCCTAGGCCGTCGGGCGCTGCTCGAAAGACGCAGAGGTTTCTGGAGCAGCTTCAGAAACATTCACGCTCGTAACGTGCGCACCGTGCGGTCCGCGTCGCGCCCAGTCGGTGATCGCGGCGATCGCGGCTTCGCTTCCCTGGACCAGCGCTTCCACGCTGCCGTCGCGGCGATTGCGCACCCAACCGTGCACCTCGAGGCGTTCTGCTTCGCGCTGCATCGAATAGCGGAAGCCGACGCCTTGCACGCGTCCGGTGATCTGCAGATGCCGCGCCGCCATGCACGCTCATGGTAAGCTCGATTTCGCGGGACAAAGGGATAAGGGGGAAGTGATGCGCGCCGGTTTATTGGTCGTCGCCGCCCTGGCGCTGGCCGGATTCATTGCCGTGGCTTTCGTGATGCCGAGCATGGCTAGCTCAAGGGCGAAGGAGGCCGCTCAGGCCCTCGTCGCCGGCGCCGACGCGCCGAAGCAGCAGGTGGCCGCCGCCGCGGAGAAAAACGGCAGGCTCGAAGGCGCGGGCGACGGCATCAAGATGGAGTCGCGCAGGGATGCCAGGTACGGTGTGCTGCAGTGGATCGTTTCGGAGAACGGCACGATCCGCGGCTGGAACAAGGACAACGGGCTCGAGGTCACCATCCTGCCCGCGCTCCAGTCGGGCAAGGTGAATTGGAGCTGCCGCGGCTATCCGGTGGACGCGATGCCGGTCAATTGCGGCGGCAAGACATGAACAGGCGCTGGCTGCTCTCGCTCGTCGTATGGGTTGCAGGTTGCGCGGCCGTCGGTCCGCAGCCGGACAAGGTCGTCTACCACCTCAGCGATGGCCTGCAGCAGGCGTCCAACGGCCTGCGCAACATCAACAACCATCTCGAGGTGAATCCCAATGCGCGCATCGTCGTGGTGGCGCACGCGCGCGGCGTGGATTTCCTGATGAAGGACGCGAAGGACGCGAACGGCGCGCACTACGAAGACCTGGTCGAGCAGTTGCGCATGCGCGGCGTGCGCTTCGACGTCTGCGAGATCACGTTGCGCAACCGCAAGCTGTCGAAGGACCAGTTCATCGCCGACGTGACCTACGTGTCCTCGGGCGTGGCCGAGGTGACGCGGCTCCAGCAGCACGAAGGCTACGCCTACCTCAAGCCCTAGCTTCGTTTTTTGAGGATTGTTCCGGCGATCACCAGGCCGGCAATTGCCGCGCCACCGACCAGCAACCAGTCGCGCCGCCGCCAGCCGCCGCGCGGCGCGCGCGGAATCGCGCCCAGCGCCTGGGTTGCGGTCTGCGGGGCGGAGGCAGCAGTGCCGGTGAGCACGGCGAGGCGTTGTGTCGCCTCGATCGAATCGAACGAATGGGAAACGCCGCGCGCCGGCGGCGCGCCGGTCTCTTCCGGCTTTGCAGCGTCCTGCTCGCGCGTGCGATTCACCGGCTGCGCCATCACCACGGTCTTCGACTGCGTATCGACGATCTGCGGCTGCAGTCCCGAGGCGAGCCCCGCGGGGTGGCCGGGGTGGGTGCCGGCCGGTGGCGTCGCCAGGCTGCGCTCGCACTCGCGCAGGTCGCGCGCCAGCTCGCGCGCATCCGGATAGCGCTCCTCGAGCAGCTTGGCGAGCATCTTCGCCACGATGAAGTCAAGCATCTCCGGCACCGCGCGGTTGACCGCGCTCGGCGCCGGCGGCGCGAAGTTGACGATCTGGTACATGAGCGCGGTGACGTTCTCGCCGCTGAACGGCGCCGCGCCGGTCAGCATCTCGTAGAGGATCACGCCGAGCGAGAAGATGTCGGAACGGTGATCGGCGCGCTTGCCGATCACCTGCTCGGGCGACATGTACTTCGGCGAGCCCAGCATCACGCCGGTCTGCGTGAGATCGGCCGAAGCGCGCATGCGCGCGATGCCGAAATCGGTGATCTTCACCGGCCCCTCGGCCACCACCATGATGTTCGCGGGCTTGATGTCGCGGTGGACCACGCCGGCCTGGTGCGCGTAGCCGAGGCCTTCCGCCACCTGCGCGGCGATCGACAGCGCCTGCGCCACGCCCATCGGCGTGCCCTCGTTGAACAGGCTGCGCAGCTCGACCCCCTGGATGTACTCCATCGCCATGTACACCACGTCGCCGGCCTTGCCGGCGTCGTACACCGTGACGATGTTCGGGTGATTCAGGCCGCCGGCCGCGCGTGCCTCCTGATAGAAGCGCGCCTCGTACTTGTCCGCGTGCTCGCGCTCGAGCGCCATGTTCACGGTCTTCACCGCGACAATGCGCTGCAGGACCGAGTCGGTCGCCTTGTAGACCACGCCCATCGCGCCGCGTCCGATCTCGGACTCGATCACGTAGCGGCCGAGTTGGGGTTGCTCCATCGGCGGAGTTATACCTTACCTGCGGGCGAGCCTAGCGGCCCGCTTTGAGAGACTGGAAGATCGGCCCCCACACCGGGTGCCCGGCTTCCGCCGGGGCGAGCTCGAGCGCCGGATCGACCGCGAGCGCCTTGCGGAACTCGTCGCGGCACTGCCGCTCGCGGTTCTCGGCGCAGTGGATGAACGCCAGGTGCTTGTGCGCGGCGGCGCGCTCCTTGTCCGGCAGGCCCAGGGCAATCGCGCCCTGCAGATTCTTGGCCGATTGGTCGTACTCGCCGGCCTCGTACTGCTTGAGCCCGGCGCTGAACGCCTGTCCGCTCGACATCGACAGGAAGATCGGCCCCCACACCGGATGTCCGGTCTCTTCGGGAGCGAGCCGCAGCGCCGGCTGCGCGGCGAGCGCCTTGCGGAAGTCGTCGCGGCACTGCTGCTCGCGCCCCGCGGCGCAATGGATGAACGCGAGATGCTTGTACGCGGTGGCCGCGTCGCTTTGCCCGAGCCCGAGCTTGAGCGCCGCGTTCAGGGACTTGGCGGCGGGCTGGTAGTCCCCGGCATCGTATTGGCGCAGTCCCTCGACCAGGGTGACCTGCGCCTTCGTTGCCTGCACCAGCCGCTCGAACGCCGCGCAACCGGCGAGCGCTGCAAGCAGGACCCCGGCGATGGCGACGCGGCGCATCATCGGAAGCGGTGCTGGATCCTGACCGTTTCCCCGGGTTTCACTTCGACCTGCGCTACGTGCGCCGGGGAAGTCGAATTGCGGATCTCGATCTTGTGCGAGCCCGCAGGGACCTCGAGCACCAGCAGCGGCGGCGCGCGGCCGCGGTTGCGGCCGTCGACCAGTACGTCGCCCCACGGCGCCACCGCGACCTCGAGGCGCCCGGGGCCCCTCGGCGCCGCGGCGGGTTTTTCCACCCCGGGCTTTTCCGCGTTCTTTTCCACTCGTGCGACGAACTTCTTCGGCGGCCGTGCGTCTTCCACCGGTGCGGCAGCGCCACCGCCGGCGGGCGGAGCAGCGCCGCCGCCAGCGGGCGCCGCCACCGGAGGCGTCACCGCAGCCGATGCAGCGGCCGCGGGCTTGACGACCTGCTTCCCCGGGGCCGCCTTGGGTGCGGGCTCGTCCGGCATCATCGCGCGCGCGGTCACGCCGCCGGCGATGATCAGCAGGAAAGCGAGCGGCGCGGCGAGCAGAGCGGAGCGGCGCAGGCCGAGCGGGCCGCTGCCCGTCAGCCAGCCAGCGGCGCCGGGCGGCGTGCTCTGCGCGAGGGCCTCGACCTGGTCGAGGCGCTTGGGCGCCGGCGTCGCGCCGACCACCGCGTAGACCTCGTGCGCGCGCACGTGCTTGTCGGTGCGCGAGCCTTCGTGGCGGAAGAGCGTGGCGTAGTCGCGCGACAGGCACGACACCACCTCGTAGAACGAGCGCGAGACCAGCAGCTGGCCCGGGCGCGAAAAGCTCATCACGCGCTGCGCGACGTTGATGCCGTCGCCGATGATGTTCATCTGGCCGTTCAGGTCCTTCACCAGCCGTACCGGACCGAGGTTCACCCCCAGGCGCACCGGTACGCTCGCGGCGAGGTCGCGCATCGCCATCGCCGCGAACAGCGCGTCCTCCGGGTCGCCCATGAAAGTGACGGCGGCACCGTCGCCGGTATCGAGGATGATGCGATCGCGCGGCGCGACCTGCTCGAGCGCCGCGGCCAGCGCCTGGTTGAACGCCTGCTTGAGCTGGAGCTGTTCCGCGACCGGCCGCTGTGAATAGTCGGCGATGTCGAGAAACAGAACGCTGCAGACTAGCGTGCGGCCTGCGCTCTCCAAGCGGAAATCCCCCTATGCGGCCCTCGAGCCGCGACAGTCTTCATTTTACGCGCATGCCGGGCTTGGCCCCGCTATCGGGCGAAA
>Ga0307497_10000102_pt1 | contig 17342 bp, 17 predicted proteins | sample 10_S_MG_FD_201366 | JGI IMG/M metagenome (GOLD analysis project Ga0307497, IMG submission 201366) | Soil microbial communities from Populus trichocarpa stands in riparian zone in the Pacific Northwest, United States - 10_S | ecosystem: Environmental > Terrestrial > Soil > Riparian zone > Trees...
CACGGATTTCGTCAGGAAGGAAATTGACGAGACCAAAACCATTCTCCAAGCCGCTGGAATCAAACCCCAATGAAAAGACTATTGACCTTCGCAGCACTCGCGCTCATTGCCGGCCACGCACTGGCGCAATATCCCAACAAGGCGGTGCACGTGATCGTGTCGTTCACCCCGGGCAGCTCCACCGACATCGTCGGCCGCATCGTCATGGCCAAGGTGTCGGAGTACTGGGGCCAGCCGGTGGTGGTCGAGAACCGCGGCGGCGCCGGCGGCTCGATCGGTTCGGCGGTGGTCGCCAAGGCCGCGCCCGACGGCTACCTGCTGCTCATCAACTCGAACGCGCATTCGGTCAACCCGGCGATCTACGCCAAGCTGCCGTACGAGACCACCAAGGACTTCACCGAGATCGCGCCGCTCGCGATCCAGCCGAATGTGCTGGTGGTGAACGCCAATTCCTCCTACAAGACGCTGATGGACCTGGTGAACGAAGCCAAGGCGAAGCCCGGCAGCATCAACTGGGGCCACGCCGGCATCGGCAGTGGCACGCACCTCAACACCGAGCGCTTTATCGCCGCTTCGGGTATCAAGGTGACGCAGGTGCCGTTCAAGGGCACGCCGGAAGTATTCGCTGCCATGTTCAGCGGCGACGTCAACGCCTATTGGGCGCCGATCTCGGCCGGGATGTCGAGCATCAAGAGCGGCCGGCTGCGCGCGCTCGCGGTGAGCACCGCCAAGCGCAACCCGACGCTGCCCGACGTTCCGACCACCGGAGAGGCGGGCGTGCCAGGCGCGGACTCACCGCTGTGGTTCGGCGTGTGGGGTCCGGCCGGTCTGCCAGCCGATGTGGTCAACAAGATCAACGCCGACGTGCGCAAGGCGCTCAACGATCCTCAGGTGAAGGAGCGCCTCGCCAATGGCGGCAACGAGACCATGGACATGTCACCGCAGGATTTCGCGCGCTTCGTGCGCAGCGAAATCGACGTCTATCAGAAGGTGATCAAGGACGCGGGAATCAAGCCGCAATAGTTCGGCGGGGTTCTACGCTGCTGTAGCGAGCTTTTTCAGCGGTACGCCGCTCAGGCGCTGCAGCTCCTGAAAGTCCAGCCCTTCGACCATATCGACGACGTGGAGGCCATCGGCCTTCACGTCGATCACCGCGAGATCCGTGTAGATGCGGTCGACGCAACGCGCGCCGGTGAGCGGGTAGGTGCAGCGCTCGACGATCTTGCTCTCGCCGTTCTTGGTGAGGTGCTCCATCATCACCAGCACCTTCTTCGCGCCGACGGCGAGGTCCATCGCGCCGCCCACTGCCGGGATCGCATCGGCGCCGCCGGTGTGCCAGTTGGCGAGGTCGCCCGCGACCGAGACCTGAAATGCGCCGAGGATCGCGAAGTCGAGATGGCGGCCGCGGATCATGGCGAACGAGTCGGCGTGGTGGAAGTACGCGCCGCCGGTGAGCAGCGTGACCGGCTCCTTGCCGGCGTTGATCAGGTCGTCGTCTTCTTCGCCGGGCGCGGGCTTCGGACCCACGCCGAGGATGCCGTTCTCGCTGTGCAGGATGATCTCGCGCCCCTTCGGCAGGAAGTCGGCCACCAGCGTCGGCAGGCCGATGCCGAGATTCACGTAAGCGCCTTCCGGAATGTCGCGCGCGACTCGGGCTGCCATTTGCTTGCGGTCGAGTTTCTTCATCAGTGTTTCACCACTCGTTTCACGAATATTCCGGGGGTGACGATGTGCTCCGGGTCGAGCTCACCCAATTCCACGGTCTCGCGCACCTGCACCACGGAAATTTTCGCCGCCGCCGCCATGATCGGGCCGAAGTTGCGCGCGCTCATGCGGTAGGTGAGGTTGCCCCAGCGGTCGGCGCGGTCGGCCTTGATCAGTGCGTAGTCGGCGTGGATCGGATATTCGAGCACGTAGTCGCGCTCGCCGATGCGCCGCGTCTCCTTGCCCTCGGCGAGCTTGGTGCCGAACGCGGTCGGCGTATAGAAGGCGCCGATGCCGGCGCCCGCGGCGCGAATGCGCTCGGCGAGCGTGCCCTGCGGCACCAGCTCGAGCTCGAGCTCGCCCGCGCGGTACGCCTTGTCGAAGTGCCACGAGTCGGACTGACGCGGGAACGAGCAAAGAATCTTGCGCACGCGCTTCGCGGCGATGAGCGCGGCAAGCCCGGTGTCGGCGTTGCCGGCGTTGTTGTTGACGATGGTGAGCTCGCGGGCGCCCTGTTCGATCAGCGCATTGATCAGTGCCGAGGGCATGCCGGCGTTGCCGAAGCCGTGAATCATCACGGTGGCGCCATCGGGTACGTCGGCCAGCGCGGCCTCGGGGGAGGCGACGAATTTATTGATCATCGGGCCGTGAATTATGGCATTGCGGCCTTGGCCTTCTGTCCTGAGAAGGCACTTTCAGTACGTCTCCTAACTCATTGAAAACACATAGCCTAATCTACCGAATTCTTTGCTTTCAAAAGGATAGCTAAGTCCTTGTTGGACTTGGAAAAACCAGCTTGACCCTGCAACATTTTGGCCGTAAAGTGGCAAAAGGTAGGAGATAGTGGCGCAAACAGCCATATGGGCACAGCGTTTCACGGAGCCGCGGTCATCACTCTCGACGCGAAGGGACGCATCGCTGTCCCGACGCGCCATCGTGGTGCATTGCTCGACGGCGCAAAGACGGTGGTCCTCACTGCACACCCCGAGGGCTGCGTGTTGATCTACCCCGAAGCAGCGTGGGAACCGGTGCGCGCACAGGTGGAAGGCTTTCCGGCATTCCACCCACAGGCGAGCTGGTGGAAGCGGCTGCTGCTCGGCTTCGAGGAGCACGTCGAGCCCGACGGCTCCGGCCGCGTCCTGCTGCCGCCCGCGTTGCGCCAGCACGCCAAGCTCGAGCGCGACGCGATGATGGTCGGCCAGGGCCGCTATTTCGAGCTGTGGGATTCCGGCGTCTGGTCGGCGAAGCTCGGCCAGGCGTTCACCGGGACCGCGACTCCACCCTCTGGCATCGAGGGGTTTTCGCTGTGAGGCCGGCCGATGCATCAGAGCGTTCTTGCCACCGAATCGATCGAGGCGCTGGCCGTGCGGCCCGACGGCATCTACGTGGACGGCACCTTCGGCCGCGGCGGCCACAGCCGGCTGATCCTCGAGCGGCTCGGGCCGCGCGGACGACTCATTGCACTCGATCGCGATCCGGAAGCGGCCGCCGCCGCTTCGGCCATTGCCGATCCGAGGTTCACCTTCGTGCATACCAACTTCGCCAACCTCTCGCCCGCGCTGGATGACGCCGGCGCAGCCGCGGTCCACGGCATGCTCTTCGATCTGGGCGTGTCGTCGCCGCAGCTCGACGACGCCGCGCGCGGCTTCTCGTTCCGCCACGACGGTCCGCTCGACATGCGCATGGACCCGACGCAGGGGATGTCGGCCGCCGACTGGCTCGCCGGCGCAGAACAACAAGAAATCGAGGGGGTAATCAGGGACTATGGCGAAGAACGGTTTGCTAAACAGATTGCAGCGGCGCTTGCAACTGCTCGCCGCCGCGAACCGATCGTCCGTACCCGGCAACTTGCCGAGCTCGTGGCTTCGGCGGTCCGTACACGCGAGCCGGGCCAGGACCCGGCGACGCGCACCTTTCAAGCTCTACGGATTCACGTCAATCGGGAGCTTGAGGAAGTGTCGGTGATGCTGCCCCAGGCTGTGGCGCGCCTCGCGCCACAGGGGCGGCTCGCCGTGATCAGCTTCCACTCGCTGGAGGACCGCATCGTCAAGCGGTTCCTGCAGTCGGCGGCGCGCCCGGAAATGCCCCGGAGATTGCCGCTGAAAGCCAGCGAAATGCCACAACCCATGCTTACGCTGTCGGGACGAGCAGTGCGCGCGTCCCGTGAAGAGACAACAAGAAATCCGCGGGCGCGAAGCGCCACCCTCCGGGTGGCCGAGCGTACTGCGGTCCCCTATTCGCAGTACCGAATCGAGCCCGGCGCGCGGTGGCGAAACTGAACCTCCTCCTCCTCGCGGTTCTCGTCGCCTGCGCGCTCGGGCTCGTCACTTCGCAGCACAAGGGGCGGCGCGCCTTCTCCCAGCTCGAGCGCGAGCAGGCCGCCGCGCGCGAGCTCGAGGCGGAATACGGCCGCCTGCAGCTCGAGGCCAGCACCTGGGGGCTGCACTCGCGGGTCGAAAAGCTCGCCACACGCTCGCTCGGCCTGCGCGCGGCCGACCCGCGTCGCGTGCGCCTCGTCGGACGAGATACCGGTCGGTGAGCAAGGCGGCGCAGGGCCTGGTGCGCCTGCCCGTGTGGCGCGCACGCCTGGTGCTGATCGTCCTCGGCGCCGGCTTCGCCGTGCTCGCCGGGCGTGCGGTCTGGCTGCAGGCGATGGAAACCGACTTCCTCCAGGAGAAAGGCGAGGCGCGCTATTCGCGCGTAATGGAGATTGCGGCGACGCGCGGACGCGTGCTCGATCGCAACGGCGAGGCGCTCGCGGTGTCTACGCCGGTGAAGTCGGTCTGGGCGATTCCGGGCGACGTCGACGCCGGCGATCGCGAGCGGCGCAAGCTTGCTTCGCTGCTCGCGATGCAGAAGCTCGAGCTCGACAAACGCCTGGGCGACGGCTCGCGCGACTTCGTCTACCTGAAGCGCCAGATTGCGCCCGACACCGCGGCGGCCGTGCAGCAGCTCGGGCTGAAGGGCATCCACCAGCAGGTCGAATACCGGCGTTACTACCCGGGCGGTGAAGTAACCGCTCACGTAATCGGCTTCACCGGCGTCGACGACTCGGGGCAGGAAGGAATCGAGCTCGCCCACCAGGACACCCTCGGCGGCAAGTCCGGCAGCCGGCGCGTCATCCGCGACCGCCTTGGCCGCATCGTCGAGGACGTCGGCTCGATCCACGCGGCGCAGGACGGCAGCGACTTCACGCTCTCGATCGACAGCAAGATCCAGAGCCTTGCGTTCGGCGCGCTGAAGAGCGCCGTCGAGCGCCATCGCGCCAAAGCCGGCGCGGTGATCGTGGTGGACGTGCGCACCGGCGAAGTCCTCGCGCTCGCCAATATGCCGTCGTACAACCCGAACAACCGCGCGCGTCTCACCGGCGCGCAGCTGCGCAACCGCGTGATCACCGATCTGTTCGAGCCTGGCTCTACGCTCAAGCCTTTCACCGTGGCGCTCGCACTCGAGACCGGGAAGATCACCCCGCGCACTGCGGTGGATACCGGGTCGGGTCGATTGACGATGGCCAATTACACGATTCGCGACGTGCATCCGGCAGGCACGCAGAGCGTCGCCCAAGTGCTCGCGCGCTCCTCCAACGTCGGCATGGCGAAGATCGCGCTCTCGCTGCCGCGCGAGTCGATGTACGACCTGTTCCGACGGGTCGGATTTGGCAGCGCGCCGGAATTGGGATTTCCGGGCGCCGCCGCCGGACGGCTGCGCCCGGCGAAGAGCTGGCGGCCGGTCGAGCAGGCCACGCTCGGCTACGGCATGGGCATGTCGCTCAGCCTCGCGCAGCTCGCGCGTGCCTACACCGTGTTTGCCCGCGACGGGGAATTGGTGCCGCTCACGCTGGTCAAAACCGGTACGGAGGCAAGCGGGGAAAAAGTCCTGTCGGCCCAGACCGCGCGCGCGGTGCGCGCGATGCTCGAGCTGGCGGTGCAGCCCGGTTCCACCGGACCGCGCGCCCGCGTCATGGGCTGGCGGGTCGCCGGCAAGACCGGCACCGCGCACAAGCAGGAGAACGGCAGCTACGCACCCGACAAATATCTCTCGTCCTTCGTCGGCCTCGCCCCGGTCAGCGCGCCGCGCCTGGTGGTGGCGGTGATGCTCGACGAGCCCTCGGCCGGGCAGCACTACGGCGGCGCGGTCGCCGCACCGGTGTTCTCGCAGGTGATGCAGGGCGCGCTGCGCCTGCTCAACGTGCCGCACGACGGCCCGCTCGAGCTGCCCGGCGACGCCGAAGAGGCGAAGGAGAGCACCTGAGATGGAATCCGCGTGGACCCGCTGCGTAGCCTCGCCGCGCAGGGCGCGATGATCGAGCGGCTCTCGTCCGACAGCCGGCGCTGCGCCCCCGGCGTGGCGTTTCTCGCCTATCCCGGCGAGAAGGCCGACGGGCGCGCTCATATTGCGGATGCGCTCGGCCGTGGCGCCTCGGCCGTGCTCTGGGAAAAAGAGGGGTTTTCCTGGAACGGCCAGTGGCGTGTGCCGAACGCTCCGCTCGAAGAGCTGAAGCAGCAGGCGGGCGTGCTCGCGCACGAGTTCTACGGCCGTCCGTCCGAAGCGCTCTGGGTGTGCGGCGTGACCGGCACCAACGGCAAGACCTCCTGCAGCCAGTGGATCGCCGCGGCGCTCGACCGGCACGGCACCAAGGCCGGCGTAATCGGAACGCTCGGCAGCGGGTTTCCGGGCGCGCTGACGCCGCTTTCCAACACCACACCTGACGCGCTGGAGCTGCATTTCACGCTCAAGCAGATGCTTTCCAGCAGTGCGAAGGCGGCTGCGATGGAAGTTTCATCGCACGGTCTGGTACAAGGACGAGTCAACGGCGTGCGCTTCGCCTGCGCCCTGTTCACCAACCTTTCGCACGACCACCTCGACTATCACGGCTCGATGCAGGCCTACGGCGCCGCGAAGGCGCGGCTGTTCGAAACGCCGGGCCTGGAGTGCGCGGTGCTGAACCTCGACGACGAGCTGGGCGTGGAGCTCGCCGCGCGCCTTGCCGGCCGCGTGCGCACCATCGGCTACAGCCTCGAGCCGCGCGATGCCCCGGTCGATCAGGCGATCGTGGCCGACGCGCGCGTGCGCAGCCCGGCACCCGGGCGCTTCAATCTTTCGAACGCGCTCGGCGTGATCGGCTGCCTGCTGGCGAAGGGAATCGCCTTCGACCAGGCCGCTGACCTGGTCGCGTCGCTACCGCCGGTGCCCGGGCGCATGCAGGCAGTCGGCGAACAGCCGCTGGTGGTCATCGACTATGCGCATACGCCGGATGCGCTCGACAACGTGCTGCGCTCGCTGCGCCCGGTGGCGGACGTCCGCGGCGGACGCCTGGTCGTGGTATTCGGCGCCGGCGGCGACCGCGATCCGAGCAAGCGCGCGCCGATGGGCGCGATCGCCGCGAAGCTCGCCGACCGCGTGCTGATCACTTCCGACAATCCGCGCGGTGAAGATCCGCTCGCGATCATCGACGCGGTGAAGCGCGGCGCGCCCGGCTGCGAAAGCGAACCCGATCGTGCGCGCGCCATTGCCCGGGTGATCGCCGACGCCGATGCCTCGGATGTGATTCTGATTGCGGGCAAGGGACACGAGAACTACCAGGAGGTCGCCGGCAAGCGCACGCATTTTTCCGACGAAGAGCAGGCACGCGCGGCGCTGATGGAGAGGAAAAAGGCAAATGATGCGGCTCGCTGAAGCCGCCGCCGCGCTCGGCGGCCGCGCGAGCGGCGGCGACGCGCTGTTCACCGGCGTCTCCACCGACAGCCGCAGCCTGCGCGAGGGCGACCTGTTCGTCGCGTTGCGCGGCGATCGCTTCGATGGTCACGAATTTCTCAAGGCCGCGGCCACCGCCAGGGCCGCGGCGACGATGGTCGACAGCCGCTATCACGGCGAATATCCGGTGCCCGCCCTGGTGGTGGAAGACACCAAGCGCTCGCTCGGCGATCTCGCGCGCTACTGGCGCGCGCGCTTCCAGCCGGCGCTGGTGGCGATCTGCGGATCCAACGGCAAGACCACGGTGAAGGAGATGCTCGCCGCGATCCTGCGCGCGCATGCCGGTCCAGGAGAGGAAACGCACGCGGTGCTCGCCACGCGCGGCAACCTCAACAACGACATCGGCCTGCCGCTGACGCTGCTCGGCCTGCGCCACGCGCACCGCTGGTGCGCGATCGAGCTCGGCATGAATCACAAGGGCGAGATCGCCTATCTGGCCGGCATCGCGCGGCCGACGGTGGCCCTGGTCAACAACGCGCAGCGCGAGCATCTCGAGTTCATGCGCTCGGTCGAGGAGGTCGCGGCGGAGAATGCTTCGGTCTACGAGGCGCTGCCGGCCGAAGGCGTCGCGGTGATCAACGCCGACGATGCGCACGCCCCTCATTTCCGCAGCCGCGCCGGCAAGCATCGCACGGTGGAGTTCGGCCTCGAGCACGGCACGGTGACCGGGCGCTACAAGCTCGAGCGGCTGACGAGCGAGCTGCGCCTGCGCACCCCGGCCGGCGAGGCCGACGCCACGCTGGCGATCCCGGGCATCCATAACGTGCGTAACGCGCTTGCCGCAGCGGCGTGCGCACACGCCGTGGGCATCAAGACCTCGACCATTGCCGAGGGACTGACCGCGTTCCGTCCCTATACCGGCCGCTTGCAGGTGAAGCGCGCGGCGAGCGGCGCGACCGTGATCGACGACAGCTACAACGCCAACCCTGACTCGGTGCGCGCCGCGATCGACGTCCTCGTTTCGAGCCCGGCGCCCACCGCGCTGGTGCTCGGCGACATGGGCGAGGTCGGCGAGCGTGGCGTCGAGTTCCACCGCGAAGTGGGCGAGTACGCGCGCGCCAAAGGGGTGACGCAGCTGCTCGCGATGGGCGAAGCGACGCGCGACACCGTCACCGCTTTCGGCCAGGGTGCGCGGCATTTCGCGGCCGTGGACGAGTTAGTGCGCGAGATCCAGGCAAAAACCATCCTGGTCAAGGGCTCGCGCTTCATGAAGATGGAGCGCGTGGTTGCCGCGCTCACCGGCACGGCCGAGGGAGGGCACTGATGCTGCTCGAGCTTGCGCAATGGCTCGCCAAGGACTTTCGCCTCTTCAACGTGTTCAACTACATCACGTTGCGTGCGGTGCTCGCCTGCCTCACCGCGCTCGCGGTGTCGCTGATCCTCGGTCCCTACGTGATCCGCAAGCTCACCGCCTACAAGATCGGCCAGGCGGTGCGCGACGACGGGCCGCGTTCGCACCTGACCAAGGCCGGCACGCCGACGATGGGCGGCGCGCTGATCCTGGTGTCGATCTGCCTCACCACGCTGTTGTGGGGCGACCTGTCGAACCGCCTGATGTGGGTGGTCCTGCTGGTGACGCTCGCTTTCGGCACCGTCGGCTGGATCGACGACTACCGCAAAGTCGTGCATCGCAACCCGAAAGGCCTGCCGGCGAGGTGGAAGTTCTTCTGGCAGGCGGTGATCGGCCTGTCGGCCGCGATTTACCTCGGCTACCTGTCGCAGACCATGCCGTCGCTGAACGAGCTGATCGTGCCGTTCTTCAAGCACATCGCGTATCCGCTCGGCACCATCGGCTTCATCCTGCTCACCTTCTTCGTCATCGTCGGCACCTCGAACGCGGTGAACCTGACCGACGGGCTCGACGGCCTGGCGATCATGCCGACCGTGATGGTCGGCAGCGCGCTCGGCATCTTCGCCTACGTCGCCGGTCATGCCGTGTTCTCGAAATACCTCGGCCTGCCCTACATCCAGGGCGCGGGCGAACTCGCGGTGATCTGCGGCGCGCTCGCCGGCGCCGGCCTCGGCTTCCTCTGGTTCAACGCCTACCCGGCGGAGGTGTTCATGGGCGACGTCGGCGCGCTCGCGCTCGGCGCCGCGCTCGGCACCATCGCGGTCATCGTCCGCCAGGAGATCGTGCTCTTCATCATGGGCGGCGTGTTCGTCGCCGAGACCCTGTCGGTGATGCTCCAGGTGGTGTACTTCAAGTGGACCGGCGGCAAGCGCATCTTCCGCATGGCGCCGCTGCACCATCACTACGAGCTCGAAGGCTGGAAGGAGAGCCAGGTCGTGGTGCGCTTCTGGATCATCACCATGATGCTGGTGCTGTTCGGCCTGTCGACGCTCAAGCTCCGATGATGCGCGAACCCGCCTTTTCGGTTCTGCCGAAACCAGCGAAAACTTCTCTCGCGGGGAAACGCGTGCTGGTGCTCGGGCTGGGCGACAGCGGCCTCTCGGCGGCGCGCTGGGTGGAGCGCGCCGGTGGAACGGCGCGAGTAGCGGACACCCGCGTTGCGCCGCCGCGCAAAGACAGCTTTCAGGGCGAGCTGCACCTCGGTCCCTTTGATCCGCGCCTGCTGCAGGGCGTCGACCTGGTCTGCGTGAGCCCGGGCCTTTCGCTCGAGCAGGAGGTGATCCGCGCTGCCGTCGCCGCCAACATTCCGGTGCTCGGCGATATCGAGCTCTTTGCCTGGCACAACCGCCAGCCGGTGCTTGCGATCACCGGCACCAACGGCAAGACCACCGTGACTTCGCTCACCGGCCATCTGCTGCGCGCGGGCGGCATCGACTGTGAAGTGGCCGGCAACATCAGCCCGCCCGCCCTGGACGCACTGATGAACCGCCAGACGCCGCCAGCGGCCTGGGTGCTCGAGCTCTCCAGCTACCAGCTCGAGACCACCTGGTCGCTCGCACCCGCTGCCGCGGCGATGCTCAATCTCACCGAGGACCACTTCGACCGCTATACGGGCCTCGACGACTACGCGGCAGCGAAGGCGCGCGTTTTCGCGGGCGCAGGCACGCAAGTGCTGAATCGCGACGACGCGCGCTCGCTCGGCATGGCGCAAGCCGGAAGGAAGGTCGTTACGTTCGGGCTCGACGCGCCGCGCGGCGGCGATTTCGGCGTGCTCGGTGGAAATCTGGTCCAGGGCGGCAACCAGATCCTGGCCATCGACGAGCTTTCCATCCGTGGCTCGCACAACGTCGCCAACGCGCTGGCGGCCTGCGCCCTGGTTTCGATTCTCGGTGTCGATCCGCGCGCGGGGCTGAGAACCTTCAAAGGCCTGCCGCACCGCCTCGAGCTGGTCGCCACCCGCCGCGCTGTCGAGTGGTACGACGATTCCAAGGGCACCAATGTCGGCGCCACCGTTGCTGCGCTGCGCGGCCTGGGGAAAAGGACGGTGCTGATCCTCGGCGGCGAGGGCAAGGGCCAGGATTTCACGCCGCTGCGCGCGCCGGTGCGCGAGTTCGCCACGCATGTATTGCTCATCGGCCGTGACGCGCCCCTGATCGAGAAGGTCGTTTCCGGGGAAAGATGCAGCTCGCTCGAGGCGGCGGTCGAGCGCGCCGCCCGGATCGCAAAACCGGGAGAAGCCGTATTGCTGTCTCCCGCGTGCGCGAGCTTCGATATGTTCCGTGACTACAAGCACCGCGGCGATGTGTTCGCCGCCGCGGTCAGGGCGCTCGCGCCGTGAGCCAGACCTACGTCTTCGCGCGCAGCGCGCCGAACGCGGAGTACGACCGTTCGCTCGCGTGGGCGGCGCTCCTGCTCGCGGCCATGGGACTGGTGATGGTCTATTCGGCGTCGATCGCCACGGCCGAGTCGAGCCGCTTCACCGGCAACAACGCGGCGTGGTTCCTCGCACGCCATGGCGCCTACCTCGGGGTCGCGCTGGTGGCAGCGATCACGGTGTTCCTCATCCCGGCGCGCTGGTGGCAGAAGGCGGCGCCATGGCTGTTCTTCGGCGGTGTGGCGCTGCTCGCGCTGGTGCTGGTGCCGGGATTCGGGCGCGAGGTGAACGGCGCGCGGCGCTGGCTCGACCTGCCGGGCTTCGGTTTCCAGCCCTCGGAAGCGGTGAAGCTCGCGGTCGTGCTTTACGCAGCGGACTACACGGCGCGCAAGCACGCCGTGATGAAGAGCTTCAAGCGCGGCCTGCTGCCGATGCTCGCGGTGATGCTGCTCGTGTCGTGGCTGCTGCTGCACGAGCCGGATTTCGGCGCGCTGGTGGTGATCGCAGTGGTGACGTTCTCGATCCTGTTCCTCGGGGGCATGAACGGCAGGCACTTCGCCGCGTTGCTCGGCATGCTCGCCGCCGGCTTCGTGCTGCTCGTGCTCACCTCGCCCTACCGCATGCAGCGCATTTTCGGCTTCATGGATCCGTGGTCCGATCCCTTCGGCAAGGGCTACCAGCTGTCCCACGCGCTGATCGCGTTCGGTCGCGGCGAGTGGCTCGGGGTCGGCCTGGGCGCGAGCGTCGAGAAGCTGCACTACCTGCCCGAGGCACACACCGACTTCCTGCTCGCAGTGATCGCCGAGGAGCTCGGCTTCGTCGGCGTCGCGCTGGTGATCGGACTTTTCATGTGGCTGGTGGCGCGGGCCTTTGCCATCGGCCGGCAGGCCACGCAGCACGAGCGGCATTTCGCCGCGCTCGCCGCGCAGGGCATCGGCATCTGGTTCGGCTTCCAGGCGCTGATCAACATGGGCGTGAACGTGGGCCTGCTGCCGACCAAGGGGCTCACGTTGCCCCTCATGAGCTATGGCGGCTCGGGCCTGCTCGCCAACTTCATCGCGCTCGCCATTCTCCTGCGCATCGACTGGGAGAACCGCCAGTTGTCGAGAGGGCTGAACGCGTGAAGACCATCCTCATCATGGCCGGCGGGACCGGCGGGCATATCTTTCCTGGCCTCGCGGTCGCCGAGCAGATGCGCGCCGCCGGCTGGGAAGTCGTGTGGATGGGCGCCCGCGGCGGCATGGAAGAGCGCCTGGTGCCGAAGCATGGCTACCGCGCGGCCTGGATCCGCGCCAAGGCCGCGCGCGGCAAGGGTCTGGTGCAGAAGCTGCTGCTGCCGGCGAACCTGCTTTATTCGTTCTGGGAAAGCGCGCGCCACATCCGCAGCCTGCGACCGAACGTGGTGCTCGGTCTCGGCGGCTATGTGGCGTTTCCCGGGGGCATGATGGCCTCGCTCTGGAACCGGCCGCTCGCGCTGCACGAGCAGAACGCGATCCCGGGCCTCGCCAACAAGGTTCTCGCGCAGGTCAGCGACAAGGTGATGTCCGGCTTTCCGCAGGCGCTGAAGAACGCGGAGTGGACCGGCAATCCGGTGCGCGCCGAAATCGCCGCCATCGCATCCCCCGAGGCGCGTTTTCAGGGCAGGCAGGGACCGCTTCGGATCCTGGTGGTCGGCGGCAGCCTGGGCGCTCAGGCGCTGAACGAATCGGTTCCGAAGGCGCTCGCGCTGATGAACGACCGGCCGCAGGTCGTCCATCAGGCGGGCGAAAAGCATCTCGACGCACTCAGGAAGCATTACGCCGAGGCGGGCGTAAATGGCGAGCTGGTCGCTTTCATCGACGACATGGCGCGCCGCTACGCGGAGGCCGACCTGGTGATCTGCCGCGCCGGCGCAGTGACCATCGCCGAGCTCTCGGCCGGCGGAATGGCGAGCATCCTGGTGCCGTTCCCGCACGCGGTGGACGATCACCAGACCGCGAACGGAAAGTTCCTCGCCGACCATGGCGCCGCGCTGCTGATCCAGCAGCGCGATCTGACGCCGCAGAAGCTCGCGCAGATGATTCAGGGCCTGGATCGAAGCAGGCTCCTCGAGATGGCGCGCAAAGCGCGCGCGCTCGGCAAGCCCGATGCGGCGCGCGTGGTCGCCGAACGTTGCATGAGCATCGCGCGATGAAGCACAAGGTCCGGCACATCCATTTCGTGGGCATCGGCGGCTCGGGCATGTCGGGCATCGCCGAGGTGCTGGCCAACCTCGGCTACCAGGTGAGCGGCTCCGACCTGTCGGAGAACAGCGCGACGCGCCGTCTGGCGGGGCTGGGGGTCAAGGTTGCGCATGGCCACAAGTCCCAGCATGTGAATGGCGCGGATGCGGTCGTGGTCTCGACGGCGGTGCAAGCCGACAACCCGGAGGTCGTCGCGGCGCGGGAAAACCGTATCCCGGTCGTGCCGCGCGCGCTGATGCTCGCCGAGCTGATGCGCCTGAAGCAGGGCGTGGCGATCGCCGGCACCCACGGCAAGACCACCACCACCAGCCTGGTGGCGAGCGTGCTTGCGGAGGCCGGGCTCGATCCGACGTTCGTCATCGGCGGCCGCCTCAACGCCGCGGGTTCCAACGCGCGCCTTGGCGCGGGCGACTTCATCGTGGTCGAGGCCGACGAATCCGATGCCTCGTTCCTGCACCTGCAGCCGGTGATCGCGGTGGTCACGAACATCGACGCCGACCACATGGATACCTACCAGCAGGACTTCGCGCGCCTCAAGCAGGCATTCGTGCAGTTCCTGCAGAACCTGCCTTTCTACGGCGCGGCGGTGCTCTGCGCCGACGACGCGCACGTGCGCGCGATCTTGCCCGACGTCACCAAACCGGTGCTGACGTACGGTACTGGCGAGGACGCGATGGTGCGCGCCGAGAGCATCGAGCACGACGGCGGCCGCATGCGCTTTCGCGCGCTGCGCAAGGACGCGAAGCCGCTCGACGTGGTGCTGAACCTGCCCGGCCGCCACAACGTCCTCAACGCGCTGGCAGCGATCAGCGTCGCGACCGAGCTCGGCATCAAGGACCCGTTCATTCAAAAAGCCCTGCAGGAATTCAACGGCGTCGGCCGGCGCTTCCAGAACTACGGCCAGATCAAGCTGGATAACGGCGGGGCATTCACGTTAATCGATGACTACGGCCACCATCCGGCGGAAATGGCGGCGACGCTCGAGGCCGCGCGCGGCGCCTATCCGGGCCGCCGCATTGTGCTCGCCTTCCAGCCGCATCGCTTCACGCGCACCCGGGACCTGTTCGAGGATTTCGTGCGCGTGCTGTCGAGCGTCGACGTGCTGCTGCTCGCCGAGGTCTACGCCGCGGGCGAGGCGCCGATCGTCGCCGCCGACGGTCGCTCGCTCGCTCGCGCGGTTCGCCTCGCGGGAAAAGTGGAGCCCTTGTTCGTCGAGGACATCGCTGCCATGCCGGACACCATCCGGCGCGCGGCCGAGGACCGCGACGTCGTCATCACCATGGGCGCCGGAACGATTGGCGGCGTTGCGGCTCTGCTGTCATGACCGACTCTCAATGAACATGGCCGAACCCCTGCGCTTCCGCAAGCTGCTCGGTGACCTGAGGCACGACGAGCCGATGGCGCGCCACGTCAGCTGGCGCACCGGCGGGCGCGCGGACCGCGTTTATGTGCCGGCCGATATTCACGACCTGGGGTCGTTCCTGCGCCAGCTGCCGGAAGGGGAGCCGCTGCTCTTCGTGGGCCTGGGCTCGAACCTGCTGGTGCGCGACGGCGGCTGGCGCGGCACCGTGATCCTGATGCACGCCGCCGCGCACCGCCCGGAGCTGCGCGACGGCAGGATCTACGCTGAAGCCGGCGTCGCGAGCCCGAAGGTCGCGCGCTTCGCCGCGATGAACAACCTCGAGGGCGCCGAGTTCCTCGCCGGCGTGCCGGGCACCGTGGGCGGCGCGCTGGCGATGAATGCCGGCTGCTACGGCGGCGAGACCTGGGACGTGGTCGACCACGTCGCCACCATCAACCGCGCCGGCAAGATGACGGTGCGCTCGCGCGACGAGTACGACATCGGCTACCGGCACTGCGCGCCGAAGACCCTGGCCGAGGAATGGTTCGCGGCCGCGTGGTTCCGTCTCAAGCCCGGCGACGGGAACGCCTCGCGCGCCGTGATGAAGGACCTTCTCTCGCGTCGCATCGCCACGCAACCGCTGCAGCTGCCGAACGCCGGCAGCGTGTTCCGCAACCCCCCGAAGCACCACGCGGCGCACCTGATCGAGACCTGCGGCCTGAAAGGCTTCGAGCGCGGCGGCGCGCGCGTGTCCGAGAAGCACGCCAACTTCATCGTCAACCCGAAGGGCGCGGCGAGCGCGGCGGACATCGAATGGCTGATCCGCCACATCCAGCGCATCGTCTACCAGATGAAAGGCGTCTACCTCTCCACCGAAGTGCGCATCGTCGGGGAGGAAGCATGAACTTCGGCAAGGTCGCGGTGCTGATGGGCGGCAAGTCGGCAGAGCGGGAGATCTCGCTGATGAGCGGCACCGGCGTGCTCAAGGCGCTGCGCTCGAAGGGCGTGGACGCGCACGCCTTCGATCCCGCGCAGCGCGATCTGTTCGACCTGAAGCGCGAAAGCTTCGCGCGCTGCTTCATCGCGCTGCACGGCCGCGGCGGCGAGGACGGCACGATCCAGGGCGCGCTCGAATACCTCGGCATTCCCTACACCGGCAGCGGCGTGATGGGCTCTGCCATCGGCATGGACAAGTGGCGCACCAAGATGGTGTGGATCGCAAACGGGATTCCGACGCCGCGGTTCCGGATCCTCACCGAAAAGGAGAACTGGGCGTCGGTGGCGCGCGAGCTGAAATTGCCGCTCATCGTCAAGCCGGCGAACGAAGGCTCGACCCTCGGCCTGACCAAGGTCACCGCGGCGAAACAACTGCCCGCGGCGTACGAGCTCGCGGCGAAGAAATACAAGGACATCGCGCTCGCCGAGCAATTCATCGACGGCCCGGAGTACACCGCGAGCGTCCTGGGCAACGAAGTGCTGCCGCTGATCCGCATCGAAGCGCCGAAGGGCAACTACGACTACCAGAACAAATACTTCACCGACGACACGAAGTACCACTGCCCGAGCGGTCTGCCGGCCAAGAAGGAAAACGAGCTGAAGGCGCTCACGCTGGAGGCGTTCCGCGCCGTCGGCTGCCGCGGCTGGGGGCGCGTCGACATCATGCTCGACGCCAGGAAGAAGCCCTGGCTGCTGGAAGTGAACACCTCTCCCGGCATGACCGGCCACAGCCTGGTGCCGATGGCCGCGCGCGCCGTCGGCATTCCGTACGAGGACCTGTGCCTGAAGATCCTGGAGCTCGCCCGTGTCGGCTAGGGTCGCCCTCGTCGCGGGCATCGTCTCGGGGATCGCGGTGCTCGCGCTCTGCTTTGGCGCGCTGTACTGGGTGCTGCTGCCGCAGCACTTCGCGCTCACGCGGGTCGACCTCAAGGGAAATTTCGAAAAGACCAGCAAGGCGCAGCTGGAGGCGGCGCTGCCGCGCATTTCGGGCAACTTCTTCGCGGCGGACCTGGCCGAGGTACGTGCCAGCGTCGAGCGGCTGCCTTGGGTGAGGCATGTGGCGGTGCGCCGTGTGTGGCCCGGGCGGCTGGAAATCTCGATTGAAGAGCACGTCGCGCTCGCACGTTGGGGCACGGGGGATGAAATGAGCGCGCTGGTCAACACTTTCGGCGAGCGCTTCATCGGCAAAACGCAGGAGACCCTGCCCACCTTTATCGGCCCGGCAGGCACGCAGGCCGAGGTGGCGCGACGCTATGCGCGCTTCAGCGCGATCGTGGCGCCGCTCGGGACCAAGATCGAGCGCGTCGCACTGAGCGCACGTCATGCCTGGCAGCTGCGCCTCGCCAACGGGCTGCATCTCGCGCTCGGGCGCGATGCGGATCTGGCCGAAAACCGCCTGCGCCGGTTCGTGGAGGTCTATCCCACGGTGAAGAACAAGAACGAATACGTCGACCTTCGCTACCCGAACGGCTTCGCGGTGCGCGTGCCGGACCTGAAGAGCTGAGAGCGGATGCCCAAAGAAAACAAGAACCTCATCGTGGCCCTGGACATCGGAACTTCGAAAGTAGCGTGCCTCGTCGGCGAGCTCGGGCCCGACGG
>Ga0307497_10000103_pt1 | contig 17248 bp, 11 predicted proteins | sample 10_S_MG_FD_201366 | JGI IMG/M metagenome (GOLD analysis project Ga0307497, IMG submission 201366) | Soil microbial communities from Populus trichocarpa stands in riparian zone in the Pacific Northwest, United States - 10_S | ecosystem: Environmental > Terrestrial > Soil > Riparian zone > Trees...
TTCCGCTCTTGTCGAAGACCAGGGTGTGCGGATCGCCTTTCGATCCTGGCATCTTGTACTCGGTGACTTCGCCGCTCTTCGGATTGAGCTTGCCCACCAGCGCGCCGGTATTGCCCGTGTACCAGATGTTCCCGTCCTTGTCCTCGACCAGGCCGTGCGGCCCCGAATGCGCCGTCTTGAGGGGATACTCCTTGACCTTGCCGCTCTTCGGATCCACACGGCCCAGCACGTTCGCCATCTGGCCGGTGTACCAGAGAGAGCCGTCCCGCGCCGCGAGCGGATCGTGCGGACGCGACCCGGGCGTCGCGGCCTGCCAGGCTTTCATCGAAACCTTGACCGATCCTGGCACGAGCACGGCTTCCGGTCTGCCTTTCACCGGATACGTCTTCACGAGGTAGTCGGTCATCGGCCCGAGCTCGCCGGGCGCAATGGGTACGCCGTGGTTGGTCATCATGCGCATGACCGTGTTCCAGCCTTCTTGCGTGTACCCGGACCCGGTACGAGCGCCTATGGCATGGCAAGTATTGCATTTCGCATCCACCAAGGCCTTCCCGGGATGCGCGCCATCCTGCTGCGCCCAGGCGGAGAGGGTCGAGCAGAGCAAGGCGGATATTGCGAATGCGCTGGGAACTATGCGGGGGCTCATGGCGGCTCCTCTTCCGTGAAATGAGCGGGCCCTCATCGTATGCCGTGGCTGCGAATAGGTAAACTCTGCGGTGCAGCGATGGAGGAGGGCGCACGATGAAACGCTGGCTTTGTTTCGCAGTTTTCTCCCTGGCGCCGCTGCTCGCGCTCGCGCAGGCATTTCCGGAGCGTCCGGTACGCATCATCGTGCCGCTCACGCCCGGCGGCTCGCCGGACACCATCGCACGCGCCATCGCCCAAGGCCTGTCGGGCGTCTGGACCCAGCCGGTGGTGGTGGAGAACCGCACCGGCGGCAGCCAGAACATCGGCTCCGACCTGGTCGCGAAGAGCCCGCCCGACGGCTACACCTGGCTGCTCGCGCCGGACAACGTGTTTTCGGTCAATCCCTATCTCGGCAAGCAGCCGTTCGACCCGCTGGTCGACCTGATGCCGGTGACGCAGGTCGCGCGCATCCAGTTCCTGCTGGTCGTCAACCCGGACTTGCCGGCGAAGTCGGTGCCGGAGCTGATCGCGCTCGCCAAGGCGAAGCCGGGCGAGCTCAACTTCGGCTCCTCCGGCAACGGCAGCCCGCAGCACCTGGGCGCGACCATGTTCCAGCTCCTCACCGGCACGAAGATGAACCACGTGCCTTATAAGGGTGCAGCGCCGGCCGTTGCCGACCTGCTGCCGGGCCGCATCCAGGTGTGGATCGGCGCCGCGAATACGCTGCTGCCGCACATCAAGGAAGGAAAGCTGCGCCTGCTCGGCGATACGCCCACCATCGCGCAAAGCGTTCCGGGCTACTCGCTCGACCCCTGGCTCGGCCTGTTCGTGCCGGCGAAAACGCCGCAGGACGTCGTGATGAAGATCCACGGCGAGGTAGTGAAGATCCTGGGCAGCCCCGACCTCAAGTCGAAGCTCGGGCCGCTGGGCATCGAGCTGGTGACGAACTCGCCGGCCGACTTCGGCCGCTTCATCCGCGAAGACAACGCGAAGTGGGGCAAGATCATCAAGGACGCCGGCATCAAGGCCGACTGAGATGGCTTCCGAAATCTCCCGCGACGTCCCGGTTCCTTCGCCCTCGCAGCAGGACATCTGGGGTAGCGACGCGATCGCGGCGATGCTGCGCGCGCTCGACATTCCCTACCTTGCGCTGAATCCCGGCGCCAGCTACCGCGGCCTGCACGACAGCATCGTCAATTACCTCGGCAACACGCAGCCGCAGATGCTGCTCTGCCTGCACGAGGAGGCGGCGGTCGCCATCGCGCACGGCTACGCCAAGGCCTCGGGCCGGATGATGGGCGTGGTGCTGCATTCGAACGTCGGCCTGATGCACGGCACGATGGCGATCTTCAACGCGTGGTGCGACCGCGTGCCGATGCTGATCCTCGGCGCTACCGGTCCGTGGGACGCCGCGAAGCGCCGTCCGTGGATCGACTGGCTCCACACCTCGGCCGACCAGGGCGCGCTGGTGCGCGATTACACCAAGTGGGACAACCAGCCCGCGTCGGTGCCGGCTGCTTATGAAGCCCTGCTGCGTGCCGTGCAGATCGCGGACACCGCGCCGCGCGGCCCGACCTACGTCAACCTTGATGCCGCGTTGCAGGAATCGAAAATCGGCGCGTTGCCGCCGCTTCCCGAGGTTTCACGTTACCAGGCGCCCGCCGCAGTTTTTCCTTCGAAGGAAATTGTTCAATCGGCGGCCCAGCTGCTCTCCACCGCCAAAAACCCCGTGATCCTCGCCGGACGCGTCAGCCGGAGCGAAGCCGGCTGGAAAGCGCGCGTGGCGCTCGCCGAGAAACTCCAGGCGCGCGTGTTCACCGATATCAAGACGCCGGCCGCATTCCCCACCGACCATCCGTTGCACGCCGCGCCGCCGGCGACCTTCCCGGACGAGGCGAGCAAGAAGATTCTCAAGGAAGCCGATGTCGTTCTCTCCCTCGACTGGATCGACCCGGCGGGGTTGCTCAAGGCGGCATGGGGTGACGCGATCGGCTGCAAGGTCATCCGCGTTTCGGCCGATGCGCATTCGCACCGCGGATGGAGCATGGACTACCAGGGCTTGCCGCCATCCGACGTGTACATGATGTGCGAGCCGGATGTGGCCGTGCCGCTTTTGGTGGAAGCCGTGCGGGCGCGTCCAGCGGTGGTTCAACCGAAAACTCAGATTCAAGGAAAAGCCGACACCGCGGTGTCCATCCGAGCCCTTGCGCAAGCGTTCAACGAGCTCACCGAGGGCATGGACATTTGCCTGTCGAAGTTGCCGCTCGGCTGGAACGGTAGCTACCGGCACTTCAAGCACCCGATGGATTACCTGGGCGCGGACGGCGGCGGTGGCGTCGGGGCGGGGCCCGGCCTGACGGTCGGCGCTGCGCTCGCCTTGAAGGACACCAGGCGCATGGTGGCCGGCATCATGGGCGACGGCGATTTCCTGATGGGGGTCACCGCAGTGTGGACCGCGACGCACTACAAGGTGCCGTGCCTGATGGTCGTCGCCAACAACCGCTCGTTCTATAACGACGAGCTGCACCAGGAGCGCGTGGCGAAGGAGCGCGGCCGGCCGGTGGAGAACAAGTGGATCGGCCAGCGCATCGACGAGCCCGACATCGACCTCGCGGCGATGGGCAAGGCGCAAGGGGCGGTGGGCATCGGGCCGGTCAAGGAGCTTTCACAGCTCAAGGGCTCCCTGAAAGAGGCCCTCGACCAGGTGAAAGCCGGCAACGTGGTCGTGGTCGATGTGCGCGTCGTGCCCGGCTACGACACCAACATGAGCGGAGCGGCGACGCCTACGAGGCGTAACTGACTGCAGTCTCCGTTAGCACATCGGGAGTTCCGTTGGCTTTGGGCCGGATCGATGCTCTCCTGGTCGAGCCAGTGGATCCAGCACGCGGCGCTCGGCTGGGTGGTGTACGAGATCACCGGTTCGGGAACGCTGCTCGGCGCGGTGATGGGCGCGCGCGCGATCCCGATGATCCTGCTCGCGCCGGTGTCCGGCGTGGCCGCGGACCGCTACGACCGGCGGCGCCTGATGCAGGCGAGCCAGGGCCTGGCCGCTGCGGTGAACCTGTCGTTCGGCGCGGCGCTCGCGCTCGGGCTGGTGAGCACCTGGATGCTGTTCGGGTTCACCATTCTGATGGGAGCGTCCAACGTCATGGACCGGCCGGCGCGCTTCACCACCGCGTTCGAGCTCGTGCCGCGCGAGATCGCAGTGAAAGCGGTCGCGCTCAACACCATCGGCTTCTCCATGGCGCGCGTGCTCGGGCCGATGGTCGCCGGCTATCTGATCGCCGCGTTCGGCGGCGCCGGCACGTTCTTCCTGCAGGGCGTGCTGTATGCGGCTTCCGGGGTGATGGTGTTCTTCGTCGTGTTCCCGCCGCGCATCGCGCCCGCGGAGCCGAAATCACCCTGGCACGACATGACCGAGGGCCTGCGCTTCGCCGTGTCGAGCCCGCGCACGCGCGTGCTGCTCGCGGTCGGCTTCCTGCCGTTCTTCCTGCTGATCCCGGTGTTCGGCACGCTGTATCCGATCTATGCGAAGGACGTGTTCGCCGCCGGGCCGACGGGCCTCGGCCTGCTGCTGACCGCGGTCGGCGTCGGCGGCACGCTCGGCGGCTTCATTGCGAGCGCGCTCGGCCGCGCCGAGCGCCAGGGCCTGATCCAGTCGGTGTGGATCGTGGTGATGGCCTCGGCGATCATCGGCGTCGCGCTGACCCCGTCGCTGCCGCTCGCCATGGCGCTCAGCGTCGTCGGCGGCGCGGCGGAGATGGCGCATGCGTCGAGCAACATGGCGATGGTGCAGATCTCGGCGCCGCCGGAGATGCGGGGCCGCATCTCCAGCCTGATGATGCTCAACCCGGCGCTGATCTCGCTCGGCGCCCTGGTCGCCGGGCCGCTGTCGGATGCCGCCGGCGTGCGTAACGCCTCGATGATCCTGGCGGGCGTCGCGATCGTGGCTATCGTGCTGTTATACGCATCCTCATCCTCCTTACGAGAACTGCGACATAAATGAAATCCAAGATCTCCGCCAGCAAGGGACTGCTTGAAGACCTGGTTGCCGCGAGCCGCATCCTCGCGCAGCACGAAGTGCTCGACGCCTACGGCCACGTCAGCGCGCGCAGCGACAAGCGGCCCGACCGCTTCGTGATGTCGCGCTCGCTCGCGCCCGCGCTGGTCACCGCCGCCGACCTGATGGAGCTCGACGCCGACAGCGAGCCCTTGCCGGGCGACAAGCGCAAGGGCTTCCTCGAGCGCTATATCCACGGCGAGATCTACCGCGCGCGGCCGGAGGTGATGGCGGTGGTGCACAGCCATTCGGCGTCGGTGATTCCGTTCGGCGCCACGCGCACGAAGTTGCGGCCGATCTATCACATGGGGTCGTTCCTATGGTCGGGGACTCCCGTGTTCGAGATTCGCAACCAGAAACCCGACAATGACTTGCTGGTGCGCGATCGGCCGCTGGGCCACGCATTGGCGAAGACATTGGGAAAATGCAACTGCGTGCTCATGCGCGGCCACGGCATGACCGTGATCGGAGACAGCGTGCCGGAAGCGGTGTTCCGCGCGATCTATACCGAGATGAACGCGCGCCTGCAGCTCCAGGCCACGCAGCTCGAGGGACCGATCGAGTTTCTCAGCGACGAGGAGGGCCGCCGCTCGACTGCGGCGAACCGCGGCACGCTCGAGCGCCCCTGGGAGCTGTGGAAGAAGAAGGCGCTAGCTCGAAAGTAGCGCTTCGGCCGGCTCGAGCCATAGCCGCATGTCGAGCGAGCGGTAGAGCTTGACCGCGTCGGCGAGGTGCTCGCGCGAGCGCTGCGGATGGCGAGCGCGGCGTAATTCCCGCCCCAGGCCGAAATGGCAGTGCGCGAGCAGCGGTGTCATGCCGAGCCCGGAAGCGAGCTCGATCGCCTTGCGATAGTGGTCCTCCGGCGCGTCGCCGCGACCGGCACGCGAGCCGATCTCGCCCAGCAGCCATTCGGTCCAGGCCTGTGCGCCGCCTTCGCGGTAGTGCAGCGCGCTGTCGAGCGCGCGATGCGCGGCCGCCGCCGCCTGGTCGGTATAGCCCGCGTACAGGTAGGCCTCGCCCAGGTGCACCAGCCGCAGCGCCTGGTCGACCATGAACTCCATGCCGAACGCGTCGTCGATCACGTCTTTCAGGAGCGCGATCGCGTCCGCGGGGCGGTTGCTCAGCGTGTAGGCACGGCCGAGATAGCCCGCCACCATGGCGCGCGCCATGCGCAGGTTCTGCGTCTCCGAGAACTGCAGTGCGCGCTCCAGGTTGGCGATCGCCATCGCCAGGTCGCCCTTGCGCAGGTGCGCGATGCCGAGCGCGAGGTAGCCGTAGATGCGGCTGATGAGGTGGTCGACCGCGTCGGCGATGTAGACCGCTTCCTGGCTGCGCGTGATCGCGGTGCCGAATTCGCCGCGCTCGGCGAGCGACCAGGAAAGCCAGGTGCGCGCCGAGACCGAAGGCAGGTTGGCCATGCCGAGGAAGTTGGTGCGGTCGTCGTCGGTCGCCGCCACCACGCCGTCGAGCAGGCGGATGGCTTGCGCATAGTCGCCGCGCGCATGACGCGCGCGTCCGGCGAACAGGTTGGCGAGCACCTGCGCGGGCGCTTCGCCCACGGCCTGCGCCGTCGCCAGCGCCTGCTCGGCGGCCTCGAGCGTGCGGTCCTGCTGGCCGGTGGACCAGTAGTAGAGCGCCTTGAAGGTGAAGACGCGCGCGAGCCGCGCCTGGTCGTTGAGCGTAGTGGCGATGGTCTCGGCTTCGCGCAGCAACTCGAAGCTGCGGTGGAATTCGCCCAGCGGCGAGAGCGAGGTGCGCAGGCTGAAGCGCAGGTCGATCGCCTGCGTCATCACTTTGCCGCTCTGCGGCAGGCGCTCGATGGCCGACAGCGCTTCGGTGAAGCGCGCCACCGCTTCGGCATGCGCCGACTTGGCCGCGGCCTTGGCCCCGGCCTGGTAGCAGTACGACACGGCCTTGTCCCAGACCTCGCCGCGCAGCGCGTGATGCGCGAGGCGCTCCATGTGCTCGGCGAGGCGATCGGCGTACACGGTCTCGCTCGCCGACATGATGCGTGAATGCAGCGTGCGCCGGCGCTCGTGCAGCAGGCTCTCGTACGCCACCTCGTGGGTGAGGGCGTGCTCGAAGGCGTACTCGGGCTCGGGGAACAGGCTCGCCGCGTAAAGAAAGCCGGCCGACTGCAGGAAGGCGAGGCCCTGGCGCAGCTCGTCGTCCGGCAATTCGGCGATCTCCTTGACCAGCGGGAACGGCACGCTGGTGCCGATCACCGTCGCCGCCTGCAGCAGCTGCTTGTGCGCGGCCGAGAGCCGATCGATACGGGCGGCGATGACCGGTTGCACCGTGGAGGGCACGTGCACTGAAGTCAGCGAGCCTCCGGCCCGGTACGCGCCGCGCGCGCCGACGAGGGTGCCGAGTTCGGCGAGCGCGCGGATACTCTCCTCGAGAAAGAACGGGTTGCCCGCGGTGCGCTCAGCGAGCAGCCGCTTGAGCGGCGCGAGGCCCGGATCGGGCCCGAGCAGCGCGTCGAGCAGGCTTTCGGTACCGTCGCTCTCGAGCGGGTCGACGCGCAACCGGGTGTAGTAGGGCCGGTCGCTCCAGGGGTCGCGGTACTCGGGGCGGTAGTTGACCAGAAGCAGCATGCGGCTGAGCGGCAGGCTCTCGACCAGGCTGTCGAGGAACGACTGGGTCTCGCTGTCGACCCAGTGGAGGTCCTCGAACACGACGAGCAGCGGCTGCACCTGCGCCTCGCGCAGCAACAGGCGCTTGACCGCGTCGAAGGTGCGCTGGCGGCGCTGTGCCGGGTCGAGCTTTTCCCATTCGGCGTCGGCGAAGGGCGTATCGAGCAGCGCGAGCACTGGCGCCACCGCGCCCTTCAGCGATTCGTCGAGCGAAAGCAGGCGGCTCTGCACCTTCTCGCGGATCGCGCGATGGTCGTCGCGGTCGCCGATCTTGAAGTAGGCCTTGAGCAGGTCGATCATCGGCAGGTAGGCGGTCGCCTTGCCGTAGGGCACCGAGCCGCTTTCCAGCATCAGCCATGGCTCGCGCGGCCGCGAGCGCGCGAACTCGTAGAACAGGCGCGACTTGCCGACGCCGGGCTCGCCGACCATCGCCACGAGCTGCCCCTGGCCGGAGCCCGCCTTGGCCCAGGCTTGCTGCAGGCGCTCGAGTTCCAGGTCGCGGCCGATGAAGCGCGTCAGCCCGCGCGTCGCAGCGGCCTGCAAACGGGTGCGCACCGCTTCCGCGCCGACCAGCTCGAAAGCGTCCACCGGCTCGCCGAGCCCCTTGACCTGCAGCTTGCCGAGCGCGCGCACCTGCACGTAGCCCTCCGCGAGGCGCAGCGTCTGCCTGGTGAGCAGGATCGAGCCGGGCATTGCTGCCTGCTCCATGCGCGCCGCGAGATGCGTGCTCTGGCCGACCGCGGTGTAGTCCATGCGCAGGTCGTTGCCGATGGTGCCGACCACCACCTCGCCGGAGTTGATGCCGACGCGGATCTGGATCGGCGCGCCGTGCGTGCGCTGGATCTCCTCGGCGTGGCGCTTCACCGCGTCCTGCATGCGCAGCGCCGCATAGCAGGCGCGCACGCCGTGGTCCTCGTGGGCGAGAGGCGCGCCGAACAGGGCCATGATGCCGTCGCCCATCACCTGGTTCACCGTGCCCTCGTAGCGGTGCACCGCTTCCATCATGCGCTCGAGCACCGGATCCAGCAGCCGGCGCGCTTCTTCCGGGTCGCGGTCGGCCAGCAGCTCCATCGAGCCCTTGAGGTCGGCGAACAGCACCGTGACCTGCTTGCGCTCGCCCTCGAGCGCGCGCTTGGTGGTGAGGATGCGCTCGGTGAGATGCTTCGGCGTGTAGCGCTCGGGCGCGACGAAGCGCAGCGCCACGCTTTCGCCGGGCACGCCGGCGAGGCGTGCGCCGCACTGGGCGCAGAACTTGGCCCCGGGCGGGTTTTCGCTCTGGCAGCGCCGGCACTCCATGCGCGCAGGGTACTCCTCAGTCATCGTTCGACGAAACGCAGCGCAGTGGCGCGCCGCAGCCTGGTTCGCAGAGTAGTTTTGACGGAATTCGACCAGCCGCGCAGCTGTTGCACGCCGAATGCTCGCAGCTCATTCCAGGTGTGGTCGACGATGGCCATCAGCCGGCCGGTGTCGGCGCCATGATCCTCGGACAGCCGCCATATCACTTCCCCGAGGTGGCCGTAGAGCATCGCCTGCACCATGCGCCGTCCGCCATCCGGATAGGGCGGCATGTGCCGCCAGGTGTCCTTCGCCGGGTTGCCAAGCGCGCGCAATCGCCCACGCACGCGGCGCGGATCGATGATCGAGTTGTCCAGATCGCGCAGCATGATGCGTGTCGGCAGGCTGTCGCGCAGGCCAACGTAGACGTTCTGGAGGTGCGGCTCGAACGCCATGCCCCATTCGGTATAGAACGCGACCGGGCCTTCCATCAGCGCGCGGCAGTAACGGGTAAAGAATTTTTCGACCGGCACGCGACGCAGCAAGGCCCGCCCCTCGTGCGGCCCGGTCCACAGATTGATGGCTGGCACGAGGCGCTCGCCGGCTCGCGGCTTCAGCGGCGGCCGCACGATCGCGCCCAGATGCGAGCCGAACTGGCGATGGAAGACCGACGCCACGTCCGGCTGGAAAGCGAGCGTGCGCAGGCCGCTCTCCCGGAGCAGCTCCTCGGCCAGCGCCGAGACCAGCGGAGCGTTCTCCAGGTTGAGCCGGTAGAGCAGGCGGTGCTCGCCGGTGAGCGTGGCGTCCACCGGCAGCTTGACGTCGTAACCGGTCGCGAGGATGCGGCAGGTGCGCTGGGAAGCGAGCGGAATCATCTCGACTTTGTGCGAGGACAATCTGACGCTGCCGGTTTTCAGCAACTCCCGGACAACCGGCGACAGCTCGAGCTGCCACGGATGCACTGGAATGAGCGCCTCTCCCTTCAGCCCGGACCAGGCACGCTGGAACGCTGTATGGCTGCCGAAGCGCGCGGAGATCAGGCGGCAGTCGTCCACTTCCACTAAAGGAAGCACTACGGGTTTTCGCGTCAGGTGAGAGCAGGCGAGCACCTGCTCGAGGCTCGGGCCCACGCGCAGCGCCGGGAACGGCCAGTACTGGTGCCCCTGGTAAGCCGGTTCCAGGCTGCGCGCTTTGGGGCCGAGCAACCGGTTGAGGACCACGTTCGCGACGCTGTTTTCGATGTCGTGGCGCAAAGCCGGGAAGCGGCGGCCGTATTCGGTTCCTTTCAACGATCTGCGCAACGTCGCGAGCAGGGAGGGCACCGTGCGTACGCCGGCTGGAAGGGCCGTGACCTCCAGACGGCGGAAGGGCAGCAGTCTTGCCGGCATGGGAAGAAGCAGGCCGCTTTCACGATAGATCGCCTGGACCACGCGCGAAGTCACGTGCAGCAGCGCAGCTTCGTAGGTGCGGCGCACGCGGGCCGCGCCGATGCCCTGGCCGCGCGCCCAGCGCCGGACTTCGGCAAGCTTCATGGCGCTACGCGGCGAGCTTGCCGCGCGCCAGATCGCCTTCGGTGATCTCGTTGAAGTCGCGCAACCGCTCGTGCATCAGGTCGACGACCTGCGCCGCGCCGGAAGCCTGCGCCGCGCGCTCGATCAGCCGGGCGGTGTAGGCGATGTGCTGCGTCTCGTCGCGCAGCAGCGAATCGAGGATGCGCCGCACGCGCGGTCTCCGCTGGGGCGGGCAGTAGCCGAGCAGGACGGGCCGCTGGAATAGGTGCTGCATGCGCGTGCGCATCTCGGCGATGTTCATCTGGATGAACTCGTCCACCGTCGCGGCGCGCGCATACGCCGAGCGCTTCTTGGCCTTGAGCGGACTCTTGCGGGTGTAGCCCGGCGAGAGCTTCTTCAGCGTCGCGAGCAGCTTGGCGTCGGCCGCATCGGGAAACACTAGGCCGAGCAGGGTGACGTAGCCGCGCGAATGGCGCGCCTCGTCGATGGCGTGCTGCTGGATCTGCGCCGCGACCTCGGGATCCGGCGTGCTCGCTGCCAAGTCCCACAGGTGCTCGGCGCCATCGCCTTCGCCTTGCGCGTTGGTGGCAAGCGAAAGCGCGACCCATTCCGGATCGCGCGCTTTGCGGCGATAGTAGTCGGCGTACGCCTTCTTGCCGAACGCTGGCGGGTGCTTGTCGCAGGCCGACACCAGCGCCCGCCGGTACGACGGCAGCGCCGGCACGCCATGCTCCGCCAGTGCCCGGAGCGTGGCCCTGGCTACCGCATCCAAGCTACGCCGCGAGCTTGAACGGCGCGTTGAGCACGATGATCGCGACCTTGCGCTTGCTGGCCTGCTGCAGCGTCTTCTTCAGGCTGGCCGCGCTCTTCTGCCTCTTCAGATCGATGACCTTGATCTTCGTTATCTTGCGTTTCTTCGCTTTTCTTGCCATGTGACCTCCCCTGTTGAGCAGGTGAATAGCGTACTTGGCCGTACGAAAGCCGTCAAAGCTTCTTCCTGTGCCGCCAATAACGCAAACTGTGGAGGCGTTAGAATCGCGGCAAGACGGCGAGGTAACTCTTGCAGCTTGCGCGGCTGCAAATTGTGGAAGAACCATGCGCGGCGGCGCTAGAATGCCTGCAAGGTCGCCGGGGGGCGCCCTTCCATGGTCAAGTGCGAATGCGGCGTCAGCAACGATGAGCGGGCGCGCTATTGCGAGTCTTGCGGCATCAATCTGCGCGAGCGCTGCCCGAATCCGGAATGCCGCGCCGCTCTGCGCGCGTTGCAGAAATTCTGCCGTGAGTGCGGCACGTCGGTAGCAGCCGTCCAGGCGGGTCCCCGCGTCCAGCACCCCGCGCACCTAGCCGAGCAGCTTCTCAGGGCGGCGACGTCGGCCGAAGGTGAGCGCAAGATCGCGACATTGCTGTTTGCCGACCTCGCCAATTCCACTGCGCTGATCGGCGACCTTGATGCGGAAGAGGCCAATCGCATCCTGGCGCCCACCCTCGATCGGATGATGGAGGCCGTACACCGCTACCAGGGTACCGTGACCCACACCGCGGGCGACGGCATCATGGCGATCTTCGGTGCGCCGATCGCGCATGAGGATCATGCGGTACGCGCCTGCTACGCGGCACTGGACATTCAGGAAGCGATGGGCCGCCTGGCTTCCGAGGTGCGGCGCGATTTCGGCCTTCCGCTACAGGTCCGGGTCGGGATCAACTCCGGTCCCGTGGTGATCATCATCAAACCCCAGGAGGGAGGCGTTTCGGTCGACTATCGCGCGGTCGGCCGTACCACGCACGTGGCGGCGCGGCTGCAGGCGCTCGCCGCGCCGGGAAGCATCCTGCTGGCGCGAGAAACGTTCGCGCTGGCGAAGGGCTTCATCCGCACCAGCGCCTTCGAAACGGTGACCATCCGCGGCCTGGAAACACCGGTGGAGGTGTGCGAGCTGACCGGTGTCAACACACGCATGCGCTTCCACGCGCTCGCGGCACGCGATCTCTCGAAGTTCGTCGGGCGCGAGGAGGAGCTGCGGATGCTGACGCGTGCCGCAGCGCAGGCGCAGGCTGGGCACGGACAGGCCGTTGGCTTGGTCGGCGAGGCGGGCGTCGGCAAGTCGCGTGTATTTTGGGAGTTCACGCATTCGCCTTCGATGCAGGGATGGCTCGTGCTGGAGGCGGGGTCGGTGTCCTACGGCAAGGCGACGTCATATCTGCCGCTGCTGGATCTGCTGGCGCGCTACTTCGAGATTGAGAGTCGCGACGATGAGCGGCGCGTGCGCGAGCGGATCTCCGGCAAGCTGTATGCGCTCGGCGAAAAGAAGCTCCTGGGCCGGCTCTCGCTGTTCAAGGGCGCTCTCGGATGGGGCGAGGGTGACGACGTCTGGGCCAGCCTGGCGCCCGCGGAACGTCGTAAGGAGCTGTTCCTCGCGGTCAGGCAGCTCCTGATCCGCGAGTCCCAGGAACAGCCGTTGTGCGTGGTGTTCGAGGACTTGCACTGGATCGACGCCGAGACCCAGACCTTCCTCGACACGTTGCTCGAGAGTGTCCCGGCGGCACGCGTGCTCGTGCTGGTGAATTTCCGTCCCGAGCACGAGATCCGCTGGGCGAAAAAGAGCTTCTACGCGCAGGCGCGCATCGACCCGCTTGCGCCGGCAAACGCCGGGGAGCTGCTGCAGGTGCTGCTCGGCCCCGACCCGGATCTCGCGCCGGTCAAGGACACGCTGGTCAAGATCACCGAAGGGAATCCGCTGTTCCTCGAGGAGAGCGTCCGCAGCCTCGTCGAAAGCGGGGTACTCGCCGGCACCCCCGGGCGCTTTCACGCGGCCCGCGCGTTGCCGTCTACTTTCATGCCGCAGTCGATCGAAGCGTTGGTCGCGGCGCGCATCGATCGCCTGCCTCCCAGCGTGAAAGAGATCCTGCAATGCGCCGCTGTCATCGGCAACGACGTCCCCCACGCGCTGCTCGAGGCGGTCGCCGCGCTGGCGCCGCAGGAGCTCGAGAAAAGGATCCACGAGCTGCAGGCGGCCGAGTTCCTCTATGAGAAAACGATGTTCCCGGAGGTGCAGTACACGTTCAAGCACTCCATGACGCGCGAGGTGGCATATGCGAGCCTGCTGCGCGAGCGGCGCCGCCTGCTCCACGCGCAGAGCGCGCACGCGTTGGTCAAAACCGCGAGCGCGCGGATCGACGAGCACGTGGAGCGCGTGGCGCAGCACGCCGAGCAGGGCGCGCTATGGGACATGGCGGTCGACTACCTGCAGCGCTCGGGTGAGAAGGCCTTCGCACTCTACGCGAACACCGAAGCCGCGACTTTCTTCGAGCGGGCGTTGACCGCGCTCAGTCACCTGCCGGAGACCCGCGCCAACCTCGAGCTTGCCGTCGATCTGCGCGTCGAGCTGCGCAATGCCCTTCTACCGCTCGCGGAGGTGGACCGCATTCACGCGGTGCTCGACGGCGCGGAGCCGATCCTCGCCGTGCTGGGCGACAAGCTGCGCAGCGCGCGCCACGCCGCATTCCGTTGCAACTACCACTTCCTGGTCGGCGAGCAGCGGCGCGCGATCGAGTTCGGCGAGGCGGGGCTGCAGCTAGTGCGCGCCGCCGGCAACCGCGGTCTCGAGGGCGAGCTGCTCTACCGCCTGGGGCAAAGTCACAACGCGCTCGGCGAGCACCGCAAGGCGATCGAGATGCTGGAAAGCAGCCTGTCGTTCACTTCCGACAAGCGCGAGCGCAATCGCTTCGACCTGACGGTGATTCCTTCGGTCGTCGCGCGCACCTGGCTCGCCATCGCGCTCACCGAGCGCGGCGATTTCGGCGCTGGGCTGGTGCATGCCAAGCGCGCGCTTGCGATCGCGGAGCAGGCGGAACATCAGCTGAGCCAGGTCCTCGGCTGGCTGGCGATCGGCCACCTGCTGCTGCGCAAGGGAGAGCTCGAGGGCGCCGTCGGCGCGCTTGAGCGCAGCATGGAGCTGTGCGAGCGCTTTTCGCTGCGCATTTGGAGCCCGCGCGTGGCCTCTTCGCTGGGCGTGGCCTACGCGCGCGCAGGCCAAGCGCAACGCGGGCTGGAGATCGCGCGCTCGGCGGTAGCCGGCGCCGAGCGTACCCGCCTCGCGGTGGACCAGGCAGTCGTGCTGGTGCGCCTCGGGCAGGCATCGTTGCTCGCCGGGCGGATCGACGATGCATTGGCGCTTGGCGGTAAGGCGACGGCGGTTGCCGTAGCGCAGGAGGGAAAGGGGCACGAAGCCTGGGCGAGGTTCCTGATCGGCCGGGCGAGCTGGGCGGCGGATCCGCCGGATATTGCCCGCGCTGCGACCGAAATCGAACAGGCGCTGGCGCTAGCCCACGGTTGCGAAGCACGACCGCTGGCTGCCTTCTGCCAGACCATGCTCGGCGCGATCGAGCACAAGCGCGGCGCGGAAGCGCGGGCGCGCGAGTACTCATCGGCTGCCGCCGCGTGCTACAAGGACCTTGGCATGCAGCCATTACCGCTCGATCCGATGCGGTAATGACGGCGACTGCTCGAGGCCGCTAGCTGCCGGGCCGGTTCTTGCTCAGCCGAAAGTCAATTTTGAGACCGTGGGTCTTCGCGAGCTCGCGCAACTCTAGGTAGAGCGATTCGAGCGAAGCGCGCGAGCCCTCCGCCGTGATCTCGATCGCGGCGGATGCGGCGTCGCGACGCTCAGCGCCCTTGGCCTTTGCGGAATCCAACGGAGAAGGAAGACAATCCGGCGGTCGAAGCGCGCGCTTCATCGACGATCGTCCCTCCATGTTGGGCAACGACGTCGTTGATCTTCTTTACGATGTCCTGCAGTTCCTTTTTAGTCAGTTCCTTGGTGATCTTGATCGTTGCCCAATAGCTCATGCCTTCGCCGACCGGTCCGCCGCTCATGGTGTACCCCCCTTAAGAGTCAAGTCAGTATCAACCACCGAACACTTCGATTCAAGCCCCGACGCGCGCAGTCTGCACGCGCTCGATGCCGTCGAACAGGGCGTCGGTCGCCACGATCGTCGGCAGGGTATCGAGGTCCCGCACTAAATAGTGCTCTTCAGAATGGTCGTATGGGTCTTCTATTCCGGTTGTCCTGCCGAGGGCGAGGCGCACATAGGTTGTGGCCATGTTGTACCGGCCAGTCAGGTCGTGAATGTTGGTGATCATGCAGAACCGACCGGCATTGATCTCTGTAATGCAGGCTTCCCCGGCCTCGTTTTCCTTTAGATCGATGCTGAATACACCCTGCGCCCGCGGATCGATGGCGCGCAGCGCCCGCTCGCAAGTTTCGACCGCCTGCGGCTCCCAGACGGTCTTCGCTAGCGCCGGAGTGGAGGCCATGCCACTCGGGTGGTGGTCGGCGTTGAGGTAGGACAAGCGCTCGCACATCTTGATCAGCCGCACGCCCCCGCCGGAACACAGCCCCTGGATGTTGAAGTCGCGGCCGGGCAGGAATTCCGACAGCGTGAACTCCGCCACCGGGATGCCCCGCATGGTGTGCCAGTAGCTGATCCAGGCCCATGCTTGCTCGGCGTCACGCACCTTGGTGGCGCCTCGCGAAGCGAATCCGCGCCGGATTCGGCACCAGGCGAGCTCCCGCGGCGCGAGTTCGCGCCATGCCTGCGCGAGAGATGCGCGGTCGGTCAGCGCGTAGGTGCGCGGTGCCGGAATGTCGCGCTCGCGCAGGAAGGCGCTCAGCGTGTACTTGTCCTGGCATAGCTCGATCGTCTTTACGGCGGGGAGGAACATGCGACATGGCAGCGCGGCACGCGCATGGATCCGCGCGAGGACGTAGGCGTCCCGGTCGCTGCCCGGCATGGCTAGCTCAACCGTTGCGCTCTCGATGACCGATCGAAGCGCGGTATCGAACGCCAGCGTGTCGATATCGGACGGCGGCAGCAGAAAGTTGCGGTTCGCCGTCGACTTCTTGAGCGTGAACCGGTCAGAGTGGCAGCCCATCAGTTCGATCGATGGATCACCATGCAGAAGGCTGCGCATCAGATTGTTGCTCGGACCGCTTCCCGCGCCGGTGACCAGGATGCGCGTACCCACTAGCGCATCCTTTCTTCGAGCAGCCACAGCGCTTTAGCGGCATCGACTCTGCCGAAGCCCCATTGCGGGTGCCAGGGCCCGCGCACGCCGGCTGGCAAGGTCGCGGATTTCTCCAGCAGGTCGCGAATTTCACTCCACGTCAGATAGTGATTGCGGCTGAGCAGGCGGGCCACGATACCCGTGATATGGGGAGCCGCCATGCTGGTGCCTTGAAGGGTTCTGCGCGTCGCGGCCGGCGGGTTGCCTTGACCAGCGCCGGCGTTACTTGAGGTCACTGCTTGGCCAGGTGCAGCGATTTCGGGCTTGCGCCGTCCGTCGCGCGTGCCGCCGCGGCTGCTGAAAGGCGAGATCGTCGGCACCGCACTGCTGTCGCAGCTTGCCACCGTAATCGCCCGGCGTGCGGTGGACGGCGTCGTCAAGGTGATCGCCTTGTTGCGGTCGTAGTCGACGAATCTCGACCACCGTTCCCACTGCGCGTCGCCGGGGTCCGGGATGGTGCGCTCGATCCAGGCATCGAACCGTACGCCGCTCTCCGGTTCGTCGACGCCAGCGGCAACGGCGTGCAGCCGTATGATCCAGGTGCCGCAGCGGATCCAGTTGCGCTCGCCGCCGGGGTTCAGGCGAATGTGAATTCGCGCCGCGCCGTCCCAAGGCGTGTCCTGATCGGAGCTGATGAGCGCCTCCTCGCCGCCGGCGAAGGGGAAAGGCTCGGGCTCGCCGCCCGGCTCGACCCATCCGGTCGACTGCTGGTCACCCGGGGCGATCAGCTCCACCTTGAGCTTGCTGCGGTTCGAATACCACACCTCGACCTCGTTGGCGGTCGGATCGCCCCACGGGAATTCGCCGTTGGGATCCACCTGCAGGAAGCCGGTTTCCCAAAGCACGTCCACTCTCTCGCCGGCGGGCAGCCAGCCTCCGTAGTGGATCTGCTTGTGCACGGCATGCTCGTTACCGGCGGCGATCACCACCGCGCGCCCGGCCTTCGACAGGAGCTCGTCGACGATCCATTCGACGATCATGTTTCCGTCGTGTCCGCCGCCATTGAAGCCCATGCTGAGATTCACGACGCACGGTATGCCCAGCTCGTCGGCTTTCTGGAAGCAGTAGGTAATGGCGT
>Ga0307497_10000104_pt1 | contig 17112 bp, 17 predicted proteins | sample 10_S_MG_FD_201366 | JGI IMG/M metagenome (GOLD analysis project Ga0307497, IMG submission 201366) | Soil microbial communities from Populus trichocarpa stands in riparian zone in the Pacific Northwest, United States - 10_S | ecosystem: Environmental > Terrestrial > Soil > Riparian zone > Trees...
TTGTAGTCCGTCAGCGCCCGCACCAGGTAGTCATAGTGCTGGCCGGCCAGCACCGGCTGCGTCGGGTCCGAAGGCTTGTTGCCTTCCGGCCCGTGGCAAGCGCCGCACACTTCGGCCGCCTTCTTCTTGCCGGCGTCGGGATCCGCGGCGCTGGCCAGGCCCGCGAGGGACATGGCGACAACGAGAGCGAGCAGCCTCATTTCGCCGGCGCTCCGTAGTGGTCGGCGAGCTTCTTCATGTCGTCCTCGGAGAGCGAGGCCGTGATGCCGCGCATCGACGGATGCGAGCGCTCGCCCGACTTGTAGGCCTTGAGCGCGTTCAGCAGGTAGCCCGGCTGCTGGCCGGCGATCTTCGGCACGTGGTACACGGTGGGAAACGCGGTCTTGTAGCCCGGGATGCCGTGGCAGCCGATGCACATCCTGATCGCGTCGTCCATCCGGTGCTCGCTGCCAGCCGCGGCTGCCGGCGACTTCTGCTGCGCGTGCGCCGTGAAAGCCAGCGCGCTGCCGATGAGGACCCTGAAAATTAAGCCGGACATGACTTGTTCTGATGTTGTGGAAGCCGGCGAATTCTAACGTAAAAAAAGCCCCCTGCTAGAATCGGCCGCATGCGTTTCAACGGCTCGCAGTCCTATGTCTCGACCGAAGACCTGACGCTGGCGGTCAACGCCGCGATCACGCTGCAGCGGCCGCTGCTGGTCAAGGGCGAGCCCGGCACCGGCAAGACCATGCTCGCGCTCGAGGTCGCCCGCTCGCTCGGCGTGCCGATCCTCGAGTGGCACATCAAGTCCACCACCAAGGCGCAGCAGGGCCTGTACGAGTACGACGCGGTCAGCCGGCTGCGCGACTCGCAGCTCGGCGACCAGCGGGTGCACGACATCCACAACTACATCGTCAAGGGCATGCTGTGGCAGGCGTTCACCCAGGACCAGCCCTGCGTGCTGCTGATCGACGAGGTCGACAAGGCCGACATCGAGTTCCCGAACGACCTGTTGCGCGAGCTCGACCGCATGGAGTTCTACGTCTACGAGACGCGCGAGCTGGTCAAGGCCAGGCACCGGCCGATCGTGTTCATCACCTCGAACAACGAGAAGGAGCTGCCCGACGCGTTCCTGCGGCGCTGCTTCTTCCACTACATCCGTTTCCCCGACAAGGAGACGATGGAGAAGATCGTCGCGGTGCACTTCCCCGACCTGAAGAAGTCGCTGCTGCGCGAGGCGATGGAGGTGTTCTTCGAGGTACGCGAGGTGCCCGGCTTGAAGAAGAAGCCGTCGACCTCCGAGCTGCTCGACTGGCTCAAACTGCTGCTCGCCGAGGACATCCCGCCCGAGGCGCTGCGCTCCAAGGACCGCAAGACCATCATCCCGCCGCTGCACGGCGCGCTGCTCAAGAACGAGCAGGACGTGCATCTCTTCGAGCGCCTGGTCTTCATGACCCGCGCCAAAGGTGGCTAGCCTGCGCGTCGCCGCCAGCGGTGGCGGCGAGTTCGACTGCTTCCTCGCCCTGCCGGAGGCGAAGCGCCCGGCGCCGGCGATCGTGCTCGCTTCCGCGATCCACGGCGTGGACGAAGACCTGCAGGGCATCGCGCGCGAGTTCGTCGCCCGCGGCTACATCGCCGCGGCGCCGGATCTCTTCTGGCGCTCGGTTCCCGGCCCGCTGCCGCATGACGACCCGCGCTCGCGGCCGCGCGGCCAGCCGCGGCTGGAAAAAATCAAGGCGGGAGAGCAGGACATGATCGACGTACGAACCGCGTTGCGCGCGCAGCCGCTCTGGAACGGCCGCGCCGCGGTGATCGGCTTTTGCTACGGCGGTCCCTACGCCATCCTCGGGCCCAAGCGCCTGGGCTACGACGCCGGCATCGCCTGCCACGGTACGCAAATGCTCGACTACCTGGCCGAGATGGAAGGCCTGGCGAAGCCAGTCTGCGTGATCTGGGGCGACCAGGACATCATGGCTCCGCCGCCCGTGCTGGAAGCCTATCGCGCCGCAGCCGCGCGCCAGAGCAACCTCGACCTGCACGTCTTCCCCGGCGTGAAGCACAGCTACATGATGCCGCACAGCACCGACGCCTTTGACGTCAAGGTGCGCGCGTTCTCGCTGGAACGCGCCTTCGGGATTCTCGCCGGCCTGAGGTAGCCGTCAGGCCGGGCGCTTGAAAAACACCGGCAGGTCTGTGGTGGGCGGCGGCGTTCCCGCCTGGTACATCATGCTCGCCACGTTGCCGCGGTGATACGTGCCGTGGTTGGCGACGTGCAGCACGATGTCGCGCCGAGTCATCGTGCCCGGGCCGCCGCCGATGAACCGGAAGCTCACGCCTTCTTCCTGCTTCGCTTCCGGCAGCGCATTCGCGTAATCCACCCACCAGGCATCCATCGTTCTCTGTGCTTCGCGCAACTGCACGAGAGGCGGGCAGACCTCAGGATTCCGGGTGCTGTAACCGTGCGGACGTCCTTCGAGGTGCGCGCGCCAGACCTCATCCATCGCGTAGACATGGTTCAGCGTTCGTAGCAGGCTGCCGAAGATGATCTTGCGCGGCGCGGTGATCTCCGCTGCTGGCAACTTGGCTACCGCGGCGAACACCAGCTCGTTCGCCCACGCCTTGTAGCGCATCAACGTACTTAGATAATCTGTCATCCCTTCTCCGCAATCACCCGGTTAGCCAGCACGCCGATCGCTGCGTTCACCACCTCCACGAGGTCGCCGGGCTTGAGCGCCGGCTCGGTCGGCCCGTCGCAGCCGAACCAGATCACGTCGTTGGGGTGCAGCGTGAGGTAGCGCGACATGCGCGAGATGAAATGCGCCACGCTGAAGATCATGCCGCTGGTCTTGTAGCTCGACACCGTCTTGCCGTTGATCCGGACCTCGATCACCTGGTTCATCGGGTCGATGCCGGGGACGATCTTCGGTCCCATCGGCTTGAACGTGTCGCTGTTCTTCGCGCGCCAGAGCGTGCGGTCGGAGCGCTGCCAGGAGCGTTCGCTGATGTCATTACCCAGCGTATATCCCGCTACGCAATCTAATGCGCGCTCTTCGGAAACGTTTCTGGTGCGCTTGCCGATCACGGCGACCAACTCGCCTTCGAAGTCCACCTGCCCGCTCGAGTCCTTCGGAATGACGATGTCCTCGCCGCTGCCGATGAGGGCATTGTTCGAGCGATAGCCGACGTCGGCGCGCTCCGGGACTTTGTACGTGCTGCCATGCGCCTTGTTCGCCCACTCGATGTGGGCCCGGTAGTTCAGCCCGGCGGCGTAGAAGTTGCCGGGTATCACTGGAGGCTTCACAGCCCGAACCGCGTCGCCATCACCTGGCAGCGCTTGACCAGCCGGTGCTCGGTCGGCCCGTAGTCGGCGATCGCGTTGTGGATGGTGCCGAAGTTCTCCCACATCAGCAGGTCGCCTTCGGCCCATTCATGGCGATAGCGGTACTCGGGCTTGAGCTGATGCTCGAAAAGAAAGGCGAGGATCTCGTCGCTCTCTTTTTCAGGCAGCTGGTTGATGCGCATCGAGTAGCCGGGATTCGCGTACAGCACCTTGCGCCCGGTGATCGGATGCTTGAGGAAGATCGGGTGCGACACCGGCGGCTTCGCCTTCCTTTGAGCTTCGGTGAGCGGTGGCCGCTTGCTTCCCTTTTCGTTGCGCATCTTGTCCCAGAACTTGTTGAAGTCGTGCAGCACCGTCATCCCATCCAGCTTCTTCTTGAGCTTTTCAGGCAGACCATCATAGGCGGCCTGCATGCTGCTGAATTCGGTCGCGCCCAGCACCTTGCCATTGCGCCGCGGCACTTCCAGCGCATACAGCACGTTCGCGAACGCGATGGTCTTGCTGTACGACATGTCGGTGTGCCAGTCCTGGCCCGCGTCGGCGAGACCGAGCGGCTTCCCGTTCCTGACGATGTTGGAAAGGATCATCACCTCGGGAATGCCCGGCTCCTGGTAAGCACCGGAGGCGACGTTGATCTCGAGCTGGCCGAAGCGCGCGGCGAAGTCTTTGTGCTGGCGCGCGGTGAGACGCTGGCGCGGAAAGCACAGCACGCCGTAGCGCCCGATGGCCTCGATGATCTCCTCGACCTCGCGCTCGGCGAGCGGCTTGGCGAGATCGAGGCCCTCGATGCTGGCGCCCAGCATCTTGCCGGAAGCAACGATCCTCATAGAATGCAATTATGAAACGCTTTCTCCTTGCCGCAATCGTCTTTTGCCTCTCTGCTGTGGCGCACGCACAGGGCTACCCCAACAAGCCGGTGAAACTGTTAGTCGGATTCGCCGCCGGCGGTCCGACCGACGTCATCGCGCGCATTCTGGCGCAGGACATGACCGGAACGCTCGGGCAAACGGTGCTGGTGGAAAACAAGGCCGGCGCCACCTCGATGATCGCTACCCAGGAAGTGAAGCGCGCCCCGGCGGATGGCTACACGCTCTACATGACGACGCTCACGCACAGCGTGAATGCTGTGCTGCACGCGGACAAGAAGCCCTACGACCCGATCAATGACTTCACGCCCATCAGCCTGGTGTGCCACCTGCCGCTCGTGATGGTCACCAAGGGTGACTCATCCTTCAACAGTGCCGCCGATGTAGTGAAGGCCGCGAAGGAGAAGCCCGGCGAGATCAGCTATGGATCCTCGGGCAACGGCGGCTCGGCGCACCTCGCGGGCGCGCTGGTTGAAGCGCTCACCGGGACCAAGATGCTGCACGTGCCCTTCAAGGGCAACGCACCGGCGCTCACCGAGGTGATGGCCGGCCGCGTCAGCTTCATGTTCTACCCGATGGTCGGCATTGCCGAGCACGTGCAGGCAAAGCGCCTGAAAGTGCTCGGCGTCAGCACCGAGAAGCGCCATCCCGACTATCCCGGCGTGCCGACCCTGTCGGAAAGCGGCTTTCCGGGATTCGAGCAGTACACGCAAGGCCTCGGCATCGTCGGTCCCGCCAACCTGCCGGCGCCGGTCGTCAGTCGGTTGAACGAAGCGATCCGTTCCTCCCTCGCCAAGGCGGACACCAAGGAGAAGATGGGCAAGCTGGGCGCGATCACCGAGGGCGGCAGCACGCCGGCCGAATTCCGCAGCTTCCTGGTCAAGGACCTCGAGCGCTGGGAGCGGGTGATCAAGACCGCCGGCGTGAAGGCTGGCGACTAGAGATTGATCGAGCACCACACCGGATAGCCGCGCGAAACCCGTCGAGGATTGTCCGCTCCAGTCTTGGCAATTGCATCAGGCCGAAAGCCCGCGCATCCAGCCGGCCGGGAGGAGTTTTCGCCATACAATGTTTGCTCCGCTATGAGTGAACCCAAACCTTCCTATCACAACAACCCGACCGAGCCCAAGCTCAAGCTCCCGGCGGGCTCGTGCGATTCGCACTTCCACGTGTTCGGGCCGAAGGCGAAGTTCCCCTTCGCCAAGGACGCGGCCTACCTCCCGGCCGATGCGCCCAAGGACGTGCTCATCGACCGCCACATGTTCCTCGGCATCGACCGCGGCGTCGTGGTGCAGTCCGCGGCGCACGGTTTCGACAATTCCGCGGCCGCGGATCTGCTCGCCGACATGAAAGGCAAATACGTCGGCGTGGCGCTGGTTCCCGTCAACGTCGACACGTCGGAGCTGAAAAAGCTGCACGAGCAGGGTTTCCGCGGCGTGCGCTTCAACTACATGAAGCACCTCGGCGGCGGGCCGCAGATCGCCGATGTGATGAAGCTGTCGAGCAAGCTCGCCGGCCTCGGCTGGCATTTGCAGATCCACCTCGAGCCCTCGCTCATCCTGCAGATGATGCCCGAGCTCAAGTTCTCGCCGGTGCCGGTGGTGATCGACCACATGGGACGCATCGACGCCTCGCGCGGCCTCGACCAGCCGGGCTTCACCCACCTGCTCAAGCTGCTCGAGGACAAGAAATTCTGGGTGAAGGTGAGCGGCCTGGAGCGCGCCTCGAGCGTCGGCGCGCCGTACAACGACGCGGTGCCGTTCGCCCGCAAGCTGGTCACCGAGTTCGGCGATCGCTGCGTCTGGGGCAGCGACTGGCCGCATCCGAACCTGAACGCCATCCCGGACGACGGCCGGCTGGTCGACCTGATCGGCGAATACACCGACGAACCGCAGCGCCAGGCGCTGATGGTCGACAACCCGACCAAGCTCTACAAGTTCACATGAAGAAACTGTTTCTTCTTTTGCTGCTCATCCCGGCGCTGGGCCTTGCCCAGTCGTATCCCAATAAGCCGGTCAAGCTGATCGTCGGCTTCCCCGCCGGTGGCCCGGCCGACATCTTCGGCCGCGCGCTCGCGCAAGGCATGGCGGCCGAGCTCGGCCAGCCGGTGATCGTCGAGAACATCGCCGGCGTCGGCGGCGTGCTCGGCGTGGAGCGCGCCGCCAAGGCCGCGCCCGACGGCTACACCATGGTGATCAACAGCGCGTCGCCGCTGGTGATCGCGCCCTACTCGCTCAGCAAGATTCCGTACGACGTAAAGAAGGATTTCGCGTTCATCACGCTGGTGGTGCGCGTGCCCGAGGTGCTGGCGGTGCATCCATCGCTCCCGGCCAACTCACTGCAGGAATTGATTTCGTACGCAAAAGCAAACCCCGGCAAGGTCAACTTCGGCTCCGCCGGCAGCGGCAGCATCACGCACCTCGCCGGCGAGCTGCTCAAAGCCGAGGCGAAGATCGACATCGTGCACGTGCCCTATAAAGGCGCCGCGCCCGCGGTGAACGACCTGCTCGGCGGCCAGGTGCAGATGGGGATCTTCGACGTGCCGGTGCTGCTCGGCCACATCCGCGCCGGCAAGCTGAAGGCGCTCACCATCACCAGCGCGACGCGCGCGCCCGCGCTGCCGGAAGTCGCGACCACCACCGAGCTCAATTACCCGAACGTCAATTCCGACAACTGGTACGGCCTGGCGATGGCGGCGGCGACGCCGCCCGAGGTCCAGCGCCGCGTCCACGCCGCGGCGGTCGCCGCGCTGAAGTCGAAGACGGTCGACGAACAGTTCGCCAAGGTCGGCGGCATCGCCGCGCCCGGCACGCCGCAGGAGTACCAGAGCTTCATCGCCGCCGAGCAGGCGAAGTGGTCGAAGATCGTCACGGCGATCGGATTTAAGGAATAGCTTCACGGAATAGAAATTGCTCGCTCCGGGCATGGACCGTACCCGGAAGTCAGAGAAGCCCGAGCCGCCGCAGCAACCGATTCAGCCGGAGATGCCGAAAACCCCGGAGAACGAGCACAGCGGGGACCCGGCGTCCGAGCTGCCGAAAGACAAGCGGAAAGACGAGCTCTAGGTCAGGTCGAGCGCCGCGCGCGTCAACACGCGCACCCCGACCGGGATGGCGAGCTCGTTGCAGTCGTAGTTGCTACGGTGGATCGCAGTATCCAGCCCGTCGATCTTCGACCCGATGCGCAGGTGCGCAGCCGGCACTTCCTCGGCGAACCACGCGAAATCCTCGCTCCCCATCGACGGCTCGGGTAGCAGCAGCACGTTTTCCTCGCCGATCGTGGCACGCGCGCTGGCAAGGAGGTTTTCCAGTACATCCTTGTTATTCGCGAGCGGCGGCGCCACGCGCTTCCAGTCCAGCGTGTAGTCCACGCGCATGCCGGCCTTGATGCCCTCGAGCATGCGCCGCACCGCAGCCTCCATCTTCCCGGACAGGCCGGGCTCGAGCGTGCGGCAGATGCCTTTCAGCTCCGCGCTGCCGGCGATGATGTTGCGCGCGCGGCCGGCATGCAGCTCGCCTACGGTCAGCACCGCCGACGAGGTCGGCTTCACTTCGCGGCTGACGATGGTCTGCAGCTGCGCGACGAGATGCGCGGCCGCGGCGAGCGTATCCACCGCGAGGTGCGGATGCGCGCCATGGCCGTCGCGGCCCTTGAGCGTGATGTCGAATGCGTCGGCCGCGGCCATCACCGGACCCGCGTTGTAGCCCACCTTGCCAGCCACGACCGCCGGCCAGTTGTGATAGCCGAGGATCAGGTCGACCTTCGGATCGTCCAGTGCGCCGTCGGCGATCATGGCGCGCGCCCCGCTCAGCGTCTCCTCCGCCGGCTGGAAGATGAACTTGACCCTGCCCTTGAGCTCGCCGCGCATTTCGCTCAACGCGGCGGCCACGCCGAGCGCGATCACGGTGTGTACGTCGTGGCCGCAGGCGTGCATCTTCCCCGGCACCTTGGACGCGAAGGCGAGACCGGTCTGCTCATGGATCGGCAGCGCGTCCATGTCGGCGCGGATGCCGATGGTGCGGCCGGGTTTGGTGCCTTCCAGCACCGCGACGACGCCGGTACGGCCCACGCCCTTTTTGTAGCGAATACCTAACTTGTCCAGAAAAGCCGTGACGGCCTTCGCGGTCTCATGCTCCTCGAACGCGAGCTCGGGGTGCTGGTGCAGCGTCTTTCGCAGAGCGACCAGCTCCGGCGTCAATCGCGACGCAATCGAGTCGATACGGTCCATCAGGCAAGCATAGCGCCAAGCCGCGCCAGCGCGCGCACTCCCGCGTCGGGATCGAGCAAACGAGCGTTCATTCCCAAGAGCGCCGCCGCCCGCTGGTAAAGCGACGCCAGCTCCGCCGTCCCCAGCACGCTGAATTCGCGCGCGCCCTGGGCGCGCAGCTCGTGCCCGATCAGGATGCCGGAGAGGTACGAGGTCGATGCGGTGGCACCGAGCTCGCCCATCAGGCCCCGGGTGCGCACGCCAAAAAGATGGTGCAGCGTGCCGCCCGCTTCGCCCGAACGCTTCACGCCGTCGGCGAACGCGCCAGCATCGGGCTTTCCCTCCTCCATCATGCGACCGAGGATGCTGTGCTGCCTGAGCACCGCGTACACCTCGCCGGTCATGAAGGTCGAGAAGCGCTCGATCCTGCCATTCCTGACCTCGGCCCACTTGCTGTGGGTTCCAGGCAAGCAGAGGGTTCCCTCCGCGCCGCAACCCAGGATCTGGGTCTCTTCGCCGCGCATCACGTCCGGCACGCCCGCGGAGTCGCGGCAGGAAAGGCCGGGGACGATCCAGGCGTCCTCGCGGACTTCGACCAGCCTGGCGGCGATTTCGTCGAAGCCTGCCGGGCACTGCACATAAGGCGCCTCTTTCCAGCCCTGCCGGCTGCCGACCATGCCGCTCATCACGATCGGCGTTTCGTTCCAGTCGCCGATCTGCTCATCGAGCACCCGCGGAAACTGTCCCGGCGCGACGCCGAGAATGCCGTGGTCGGAAGCCCTGGTCTGGAGAATGCGGCCGCTGGAGTCGAGGCGGTAAACCCTCAGGCTGCTCGTCCCCCAGTCGACCGCGATCACGGCTGCTCGAGCTCCGCCTGCTTCGCCAGCCATTCCGCTTCGACCTGCTCGATCTCGCGCGCAACGTACGCCTGGTCGTGCAGCAGCGCCTTCACCGCCTCGCCGTCCTGATACACCTTCGGGTCGCCGAGCTTGGCGTCGATCTCGCTCTTCTGCGTGTTCAAGCGCGCCATCAGCTCTTCCAGCCGCTTGATGCGGGCTTCAAGGGGTTTGCGGTTACCGGGTTTCGGTTTCTTTTGCACGGGAATCTTTTTCGGGGGTGCCGGCGCGGCGTTCCGCTTCAATAGCCACTCGCGGTAGTCCTCGAGATCGCCGTCGAATGCCTGCACCGTGCCATTGGCGACGATGAGGAACTGGTCGGTGGTCGCGCGCAGCAGGTGCCGGTCGTGCGAGACCAGGACGAGCGTGCCTTCGAACTGGGCGAGCGCCACCGCCAGCGCCTCGCGCGTCTCGAGGTCGAGGTGGTTGGTCGGCTCGTCGAGCAGCAGCAGGTTCGGCTTCTGCCAGACGATCAACGCGAGCGCGAGCCGCGCCTTCTCGCCGCCGGAGAAATGCTCCACCGGACCGGTCGCCATGTCGCCCGGGAAATTGAAGCTGCCGAGGTAGTTGCGCAGCTCCTGTTCGCGAACGTCCGGCGCCAGCTTTTTCAGGTGCCAGAGCGGCGACTGGTCGTCGCGCAGCATCTCGACCTGGTGCTGGGCGAAGTAGCCGACCTGCAAGCCCTTGTTGAACACCGCGCTGCCGGATTGCACCGGCAGCACGCCGGCGATGGTCTTGATCAGCGTGGACTTGCCGGCGCCGTTGACGCCGAGCAGGCCGATGCGCTGTTCTGATTGCAGCGAAAGCTTTACAGCGCTCAGCACGGTTTTTTCGGCATAACCCGCCGAGACCTCTTCCAGCACGAGCAGCGGGTTCGGCGCCCGGTCCGGCTCCTTGAACTCGAACGAGAACGGCGCGGCGACGTGCAGCGGCGCCAGGTCCTCCATCTTCGCCAGCATCTTCATGCGGCTCTGCGCCTGGCGCGCCTTGGTCGCCTTGGCGCGGAAGCGGTCGATGAACGACTGCAAATGGGCGCGTTCGCGCGTCTGTTTTTCGATCAAATGCTGAGTCAGCTGGACGCTCTGCGCACGCTGCTGCTCGAAGCTCGAATAGTCGCCGCTGTAGCGCCGCAGCTTCTTCTGGTCGATGTGCACGATCGACTTCACCACCCCGTCGAGGAAGTCGCGGTCGTGCGAGATCACGATCAGCGTGCCGGGATAACGCGCGAGCCAGTCCTCGAGCCAGATGATGGCGTCGAGGTCGAGGTGGTTGGTGGGCTCGTCGAGCAGCAGCAGGTCGGAGGGGCACATCAGCGCCTGCGCGAGGTTGAGGCGCATGCGCCAGCCGCCGGAAAAGCTCGAAACCGTCTGGGAGAGTTCCGCTGAAGAAAACCCCAAGCCGAGCAGCAGCGCCTCGGCGCGCGAGCGCGCGGTATACACGCCGGCGTCGCCGAGCGCGGCGTGCAACTCGCCCAGCCGGTTGCCGTCCTGCGTCTTTTCCAGTTCCTGTTCCAGCCGCCGAAGAGCGGTGTCTCCGTCGATCGCGTATTCGACCGCCGGCCGGTCGAGCGCCGGCGTCTCCTGCGCCACATGCGAAATGCGCCAGTGCCGCGGAAAGTCGACATCGCCCTTGTCGGCATGCAGCTCGTCGCGCAGGAGCGCGAACAGGCTGGTCTTGCCCGAGCCGTTGGCGCCGATCAGGCCAGCGCGGTCGCCCGGGTTGAGCACCACGTCGGCGCCTTCGAGCAGCACCTTGACGCCGCGCCGCAGGGTGACTTGAGAGAGTCGGATCATGCTGAAAAGCCGGCGATTCTACTTACAATAGCGCCCATGCTGATCGATTTCTTCCTGAAGCTGAAATCGCACAAGCTGCCGGTCTCCATCAAGGAGTACCTGACGCTGCTCGAGGCGATGGGCAAGGACGTGATCGGTCCGTCGATCGACGAGTTCTACTACCTTTCGCGCGCCGCGCTGGTGAAGGACGAGGCCAACTTCGACAAGTTCGACCGCGCGTTCGGCGAGTTCTGGCAGGGCGTGGAGACCATTCCCGGCATCGAGAGCGAGATTCCGCTCGAGTGGCTGCTGAAGCAGGTCGAGCTGCACCTCACCGAAGAGCAGAAAAAGGAGATCGCGGCGCTCGGCGGCTGGGAGAAGCTGATGGAAACCCTGCGCCAGCGCCTGGAGGAGCAGAAAGGCCGCCACCAGGGCGGCAACAAGTGGATCGGCACCGGCGGCACCTCGCCGTTCGGCGCCTACGGCTACAACCCGGAAGGCGTGCGCATCGGCCAGGAGAAATCGCGCAACCGCAGCGCGGTCAAGGTCTGGGACCAGCGCGAGTACCGGAATCTGGATGATTCGGTCGAGCTGGGCACGCGCAACATCAAGGTCGCGCTGCGCAGGCTTCGCAAGTTCGCGCGCGAGGGCGCTCCGGAGGAGTTCGATCTGGAGAACACGATCACCGCCACGGCGAGGAAGGCGTATCTCGACATTCACATGCGGCCCGAGCGCCGCAACGCCATCAAGGTGCTGATGCTGATGGACATCGGCGGCACCATGGACGATCACATCAAGCTTGCCGAGGAGCTGTTCAGCGCGGCGAAGACCGAGTTCAAGCACCTCGAGTTCTACTACTTCCACAACTGCCTGTACGACTTCGTGTGGAAGGACAACCGCCGCCGCCATTCCGAGCGCACGCGCACCTGGGACCTGCTGCACAAGTACGGCCACGACTACAAGGTGATTTTCGTCGGCGACGCCACCATGAGCCCCTACGAGATCCTGCAGCCGGGCGGCTCGATCGAGTATTTCAACGAGGAGCCGGGCGCGGTGTGGATCAAGCGCTTCATCGAGATCTACCCGAAGTGCGTCTGGCTCAATCCCGAGCCGGAGGAAATCTGGTCCTACCGCCAGTCGATCGGCGTGGTGAAGGAGCTGATGAACGGCCGCATGTACCCGACGACGCTGAATGGACTGGAGCGCGCGATGAAGCTGCTGGCGAAATAGATGGAGCGGCGCAAATTCCTCGGTAACACCATCAACACCAGCTTCCTGCTCGGGCTGGCGGGCGGCGCCGCGGCGGGCGTCGCCGGCTCGGTGGCGCTCGCGCCGAAGTTCCTGAAGCCCACGTTTCTGCCCGGCAAGCTTTCCTACGCGCAGCAGGGCGAGGACATCGTGCTGTGGCAGATCCTGGTCTACGTGCTCGGCATCCCGCATCCCACCTACCTGGACGTCGGCGCGCACCACCCGGTCTTCAACAACAACACCTACCTGTTCTACGGGCTCGGCTCGACCGGGGTGCTGGTGGAGCCCAACCCGGGGCTGCACGACGTGCTCAAGCAGATCCGGCCGCGCGACGTGCTCGTGGGCGCCGGGATCGGCGTCACGGCACAGGCCGAGGCGGATTTCTACATCATCGGCGGCTCCGAGGACGGCCAGCTCAACACCTTCTCGCGCGAGCAGGCCGAGGCGCTGGTCGCTCGCTCCCGCGGCAACTACAGCATCGCGAAGGTGCTGAAGATCCCGCTGCTCGACATCAACGACCTGATGCGCAAGCACTTGAACGGGCCGCCCAACCTGCTGTCCATCGACACCGAGGGCTTCGACCTGCAGATCCTGCGCTCGATCGACTTCAAGCGCATGCGGCCCGACGTGATCTGCGTCGAGACCCTGGAGATCGGCGGGCGCCGCGTGCTGACCGAGATCATGCAGCTCATGGCCAAGAATGGTTACGAGGCGCGCGGCGGCTCGTTCGTCAACACCATTTTCATCGACCGGCGGCACATCACTTGAGCGCGCCCGCCTTCGCCGCGGCGCTTGTGCTGTTCTGCGCAGGCGCATTCGCGCAGACCTATCCCGAGCGGCCGGTGAAGGTCATCGTGCCGTTCACGCCCGGCAGCGCGACCGACATCCTCGGCCGCCTCGCGTCCGAGCAGCTGGCGAAGTCGCTCGGCCGCCCGTTCGTGGTGGAGAACCGGCCGGGCGCCGGCGGCATTCCCGGCACCGAGGCGGCGAGAAACGCGCCCGCCGACGGCTACACGCTGATCATGTGCACCAGCGGGCCGTTCGGCATCAACCCGGCGATCTATTCCAAGCTGCCCTACGACCCGGTGCGGGATTTCGAGCCGATCGCCAATCTCGGCCTCACCCCGCAGGCGATCGTGGTCGGCGCCCAGCAGCCCTGGCGCACGCTGGCCGAGCTGGTCGCGGCGGCGAAGGCCAGGCCGGGCGAAATCGCCTACGCCTCGCTCGGCGTCGGCACCACCAGCCACCTGACGATGGAGGCGTTCCAGAACGCCGCCGGCATCAAGCTCAACCATGTGCCGTTCAAGGGCACGAGCGACGCGCAGGCGCAGATCCTCGGCGGCAACGTGCCGATGATGTCGGACACCATTTCCGGCGTGCTCGCCCAGGTCAAGGGCGGCAAGCTGCGCGCGCTCGGCGTCGCGATTCCGCAGCGCTCGCGCCACCTGCCCGAGGTGCCGACGGTCGCCGAGCAGGGCTTCGCCGGCTTCGAGTCGGTCGGCTGGATCGGGCTGTGCGCGCCGGCGAAGACACCTGCCGCCGTGCTCGAGCGCCTCGATGCCGCCACTCGCACGATGCTCGCCGATCCGTCAGTGAAGGAAAGGCTGGACGCGCTCGCCTTCGAGCCAGCCGGACAGTCGCGCGGCGCCTTCGCCGCCTTCATGAAGGCGGAGATCGCGAAGTGGACGCAGGTCGCCCGCGCCGCGGGGGCGAAGGCGGACTAGCTTCGTCGCGTCGCGGCTACTTCGCCAGCGGGTCCGGCCGCACCTGCAGCTTGTAGACCTTCGGGCTGTTCTGCGTGCCGCCCTCGTTGTGGAACACGGTGCGCGTGCCCGACATCGTCCACAGTCCCTTCCCCTTCCAGCCGGCTTTCGGATCGTCGATGCGCCCGTCGACCAGCTTGGTGAAGAAGCCGAGCGGGTACGGCACGCGGATGTCGACGATCTTGCCGTTCACCACCGCCATCAGCGACTCGCCGCCGTTGGTGGACGCGATGGGCACGTTGGCGCCGAGCCCGAACGTGTTGTAGCGGTCCACCCAGATGTAGTAGGCGTGGTTCGCGCTGCCCGACTCATCCATGCCCTTGAACTGCGGCCCGGGCATCTTGTAGAGCGTCCAGCCCTCGGGGCAAAGCCTGCCGCTCACCGCCTCAGGCCCGTTCTGCGGACGCGTGCATTTCTTTCGGTCGAAGCTCGCGATGTGACCGCTCGCGAGCGGCGTCCATACGAGGCCGTTCAGGTCCATGTCGATGCCGCGCGGACTCCACGCACCGTCCGGCGGCACGAAAAGCTCGGCGAGCGAGGTCTCCGCGGGATTCGGACCCGGGATCAGATGGATGATGAATCCGGGCTGCGGCGTGCGAGCGAAGCCGGTGCCCATGGTCTGGCCCCAGACGGTGTCGTCCACCGTGCTCGGCATAACGCCGTAGAAACCGGCCAGCATGCGCTTGTCCTTGGTCGGGTCGACGGGATCGTTGATGCCGACGTACGCGTCGCGCCTGCCGTTGCCGTTGGTGTCGACGATGATCGGGGTCCAGCCCTGCGACTTCGCCGAATCGCCAGTGGCGAGGAACTGCTTCGTCTTCACCCAGCCGACGACGCCGGCCTGTAGGCCGCCCTGGCTCAGCCACAGCGTGTCGCCGTCCTTCGCGAAGTACAGATGGTGCGTCGGGAAGCACGTGTCCACGTGCATCCACTTCTTGCTCTTCGGATCGTAAACCGAGACCTGGCGCGGGTTGGCGTCGATGGGCAGCACCTTGGCCGACGGGTGATCCGAGCCCTTCTTGCAGAAATCCGGATTCGCCGCGGGCCGGAAGCGGGCGCTGAACCAGACCCGGCCATCGCCATCCATCATCGCGTTGTGCAGGCTGGAGGCGCCATCCCAGATCGGCTGGGCTCCCCAGTGTGCGGAGGGCTGCATCGGCAGCGACTTCGACGAGGGCGTCTCGGTGTTCTGCACCGGATGCGTGATCGTGTAGGCGCTGTTCTTGACCGGGTCCACCACCGGGACGTTGTCCGTACTCTCCTCCGGCGCGCCGTAGATCGGCCCGTTCGCGTTGACGCGCGGATTGTGCTGGTAGCTCGAGATGCCGTCGTGCAGGTAGTGCTGCGGTGTCGAGAAATCCCACATCGTCACCACGACGTTGCGCTCGACGCCTTCAGGCCGCCGCGGCTTGGCGGACGGCAGCTCGCCCGCGGCGACGCGGTCGGTCCAGTCGGCGAAGTTCTTCAGCGCGGCATCCGCGCCCATATAGCCGAGCGTGAGCGCCATGTTCTGCATTGCCTGGCCCGACTGCACGCGGCGGCCCCAGGCGGCAACCGAGTTCTGGCCGCCTTCGGTGAACATCTTGGGCACCTTGCGCACGCCGAGCGAGCCGAGCGCGTGGCAGGACTGGCAGGAGTTCTTGACCGCGTCGACCCACATCTCCTGAGTCTTCATGTTCTCGGAGATGCCGTTGCCCTTGTCGCCGGTGCCGGGGAACTGGTCCTTCGCCGGGATGTTCAGCATCGAGTACCAGTACATGCCGGGGTAATACTCGGCCGCTTCCTTCTCGCTCTTGGCCGGCACGGCCTTCAGGTCGACCGTTTTCCCCGGCGTCGCGGTCACCTTCGGTGAGTCGACCAGGCCGTAGCCCCTGACCCAGACGCTGTAGGTCGCCTTGGGCAGCTCGGGGATCAGGTAGCGGCCCTTGTCGTCGGTCACCACGACCTTCGCGTATTTCGTCGGCAGACCGGTGGTCTCGGCGATGACCCAGACGCCGGCTTCGGGTCCGTTCGGACCGCTGACCACTCCGCGGATTTCCTGCGCATCGACGAAAAAGGGGAACAACATTGCAGCGAAACACAGAGACCGGAGCGGCGTGAGCATCGTGCCTCCCGTTAACATTGCGGTAGGCCGGTGATGCTATAGCAATGAACGACCCGCTTACAGAGCAGTTTCTAACCCTGCAGGAAATCGTTGCCGCAGCGCAGCGAAACCTGCCGCCGGGGCCGTGGAGCTATCTCGTCGGTGGTGCCGAGACCGAGACCACGGTGCGCCGCAATCGCATGGCGCTCGACTCGCTCGCCTTCCGCCCGCGGGTGCTGCGCGACGTCAGCAAGATTGATAGCACTTCAACCTTCCTGGGAACGAAAGTGCGCCTGCCGGTGATGCTGGCGCCGATCGGCGGCCTGGAATCGATCGCCGAAGGCGGCGCCGCTTCGGCGGCGCGCGCCTCGGCGCAGTTCGGCGTGCCGCAGATGCTCTCCTCCGTCTGCCAGCCCGGCCTCGAGCAGACCGCGGCCGCGGCAGACAACACGCGCGTTTTCCAGCTCTATGTGCGAGGCGATGACGCGTGGATCGACGACTGGGTGCGCCGCGCGAAGGACAACGGCTTTCGCGCCTTCTGCTTCACGGTCGACGTCGCGGCCTACAGCCGGCGCGAGCGCGACCTCGTCGGGCGCTTCATCAAGCCATGGCGCGCCCGCGCCATCGAAGGCGCGGGCTTCCAGGCGGGCCTGTCCTGGGATCAGGTCAAGCGATACAAGGACAAGCACGATCTGCCACTCATCCTCAAAGGCATCGCCACGGTGGAGGACGCGCAGATCGCCGTCGAGCACGGCGTCGAAGTGGTTTACGTCTCCAACCACGGCGGCCGCCAGCTCGATCACGGGCTGGGCAGCACAGCGGTGCTGCCGGAGATCATCAAAGCAGTGAGGGGTAAAGCGGAGGTCTGGGTCGACGGCGGCTACATGCGCGGCAGCGACGTGGTGAAAGCGATCGCGCTCGGCGCGAAGACCGTCGGCCTCGGCCGCCTCGCCTGCCT
>Ga0307497_10000105_pt1 | contig 17073 bp, 9 predicted proteins | sample 10_S_MG_FD_201366 | JGI IMG/M metagenome (GOLD analysis project Ga0307497, IMG submission 201366) | Soil microbial communities from Populus trichocarpa stands in riparian zone in the Pacific Northwest, United States - 10_S | ecosystem: Environmental > Terrestrial > Soil > Riparian zone > Trees...
CCGCTCGCCAGGCCGAGGTCGCCGCCGGCGAGCGAACCGTTGAGCGCGCTGACCGTAAACACCTTGCCGGCGACCGCCGTGGTGGCGTCGGTCAGGATCAGCTTGTCCTTGTTGCCGCCGCTGCCGGCCGCCAGAGTGACCTTGGCTGCGCCCGAGGCGAGCGTGCCGGAAGCCGACGCGACCCTCGCCTTGAGCTGTGCGACCGTGCTCACGCCCTCGAGGCTGACGGCGAACGAATCCCCGCTGCGCGTCTGCACCAGCAGGTCTGCGCCCTCGTTGCCGACCAGGCGCACGCCGCGCCCGTCGTTGAACGCCTCGAGACGGGTCGCGTCGGACAGCTTGACGGTGAGGCGATCGCCTTCGAGGCGCGCCGTCGCCGCCGCCGGCGCTGGCTTGTTGATGCCCAGGTCGCCCGCCGCGTCCGAATTGTTGAGCGGCGTGACGGTCAGCTTCGGCGTGGTGAAGATGCGCCGCAGCACGCCCGGCGTCGTGTTGTCTTCCAGCACCAGCCGGTTGTCGGCGATCGAGACCCGCACGCGCTCGCGTCCGGTGGCGTCCGCCGAGGCGCTCTTGATCCGGGCCATCACGTCGCCCAGCGTCGAGTCGGCGGTCAGGCCGGCGAGGCTGACGTTGAAGGCGTCGCCGCTGCGCGTAGTGACGGTGAAATCGCCGCCCGCGCGGGTGTCGATGCCTGAATCCCCGGTCCGGACGATGTCGCCGAGCTTGGTCGCGGTGCTCAGGCCGATGCTGTTGACGGCGCCGACCAGTGTTGCGTCCGTTGCGGAGACCGCCACCACGACGCGACCTTCGCCGTTGTTTCCGCCCGCCTCGGTCTTGTCCAGGGTGACCGCGAAGTCGCGGTCGACTTCCACCTTGCCCTTGGCGAGCGCGATGATGTCGTTGGCGCTGGTGTTGGCGGCGACCTTGAATTCCAGCACCTTGGTGGGCTTGTCATAGACCACCTCGGCAGCGGCGCTGCCGGCACTGGTGAACTTGATGGTGACGCCGTCGAGCGAAGGCCCGATGCCCTTCGCGGTGAACACCAGGTCGTTGTTGCGGTCGGGGCTGACGACGACTGCGCTCGGCTGCGGCGCGACGATGCTGCGCGGATAGGGCGACTCGGCCGGATCGCCGATCGGGTTGAACGCGCGGAAAACACCCTTCTGCCCGCCGACGAGCAGCACGTCCTTCGGGCCGTTGGGGTGCACGCCGGCACCATCGTTGAGCGTGGCGAGCGCCGTTGCGCCCTGGAGCTTGACCGCGAGCGCATTGCCGTTGGTCAGGCCGAGGTCTTCCCCGGCGTGGGAACCCGTGACGTCGACCAGCGCGAATGTTCCGCTGCCCGTCGTCTTGTCCGTCACCACCAGCTTGTTGCCGCTGATCGCGACCGAGACGCGCGCGCTCGCCGCGTCGGTGGGCGTGGCGCGCGACTGGGCCTGGATCTTGTCGATCACCTCGGCGATGGTGGCGGCGCCGGTCAGGTTGACGAAGAACTGCTGGGTGTTCCGCAGCGTGATCTGCAGATGGTTTGCGTCGGTGCCGGCGGTCATGCGCACGCCGGTGGCGCCGGTGATCTGGATGTCGGCGAGGCGCGTACCGGCCACCAGGCCGGCGACGATCGGCGCGCCCTGCACCGAGGTGGCGGCCGTTTGCGTGGCGCTCAGGCCCAGCTCCGCCATCGCCGTCGAGTCGTACAGCCGCGTCAACGTGAACGCCGACGCGCCGCTCAGCGTCAGGCGGCGCGTGTCCCCATCGAGCGCCACGGTGATGCCCGGTGCCTGGGCCTCGATCCGCGCCTTGAGCTGGTCGAACGTCTTGAGCGCGGCGTTGGTCGTATCGCGCAGGCTGACGTCGAAGCGCGTGCCATCAGCGAGGCTGACGCGCAGGTCGGCCGCGGGCACCTTGACGATCTGCACCGTGCGCAGGCTCTGCGCCGGCAGCGCGCCGCTCACCGAAGAAGGCCCGGTGATGTCCGCCCAGTGCTCGCCGCCGTCGGTGGTGACGTAGACGTGCGCGTCGTCCACCGCGTAGGCGACGTGCCAGTCGGTCGGGTCAAGCGCGAGCTGCTGGATCTTCCCGGCGCCGACCGTGACCAGGCTGGTCCAGTCGCCGATGGCGCGCCGCACGGCGATCTGGTTTCCGGTCGCGACGTACAACACGTCCTCGTTCTTCGATCCGTCCCGCTCCCGGCCGCCATACGCGAGCGCGCTGATGAAGTTCGGGGAGTAGGGTGCGGTGCTCGTGATGTCGGTGATGGTGTCGCCGCCGTTGCTGCTTTGGTACAGGTCGTTGCGGCCGAGGACGATCTTGGTCGGGTTGAACGCGTTGACCGCGAGCGGCAGGTTCTCGATGAAGCCGATGTCCTTGTCCGCGTCGTCCAGGCCCGAGTGCAGTCCGCCGCCCGAAGTGTTCTTCAGCTGCACGTAGACGTCCCCCGTCAGGGTGTTGTTGGCGTCGAACGTGCGGCGGTAGAGGGACTTGAAGTTGTTGCCCATCGAGTAGCGGATCACCTCGCCCGGGTTCGCCGGGTCGAAGCCGAGCTGCTGCGTATTGCCGTCGCCGGTATGGATCGCCTTCCAATCCATCGAGCCGGCGCTGATCTGCTCCTGCGAGGCGTTGTCCTGCGTGCCGGTGAAGATGATGTCGTTGAGCGGGTCGTATTCGAGCGAGCTGACTTCGCTCACGCTCAGGTTGCCGTTCAGCGATTCCCAGTAGCGGGCGTTGGCGTTGCCGGAAGGATTGCTCAGGCGGTACAGGCCGCCGTCGTCGGCCTCGAGCATCCGGCCGCTCGAGTCGAAGATCGCGATGCGGGAATCGGAGTGCGGCGAGCCGCCGAGGAACGTGCGCGGACTGAGCACCCGTCCGCGTGCGGCGTCCTGGGTCACCGCGTTGCCGATGAAGTCGCTGAGCGTCCTGGCGGTGTTGTTGTAGCTCGCGACGAACCGGTAATCGTCGGTGTTGCCGGCGGAAGTGCGGTACAGCAGGCGTTTCGCGGTGCCTTCCGGGCCGAGCGGCACGTTGGTCAACGAGACGAAGCGTTTCGCGTTCGCCGTAACCGTGATTTCGACGAAGTCGGAAGGCGCGCTCTCCACGCCGTCGGCGCTGAGGTAGGTGACGACGTAACGGTAGGTTCCCGCCGGAAGAGCGGCGGTCAACTGCGCGCGTACCCCTTCGGTCGCCTGCATCGCCGGGCCGACGCCGCCGTTCGTGATGTCGGGCGCGCTCCAGCGCGGCGCGCGACCGAGGCCGGCGTCGGCGGTGTCGTCGGTGTACAGGGCGAGCGCCGTTCCCGGCGTCGTGGGGATCACCGTATCGAGGTAGAAGAACGAGCTTCCGTCCTTGCGCGTGCGGTAGATCGTGATCGCCTTGGTGTCGGCGAGGCTCGGCAGTCCGCGCAGGTTCACCTTGCCGTCCGCGTCCAGCGTCACCTCGAACGTGGCGGAGGGATTGCTTTCGGTGCCGGTGCTGTCGACGAAGGCGATGCGGTAGCGGTAGACCCCGGCTTCGAGCGGCTTGTCGGCGCTGGTGGTGTCGGCCTCGGCGATGCTGCCGAGCTCGTCCCTGAGCTTGGCGCCGAGCACCGCGAAGCTGTCGACGAATTCGGCGGGCGCGGCGGCGGTATTGAGCACCGTGCCCGCCAGGAAGAAGCCGCTTCCGTCCTGCTTCGCCCGGTAGATGTTGCGCTTGGCGGTTTCGGCCGTGCCGAGCGGCAGGTTCTCCAGCTTGACATTGGCGTTAGTGCTCAGCAGCGGGGACACGATCAGGTCGGAGGCACGGCTTTCCTGGCCCGCCTGGTCGACGAACGTGACCCTGTAGACATACAGGAAAGGTGCCAGGGCCGTGCCGCTGTTGTCCTCGGTAGCGGTGGTCTCGCTCACCGACGGTGCCTGGAGCGTGGGCGCCGGGCCGAGCGCGCCGTCGGCGATGAGCTGCGTGCCGCGCGCTTTTTCCGTCGCGGCTACACCGGTAATGAAGCCGGTCTGCTTGTAGTTGAGCGACGCGTCGACGCGGAACAGGCGCGCCCAGAACCCCTCGCTGTGCACCGAGCTGCGCATGCCGGTGCCGTCGTGGTAGACGGGCTGGCTGTCGCCGCCAATGTAGAGCAGATCGGGATTGGTCGGGTCGGCGACGAAGGAGAAATGGATATTCCCCTGCTTGAGCGGGAACAGGTCGAAGAACTGATCCGTGCCGCCCTTGGTATCGCGCGAGCCGGGCGTGTCCATGACGAACTGCCAAGTCGGATCGCCCGCGGCGTGCGGATCGGTGGTGCGGAACACTCGCGTGAGGCTCTTGCTGTCCTTGGCGATGAAGCCGACGAACAGGCCGGTGGCGTAAGGCGTGGTCGTGCCATCGCCGCTCGCGTGCACCGCGAGCCGGATGCGCTCGGGCTTGCTGGCGGCGAAGTCGAAGTTGCCGCCCGCGATCGTGTCCGGAACCCGGTTCGCCCCGCTGGCGACGCCCCCGGTCTTGGTGATGTTGGTCCACGTGAGGCCGCCGTCGAGGCTGCGGTACACGCCCGCGTCGGCGTAGGTGCGGTTGCCACTTCCATCCTTGGCCAGGGAGCCCGAATGCGCCGCGAACAGGATGGTCTTGGTCGTCGGGTTCGACGGGTCGCGCACCGCCTTGAGGTCGGTGATGCTGCCGTCGGGCAGGGCGCTTGCGGGAACCACGGTGCCGTCGCCGAGCGTGGCGGCTGCCCGCTCGGACACGCGTTCCCAATGCTCGCCGCGGTCGGTGCTGCGGAACAAGCCGCCCTTATGCTCGGCGTCGCCCACCGTCGCCACCAGGACCACCGGCACGCGCTGGCTGGTGGTGCCGACCGTGTCGTAGGTGGCGACGACGGCGGCGATCTTGAGTCCCTTCAGCTCGGCTTCACCCTTGAGCGACCAGGTCAGGCCGCCGTCGGTGCTCTTGAGCACGCCGATCGAAGGCCCGCCCGCGCCCGAGCTGCTGAAATTCCCGGTGCCCGCATAGATCGTCTGGTTGGCCGGCAACGCAGCCGCGACGTCCGCGGTCTTCAGCACCTTGTCGGTGGGGGTCAGGCTCGCGAAGCCGAGATCGGCGAGCGCGGAAGAGCTGTTGAGCGCTTCCACCTTGAAAGGCGTGGCGAGCGTGGTCTTGTCTTCCAGCACGAGCTTGTTGCCGACGCCGATGCTCGCCAGGACCTTGCCGCCGCCGCCGAGCGCGTTCAGCTTGGTGATCAGGTCGCCGACCGTGCCGACGCCGGCGAGCACCACGTTGAAGGTTTCATTGCTCGCCAGCCGGAGCTTGAAGTCGGCCGATCCGTCGACCTTCACCCGTACGCCGTTGCCGGGGTTCAGGTCCGCCAGCCGCGTCGCGCTCGACAGCGCGAGCGTCCGCACCGCGCCGGTGATCTTGCTTCCGGAGGAGTCCGGCGCGACCAGGATGCCGAGGTCCTGGCCGGCAAGCGAAGAGTTGAGCGCGCTGACCGAGAATGCGTTGCTGCCGGCCGGCGTCGAAGTGTCCTCGAGCACCAGCTGATTCGCCGCATCCACGCTCAGGAGGACGTCGCCGCCCGTCAGCGAGTTGAGATGACCGGCGAGCGCGGCCACGGTGGTCAGGCCGAACAGGCTGACGTCGAAAACGTCGCCGCTGCGCACCGTGATGCGCAGGTCATGGACCAGCTGGCCGGCATTGCGCACGCCCGAGCCGGAATTGAAATCCGCGAAGCGCGTCGCGCTGGTTAGCGCCACGCCGCGCGCGGCGCCGTTGATCTTGGTTCCGGCGGCATCCGCGGGCTGGGTGAGACCGAGGTCCTGCGCCGCGTACGAACCACCCAGCGGAGTCAGCACGAGCGGCACGGTGTTGTCGGTCAGCACCAGCCGTGCGCCGGCCTCGACCGAAACCGACAGCTTGGTCAGCTGTGAATTGAGGAAGCCCGAACTGCTCTCGAGCAGAGCGGCCAGGTCGGCGACGCGCGCGGACGCGAGGTCCAGCCTCGACTTGAGCTGCAGCGAGAACTGCGTGCCGTCGTTCAGCGTGATCCGCAGGTCGTCGCTCGCGTCATTCACGCGCACGCCCGCGCCGTTGCGGAACGCGGAAAGCGCAGTGGTGGTCTCCAGGACAGGCGCGGCGGGGTCGAAGGCGAGAGCGCCGATCGAGAGCGAATCCCACTCGTCCGTCACCGCCCTCCAGGTCGGCGCCGGCACGAGCACGGTGCGGGCCGCGCCGAGCGCCGCCCCGGTGTCGGTCCAGTTGTCGCCCGCGCTGACGGCAAGCGACTGGACCAGATGGAACAGCCCGTCGCCGCCCGCGTCCTTGCGATAGATGTTGCGGTGCGTGGTGCCCGCCGGGCCGGCGGCGATGCCCGTCAGAGTGACCTGGCTATGATCCGCGGCGACATCGACCGTACGGGTCGCGGAGGCATTGCTTTCGGTCTTGGTGTCGTCGTTGTAGAAGGTGATCTTGTAATCGTGCTTGCCTTGCGCGAGGCCGCCGACGACGGCGGGGTTGATCACGCTCGACGGTCCCGCGCCCGGCACCGCCGGGGCGGCCGAGCGCAGCGGGTCGCTGATCGTGTTGACATCCACGGACTTGGTCGCGGTGGCATTGGTCGTAACCCACACGCCGCCGTTCGCGGTGCCGACAAAGATGATGTTCGGATCGGTCGGGTGCAGCGCGATGGCATTGACCGCGCCCGCGATCGGATTGCCCTGCTCGGGCATGCCGCCGACCGGACCGCCGGCGATGCTCGCCGGCCCGAACGCGTCGATGTCGTCGGCGCCGAGCACGGCGGCGACTTCGGGGAAGAGCAGATCGCCGCCGACGATCACTGGCGCCGGTCCCTCCAGGGTCCAGTCGGGCATCCCGCTCACGCTGGTGCCCGGTTCCTCGAGCAATCCGTTGAACGTCAACGCAAACGGCGCAGCCTCGATCGCGCCGCTCGCCGCTTCGAGATCCCAGTCGCCATTGCCCGTGGCATCGGTAGACGCGGCGACGTCGGCCCCGGTCACGCCGGCAACGCTGGCGAGGAATGCCTGATCGACGCCGACGCTGCAGCCGTAGAGCAGGATGTCGGCATCAGCCGTAAGCGCCTCGCTCCAGGCTGCGAGCTGGTCGGCGTAGCCGTCGAGGGTGCTGGCGCCGAGCCGCGCGTTGCCGAGGGTTACGCCGTCCGCACTGCCATGGGTGATGACATGCAGCGCCGAGATGTCATTCTGGCCCTCGAGGAACTCGGTGATCTGCACGATCCCATCGCGCTGTGGATCGAGCAGCACGACGTCGGCATCGCCGAGCTGCGTCCGGTACTCGCTAAGCGACTGGTCGAGGAAAACGATCGCGCGCGGCGCGGGCTGCTGCTGCAGCACCGCGGCCATGTCGACCGGCGATTGCTGCTGCGGCTCGGCGACCTGGACTAGGGGCGCTTCAGCCTGCTGCTCGGTCGGATTGAGGTCGGCGGAGAGGAGAAGGCGCGGCTCGAGCGCCTCGAACAGCAGCTTGCGGCGGAAGGGCGGCTTCTGGGGGCGTGCGCGCGCAGGCGCATTGGATCCCCTGAGAAAACCCCCCAATCCAAGCACTCGACCATCCCCCTCGAAATGGGTCGCGCCTAGGGAAGACCGGTGCCACCGTTTTTTTCTTAGCTGCCACCGCCCCCGAGTGCGGAATATTCCACCAAATCAGAGGCGGTGTCATGACTATCGCGACGCTATGTCATTGTCACACCTACGACTTCGCTTGAGACTCGGACTGCAAGTCGCTGACGCGACGGTTTATCTTTCCGTCTACGCCGCTTTGGCGGGGTGCAATTCTTTTCGCAGGCTCGCGCCCTGGCGCACAAGCTCCAGTTGCACTTCCCGGATGGAGGTTTCCCGGGGAGGGATCGCACGGCGTGCGGCGATCGCGGCGGTGACGCCGGCGGCCTGGCCGGTGGCCATCACGATCGGCATCACGCGGTATGACGAATGCGCCTCGTGCGTGCCGGAGATGCAGCGCCCGGCGACGATCAGGCCCTCGGCGTTCTGCGGCATCAGGCAGCGCAGGGGAATGTCGTAGGCCTCGCCCGGCGGCAGGCGCTTGAGCACGGTGCCGGTGCCGGTCGGGTTGTGGATGTCGACCGGATAGGCGCCGCGCGCGATGGCGTCGTCGAACTTGCGCGCCGAGAGCACGTCGTCGGCGTTGAGCTGGTAGTCGCCGATGATGCGCCGCGTCTCTCGCACGCCGACGTTGACGCCGCTCTGCATCACGTAGGACTTCTCGAAGCCCGGCACGTACTGCTTGAGGAATTCCGCGATCTGGCGCATCTGGCGCCGGCTCATCCACTCGGCGTACGAGAGATCCCACACGTCGGTGCCGAGCACGCGAGTGACGCGCGTGCTGTTCACGCTCACCTCGCCCTCGTGCGGCGTGGCGAAGAACAGGATGTCCTCGCGCGGCAGCTTGAGCTCGCCGGCCGCGGTCGCCTTGCGCACCAGGTCCCAGAGGCCGTGCACGCCGCGCCACTGCTGCGGGTGCTCCTTCACGTAGGCCTCGAACGCGGCGCGCTGGAACTCCGCCATGCGGAACATGAGCGTCATCGGCTGCACCAGGCCGTCGGCGCGGCCGACGTCGGTCGGCGTGCCGGCCTGCACCGCGATGTCGGCGTCGCCGGTGCAGTCGATGGTGACTTTCGCGCGGATCGCGAGCGGCCCCGACTTGGTTTCGAACACCACGCCCTCGACCTTGTTCTCGCCGATGATGCCGCTGGCAAACGCGTGGAACAGCAACTGCACGCCCGCCTCGTCGAGCAGGTCGAGTGCCACCAGCTTGAACCACTCCGGGTCGAACGGCACCACGTAGCCGGTGGCGAGCGTTGGCGGGATCGCGCCGCCGACGTGCACCAGGCGCTGGAGCAGCTTCGCCAGCGCGCCGCCGACCACCGGCTCGCCGGGGCCATGATCGGTCGGCAGCAGCGTGGTCGCGCCGCGGCGCTCCTTCTGCGGCATCTGGGTGTGGAACGACATGAGCGGCATCACCAGCGCCGCGGTGGCGTTGCCGCCGAGGAAGCCGTAGCGCTCGGCGAGGATCACGCGCGCGCCGGCCTGCACCGCGCCGAGCGCGGCGCCGATGCCGGCGGGGCCGCCGCCGACCACCAGCACGTCGGTGTCGCCCGCGAGCAGCGCCTCGCGCGGCGGCAGCTCGATGGTCGGGGCGCCGTCAGGCCGCTTTAATGTGGGCACGCGCTTTTTCTCCGGTGAGGAGCTCAAGCGCGATGCGATGCGTCTCTCGCGCGCGCTCCTGAAGCGGGGGCAGCGTCTCGCTGATGCGCGTGCGCATCGAGCGGCGACGGTCCCACGATTCGTCGAGGTAGGCGATCAGGCGTCCGGGATTCACGAGATTGAGCGGCGGCGCGATCAGGTCGAGCGCTTCGAGGAAGCCGCTCACCTTGCCCGCGTACGGCAGCGCCACGAACGGCGTGCCGGCGATCGCCGAGAAGATCAGGAAGTGCAGCCGCATGCCGAGCGAGAAGTCGAACTTGCTGATCCAGGACAGCAGCTGGCCCGGCGTGTATTCGCCCTTCAGTACCGTGGCGCGCTGCGCGCGCAGCATCTTCGCGATCACCGCATGGCTGTGCTGGGTGTCGAGCACCGGCTCCATCGGCACGAACACCACGTCGGCGTCGAAGCGGTCGACCATGAAGTCGGCGGCGTTGGCGAGCAGGCCGTGATAGACCTTCTCGTCGAGGCCGGGCGCGGCGACGCCGGGCTCGCGCACCGACATGCCGATGATGCGGCGCCGGCCTTCGAGGCCCTCGCGTTTGAGCAGGCCGCGCGGCAGCGGCTCGGGCTTGATCAGTAGCGCCGGATCCGCCGTGACCACGATCTCGCGATGCACGCCCGCGTTCTCCAGCACGCGCTGCGCGCGCTTTTCGCGCACGGTGACCACCGCAGCGGGCTCGAGCGCGTCGCGCACAAAGACCTGCACGTCGGGATTGTCGAGCGGCCCGGCGCCGATGGCATAGGTCATCACGGGCACGTGCTTTTCGTGCGCCAGCATCACCTCGCGCAAGTAGGTGCGCGCGTCGGCGTCGTAAAGGATGCCGCCGCCGCCGACGATCAGCAGGTCGAGGCGCTCCACCTCCGGCGCGATCTCGGCGCGCGAGAGCTTGCGCACCGGAATCGCGCGCTCGACCTGGTGGCGCTTCTTCGTGTCGTCCGCGTCGCGCGAGAACACCGAGATTTCGATCTGCGGAACATCCTTGCGCAGCTGCGCGATGATCGACTGCAGGATCGCCTCGTCGCCGAGGTTCATCCCGCCGTAGGAACCGGTAATTCCTACGCGAAAGACATCCTTACCGTTGGGCATGGCGATCCTTCATGCAAAAAGGGTACCCGCCACCCCCTGCCGCCCGGAATGCGGGTCCGGCTGCTAATGTTCTCCAGCCAAGATGAGAAATCTAGCGTTCGGCCTGTTCGCCGCCGTGTTTTCCCTCGCCAGCCTCGCCCAGCCCGGACCCTATGTCGGACAGCCGGGCAAGGACGTGATCTGGGTGCCGACGCCGCAGGTGCTGGTCGAGAAGATGCTCGACATGGCGCGCGTCACGCCGCAGGACTACGTCGTGGACCTCGGCTCGGGCGACGGCCGCAACGTCATCGCCGCCGCGAAGCGCGGGGCGCGCGCCCTCGGCGTCGAATACGACCGCAGCCTGTACGAGGTGGCGGTCAAGAATGCGCGCGAAGCCGGCGTCGCCGAGCGCGCGCAATTCGTCGAGGGCGACATGTTCGAGGCCGACATCTCCGCCGCGACGGTGCTCGCGCTCTTCCTCCTGCCCGACAACCTGCAGAAGCTGAAGCCGAAGTTCGAGCGCATGAAGCCCGGCACGCGCATCGTCGTGAACGGCTTCCCGATCGACGGCTGGGCCGTGAAGGAGACCGGCACCGCCGAGGGCGACTGCGGCAGCTGGTGCACCGCCTACTTGTATATCGTCGGCGAGACCGCCAGGCACTAGCTCGCAGTCTGAACGTCGTCGAGGCGCCGTGGTCGGATAGAGATCATCTCCCAGGAGCAAGACCATGGCGCATGAGCAATTCGAATCGTGCATCGACGCCTGCAACGACTGTGCCGCGGCCTGCGACCATTGCGCCTCGGCCTGCCTGAAAGAGCCGCAGGTCGCGAACATGACGCGCTGCATCGAGCTCGACGTGGATTGCGCGCAGGTCTGCCGGCTCGCCACTGCCTATATGGCGCGCGGCAGCGAGTTCGCCGCCGAGTTCTGCGAGTTGTGCGCGCAGATCTGCGAGGCGTGCGGCAAGGAATGCGCAAAGCACCCGATGGCGCACTGCCAGGACTGCGCCAAGGCCTGCCGCCGTTGCGCCGAGGAGTGCCGCCGGATGGCTTCGACTGGCGCCAGCTCGAAGGCAGCACAGCGGCCCTCGGCTTCGGCGCACTGAGACAGCGCCATGATGAACATGGACGGCATGGGCTCGATGATGGGCTGGATGATGGGCCTAGGGTTGCTGGGGTGGGTGCTGGTGATCGCCTTGCTCGCCACTATCCTGGTGGTGCTGGTGCAGGCTCTGAAGCGAGGCGGTTCAGCAGAGGACGGCGCCTCTCGGCGCGCCGACAGAGGACCGGGCGAAGTCCGCTAGCAGCCGGCCTGCCTTGAAGTCGACTTGCGTGCTTGTGCACTTCTGCGCGCCAGATACAGCGCAACCGGCGGCAGGAGCAGCCACTGGAGGAGCGGCGAGACGCCGATCTCGATTTCCCCGATCGTCAACCTCGGCATCAACTCCGAGCCACGGCAGATAGCGGCGCGCGATGAATGCCCATGGTTCGCGGTGGCGATACCACGGCATGGTCACCGCTTCGCGTTGCGCACCATCTCGGCGCGCGCTTCGAGCACCTGTTTCGTCTTCCAATGGCTTTCGATGAAGGAAAGCACGGCCCAGATGTCGTCGTCCGAAAGCGTGCCACCGAACGCCGGCATGTCGCTCTGGTAGCCGGGCGGCGCGTACTTGGGCGTCACGCCATATTTGGTGATGCCGAAGAGCACCTCGTCGGTGTGATGCCAGGTGTGCCCGCTTTCGTCGTGCGGCGGCGCGGGCATGCGCCCGTTGGCAAGCGGCGAGCGCCAGTTCGCCTGGCCTTCGAGCTTTGCGCCGTGGCAGGCGGCGCAGTGCTGCGCGTACACCTTTGCGCCCAGCGCCACCTTGGCCGCGTCGCGCGGGTCGGCCGTTGGCGGCTCACCGCAGCCGGCGAGCAGCGCGGCGACGCCGCTAAGGACAAACTGTCTTGATCGCACCACTGATCTCACCCGGCGAAGCGAACACGATCGAAGCGCGGTCACCCTGCATCCCGGCACCGACGGCGACCGGCTTGCCGGGAGCCGGGCCCACCCTGCTCGAGTCGGACTTGAAGCGCAGATTGAACTCCCACACCTTCTCGACCTTGCCGTCGGCTGTTTCGACCGTATAGGTGTCGCCGCAGTACTTGATCGAGCGCACCTGGCCGGCGGCCGGAGCGTTCTTCAGATCGGGCTTCGGCCGCGCCATTCCCATCATGCCGCGAGCGCCCTTCGCGGCCGGCGGCGGCTTTTTGTCTTCGACCGCCCTGAGGTAGGCAATCACGTCCTGGCGCGCCTGCGGATCCTTGATGCCGGGAAAGGACATGGCGTTGCCGGGAACGAGCTGCGCAGGGCTGGCGAGCCACTTGTCGAGCGTCTTCTCGTCCCAGTTGAGGCCCGAGGCCTTGAGCGCGTCCGAGTAGCGCATGAACCCTTCCGCCGCCGCCGCCCGGTGATTCCAGGCCTGCGCGAGGCTGGGACCGGTCATGTGCTCGCCGGGCTGAATGGAATGGCAAGCCATGCATTGGCCGAACAGCTGCCCGCCGCGCGCCGCGTCCCCTGCGGCGCTGGCCGGTTCAACCACCAAGAGCAGGATGGCGGCGGTACAGCCAACCAGAAATCGCATGATGGCCGCGCCAGTCATTTGACCGCGCTGATCACGTAGTCCTTGCCGTCTTGCCTGAATTCGAAATCGACTTTCTTGTCCTTGCCGAGCTTGTCCATCAGAGCCTTGTCCTTCACCATGAAAGCCATGGTCATCGAGGGCCAGCCAATGCTTTGAACCGGCCCGTGCCTGATGGTCACCTTGTTCTGGTCGATCTTCGTCACCACGCCGCTGGCCTTGTGCACCGTAGCGTTCTTCTCCGCCTTCATGGGCATGTCCTTCGTGTCCATTCCCTTCGTTCCGCCCGACTGCGCATGCGCGCTGCCGGCAGCGGCCAAGGTGAATAGTGCAATCACAACAAGGTTGGCTTTCATCGAGACTCCTTTCTCTGGGCCGCTTCGCGCCTGCGGCTGAGCAGGAGGTACGCGGCGGGGATTACGAACATGGAGAGCAGCGGCGCGGTCAGCATGCCGCCGATCATGGGGGCCGCGATGCGCTGCATGACTTCACTGCCGGCGCCTTCGGACCACATGATCGGAATCAGGCCGGCGACGATGACGGCGACCGTCATTGCCTTGGGCCGCACGCGCTGCACTGCGCCTTCGTCGATCGCATCGAGTAATCCTGCCCGGCCCGGCCGCTCGATCGCCTGCTTGAGGTAGATCAGCATCACCACGCCGAATTCGGCCGCGACCCCGGCGAGCGCGATGAAGCCCACCACCCCCGCCACGGAGAGATTGTGGCCGAGCAGGTAAAGGGTCCAGAAGCCGCCCACCAGCGCGAACGGCAGCGAGACCATGATGAGCAAAGCCTCGCCCATCCGCCGGAACGTCAGGTAGAGGAGCAGCACGATGATGCCGAGGACGAAGGGCACCACCAGCGTGAGGCGCGCCCGCGCGCGCTCGAGATACTCGAACTGGCCCGACCACGTCAGCGATGCGCCCGGCGGCAGCTTGACTTGCTCGCGCACGGCACGCTGCGCATCGGCCACCACCGATCCGAGGTCGCGGTCGCGGATGTCGACGTAGATCCACCCGGCCAGCCGCGCATTTTCGGAGCGCAGCATCGGCGGACCGTCGGCAATGCTCAGCTTCGCCACCGCCGAGAGCTGGATCTGCGCGCCGCGCTCCGTGACGATCGACAGGTTGCGCAGCTTCTCGACCGAGTCGCGCAGCTCGCGCGGGTAGCGCACGCTGATCGGGAAGCGCTGCCTGCCCTCGATGGTCTCGCCGACCGTCTCGCCGCCGATCGCCGCGGAGACGACCGACTGGACGTCCGCGATCGACATGCCGTAGCGCGCCGCCGCGGCGCGATCGATCGAAACGTCGATGTAGCGCCCGCCGCGCACCCGCTCTGCAAGCACGCTCGAGACCCCCGGCACCTCCTTCACCACGCGCTCGATCTCGGTCGCCACGCGCTCGATCTGCTGGAGGTCGTCGCCCGAGACCTTGATGCCGAGCGGGCTCTTGATGCCGGTCGCCAGCATGTCGATGCGGTTGCGGATCGGCGGAATCCAGATGTTGGCGAGCCCCGGCAGCCGGACGAGCTGATCCAGCTCCTCGACCAGCTTCTCCGGCGTCATGCCGGCGCGCCATTCCGAGCGCGGCCTGAGCTGCACCACGGTCTCGATCATCTCGAGCGGCGCGGGATCGGTGGCGGTGTCCGCGCGCCCGATCTTTCCGTGCACGCTGCGCACTTCCGGCACCGTGGCGATCAGGCGGTTGGCCTGCTGCAGGATCTCCGCCGCCTTGGCGGGCGAGATGCCCGGAAGCGCCGAAGGCATGTAAAGCAGGTCGCCCTCGTAGAGCGGCGGAAGGAACTCGGAGCCGAGCCGCGACAACGGCCATGCGATGGAAAGCGCGGCGAGCGCCGCGACCGCGAGCGTCGCCCAGGGGAATTTCAGCACCGCCGCCAGCAGCGGGCGGTAGCCGGCGATCAGCACGCGGTTGATCGGATTCCTGGTCTCGGCCGGGATGCGGCCCCGGATCAGGTAGCCCATCAGCACGGGAACCAGGGTCACGGAAAGCGCCGCCGCGGCCGCCATGGCATAGGTCTTGGTATAGGCGAGAGGCGAGAACAGCCGCCCTTCCTGCGCCTGCAGCGCGAACACCGGCACGAAGGAGAGCGTGATGATGAGCAGCGAGAAGAACAGCGCCGGCCCGACCTCGCACGCCGCCTGCGCGATCAGCTGCCAGTGCTCCTCGCCCGAGACGTCTTTTCCCTCCAGTTTCTTGTGCGCGTTCTCGATCATCACCACCGCCGCGTCGACCATGGCGCCGATGGCGATGGCGATGCCGCCCAGGGACATGATGTTCGCGTTCACGCCCTGGTAAGCCATGACGATGAACGCGGCCAGAATTCCGAGCGGCAGCGTGACGATCGCGACCAGCGAGCTGCGCAGGTGGAGCAGGAACACCAGGCAGACCAGCGCCACCACGATGAACTCCTCGGCCAGCTTTTCCGCGAGGTGGCGCACCGAGCGCTCGATCAGCCCGGAGCGGTCGTAGGTTTCGACGATCTCGACGCCGGCCGGCAGGCTCGATTTCAACGTTGCGATCTTTGCTTTCAGCGCATGGATGGTCTCGAGCGCGTTCTTGCCGTGCCGCATCACCACGATCCCGCCCGCCACCTCGCCTTCGCCGCCGAGGTCGGAGATTCCGCGGCGCATCTCCGGGCCGATCTGGATGCGCGCCACGTCTTTCAGCATCACCGGCGTGCCGCTGTCGGAGGTCGTGAGCGGGATGGCGGCGAAGTCCTCCAGCGACTTCAGGTAGCCGCGTGCGCGCACCATGTATTCGGCTTCGCCCAGCTCGAGCACCGAGCCGCCGGTCTCCTGGTTCGCGCTGCGGATCGCCTGCACCACCCGCGTGTGGGAAATCCCGTACGCGCGCAGCCGCTCGGGAGAGAGCACGACCTGGTACTGCCGGACCATGCCGCCGAGCGAGGCGACCTCGGCGACGTTCGGCACCGCCTTCAGCTCGTAACGCAGCAGCCAGTCCTGCAGGGCACGCAGCTGCCCGAGGTCGTGATTGCCGCTGCGGTCGACCAGCGCGTACTGATAGATCCAGCCGACGCCGGTCGCGTCCGGCCCGAGCGCCGGCCGGGTCCCCGCCGGCAGCCGCGACTGCACCTGGTTGAGATATTCGAGAACCCGGGAGCGCGCCCAGTAGGGATCAGTGCCGTCCTCGAACAGCACGTAGACGAACGAATCGCCGAACATCGAGTAGCCGCGCACCGTTTTCGCGCCCGGCACCGACATCATCGTCGTCGCCAGCGGATAGGTGACCTGGTCCTCGACGATGAGCGGCGCCTGCCCGGCGAAGGTGGTGCGGATGATGACCTGGGTGTCCGACAGGTCGGGAATCGCATCGAGCGGCGTGCGCAGCAGCGAGACCGTTCCCCATGCGGCGACCAGCGCGGTCGCCACCAGAACCAGGAAGCGGTTGGCGACCGACCAGCGGATCAGGCCGGCGATCACGGCTTGGCGCCGATCCTGGAGATGACGTAGCTGCCGTCCGCCTCGGGCCTGGCGCGCAGCTCGAACTCCACCGCGTCGCCTTTCTTCAGCTTCGCGAGCTGCGCCTTGTCCTCCACCATGAAGCCCATGGTCATGGGCGGCCACTGCAGTGAGGGGATCGCCTCGTGGTCGAGCTCGACGTGGCCCGAGCGCGCGTCGAGCGCGACGACTTTGCCGGTGCCTTTGTGCCCCGCGGCGTCCATGCGCGCTTCGCCTGCGCGCAGGCTGGCCTCCGAATCGATCAGGAACTGCCCGGAGACGACCACCTTCTGCCCGGCCTGCAGCCCCTGGCGGATCTCGGTCTTGCCGTTCGCCTCGGTCCCGGTCTGCACCTCCACCGAAGTGAACCTGCCGTCGGGCCGCGCCACCACGACGACGCTGCGCCGGCCGGTCTGGATCACGGCCTCCGACGGAACCACGAGAACTTCCTCCCTGGCAGCGGGAGTGAAATTCAAGGTCGCGAACATGCCCGGCTTGAGCTCGCCGTCGGGATTCGCTAGCTCGACGCGCGCCTTGAGCGTGCGCGTCGCCGGATTCACTTCCGGGAGGATGGCGCTCACCTTCCCCTTGAACACCTTCCCCGGCAGCGCGGATGCGCGCGCCTCGACCGCATTGCCGACTTTCACGTGGTCCGCCTCGCTTTCGCGCACCTCGGCATTGACCCACACCGTG
>Ga0307497_10000106_pt1 | contig 16878 bp, 17 predicted proteins | sample 10_S_MG_FD_201366 | JGI IMG/M metagenome (GOLD analysis project Ga0307497, IMG submission 201366) | Soil microbial communities from Populus trichocarpa stands in riparian zone in the Pacific Northwest, United States - 10_S | ecosystem: Environmental > Terrestrial > Soil > Riparian zone > Trees...
GCGCGGATCGGGCTCGGCGGCCATGCGCAGCGCGCGCGCGAACGCCTTGAACATGGTCTCGCACTGGTGATGCGCGTTGTCGCCGCGCAGGTTGTCGATGTGCAGCGTGACCTGGGCGTGGTTGACGAAGCCCTGGAAGAACTCGTGCATCAGGTCGACGTCGAACTCGCCGATCAGCGCGCGCGTGAACTTGACGTGGTACTCGAGCCCCGGCCGCCCGGAGAAGTCGAGCACCACGCGCGACAGCGCCTCGTCGAGCGGCACGTAGGCGTGGCCGAAGCGGCGCACGCCGGACTTGTCGCCGATCGCCTTGGCGACCGCCTGGCCGAGCGTGATGCCGATGTCCTCGACGGTATGGTGCCCGTCGATGTGCAGGTCGCCCTTGGCCTCGATCTCCATGTCGAGCATGCCGTGCCGCGCAACCTGGTCGAGCATGTGCTCGAGGAACGGCAGCCCGGTCGAAAGCTTGGCCACGCCTGTTCCGTCCAGGTTCACGCGTACCGTGATCTGGGTCTCTTTGGTATTGCGGGTGACGGAGGCCAGTCTCACATCCATTCCTTCATGACAGGGCTTCGCGCAAGGCGGTAACGAGTATACGGTTTTCATCCGGGGTGCCGACCGTGACGCGCAGGCAGTTGCGAATGCCGGGGTTCAGGTTGCGCACCAGCACCTTTTGTTCCTTGAGCGCGGCGTAGGTGCGGTCGGCGTCGGGCACGCGGATCAGAAAGAAGTTGGCCTGGGACGGAAACACGGTGACGCCCTTCAGCGCTTTCAGGTTTTCTCCCAGACTCTTTCTTTCCGAAATAATGCGCGCGGCCTGCTCCTCCAGCACGTCGAGCCGCTCGAGCATGAACAGCGCCGCCGCCTGCGTAAGCACGCTCACGTTGTAAGGTGGCCGCACCTTGTCGAGCTGCGCCACCCACTCGGGACGGCCGACGAGGTAGCCGAGGCGAATGCCGGCCAGCCCGAGCTTCGACACGGTGCGAATCACGACCAGGTTGTCGAATTCGGCGAGCCGCGGCAGGAAGCTCTTGCCGGCAAACACGTGGTAGGCCTCATCGAGCACGACCAGGCCCTTGCTCGCGCGGATGATCTTGACGACATCGGCTTCCGGGTAGAGCACGCCGGTGGGATTGTTCGGGTAGGCGAGAAACACCAGCGCCGGCTTCTCGGCCTGCATGCGTGCGATGAACGCATCGGCATCGAGCGAGAAATCATCGCGCAGCGGCGCGGCGACTGCGCGCATGCCGCTGAAGGTGGCGCCCATCGAGTACATCACGAACGTGGGCGACGGGTACATCAGCGTGGCGCCCGGTCGTGCCAGCGCCGTGATCAGCATCTGGATCAGCTCATCCGACCCGTTGCCGAGCAGCACTTCCATGCCCGCCGGCACGTTCATGCGCCGCGCGATCGCTTCGCGCAGCTTCTGCGGGCTCGGCGTCGGGTAGCGGTTGACGTCGACGCGCGCGAGCGCCGCGGCGAGCTCGCGCCGCAGCCCGTCGGGCAGCGAGTAGGGATTCTCCATCGCGTCGAGCTTCACCATGCCCTCGGACGACGGCACCGGGTATGCCTTGAGCGCGAGGATCTCCGGTCGCACGAGATCTTGAGGCTTCATTCGAACTGCCTCATTCGATCCTCATTTCGGCAGCGCGCTGGTGCGCTGACAGGCCCTCGCCATTCGCCAGAACTGCGGCAATCTTCCCAAGCTTCTGCGCACCCGCGCGGGAGACCCCGATCACGCTGGTGCGCTTCTGGAAGTCATACACGCCGAGCGGCGAAGAGAAGCGCGCCGTGCCGGCGGTGGGCAGCACGTGGTTCGGCCCGGCGCAGTAGTCGCCGAGCGCCTCGGAGGTCCACTGGCCCAGGAACACCGCGCCGGCCCGCGTCAATTTGGGCAGCCAGGCCTCGGGATTCTCGACCATCAGCTCGAGGTGCTCCGGCGCGATGCGGTTCGCCACCGCGCAGGCTTCCTCGAGGTCGCGCGTCAGGATCAGCGCGCCGCGGCCTTGCAGGGAGGCGGCGATGACTTGTCGCCGCGGCATTTCAACGATCAATCGTTGAATCGCGGCGGCCACGGCGTCCAGGTACGTCGCATTCGGCGAAAGCAGGATCGCCTGCGCCGACTCGTCGTGCTCGGCCTGCGAGAAAAGGTCCATCGCCACCCAGTCGGCGGGCGCGCTGCCGTCGGCGATCACCAGGATCTCGGAGGGGCCGGCGACCATGTCGATGCCGACCTCGCCGAAGACCTGGCGCTTGGCCTCGGCGACATAAGCGTTGCCCGGGCCGACGATCTTGTCGACGCGCGCGATCGACTTCGTTCCGTAGGCGAGCGCGGCAATCGCCTGCGCACCGCCGATGCCGAGCACGCGGTCGACGCCAGCGAGCGCGGCAGCGGCCAGCACCAGCGGATTCGGATTCGGGCTCGCCATGACCAGCTCGCGCACGCCCGCGACCTTCGCCGGCACGGCGTTCATCAGCACCGACGACGGATAGGCCGCCTTGCCGCCCGGCACGTAAAGGCCGACGCGCTCGAGCGGACTCACCTGCTGACCGAGGCGCGTACCGTCGCTGTCAGTGAAGTCCCACGACTTCTGCAGTTGTCTTTCATGGAATGCGCGGATCCGGTCGTGCGCGACGCGCAAGGCATCGGCCTGCTCGCGCGGAATGGCATCGATGAGACCTGCGCTGAGCTCGAACTGCCGAGGTGAAACCCCATCGAACTTCTTCGTGTAGGCGCGCACCGCCGCGTCGCCACGCTTGCGCACGTCGGCGAGGATCTTGCGCACCGCCGCCTGTACCTTCGGATCCTGTGCAGCGTCGTAGCGGGTGAGGGCCTTGACCTTGCCCTCAAAGTTCCTGTCCTTGGTTGAAAGGCGGCGCAATTTCATCGTGCGGACGCCTTGGCGAAGGCATCGATCAGCGGCTGCAGCGCGGCGCGCTTGGTCTTGAGCGCCGCCTGATTGACGATCAGGCGCGCCGACACCGGCATGATGTCCTCGACCGCGACCAGCCCGTTCGCCTTCAGTGTCTTGCCGGTGGCGACGAGGTCGACGATGGCGTCGGCGAGCCCGAGCAGCGGCGCGAGCTCCATCGAGCCGTAGAGCCGGATCAGATCAACGTGCACACCCTTGGCGGCGAAGTGCTCGCGCGCGGTGTTGATGTACTTGGTGGCGACGCGCAGGCGCGCGCCCTGGCGCACCGCCGCCGCATAGCCGAAGCCCTTCTTGACCGCGACCATCATGCGGCACGCGGCGATGCCGAGGTCCACCGGCTGGTACAGGCCTTCGCCGCCGTGCTCGGCGAGCACGTCGCCCCCGGCGATGCCGATGTCGGCGCCGCCGTGCTGCACGTAAGTGGGAGTGTCGCTTGCTCGGACTACGACCAGGCGCAGGTCACGGCGATTGGTGCCAATGACCAGCTTGCGCGAGGTTTCGGGATCAGCTTTGGGCCGGATGCCGACGCGCGCGAGCAGCGGTGCGGTCTCGTCGAAGATCCGCCCCTTCGAAAGCGCGATGCTGATGCTCGCCATGTGCAACCATCCGGGAATTCACCTTACAAAACCGGCTAGGGGCGCGCATTCTACAGCAATCCCTAGCCGATGCGCTCGACGCGCGCGCCGAGCTGGCCGAGCTTCTTCTCCAGGGTCTCGTAGCCCCGATCGAGGTGGTAGATGCGGTCGACCACCGTGTCGCCTTCGGCCACCAGGCCGGCGATCACCAGGCCGGCGGATGCGCGCAGGTCGGTGGCCATGACCGCGGCGCCCTGCAGCCGCTCGACGCCCTTCACCACCGCGGTATTGCCTTCGAGCCGGATGTCGGCGCCTAGGCGCTGCAGCTCGATAGCGTGCATGAAACGGTTTTCGAAAATCGTTTCGGTGATGACCGCGGTGCCGTCGGCGACGCACGCGAGCGCCATGAATTGCGCTTGCATGTCGGTGGCGAAGCCGGGGTAAGGCGCGGTGCGCAGGCCGACGGCGGCGGGGCGGCCGCCCATTTCGAGCTCGATCGAGGAATCCCGGGAAGTGACGCGCGCGCCGGCTTCGCGCAGCTTCTGCAACGTGGCGTCGAGCGACGCGGCGTCGGCCCCCACCAGGCGAATCCGGCCCCCCGTTGCCGCGGCAGCGGCGAGATAAGTCCCGGTCTCGATACGGTCGGGCATGACGCGGTATTCAGCGCCGCCGAGCGAGGCAACGCCCTGGATGCGGATCTTGTCGCCGCCCGCGCCCTCGATCTTCGCGCCCATCGCCCTGAGGCAGCGCGCGAGGTCCACGACTTCGGGCTCGCGCGCCGCGTTTTCGAGCAGCGTCTCGCCCTCGGCGAGCGCCGCGGCCATCATCAGGTTCTCGGTGCCGGTGACCGTGACCATGTCCATCACGATGCGCGCGCCGCGCAGGCGGCTGGCCGATGCCTGCATGTAGCCGTGCTCGATCGCGATCGTCGCCCCCATCGCCTGCAGGCCCTTCACGTGCTGGTCGACCGGCCGCTGGCCGATGGCGCAGCCGCCCGGCAGCGACACCTTGGCCTGTCCGCAGCGCGCGAGCAGCGGACCGAGCACCAGCACCGATGCACGCATCGTCTTCACCAGCTCATAGGCCGCCGTCGGATCGGTGATCGATTTGGCGTGCAGCACGGTCTTCTCGTCTCCACGCTCGACCGCTACGCCCATCTGCGCCAGCAGTTTCGCCATGGTCGACACGTCGCGCAGGCGCGGCACGTTGGTGAGCGCGAGCGGCTTGGCGGAAAGCAGCGCCGCGCACATGATCGGCAGTGCAGCATTCTTGGCGCCCGAAACCCTCACTTCGCCCTCGAGCGGCCGGCCGCCGGTGATCTTCAGCTTGTCCATGTCGGCGTTTTACCCGCCAATTCTGTCTTTTTTATTCCATTCCTCGGGCGTCAGCGTCTGCATGGAGAGCGCGTGAATCTCTTCGCGCATGCGATCTCCCAGCGCCTGGTAGACCAGCTGGTGGCGCTGCACGCGGCTCTTGCCGGCGAACTGCGTCGACACCACCACGGCCTGGAAATGCTGGCCGTCGCCGACCACCGCGACGTGGTCGCAAGCGAGCCCGGATTCGATGCCGCTCTTTACGCTTTCAGGGGTGACCATTCAAGTTCTCAGTTTGTAGCCGGATTTGAGCAGGAAAAGGCAGGCCGCCGCCACCGCGACGAACGCGGCCGCCACCAGCGCGAGGCTCACCCCGGGCGCGATATCGGCGGCGCCGAAGAAGCCGTAGCGGAAGCCGTCGATCATGTAGAAGAAAGGGTTGGCGTGCGAAATCTCGCGCCAGAAGGGCGGCAGCGAATGGATCGAGTAGAACACGCCCGACAGCATGGTGAGCGGCAGGATGACGAAGTTCTGGAACGCGGCGAGCTGGTCGATCTTCTCCGAGACGATGCCGGCGAGCAGGCCGAGCGCGCCGGCGAGCGCCGCGCCGAGCAGCGCGAACGCAGCGGTCCAGAGCGGCGCTTCCAGGCGCAGCTCGACGAACCAGGCGGTGACCGCGAGCACGCACGCGCCGACCGCCAGGCCGCGCGCCACCGAGGCCGCCACATAGGCCCAGAAGAATTCCAGGTAGGAGATCGGCGCCAGCAGGATGAAGACGATGTTGCCGGTGATCTTCGACTGGATCAGGCTCGAGGAGCTGTTGGCGAAGGCGTTCTGCAGCACGCTCATCATCACCAGGCCGGGCACCAGGAACGAGATGTAGCGCACGCCGTCGAATACCTGCAAGCGGCCCTCGAGCACCTGGCCGAAGATCACGAGGTACAGCGCCGAGGTCAGCACCGGCGCGGCCACCGTCTGCACGCTCACCTTGAGGAAGCGCAGCATCTCCTTGCGGAACAGCGTGGTGAATCCCATCAGGACGTGAGCCGCAGGAACACCTGCTCCAGGTCCGGCCGGTCGAGCTCGAGGTCGGCGATCTCCACGCCGGACTGGCGCAGCTTGGCGAGCTGCGTTTCAAGCTCGTGATACCCCGATAAGTCGAGAGTGAACTGCCTCCCGTCCCGAGCCACGACGCGAGCAGTGGTGCGCGAGCCGGCGAAGCGCGCGAGCAGGTTGCGCGTGGAGTCGAGCGCCACCACGCGCCCGGCCTTGAGCATGGCGATGCGGCTGCAATGCAGCTCCGCTTCCTCGAGGTAGTGCGTGGTGAGGACGATGGTGTGGCCGTCGGCATTCAGCCGCCGCACGAACTGCCACAGGTCCTGGCGCAGCTCGACGTCGACGCCGGCGGTGGGCTCGTCCAGGATGATCACCGGGGGCTTGTGCACCAGCGCCTGCGCGATCAGCACGCGGCGCTTCATGCCGCCGGAAAGCGAGCGCATGTTGGCGTTCGCCTTGGACGTCAGGTCGAGGTGCTCCATCACTTCGTCGATCCAGGCGTCGTTGGCGCGCATGCCGAAGTAGCCGGACTGCAGTCGCAGCGTTTCGCGCACGGTGAAGAACGGATCGAACACCAGCTCCTGGGGGACGACGCCGAGCATGCGGCGCGCGCGCCGGTATTCGCTCGCGGTGTCCGCACCCATCACCGACACGCTGCCGGCATCGGCGCGCGCGAGACCGGCCACCACGTTGATCAGCGTGGTCTTGCCGGCGCCGTTGGGGCCGAGCAGGCCGAAGAACTCGCCCTGCGGGATCTCGAGGCTGACGCCGGACAGCGCTTGCACCGCGCCATAGCGCTTCTCGATGCCGCGGACTTCGATCGCCTTCAGGTTTTTACGGGCAGAAGGGTTTCGACGCCGTAGAGGCGCGACAGCGTCTGCAGCGCTTCGGGCAGATTGGCGAAGGTGATGTCGCGCTTGGCCTCGCGCGCCTCGCGCAGCCAGGCGAGGCTGAGCGCGAGCAGCCCGGAGTCGAGCTCGGTGACCTCGCCCAGGTCGACGGTGCTGGCGCCCTCGGCGAGATGCTGGCGTCCTTCCTCGAGCACCTGGCCGACGTTGGCGAGCGTCACCGGCCCGCTCACCACGATGCGGCGGCCGTCGCGGCGGATCACTTCTTCGCGCCCTTCTCGAGCGACCTGTTCTTCGTCTGCAGGTCCTTGATCAGGCCGTCGATGCCCGAATTGCGCACGGTATTGGCGAACTCGGTGCGGTAGTTGGCCACCAGGCTGACGCCGCCCACCATCACGTCGTACACCTTCCAGCCATTGGCGGTCTTCTCCATGCTGTAGTCGATGGTCACCGGCTGCGCGCCGGGCTGGATTACGCGTACGTTGACGGTGACGTCGGTGTCGGTCGGCTTGGCGCGCAGCGGGCGGAAGTCGAACTTCTGCTCGCTGTAGGCGGCGAGCGCGCTGGCGTAGGTGCGCACCAGCAGCGTCTTGAAGTGCTGGGTGAGCAGCTTCTTCTGCTCCGGGGTGGCCTTGGCCCAGTTCTGGCCCATCGCGAGCGCGGTCATGGCGGTGAAGTTGAAATGCGGCAGGACTTTCGCCTCGATCACTTCGATCAGCTTGGCGCGGTTGCCGGACTTGATCTCCTTGTCCTTGGTGATGAGGCCGACCACTTCCTGGGTGACGTTTTTCACCAGCACGTCGGGCGCCTCTTGGGCGAAGGCCGGAACCAGGAAGCACAACAACAGCAGCACAACGATTCTCTTCATGTCTCTACTCCAGTTTTTCCCGCGGCGCATTGCCGTCGTAGATCAGGCTGCGGCGCCGTTGCAGGAACGCGTCGCGCTGGAACACGTAGCGATCGAGCGCCGCCTCCTCCAGGATGCGGCTCGCGTCGAGCAGATCGGCGCGCGTGTTGACGAGGTACAGGCCGTACAAGGTATTGCGCAGCTCGATCGGCCGCACCTCGCCGAGCGGCGCGAAATAGTAGTCGAAGCCCGTGCCGATGCCGTCGCGCACGGTGCTCGAGCCGAGCAACGGCAGCACCAGGTACGGGCCGGAAGGCGCGCCCCAGCGGCCGAAGGTCTGGCCGAAATCCTCGTTGTGCTTTTCCAGTCCCCATTCCGAAGCCACGTCGTGGATGCCGAGCAGGCCGAATGTTGAATTAAACGCAAAGCGCGCCCAGTCGTTGACCCCGTCGGCGAACTTGCCCTGCAGGAAGTTGTTGACGCCGATGAAGATGTCCTGAAAGTTGGAGAAGAAGTTGCCGACGCGGCTGCGGATCTCCGGATGCAGCGCCTTCTTGTAGACGGTGGCCACCGGCTTCGCCACCCAGGCGTCGACCTCGTCGTTGAAGCGATAGATGCCGCGGTTGAAGCCCTCGAATGGATCGCGCGGATCGCGCTCCTCGCCCGAGGACGCGCAGCCGCCGAGCGCCCCCAGCAGCAGAAGGAGCAGCAGCCGGATCACGCGTCGTGTCACTTCTTCTCGTCCTTGCCTTCCGCAGCCTTGTTGAACAGAAACTGGCTGATCAGGTTCTCCAGCACCACCGCCGACTGCGTGAGGCGGATACGGTCGCCCTGCTTGAGCATCACGCCGTCGCCGCCGGCCTCGAGGCCCACGTACTGCTCGCCGAGGATGCCCGAGGTCAGGATCTTGGCGGTGGTGTCGCGCGGGAACTGGTAGCTGAGGTCGATCGTCATCGACACGATCGCCTCGTAGCTCTCGGTGTCGAAGCGCACGCCGGCGACGCGGCCGACCACCACGCCCGCGCTCTTCACCGGGCCGCGCACCTTGAGGCCGCCGATATTGGCGAACTTGGCGTCGACCTGGTAGGTCTGATTGGTGGAGAAGGTGGCGAGGTTGCCCACCTTGAGCGCGAGGAACAGGAGCCCCGCGAAACCCGCGGCGACGAACACGCCGACCCAAAGATCGATCATCGAGCGATTCATAGGCTAGTGATTGCCTCCGGTGAACATCAGCGCGGTGAGGATGAAGTCGAGCGCGAGAATGGCGAGCGAAGAAGTGACTACGGTGCGCGTGGTGGCGCGCGACACGCCCTCGGCGGTGGGGATCGCGTCGTAGCCCTCGAACACCGAGATCCAGGTGACGGCGACGCCGAAGACCATGCTCTTGATCACGCCGTTCCAGATGTCGTTGCGCACGTCGACCGCGGCCTGCATCTGCGACCAGAACGCGCCCGCGTCGACGCCGATCAGCTGCACCCCGACCAGGTAGCCGCCGAAGATGCCGGCCGCGGAAAACAGCGCCGCGAGCAGCGGCATCGAGAGCACGCCGCCCCAGAAGCGCGGCGCGACCACGCGCGCGATCGGGTCGACCGCCATCATCTCCATCGCCGAGATCTGCTCGGTGGCTTTCATCAGGCCGATCTCGGCGGTGATCGCCGAGCCGGCGCGGCTGGCGAACAGCAGTCCCGCGACCACCGGCCCCAGCTCGCGCACCAGCGACAGCGCCACCAGCACGCCGAGCGACTCGGAGGCGCCGAAGCGCTGCAGCGTCTCGTAGCCCTGCAGCGCGAGCACCATGCCGACGAACAGGCCCGACACCAGGATGATGATCAGCGACAGCACGCCGGCGAAGTAGATCTCCGCCGTGGTCAGGCGAAAGCGGCGGAACGCGGTGCCCGAGTGCATCACCAGATAGACCAGGAAACGGCAGGCGTAACCCAGGCGCCAGACCTGCGAGGTCACGGTATGGCCGAGACGCTCGAGGCGGCTGCGCAGCGGGGCCGCCCCGATCAAGCCGGAACTACCTCTAGGTCGGCAGCGTAGTCAGGCGCCGCGTAGTGGAACGGGATCGGGCCGTCGGGCTTGCCGTTGACGAACTGGTTGACGTAGGGCTCGGGGCTCGCGCGGATCTCGTCCGGCGTGCCTTGCGCGATCACCTTGCCGGTCGCCATGAAATAGACGTAGTCGACCACGTCGAGCGCCTCCTGCACGTCGTGCGTGACGATGATCGAAGTCGCGCCGAGCGAGGTGTTGAGATCGCGGATCAGGCGCACGATCACCCCGAACGAAATCGGGTCGAGGCCGGTGAAGGGCTCGTCGTAGAGAATGAGGTGCGGGTCGAGCGCGATCGAGCGCGCGAGCGCGACGCGGCGCGCCATGCCGCCCGAGAGCTCGGTCGGCATCAGATGCGCGGCGCCGCGCAGGCCCACCGCCTGCAGCTTGAGCATCACCAGGTCGTTGAGCAGCTCGGGTGCGAGGTCGGCGTGCTCGCGCAGCGGGAACGCGACGTTCTCGTACACCGACATGTCGGTGAACAGCGCGCCGAACTGGAACAGCATGCCCATCTTGCGGCGCATCGCGTAAAGGCCGTCGCCGCCGAGCTGCTTGGTATCGTGGCCGAGCACGCGTGCCGAGCCGGTCGACGGAAAGTACGCGCCCATGATGATCCGCAGCAGCGTGGTCTTGCCGCAGCCCGACTGCCCCATGATGCCGACCACCGCGCCGCGCGGAATCGCCAGATTGATGTCGCGCAGCACCGGCCGGGCCGGGTCATAGCCGAAGGAAACATTCTGGATTTCAACGATCTGCGCTTGCTGCACGGCGTAATATTATCAAGCATGGGGGACGCCCTAAGCATTTCGGCGCTGCGCAAGCGCTACGGCAAATCCGAAGCGCTTTCGGGCGTCGACCTGCGCGTCGGCGCGGGCGAAGCGTTTGGCCTGGTCGGCGCCAACGGCGCCGGCAAGACCACCCTGATCAAGTGCCTGCTCGACCTGTGCGCGCACGATGAAGGCGCGATCGAAATATTCGGCATCGCTGCGCGCAACCCGCAGGCCAGGCGGCGGCTGGCGTATCTTCCCGAGCGCTTCAATCCGCCGCATTACCTGCGCGCGCGGGAGTTCCTCGCCACGCTGTGCGAGCTCGGCGCCGAGCGCTATGACGCGACCCGGACGGGCGCCATCCTGGATGCGCTGGCGCTCGAGCGCGACGCGCTCGACAAGCCGGTGCGCACGCTGTCGAAGGGGATGACGCAGAAGCTCGGCCTCGCCGGCTGCTTCCTGCTCGCGCGCGATCTCTACGTGCTCGACGAGCCGATGAGCGGCCTTGACCCCGCCGCCCGCGTGGCGGTGAAATCGGTGCTGCGCCGTCTCGCCGGGGAGGGCCGGACGCTGTTCTTCACTTCGCATGTGCTGGCCGACGTCGACGAGCTTTGCTCGTCGATCGCCGTGCTCGATCGCGGCCGGGTGCGGTTCCGCGGCGCGCCGGCCGCCCTGTGTGCGCGCTACGGCGAGTCCAGCCTCGAACGCGCATTCATGCGATGCACTCATGACGAAGCTGCAGTCGCGACCTGACCCGAAGCCGGGACTGCTGGTCGTCGACGACGACCCGCTGATCACCGACACGCTCGCCTTCGCGCTCGGTGCGGACTACACGGTGTACGCCTGCGACTCGCGCGCGCACGCGATCGAGCTCCTGCGCCAGCTCGACGCGCCGCCGCCGCTTGCGCTGGTCGACCTCGGCCTGCCGCCCGCGCCGCACGCGCCCGACGAGGGCTTCCGCCTGATCGGCGACCTGCTCGCGCATTCGCCGCGCATGCGCATCTTCGTGCTCTCGGGCCAGAACGATGCCGCCAACGCGCGCCACGCACGCGCGCTGGGCGCCTGGGAGTTCGTCGCCAAGCCCGCCGACCCGGCGAGCCTCGCGCGCCTGCTGGCGCGCGGTCTCGAGCTGCCCGCGGCGGAGGACCAGGAATTCGTGGGTACCAGCCCGGCGCTCGCCAAGCTGAAGAGCCAGGTCGCGCAGTTCGCGGCCGCGCCCTACCCGGTGCTGATCGAGGGCGAATCGGGCAGCGGCAAGGAGCTGGTGGCGACGCGCCTGCACCGGCTCTCGCCGCGCGCTTCCCGGCCCTATTTCAGCCTGAACTGCGCGGCGATCTCGCCGCAGCTGGTCGAGCCGACGCTGTTCGGCTATGTGAAAGGCGCGTTCACCGGCGCGCAGGCGACAAAAGCGGGATTCTTCGAGGACGCCGCCGACGGGACGCTGTTCCTCGACGAGGTCGGCGAGCTGCCGCTCGAGATGCAGGCGAAGCTGCTGCGCGTGCTGGAAAACGGCGAGTACCAGCGCGTAGGCGAGACCCAGCGCCGCGTCGCGCGCTGCCGCGTGATCGCCGCCACCAATCGCGACCTGCGGCGCGCGGTGCGCGAAGGCGCGTTCCGCGCCGACCTCTACCACCGCCTCTCGGTGTTCACGCTGAGCGTGCCGCCGCTGCGCGAGCTCGATCACGACAAGCTGCTGCTGCTGGATCATTTCCGGAAGAATTCCTTCAGTCTCGACGACGGCGCGACCGCGCGCTGGCTGCGCTACGACTTTCCCGGCAACGTGCGCGAGCTGCGCAACATCGTGATCCGGCTCGCCGCCAAGTATCCCGGGCAGCGCGTCTCGCCCGCCGAGCTCGAGCCCGAGCTCGACGTGGACGAACAAATGACGATCGGCGACAGCAGCAAAGGCGGGCTGGTCGACCAGGCGTTGCGCCAGCTCGAGCGCGCCGGCGCCTTCAACCTCGACGAGACGCTGAAGGCATGGGAGCGCGGCTATATCGAGGCGGCGCTGCGCCTGACGCGCGGCAACGTCAGCCAGGCGGCGAAGCTGCTCGGCGTGAATCGGACTACGCTCTACAGTCGTATGAACAGCGGCGAGGAGAAGTAGGAGGTGGCGCTCTATCTCGAGCATTTCGGCCTCACCGAGCCACCGTTCCGCATCACCCCGCACATCGACTTTTTCTTCGACGGCGCCGACCGCGGCGCAACGCTCGAAGCGCTGATCTACGCGGTGCTGCACGACGAGGGCATCGTCAAGGTGTCGGGCGAGGTCGGCAGCGGCAAGACCATGCTGTGCCGCGTGCTGATGGAGCGCCTGCCGCCGCACGTCGCCACCATCTACCTCGCCACGGCCTCGCTCGCGAGCGACGAGATCCTGCACGCCATCGCCGACGACCTCGAGCTCAAGCTCTCGCCCGACCGGCGCAGCGTGGCGCTGCGCGGGCTGCAGGAGCACCTGATCGGCCTCTACGCCGCCGGCCGGCGCGTGGTGATCCTGATCGACGAGGCGCACGTCATGCCCGAGGACACGCTCGAGCAGGTGCGCCTGCTGTCCAACCTGGAGTCCAACCGGCACAAGCTGCTGCAGATCGTACTGTTCGGCCAGCCCGAGCTCGACGCCACGCTCGCGAAAACCAGCTTGCGCCAGCTGCGCGACCGCATCACGCATTCGTTCCGCATGCGGCCGCTGGTGCCCGCCGAGGTCGGCCGCTACCTCTCTTTCCGCATGCGCGCCGCCGGCTATCGCGGCCCCGAGGTGTTCACGCCGCGCGCAGTGCGGCGCATCGCGCGCGCCTCGGGCGGCCTCACGCGCCGCATCAACATCGTCGCCGACAAGTCGTTGCTGTCCGCCTATACCGAGAACACGCACGCCATCACCCACAAGCACGTGCGCGCGGCGGTGGCCGACTCCGAGTTCGCCGCGCCGCGCCGCACCTCCCGCCCGCTCGCCTACATCGCCGCAGCCGCCGTGGCCGGCATCGCGGCCGGCGCCGGAATGCACTGGATGCTGGCGCCGCCGGAGCTCAAATCCCCGCCCGCGCCCGCCCCGGCGGCGCCGATCGCCGCGGTGCAGCCTCCCGCGCAGCCCGCAGCACAGCCGGCCTCGCCGGCGCCTGAACCGGTCAAGGAGCTGGCCGCCGATCCGCCCAAGCCCGAGCCCGAGCCGCACCTCACCGCGGAGCAGTTGCGCCGCCTGTCTGCGTACTCCCCCGGCGGGCAGAAACTGCTCAGCGGACGCCTTACGGCGAGCCTCGAGCGCCTCGAGCAGGCCGACGACGAGCGCTATGCGCTCGAGCTTTACGTGACCGAAAACAGCGACCCGTCACGCATGGAGCGCTTCCTCAGCCGCGCCCGCGATTTGGTGCCACTGGAGGAAGTCATGATCATTCCGGTGGCCGCGAGCGGGCAGGTCCGGCTGTGGGTGCTGTACGGCGATTTCGCCAGCCGCGAGGAAGCGCTCGCGGCGGCGCGCCGCCTGCCCCCGCGCTACCAGGAAGCGTTCCGGGTCGCGCCGCGCAGCTTCGGCGAGCTCCGGCGACAGTTGTAAACAAGCGAAAATCCCGGCGCGACAGGCGGTTACGTCAGTTTCCTCAGGTAAAGTTTGTGCTATCCTGCGCCACTGGGAGAGAGTGCCTCAGGATGAATAAGGGAAAGACGGCCCTAGCCGCCCTTGCGACAGCAGTGCTGGCCGGTTGCGGCCAACAGCCGCTCAAGCCGGGCGATTCGCATCTGCGCGAGCAACCGAGCGTGACGGGAACGATCCCGCAACCGGTGCAGATCACGCCGATGCTGCCGCCGCCCAAGCCCGCGGCGCGGCCCGAAACCTACAGCGTGGTGGTGAGCAATGTGCGCGTGCAGGAGCTGCTGTTCGCACTCGCGCGCGACGCGCGCCTGAACGTCGACATCCATCCCGATATCGTCGGCACGGTGACGCTGAACGCGATCGACCAGACGCTGCCGCAGCTGCTGACGCGCATCGCGCGCCAGGTCGACTTGCGCTACGAAATCGACGGACAGAACCTGGTGGTGATGCGCGACACGCCGTTCCTGCGCGTGTACCGCGTCGACTACGTCAACATGGCGCGCGATTCGCGCAGCGTCGCCACGGTCTCCACCCAAGTGACCGGCGGCCTGGTGAGCCAGTCGTCGAGCGGGCAGAACAATTCCACCGCCACCATCAACTCGGTGTCGGCCAACAAGTTCTGGGACACGCTGGTCGGGAACATCAAGGAGATCCTGCAGGAGACCGACAAGATCATCCCGGCCGCGGCGCTGCCGACGCCGTCCACCACCGCGCCGACGCAGGCCGGGCAGATCCCGCAACCGACGTCGGCCACGCCCGCCGCGCCTCAGGCTGCGCCCGTCGCCACTTTCCGCGAGGCCGCGTCGGTGATCGCCAACCCCGAGACCGGCATCCTCAACATCCGCGCCACCTCGCGCCAGCACGAGAAGGTGCAGGAGTTCCTCGACTCCGTCATGACCAACGCGCGGCGCCAGGTGCTGATCGAGGCCACGGTGGCGGAGGTGCAGCTCAACAACCAGTACCAGCGCGGCATCGACTGGCAGCGCCTGCGCTCGGGCGCCACCACGACCGGGGTGCCCGCCTTCGGCCAGGGCAGCAGCGGTCTCGAGTTCGGCCAGACCACGGCCGGTACCCCCGCCGGGATCAACACCAACGCATTCGTGATGGGCGGCGCCATCGCCAGCCTGAACTTCAACTTCGCGCTCAAGTTCCTCGAGTCCTTCGGCGACGTGCGCGTGCTCTCCAGCCCGAAGATCAGCGTGCTCAACAACCAGACCGCGGTGCTCAAGGTGGTCGACAACCTGGTGTACTTCACGGTCCAGGCGCAGAGCACCGCGAACCAGACCAGCACCCTCACCACGTTCACCACCACGCTCAACTCGGTGCCGGTCGGCTTCATCATGAGCCTGGTGCCGCAGATCAGCGACACCGACACCGTGGTGCTCAACCTGCGGCCGACCATCTCGCGCAAGATCGGCGACGTCGCCGACCCGAACCCGAGCCTCGCCACCGCCGGCGTCACCAGCCTGGTGCCGGTGATCCAGACGCGCGAGATGGAGTCGGTGCTGCGCGTGCAGAGCGGCCAGGTCGCGGTGCTCGGCGGGCTGATGCAGGACGCGGTGACCAACATCGAGGACACCATCCCGGGCGTGCGCGACATCCCCGGCGTCGGCGCGCTGCTGTCGCAGCGCAAGGACATCAACCAGAAGACCGAGCTGGTGATTTTCCTGCGCCCGGTCGTGATCAAGGACGCGAGCATCGACGGCGACTACGCCAGCTACCGCAACCAGCTCCCCGGAGCGGATTTCTTCAGCAAGCCCAATCCGAGCAGGCCACGCCCGACTCCGTCGGCGGACTGAACATGAGCCTGCTGCTGGAGGCCCTCAAGAAGGCGGAAAGAGCCAAGGAGGAAGCGCAGCGTCGCGAGCGCGCCGAAGGAGAAAGCGCGCCGCCGGCCGAGCCCGTACCGCCGCCGCCTCCCAGCGTGACGCCTGTGCCGGAGCCGGTCATCACGCGCGATCAGCTGCCCGACGCGCGCCAGCCGCTGTCGCTCGAAGAAGACGTGCAGCCGTCGGCGAAGCCGGCGCCGGTTGCGAAACCGGCAAGCGCCTCGCAATCCTCGCGCCGGGCGGAGCCGAAACCCGATGCGCTGGCCGGCGACGCCCAGAGGAATTCGGCGCGCAAGGTGTTCGAGGCCAAGTTCAAGGAGCCCAACCCGCGCCTGCCGTTCTTCATCACGATGGGCGCGCTCGGCGTGTTCGCCGTCGGCACGGTGGTCTATTTCTGGCTCCAGCTGAACCCAGCCCCGTCGCTGGTGAACGCCAATCCGCCGCGCCCGAGCAACGAGACGCAGATCGCCGCCGCGGACCTGAAGCCGGCGCCGACGGTGGTCGCGCCCGCGGCGCCCGCCGGCGCAATTCCAGGGCTGCCGGCCGCAACGGTCGCACCGGCTGCGCCGGCCAAGCCCACTGTCGTCCAGCCCCTGCCGCAGCCCCAGATGGTTCAGCCCGCTCCCGTGCTGCGCGCGCCGGAAACGCCGCGGCTGCAGGCACCGCCGCCGCGTCCGGCGCAGACCGAGATCACCGCCACGCGGCAATCCCCGCAGGTGCATCCGAACATCGCCACCGGCTACGCGGCCTACCTTGCCGGCGACCTCGCCGCCGCGCGCACCGAATACGACAAGGCGCTGAAGGAAGAGCCGTCCAACCGCGACGCGCTGCTCGGCTTGGCCGCGCTCGACGTGCGCGCCGGGCGTTTCGAGAGCGCCGAGGCGACTTACCTGCGCCTGCTGCAGGCCGACCCGCGCGACTCGCATGCGGCCGCTGGACTGATCGCCCTGCGCGCCGGGCGCGGCGGCACGATCAGCGCCGAGAGCCGCGTGAAAACGATGCTCGCCGACAGTCCGAGCTCGCACGTGCTCAATTTCACGCTCGGCAACGAGCTCGCCCAGCAGGGGCGCTGGGC
>Ga0307497_10000107_pt1 | contig 16872 bp, 7 predicted proteins | sample 10_S_MG_FD_201366 | JGI IMG/M metagenome (GOLD analysis project Ga0307497, IMG submission 201366) | Soil microbial communities from Populus trichocarpa stands in riparian zone in the Pacific Northwest, United States - 10_S | ecosystem: Environmental > Terrestrial > Soil > Riparian zone > Trees...
GTCCCGGCGAACACGTAGCCTGCGAGCAGCGAGTCGGTGTCGCTGCACGCCCAGTCCCAGACCCGGGTGAGCATCAGAAGCCACGCTCTCGGCGCGTCTCGCGGATGGCGGTGACCTCGGCCTGCTTCAGCGCGTTGCGGAGCACGGCGCTCTGGATGGGGTTGAGGCTGACCCAGATGACGCGGTCGCCCTGCGTGACCTGCATGACGACCTCGGAGCCCTCACGCAGGATGCTGTAGGCACCCCAGACGGCGAGACCGTCGGCGGGGCTGGACGCATCGATGGACGAGACGTCCGCGTCGATGTTGACGTAGGTGGTGGCGCTCATGGTTCGGTGTACCCCTTCGTGTTTCGTACATCGACGGTTGTCGATGTCTCATCAGGCCTGTACTCAGGCGACACGGCCCGGGAACCCTTCGATGAACCCGGGTCTGCGACATCGGCCTGCACTGTGTCAGCAGGCGTCAGCCTGCTCGTGCTGTCGGCGGACCACACGTCCCGGCGTCAGGCCCAGACTTGGTGCCACCAGCATCGCCGTGAGGCGCTGAGGCAGAGCAAGAACGTAGGGCCAGCACTTGGGCCGACGGTAGCGGTCTCGTTGTCGCGTGCTCTTCGGTCTCGGCCGTCCGTCTGCGCTTGCTGTCGCCCTCACTCGGACGTCTGTTCTCACGCAGCCTCGGCGGCTGTGCCTCTGGTCCCAGTCTCGGGTCGCGCCCTTCGCTCTTGGCTAGGCGTACCGGTCTGGGTTCTGGCCGGACCATCGGCTGTTGCTGCTGACGCTTGGGTCCCTGTGGGGGAGCGTCCGAGCCGGTCCCTCTCGGGCCGGTGGTCCCATCGCCCGCTCCGTCGTAGTGGAGCAGGTGACAGTGGGAACCTTACAGCGCCGCTAGGAACACTGTCAAGCGGGTTGGTCTCACACAGGGTTCCTGTGTGAGGGCAAGATTGGGGGGCTCGGGTGGTGCCAAAGGTAAACGTTTCTTTACCCTTGTGCTTGTATCTGGCGTGACCCAGCGTGAGGGGGTGGTGCGGCCAAGGCGTGAGCCCGTGGGGCGTAGGGCACCGGCGGCTGGCTGCGAGGGGACCGGCGGCAGCCTGCGTGTCAGCCCTTCGCCCCACCGTGCCCCTGTGCTGTGAGACCAAGGCGCAGACACAGAGCCCCTGTGTGCCTGTGCTTGGGGCTGTGCGCCCATATACCTGTGCCCCCTCGTGCCTCTCTCATACCCGGGCCGGGTGGGGGGTGTCAGAAACGGTCGAACCACCCGGGGTGCCATGGCTTTCTGGTCGGCCGGGCGCTGGTGGGGGATGCAGCCTCGCCGATTTTCGTGTGCGGGTTCCGTGTGCGGGTTCCGAACCCGCACGATACCCGCACGTTGAGCGTGGATGAACCCGCACGAACCCGCACGGTCCACGGGCCGTGTGCGGGTTCGGCCCTTCCCGTAGGGCCGACCAACCCGCACACGTGCGGGTTCTAGAGCCCCAACTCCGGGTCCGAGAAGGTCTCATCCGCCCAGTCGATGCCCTTCTCCGTCAGGCTGAACGGAGGTCCCGCCCGGACGAGGTCTTGGCGGATGAGCACCTGCAGCGCCCGTCGCGCCGAGTCTCGGGTCAGCCCGGGGAAGTCGTTGTAGGTCATCGCCGGTCCGCGCATCAGGTGCATCGCCACCGCAGCGTAGGACCCCGTCGCGATGCCCGTCCCCGCGATGCGGATGGCGGTCGGCGGTGCGCCTGCCGCTGGCAGGTTGACGGTCACCGACGCCTCGTAGGGCCCGTACTCGGCGCTCACGAACTGCCAGATGCCCGCGTGCCGCTTCAGGATGAGCGAGGCGTTCTCGACGCGCTTCTCGACCACCAACCGCACGCGCTTCGGGTCTTCGGTCAGCGGGCTCATCGTCATCGTCACGTCGGCGAAGTTCCCCCAGTGTCCCATGATGTCGAGCAGCGACTTGCCGCCAGTTGCTCGCACACCGCTCTGGTTCCGCGACGACTTCACGAGGTGGGCCACGATGACGAGCGCCGTGTCCGTGTCCACCGCGACCTGCTTCAGCCACTGCATCGTGGCCCGGAACTTCTCGCCCCACTCTTCCTGCAGGATGGCGAGCCCGGCACTATCCACGAAGCAGACCGTCGGGTTGATGCGCCCGAGCAGTGCGACCAACCCCGTGCGCCCGGACTTCCCCGACAGGTCCAGTGCGGGCAACTCGCTGACGAGGTAGCGAGCCCCCAGTGTGGACATCTCGACACCCATCGCTTCCGACACCGCTCTGGTGCGGGCAAACTCGATGTGGCGACCGTTCTCATAGTCGAGCACCAGCACCTGTTCCTCGGCGTCGGGCACCGGGTAGTAGCCGAAGATGCTGCCCTGCCCGAGCGCGATGCGTGCGCCCATCTCGATACGCGCCGTGCTCTTGCCCAAGCCCGGCTGCGAGGCGAAGACCGTGACCTTGGCTCGCGGGATGAGGTGCTCGACCACCATCGGCAGCGACCCCGGGTCGGTCATCATGCCCGGCGCGAAGATGCTCTCCGTGACTTGGGCATCGACCTGTTCCTGTGGGACCTCATCTGCCCCGGCGACCCGCTTCCTGACCGCCTCGATGCGCTCCGGGTGCGCGATGTCGTACTTCCACGCCCGGTCAAAGCGTTCTGCGAAGACTTCTGGCTCCCACGCGGGCTTCCACAAGGGCTTCAAGGCATGTGAGACCAAGTCGCGTACCGCTGTCTCGGTCGCTTCTGCCCCCAACTTGTACCGGAAGTGCCCCACCGCATCCCGGACAGCGTCGTATCTCGACCCCTCGCGCACCCCATCGCGGTACTTGTCGACCCACGAGGCCTGCGCAGCAACGTGGATGAGCGGCGCACCGTCCTCGGCGGGCTCCGTGGCTCCGTTCGTGCGCGCTTTGAGCGCCTTCAGCACCTCCGGCGGGGCTGGCAAGACCTCGCCACCCCGGATGATGGCGTAGACACCGCCCGAAACGTGGTCCGAGGGCGTCATCACGACGTAGCCGCCCGCATTGCCCTTGACCGTCGCCCCGTTGAGGTCCTCGGACATGCCCTCGACCCCGGAAACGAAGACGTGATAGCCCCCACCGACCCGTCCGGTGGCTTGCAGGGGCGCATCGGAGAGCGCCGAGAGCAGAAACGCGCTCGCTGGGCTCTGCGGGTCATCGATGTCGAGTGCAACGAGCCCTTCGGGGGGCACGATGGCGACATTCGCGGCTGACCCGAGGTCATCCATGCGCCGATACCAGCCTTGGACCACCAACAGGTCGCTGGTGGCGTCTTTCAGCCCGTTTCTGGGGCTCCAGACGCCCGTCGTGACGGGATGCTTGCCCGGCGACCGGCATTGGTCCGCCAACGGGCAGGCGCAGAACAGCACGCCCTGCAATCGGGCCACGCCCCAGATGAGCAAGGTCGGCCAGTGTGCCTCAGCGTACGTGTACGCCCACTGGCCGACCGTGCTCAGGTCCTTCGGTGCGTTCGGACTGATGGTGTCTGGGATATGTGTCGGACGCGGCGGCTCACTCGGACCCGGTCCAAGGGCCTCACGGACCGTTGGCATCATCGGAACCCCTTCGAACGTTGACGCGGAAGAGACGGAACCGCTAGCATAGCCCCAGCATCGGGTGAGGTGCTCGCGGTCGGGAAGTTGTTACCCCTTCGGCCCGGACCGACCCTCGCAGATGTTGAAAGCCCCCGGTCTTCACGGACCGGGGGCTTTCGATGTGCTGAATATTCAGCAGGCTAGAAGGGGGTGGCGGGCGCTTCCTCGGCCTCGACGCCACGGGCGCGGGACTTGGGCTTCTCGACCAGCGCGGTGAGTTTGGCCCAGCCGTCCGCGTCGAGCGTGAACTGCCCGATGGCCTCGCGACCGACGAGGTCCTTCTTGTCGAAGTCCATGCCGACCTTGACGGCGTCCTCGCCGAGCAGCGCCGTCAGCCAGCCGAACAACTTCGACCGGGGGCTCGTGTTCTGGGAAGAGATGGCGTTGTGCTCGACGCCTTCGTCGCTGCCGTCATCCACGATGAACTTCCAGCGGAAGATGTCCTGCTCACCACGGTCGTTCGTGATGATGGTGTCGGGCTTGATGTCGATGAGGGTGACGGGGTACGAGCCTGCCTTCAGGTTCGACCCGCCCTCGATGGTGAAGAGCGGCACGGTGCCAGTTCCCTTTCTGCCTTGGCTGCACGATGGCATGCTAGGCTCTGTGTGGCCCGGTTCCACGATGGGTCGTTGGCCTCCTGCGGAGCATACCAGATGACGCTAGAACCAGCAACGACGTGCCGGGTCGAGAAGGACCCGGTTGCGGCCAAACTGGTCGATGCGCTCATCGCGGCGGGCACCACCGACCGCGACATCGTGGCTACACTGAAGTCGGCGGGCCTTCGTGTGACTGCGGCGTCGCTGGCCCAGCATCGCGCAACGTGCCGGGGCGGCTCCCTCGCGAAGGCCCGCTTCGCCGCCAGCCAGCGCGGACCGAAGGACTTCGCCGTCCTCGTGCGCGACGAAGCCGCTCGCCTGCTCGACGCGGGCGAACTGGAGGTCAGCGCGCAGAACGGGCTCATCGCGCAGGCCATGATTGACAAGCGCGAGGAACGCAGCGCGGACCGCCGTCTGGCCCTCAACATTGCCCGCATGCTGGCGGGCACGCCGACCCCCGCCAACGTCATCATCGAGGGGCTGGCGGTCGAGGTCGACGGCAACGAGTACGAGCCCGAGGAACTCGCGTTGCTGGGCCGTGGCTGATGTGCTGGGTCGAGGACCCGGTCCTGCTCGACCACCTCTGTCAGGGGCGCATCGACCCGCGCATGCCGCCGCACATCAAGCGCATGGTCCTCGTCGTTGGTAACGCGCACCGAGGACCGCGTGCTGCGCGGCGACCTCGCGCCGCTCGACAACTTCGCGGCCACCTTCGCCGCCGCCCGCTGGGACATCCCGCTCTTCGCACGCGCCGTCCTTGGGGTGGAGTTGCACCCCGGGCAGGTGCGCATGGCCGAGGCCTTCATCGCCCGCACCGAGTCGGGCTACAAGCCCGCCTACCTGACCATCTGCATCAGCGCCGGGAACCGTGCGGGCAAGACGCTGGCGCTGGCTATCTGCGTCCTCCACAGCGTCGTTTACAAGCATGGGCTGCAGCCACCTGACCTGACCTCCAAGGGGGCCATGCAACGCTGGCTGCGTGCGCCCTACCACTGGTGGCACTTCGGCATCCTGACCGAGGTCGCCGACCTCGTCTGGACCGAGATGGCGCAGTTGCTGCAGGGCACCCACGAGGCGCAGCGGCGGACCGGCGGCGAGTGCCCGCTGCTGGAGGCGTGGGGTCCCGACGTCATCGTCTGGGACAAGAAGGAGAACTCGGCCTACCACTGGCTGAAGGTCTCACCCATCCTCGGCGGCGGCGAGGTCCACTTCCGGACGACGAGCGAGCGCGCCTTCGGGCAGTTGGGCCGCGACATGAACGGCATCAGTTGGGACGAGTGCGCGTTCGACAACAACATGGAGTTCGTGGTCAACGAGGTCCTCAACATGCGCCGCTTGTCCACAGGTGGACAAATGGTGTTGATAAGTACCCCGACCGAGGGCATCACGCAGTTCGCCGACGTCTGGCAGTTGGGCGACCCGCTCGCCCCGGACCGCTCGCCCAACCGCCTAAGCCTGCGCATCTCGACCCGTGACAACGTGGGCTTCGGCATCGAGCAGGACACCTTCGACCGTTTGCTCTCACAGGTCCCGGTCCAACTCATCCCCCAGAACATCGACGGCTACTTCATCGAGGGCCGCTCGCAGTTCTTCGCCACCGCCAGCATCGAGGCCGCGTTCAAGACCGAGATGCCGACCGACGTGGGGCCAAAGAAGAACCACCAGTACGTGCAGGGCGTGGACCCGGCTATCTCGTACGATGCGTCGTGGTCGCTGGTGCTCGATGTGACGAAGCCTCAGTGGACAGGGGTCAATGCCAGTCGTCGTTCTGGGCGGCAGACAGCAGAGTCCCTCGTGGCACTGGCGACCATGGCGCACCTCGCCTACAACGGCGCAGGTGCGTCCTGCCACACTGCCATCGACGCCACGGGGTTCGGCGGCAAGGTCTTCCGGTCGCTTTTGTCGGGCATCAGTCCGGTCTCTGCCGTCGAGTTCGGGGGACGCCGTGGCGTCAAGATGAAGATGCTGTCGAACCTGCGCACGGCGCTCGACACCGGGAAACTCGTCTTCCCGCGCTCCGGGCCGTGGCTCCAACTGCGCCGCCAGTTGCTGGGCTACCGCGTCATCGACAAGGGGCTGGACACCGACGCCGTCATGGCCCTCGCCGTGGCCGTCTACCAAGCCCACCGCCTCGTCGGCCAGAACACGAAACCACCAGCGTTTGACTACTTCGGCGGTGATGTACCCTACGGGGTGCCCGGTGCCACGAGTGAGCGTCAGCGAGGGACGTCCGGTCGTCGCGTCGTTGAGGCCACATTCAACGGGCAAGACTGGGTCAGGAGCCGCTCCGAGTGGTAGCGCAACTGAAGGTGCTGGACGCCACGACCGCGTCCCGCCTCGCGTTCGAATACGGGGACGACCCGGACGCCGCGCAACTGCTCGCGCTCATCAACCGCCGCAAGACGACCATCGACGCCGAGCAGGGCGTCTTCGCTCAACTGTGCGACCGCTGGGACAACCTCTACTACCCGCAGACCTTCACCCTCGGTGGTGCCGACCACTGGCCCGAGCCCGGCTCGCAGTCCCCCGGTAAGACGCACATCTCCCTCAACGTCTACAAGGTCTACGTCGACCTGCCCGCCGCGCTGCAGGCCGTGCCCCCCGTCGAGAACATGAAGCCCGCCGAGGCGAACGAGGATGCGCGAGCGACCTCGGTCCTCGGTGAGCGGCTCTACTTCGCGTGGAAGGACGAGGTCGACTTCGAACTGAAGGCCCACCGTGCGGCCATCACGAAGGCGCTCTATGGGCGCACCGCCGCCAAGGTCTTCTGGGACAGCGAGAACGACCGCGTCGACTTCTCCGTCGTGGACCAGCCGCGCAACCTGTGGCTGGGCTGGTCGGACTCCAACTACTCCAAGTTGGACTGGGCGCTGTACGTCTACCGCATCACGCCCGAGGAGGCGCTGGCGCGCTTCGGCGTCGAGGTCACGCTGGTCGAGCGGCAGGGCCAGATGGTGCCCATCGTGTCGAACTCGACCGGCTTGGGCGCACCGCTGCCGCCCAACGCGCAGGCCTACGACGCGCAGCAGCCGATGGCGGTCGAGGTCTACGACTACTGGTGCCGACAGCCTCGCGAGGACGCTCGGCCGGAGGTCGGCAAGCCGACGCCGATGGACACGTGGAACGCCATCTACTGCGGCAACATCCGGGTCCAGTGGGAGAAGTTCACCGAGTACGACGGGGCCATCCCCTACATCCCGGTCTTCAACACCTACGTGCCCGGGTTGCCCGAGGGCCGCTCCGAGTTCTACGACATCGAGCCGCTCATCCGCGACAAGGACGAGCGCCTCTCGCAGCACAGCCAGTTCCTGCATCAGGTCGTCTCCGGGCAGTACTGGCAGTTGGTGGGGCCCGAAGCGCCCGACGTCGTGCCCCCAAACTTGCGCCCACAGGCCAACCGCGTCCTCGCCCCCGGAGCGGGGAACCGAGTCGAGAACATCACGCCGTTCTTCGCTGGCTTCGAAGTGGAGCAGCACCTCGACCGGCTCGACCGGGAGATGGCGGACGTGTCGGGGTTGAACGACTTGCTCCGGGGGCAGGCACCGAGCGCCGTCCTCTCCTCGTCCAAGGCCATCAGCGCGCTGGTCGCCAACTACGAGACCCGCATCCGCATGCCCCGCGACATGTTCTACACGTGGCGACGTGACCTGTGGTCGCTCGCCAACCGGGTCTGGGCCGCGAAGTCCTCGGACCTGCGGCCCATCCTCGACGGCTCCCGCGTCATCGTGGTCGAGCCGCCGTCCTTGACCCCACGCGACGACATGGAAGCGGCCACCATGAGCGCCAACCTCGTGACCGGCAAGTTGTGGTCACAGCGCCGGGGCATGGACCGTGTCGGGGTCGAGGACCCGGAGCAGGAGCAGGACCTCATCCGCGAGGAGCGCACCGACGCCACGATGTTCCCGGCCGACGTGCAGGTGCAGGCGCAGTTGCTCGCACTGCTCCAGCAGATGGGCTTCGCCGCCAACGCGCAGGCACAGGGGCAGGCCGAGCAGGCTGCCGCGCAACTCGGTGGGCTGGGCGGTGCAGGCACGCCGCCCGGGCAGACCGGACAACCAGCCATGAACGCACCAGCCGAGCAACCCGTAGGTCCCGGTGGTCCGCCGCCAGAGGCAGGCGCACCCCCGGCACCCGGCGCAGAGACTGGCTTCCTTGCCCAGACTGCGGTGAAGGAGGGCGAGCCACAGAACCGCCTCCTGAGCCAGACGCAGTTCGGTCAGGGTGCCCCGGGTGGCTAGGAGCGGGCGCTTCGGTCGCCTGCCGCGCAACGCCCCCGACCTGACGGGCACCATCGTCGCCCTGCTGCGCGACTACAACAACCAGCGTGAGTCCAACATCGTGGACGCGTGGAAGAACGGCGGCATCTTCGAAGGCAAGAAGGCCACCGACCAGATGCTGCTGGAGTTCTACAAGGACAAGATGCAGGACGTCTCGCACGACGACCCGCTCTACGAAGAGACGAAGAACACCGTCCAGCAGTACGAGTTCGCCATCAAGAACTCCAAGATGGAGTTGAAGTACGCGCAGGGCCGCGTGGGACCCGGCGCGATGGCCCACTTCTACCGCTCGGAGGCGGGCAAGATACCGCGCAACTCCGAGGCGTGGCGGCAACTCATGAAGTCCGCTGCCCAGTACGCCGACCATGCCCGGGCCTCGGCCTCGTCGGGCCGTGCGGCTGCCCACGAGAGCGCGCTCCACAACCGCGAGTCGCGCATCTACAACCGCAACGAAGCCGCCTTCGACATGGTCACCAGCGTCATCCAGTCCATCGCCGAGCAGGGCCGCTTGCTCTCACCGGGCGAGACCTCGTTCGCGGACCTGCGCCCCGGGCAGGTCGAGGTCGGGCGCTTCATGGCGACCGTCAACTCGTGGAATGACTCGACCGACCCCGCCATCGTGGCCGACCGCCAGCGCCTGACGAGCGAGATACGGAAGGTCGACCCCGACTTCAACGGGGACTTCTCGTACGCCAACCTGCAGGCCATGTCGGGCAACAAGAACAAGGGCATCAAGCAACGCTGGGACATGTGGACCCACGCCGGGCGGAAGACCGAGGCCAATGCGGTCGCCAAGGAGTGGACGAAGAACAACAACTTCGTCGCCATCATCAACTCGCACGACGAGTTCGCCCGCTACGAGGCGGCTCGCGAGCGGTGGGAGTCGGTCCGCAACAGCCCGCTCGCCGACGCCATCGACCTGACCAACGCGGACGATGAGTACAAGGCCATCCTGACCGACCTGCAGACGACCATCCCGACGTCGTTCACGCCGGGCTATGCGGGCAACTACCTGCACGGTGGGCTGCAGGTCGAGATTGATGCCCTCAACGGTATCTCCTCGCCCAACCCGACGTGGCACGAAGACGCCGTGACCATGACCCCCAAGACCGGCGAACTGGCGGCGGGCGAGAAGGGCGGTGACGCCAACACGGGCGGCCTGTCCGACGCCGAGGGCACGGCCAAGACCCAGCGTGAGGCGCAGGCCGACCTCTCCAAGTTGGCGACCCTCGGCCCCGATGGTCTCCCGCTCTACGCGCTGTCCCACGTCAATCCCTCCACCGGGCTGCCGGTCTCGGGCACGACCGGTCCCGTACGCGCCGTGCCGGTCAGCGCCATGGCCGGGGTCGGTTACGCCTACGCCCCGACCGAGAGCCGCGTGGCGACCATCCAAGTCAAGGACCCCACGACCGGTGAGACCAGCACGGTGCGGGTCAACCTCGCCCCGGCCAAGGTCATCGTGGGCGAGAACATCCAAGCGCAGGGCGTCGAGATGATGGCCCCCGGCCAGCAGCGCACGAGCGGGGCGTTGGAGACGACCGGGCAGGCCAAGGCCATCGGTGAGCGGTACGTGCGCGAGGACGGCACCACCATCTACGGCTACTGGACGCCGAACAACGAGCACCTCTACTCGACGGTCAATCCCTTCGTCGGTGAGCCCGTCGCCGGGCAGGGCGGGTTGACCGTGCAGGTCCCCGGGCAGCCGGGCACGATGGTCCCCGCCACCGATGCCTTGGCCCCACTCAACCGTGGCACGGCCGCAGGGCGCTTCGGTGCCTCGTTGGGGGTCGACGCGACCGGGGGCTCGACCTCGGGTGGCATGCGCGGACAGATGCAGGCGGACTTCTCGGTCATCGCCGTGCCCTCGACGTCGTACAAGTCGTACGCCATCGCGGATGCCGCCACCAAGCCCAACGGCATGGCGTGGCTGCGCGACCCGCACAATCGCGACAGCATCCGCAACGCCATCGCGGGCGAGGCGGGCAACGACCCGGTCGTCGCCAAGGCGATGGTCGATGAGTGGTACGGGCTGCAGCGCCAGCAGGCGGACAAGGTCGACGGCGCGGCGCGGCTCAATCGGGCCGAGCAGATGGACGAGCCACCGCTGCCGACCGACGTCATGAACCGAGGGCGACCGGCCACCTTCGCGGCCACGGGCCGTCCTGCCGCCGAGGCGGCCTACGACCCACAGAAGGACCTCGCCGACTCGTCCATGTTCCCCGGCTACGCCCGGGCGAAGTTGCAGGGCGACATCCTCAGCCTGCGCCGCGAGACGGTCGCTGCCCGCACGAGCGGGACGCTCATGGAGCGCAACACCCCGGCTGCCCGACTGGCCGAGCAGCAGCGGCAACTGACGCTGGGTGCCATGGAGCAGCAGTTGGAGAACGGGGACCGGCTGCTCCGTGACCAGTCGCACCGCTACATCTCCGGGCAGGGCGGGGCGGGTCGCCGCAATCCGCTCGCGGGTGGACCCGCGCTCCCGGCAGCCCCGGCGCTCACGACCCTTGGCCCGCCGAAGCCCAAAGCCCCGGCTCCAGCCCCGGTCGTCAAGCCGCCCAAGCCGCCCAAGACGCTGCGCCGCACTGACCTGTCCGTCAGGACGCAGCCGCACGTCTGGTCGAACGAGCCGACCGCGCTCTGATGGGCGAGGCCAGTTGGTCGAGCGGTGGGTCCAGCCCACTGCCCGGCGTCACGCCCGGGTCGAGTTGGCAGTCGCACTACGGTGCGGCCAACTTCGTCCCCGCGCCCCGCGCAGCGGGCGTCAGTGCGCCCAAGAAGCCGACGGTCTACTCACAGGTCGGCAAGTTCGACATCTCGCCGATGTCGATGTTCGGCAACGAGAAGCACTACCAGACCGAGCAGGGCAGCAACATCCTCAACCAGTTGCCCGACCTCATCGGCAACTGGCTGAAGGAACGCGCCCCGGACCCGCTGAAGGGCGTCGCGGAACTCGGCGGTCGGGCGGTCGGCGGCGTGCTCGGGCTGACGGGCAACGTCCTCTCAGACTTGCCCTCACCGGTTGCGCCGCTCGCAGACATGGCGGCCAAGGAGTCCCAGAAGTCCTTCGCCAACGAGTTCGCGCAGTGGCAGGCGAACACGCCGCCGCTCATCGGCCAGTCCGAGAGCGACCGCAACGACGAGTGGCTGAAGTTCATCATGAACGAGAAGGAGGTCGGCCCGAAACTCCTGCGCGACATCATCACGCCGACCTCCTCGATGGGCAGCGCGCTGCTCGGCGTGTTGAACGCGACCTCCATCCCGAGTCGCCTGCTGCAACGGGCGACCATCGGTGAGGACGCCACCTTCAAGCGCATCATGGAGAACACCGAGACCTCGGGGCCGCTGGCCGACATGCGCGAGGCTGCCAAGTCCGGGAAGATGACCCGCGACCAAGTCGTGGACGAGGCCATCATCCAAGGCTTCGGCTTCAACAACGACCTGCTCATCTCGACCGCCCTGACCATCGCCACCGACCCCGCGCTGTGGGCCACCTTCGGTGCCGGTGGCATCGAGCGGCTGGGCACCTCGGCGACCATGCGGCTGGGCGAGTCGATGCTGCGGACGTTGGGTGAGGACGCGGCCGGGCAACTGACCAAGGACGCGGTCGCGGCCGGGGTGACCCGTGGGCTGGAGCAGCGTGCGCCCGCCGAACTGTTCTCGTTCGCTGAGAAGTCGGGCCAGTACAGCGCCGCCGTCGAGAAGGCCATGGCCGAGAACCCGATGTCGGCCCGTCTCTACAACACGCCGCAGATTGCCAAGGTCTCACGCTACGTCTCCCGGGTGCTCGACCCCTTCACCCTCTTCGGCGGTGAGGCCAAGTCACGGGACGTCTCGGCGTGGATGAGTTCCGAGGCCACGCAGGGCGCGCTCGACTCGCTCGGCTACCTGCCCGCCTTCCGCCTGCGGCAGGCGTTCGCTCGTATCGGCGTCGGCGCAGACCGCTTCGATGAGGCGCTCGGGCGGGCGGTCTCCAACACGACGCTGAAGGTGGGCGACAACGGGGCCACGACGCGGATGATGCGCCTGACCGGCGTGGACGCGGCGGGCAACCCGACCAAGCAGGCCCAGTTGGCAGCCGACGCGATGTCCGATGCCGGGCTGCGCAAGGGCGTGGGCGACGAGGTCGACCGGGTCAAGGAACTCGTGACCGACGCCAACCGGGACGGGATGCGCGGGCTGGCCGAGGGCTTCTTCGAACGCCTTGGTGCCACGCCCGAGCAGGCCGCCGCCGAGGCCGCCAAGTTGGGCGACAAGGAACTCTCGATGGTCCACTACGCCAACTTCGGCAACGCGGTCGGGGAGTTCTTGGGCGCACAGCGGACGGCGTCCGGGCGCTTCGGCGCACTGACCGAGGCGATGAAGACGGCCGCCAAGAAGGCGGGCAAGAAGTACCTCGACCCGAGCACGGTCTCGTTCGCCAACAAGGACACGCTGACGAGCGCCGAGGCAGTCGAGATTGTGAAGGCTGCCCGGCGCGGGGATGCCGAGGCCGTGCGCAATGCCGTCGAGCGGTACGGGGCGCTCAGTCGTTCGGTGGACATCGCGAAGTCCGATACCGAGGTCCTGCAGCAGGTCGATGACTTCGTGTCCTCGATGCTCGACAAGGGCCATCTGCCGGTGCTGGTGGACGAGAGCACGGCCATCATCGATGACGACCTCGCCGCCTTCGTGCGCAACAACGACCCCTACCGCCTCATCTACCGCCCGGGCGATGACGCGCTGATGCACGTGGCGAAGAAGGCGGACGGCAGCATCGATGGCGTCAGCACGTGGATTGACTGGACCGACGACATCGCGGCTGCCTCCACGGCGGGCAGGCTGAACGCCCTCCGCAAGGACTACATCACGCGCCCGGTCTACTTCGGGACCATCCAGCGCAACGCTGCTGCCCGCTTCCGGGTCAACACCATCAAGGCCTTCGGGGTCACACAGGCCGAGTCAGACCGGCTGTTCCGGGCGACGATGCGCCAAGCGGAGTCGATGGGCGTCGCGGCACGTGGGCTCTCGGCGGGCGAGATGTGGGACGCCGCCATGAAGACGAAGATACCCGCCACCCGGAACATGACCCAGCGCCAGTACGTGAACGCGTTCCTCAATGCGTGGGAGGGCAACCTCAACACGGTCGGCCTGTCGCAGAAGGTGACCGGTCGGTTGAAGACCTTCGGCCACACGGTCACGGGCGGCAACCCGGTCGGGCTGCTGGCCGAGAAGGTCTACCCGCTGATGCGCTACAAGTACAACCCGTACTACATCCTGCAGGAGGTCTTCGAAACCCCCATCAACATGCTCTCGCGGGGCATCATGCCCGGCAAGTGGTACGACGACCAGTTGCTGGACGAGACCCGGCGGCTGGTCCACATGATGCCCGACACGGAGTACGGCTTCGACCAGATAGAGCAGACGAACTTGGTCGCACTCCAGCAGGCGGCAGCCGAGAAGGTCGGGCGGGCCGTGGTCAGTACGACGCAGCGGGGCGTCCGCTTCGCGTGGGGCATGGTCCGGCAGGAGCACAAGGAAGTCGCCGAACTGCGCCAGTTCATCAACCGGGTGGGTGACGACTTCAGCCGCGACATGCTGCGCAACTCACCCGAGACCTACGGTCGGATGATGGCCGAGTACGGGCACCTGCCGGGCGGGCAGCGTGGTGCCGTCGTGCGCTGGCTGCACGATGAGGCCGCTCGTGCCGACCCCGAGGGCCTGTACTCCAAGGCCATGCCGCACGCCGTGCGCCCATCGACCATCGGGCAGCGGGCTCGGGTCTCCGAGGCGCTCGTCGCCAACCTCGCGGGAGCCGACGACTTCGACACCCTGCGGCGCAACGTGCTCAACCCGGGCAACGCCGACTGGACCGAGCAGGGCGTGCGCGAGGAACTGCTGAAGCGGGGAGCCGACCAAGACTACATCGAGCGGGCCATGGCCCACGTCGTTGGTCCCACCGAGGACGAGTGGTATCAGGGCTTCGTGGAGCAGGGCATGAAGGCCGACGAGGTCGAGGCCCTGAAGGACATCATCGCCCGCGTTGCCGACCTGCACGAGTTGACCCCACGCGAACTCATCGGCATGACACAGGCGGGCAAGCCCATCTCGCTGGACGAACTGGGCAAGTACCGGGGGCCGACGCTCTACCAGTCCGTGCTCGACGCCAACAAGGCGCGGGGCTTCGAAACGCTGCCTATCGACCACCCCACGCACGTGCGCATGCAGGAACTGGCGAACGAGGAACTGCAGTCCATCGTCAAGAGCCCCGAGGCCAAGAAGAAGTTGACGGCCTACATCAACGCGGTCGAGAACCGCCGCGTGACGCAGGGCGGCAGGCCGACCGGGGCACGGGTCGAGTTTCACGGGCCGAAGCCACCGGACGGTATCCCCAGTGCGGTCAACCCGTTCGACCGTGACGAAGCCCACGCCGTGCGCGCCTTCCGCATGAACCAGACGACCCAAGGCCCAGTCGAGATGCGCAACGTGGACGACCTCATCCCCGAGTACGTTCGCCCTGCCAGCCAAGGGACGGTCTCGGCAGCAGACGTGGCTGGCGGCATCCAGAAGCCCATCAAGGTCACGCCCGGAGGTCGGGTCCTCGACGGCCATAATCGCCTCGCGGCTGCCAAGGAAGCAGGCCACAAGCAGGTCCCGGTCGTGGTCGAGACGCCGACCACGCCACGACCAGCGGGTGAGACCGGTGGCCCCATCCACATCGGTGGTGCGCTCAACGCGGACGACCACATGCGCCTGCTGCGGCGGGTCTTCAACGAAGAGGACATCCGCTCGATGGCGAACTGGTACGACCAGATGCGCTCCTCCATCCTGTCCCTCGCCGGGAACGACCCGGAGGTGGGGGCAAAGATGCTGCTGCGCTTCGCCTACACCCAGATGAACACCTCGCCCGAGCAGGGCATGCGCTTCGTACTGCGCTTCGGTGAGGACCTGCAGACGGGTGCCCTCGACCCGGCAGCGATGCTGGCGCGCTGGGACGATGCGACCGAGGCCGAGGCCCGTGGGCTCTACGGGCTGAACGCCAAGCGCCTACTGAAGTCGGGTGCGGACATCTGGCGCGAGGCCGACTCCCGGGGGCTGGGCGAGAAGTTGATGGACTTCACCGACTCGATGGTCGGCAATCGGCTGCGCATGGCGGACGGGTACCGCACGGTCGAGCAGGGCGGCTCCGGGCTGGGGCCGTTCGCGGGCGATGTCCACGCCCGCCGCTCCGAGGGCTTCTTCGACAAGAAGCAGACGAACTACATCCGGCACATGACCGGCGACGACACGGCACGCTTCGACCCACAGGTCGGCTTCGTCAGCGGTGACGGCAAGACGGTCTACGTCGACCGTGCGGCCATCTCCGACGACTCGCAGCCCAACGCGCAGGAGTACGCCTACCTCCTCGACCACGGCAACGAGATGGTCAAGGCCTTCAACGATGAGCAGTTCGCGGGCGTCACGAACTGGACCAGCGAGAAGGTGCAGGCCGTGCTCTGGTCGCGCATCCGCCAGTCGTCCGGTGACTACGCTGGCTCGCCGCTCAGTGCGCTCTACTCCAACATCTGGAACGCGGGCATGGAGATACGCCCGGGCAAGGGCGCACCCTCGCTGCTCTTCCCCTTCGACACGCTGACGGCTGCCCAGCAGGACCTCGTGACCGAGCGAGCGGGTCATGTCGCCGCTGACATAGCGGCCGAGGTGTCAGGGACCCGTATCGTGTCCCGTGGGCGACGTCGCGGTGGCTGGCTCGGGCAGTTGTCCCCGAACTTCAACGCCGAGGTAGCGGCCAGTCCCGAGGGCGCGCAGAACTTCGCCGACGCGGTGGCGCTCCACATGGGGCAGGACGAGGTCTGGCTGACGCGCACGATGCGGACCATCGATGAGGAGCGCATCGCAGCGGGTGGGGCCAAGCCGGTCCTGACCAAGGCGTCGGGTGCGGGCAAGCAGCACTTCGCGGTCGACGTCACGCTGCCCGAGGGCACCACACCCGAGCAACTGGAAGACCTCACCAAGGCCATGGAGGGCAAGCAGGACCTGTGGCCCGGGCAGGGCTTCATGGTCACCCGCCACGATGATGGGCGCTTCGCGCTGCGCTTCGTGGACGACAAGTCGAAGACGTGGCTGCAGCACACGAAGGCTGCGCCCGACGACGTGCTCGACCGGTTCGATGACTTCCTGCTCACGCAGGGGGTCGAAGGGCATAATGTCGACCGCACCATCGTGCACGCCGTCGTCGGCAAGCACAAGGCTCATGAGAGGTTGCCGAAGAACTATGGTACGTCGCTCCTATCGGCGGCACGCAAGCGGAACCCCGCCTTCGCAGACAACTTGGAGCGCAGCATGGGGCGCGCCCGGGCGGGAATGGAACAAGCCTTCAACGACGTCGATGCCCGAGCCGTCGCCGAGCACCGCGCCGGTCTCG
>Ga0307497_10000108_pt1 | contig 16840 bp, 19 predicted proteins | sample 10_S_MG_FD_201366 | JGI IMG/M metagenome (GOLD analysis project Ga0307497, IMG submission 201366) | Soil microbial communities from Populus trichocarpa stands in riparian zone in the Pacific Northwest, United States - 10_S | ecosystem: Environmental > Terrestrial > Soil > Riparian zone > Trees...
CCTCGGGCTTGATCGTCGCGACGAGCAGCAGGTCGGGGCCCGAGCCGGAGTCGACGAGGCTCAGATCGGGGATCTGGTCGGCGATCACCGCGCGCGCCCGGTCGCGTGTCTCGGCGTCGCGGAATTGAACGACGATATCGTTGCCCTTGCGGGTGATGCCGGCATGGCGCACGTTCTTGTCGCGCAGCTGCGAGCGGATGTCGCCCGCGAGGCTCTCGGCACGCTTGGCGATCGCCGCCTTCATGTCGACCTGCAGCAGGAAGTGCACGCCGCCGCGCAGGTCCAGGCCCAGGTACATGGGCAGCGCGTTGATCGCGGAGAGCCAGCGCGGAGAATTGGGCAGGAGGTTGAGCGCGACCGTGTACGCTGGGGTCTCGGCGTCCGGGTTCAGCGCCCGGTCGACGACGTCCTTCGCCTTGAGCTGGGTGTCGGTGTCGGCGAAGCGCACCTTGATGCCGACCTGGTCGAGGAACATGCCGGTCGGCTGGATCCCGGCTTTCTTGAGCGAATCCTCGACGCGTCCGAGGACATCGGTGTTGACCTTCGCCGTGGCGCGAGCCGGCGACACCTGCACCGCGGGCGCTTCGCCGAAGAAATTGGGCAGCGTGTACAGGACCCCGATCACGAGCGCCGTTGCGATCGTGACGTAGACCCAGACGGGATAGCGGTTCATCTAGAGCGACTTGATCGTGCCCTTGGGGAGCAGCGTCTGGATCGCGCTCCTCTGCACCTGGACCTCGGTGTTGTCCGCGATTTCGAGCGCCACGTAGGCCTCGCCGATCTTGGTGATCTTGCCGAGCACGCCGCCCGAGGTGATGATCTCGTCGCCCTTCTGCAGCGCCTCCGTCATGTGCTTGTGCTCTTTTGCGCGCTTCATCTGAGGGCGGATCATCAGGAAGTAGAGCAGCGCGAACATGCCGATGATGATGAAGAACTGCTCGTAGCCCGGACCGGCGCTCGGGGCGCCCTGCGCGAATGCGGGGGAAATCAACACGTTGGTCTCCAATGCGGTATGCAGCGAGCCCGGGAGTATACCATCGGGGCCTTCCCGTTCAGCCGCTTTTCCTGAGCTTCCCACGGGCCTCGCGAAATGCGGCCAGATAGTCCTCGAGACCGCCCGCAGCGATCGCCTCGCGCAGCTCGCGCATGAGCGTGTGGTAGTAGTGCAGGTTGTGCAGCGTGTTGAGCCGCGCGCCCAGGATTTCGTTCACCTTCTGGAGATGGTGCAGGTAGCTACGCGAGAAGTGCGCACAGGTGTCGCAGGGGCAGGTCTCGTCAAGGGGCCGGGTATCTTCGCGGTAGCGGGCGTTGCGGATCTTGATGTCGCCGAAGCGGGTGAACAGCCAGCCGTTGCGCGCGTTGCGCGTCGGCAGGACGCAGTCGAACATGTCGATGCCCGATGACACGGCCTCCGCGATGTCCTCGGGCGTGCCCACCCCCATGAGGTAGCGGGGAGCTTCGGCGGGTAGCCGCTCCGCGACGTGGCGCATGATGCGGCGCTGGTCGCGCTTGGGCTCTCCGACCGAAAGGCCGCCGATGGCATAGCCGTCGAAGCCGATGGCCTTCAGGCCGGCGAGCGAATCGTCGCGCAGAGCCTCGAACATCCCGCCCTGGACGATGCCGAAGAGCGCGTTCGGGTTGCCTTCGTGGGAGCTCCTGGAGCGCTCGGCCCAGCGCAGCGAAAGCTGCATCGACGCAGCGGTCTCCTTCTCCGTCGACGGAAACGGCGTGCACTCGTCGAACACCATCACGACGTCCGCGTCGAGGACGCGCTGGATGTGCATCGACTCCTCGGGGGTGAGCAGCAGCCGGTCGCCGTTGACGGGGGAGGCGAAGCGCACCCCTTCCTCGCCGATCTTGCGCAAGCTCCCCAGGCTGAACACCTGGTAGCCGCCCGAGTCGGTCAGGATGGGGCCGCTCCAGCCCATGAAGCGATGCAGCCCGCCGTGCGCAGCGATCGCCTCCAGGCCGGGGCGCAGCCACAGGTGGAAGGTGTTGCCGAGAACGATGCGCGTGCCGTTCGCCTCGAGCTCGGCCGGGCTCATCGCTTTCACCGCGCCGTAGGTGCCTACCGGCATGAACACCGGGGTCTCGACCTCGCCGTGCGCGAGCGACAGCATGCCGCAGCGGGCTGCGCCGTCGGTGGAATGGACCGCGAATTTCACCGCGGCATTTTATCAATCAGCATCGCATCGCCGTAGGAGAAGAAGCGGTAGCGGTGCGCGACGGCGTGGCGGTACGCGGCGCGGATCGGCTCGATGCCCGCGAACGCGGACACCAGCACCAGCAGGGTCGATTTCGGAAGGTGGAAATTCGTGACGAGCCGGTCGACGACGCGGAAATCGAACCCCGGCGTGATGAAGAGGTCGGTTTCGCCGCTCCCGGCGGCCGCGCCCGAGGCCTCGAGGCAGCGCACCGTGGTCGTGCCCACCGCGACGATCTTTCCGCCGCGCCTGCGCGCCGCCTCGATCGCGGCGGCGGTTTCTTCGGGTATTTCGTAGCGTTCACCGTGCATGCGGTGGAGGGCGAGTTCCTTCACACGCACCGGCTGGAAGGTCCCCGCGCCGACATGCAGCGTGACGTACGCGAACGGCACGCCGCGCGCAGCGAGCGCGGCGAGCAGCGCCTCGTCGAAGTGCAGCCCCGCGGTCGGCGCGGCGACCGCGCCGGGGGCGCGCGCGTACACCGTCTGATAGCGGGATTCGTCCTCGGCTTCCGGCGCGTGGGTGATGTATGGCGGCAGCGGCACGCTGCCGTGGCGCTCGAGCAGCTCGAGCGCTTCGCCGGGGAAGCGGAGGCGGTAGAACTCGCCTTCGCGTCCGAGGACGCGCAAGCGCAGGCCGCCGTCGAGAGCGAGCGTGCTCCCAGCCTTCGCCGCGCGGCCCGCGTGCACCTGTGCGAGCGCCTCGTTCTCCGGCAGCAGCCGCTCGATCAGCACCTCGATGCGCCCGCCCGTCTCCTTCCGCCCGAAGAGGCGCGCCCTGATCACCCGGGTGTCGTTGAATACCAGGAGGTCGCCCGGCGAGAGCATCTGCGGCAGATCGGAGAACAGGTGGTCGCTCAGCGAGTCGCCGCTCAAGCGAAGCAGGCGGCTGGCGGAGCGAACCGCGCTCGGATGCTGCGCGATCAGCGCGGGCGGCAGCTCGTAGTCGAAGTCTTCGATGGATAGGCTCATGCGCGCGCCGCTATAATGCACGCGAAAAGCGCGCAGCATCCAGCCGGGATGGCGGAACTGGTAGACGCAGCGGACTCAAAATCCGCCGGTGGCAACACCATGTGGGTTCGATTCCCTCTCCCGGCACCACCCGAAGGAGATTCCATGAGGATCGTCGCCGACACACCGGAGCAGTTTGCGAGGTTCCAGGCTGCCGAGTTCGCGCGCTGGAAGCGGGTGATCGAGGTCGGAAAGATCGCCGCCGACTAGAAGCGTGGCCGCTCCGCTGGTCAGGCAGATGCGTGTGATCCCCGTCGCGGGGCGCGACTGCATGCTGCTGAACCTCTCGGGCGCGCATTCGCCGTTCTTCACCCGCAACCTCGCCGTCCTGACCGACAACGCAGGCAACACGGGGGTGGGCGAGGTTCCGGGCGGAGAGAAGATCCGCCAGACGCTCGAGGAGGCGCGCGCTCTCGTCGAGAAGCGTTCCGTATGGGATTTGCAGGCTGTGCTTCGCGAGATGCGCGAGCGCTTCGGCGATCGCGACAGCGGCGGCCGCGGGCTGCAGACCTTCGACTTGCGCACCACGATCCACGCGGTGACGGCGGTGGAAGCCGCGATGCTCGACCTGCAGGGGCAGCACATGGGCCTGCCGGTCGCCGCACTGCTCGGCGAAGGCCAGCAGCGCGACGCCGTGCAGGCGCTCGGCTACCTCTTCTTCGTCGGCGATCGCCGCAAGACAAGTCTCCCCTATGCCGGCGAGGAGGACGAGGCGGACGACTGGAAGCGGCTGCGCCACGAGAAGGCCATGACACCCGCGGCGGTTGTCCGCCTCGCCGAGGCGGCGCAGGCACGGTACGGGTTCCAGGACTTCAAGCTGAAGGGCGGCGTGCTCAGGGGCGAGGAAGAGGTCGAGGCGATCCGTGCGCTGCACGAGCGTTTTCCGAAGGCGCGGGTCACGCTCGATCCGAACGGCGCATGGTTGCTCAAGGACGCGGTTCGCCTGCTCCGCGATCTTCACGGCGTGCTGGCGTACGCCGAGGATCCGTGCGGCGCGGAAGGCGGATTTTCGGGGCGCGAGGTCATGGCGGAATTCCGCCGCGCCACCGGACTGCCCACCGCGACGAACATGGTCGCCACCGACTGGCGGCAGCTCGCGCACGCGCTCGCGCTGCAGGCGGTGGACATCCCCCTCGCCGATCAGCACTTCTGGACCATGGCGGGCTCGGTGCGGGTCGCGCAGACCTGCCGCGACTGGGGCCTGACCTGGGGATCGCATTCCAACAACCACTTCGACGTGTCGCTCGCCATGTTCACGCACGTCGCCGCCGCCGCGCCGGGAAGAGTCACCGCGATCGACACGCACTGGATCTGGCAGGACGGGCAGAGGCTAACCCGCGCGCCGCTCGAAATCGAGGGCGGGGTCCTTCGGGTCCCGAAGCGGCCTGGCCTCGGCGTCGAGCTCGACATGGCCGAAGTGGAGAAGGCGCACGCGCTGTACAAGGAGCAGGCCTTGGGCGCGCGCGACGACGCCGCGGGCATGCAGTTCCTGATCCCCGGCTGGACATTCGACCCCAAGCGGCCGTGCATGGTGCGCTAACGGCTTGACCTAGATCAAGTCGCTCCCGCAGCTCGGTCCTAGCATGAAGTTGTTCCACCCGTGTGGAGGTGTGTCATGCGTGAAACCCTGAAGAGGGTCCTGGCGTCCGCTTTCCTTCTTGCAGCTGCAAGCCCTGCGCTGGCTCTCGCCCAGGCGACCCAGGGTCCGCCTTACGACTGGCGCGACTGGGGTCCATGGCACATGTGGGGAGGCTGGGGATTCGGATGGATCTTTCCGCTGTTCATGATGGTCTTTTTCGCACTGTGCGTGTTCTTCATGGCGCGCATGCTCTGGGGACACGGGCATTCGCACGGAGACCACACGGGGTCGGCGCTGCAGATCCTGAACGAGCGCTTCGCGAGAGGCGAGATCTCCAAGGAGGAATACGAGAACAGACGATCTGTCCTCGTTCGCCGCACATGAGCTCCGGCCTGATCTACGTTTGCCCGATGCACGCCGACGTGCGCTTGGCGGCCCACGGCAAGTGCCCGCATTGCAACATGGACCTCGTCCCCGAGGGCACGAGATTCGGCATCCTGCGCCACATGGCGAGCAGTCCCTTGCACATTGTTGTCATGGCTGCGGTAATGCTCGCCCTGATGGCCGCGGCGATGATGCTGATGAGGTAGCGCGGTCCGGGTCAACGCGGCACGGCGCGGCCGCGTTCTAGTCAGTCACCATGCGCCTTCCCGCGATCGCGTGCGGCCTTTTCATCGTCTGCGCATCGGCGCTCGCCGAGGCTCCGTCCGAGGCGGAGCTGCGCTTTCTCAACCGCATCACCTACGGCGCCACGGCGCGCGACCTCGACGACTACCGCGCGCAGGGGCGCGACGCCTATCTGCGCCGGCAGCTGGTGTACCGCGGCGACGAGGGGCTGCCGCGCGAAGCTGCGGCCGCCATCGCGGCGCTGCCGATTTCACGCACCCGGCCCGAGGATCTCGCGGACAAGGTGATCGCCGCGCGCAAGGCGGCCCGGTTCAAGTCCGCCGACGAGAAGCGCGAAGCCGCGAAGCAGCTGCGGCGCGAGTTCGCGCAGCTCGACTTCCAGGTGTTCGAGCGGCGCACGATTCGCGCGCTGTACTCGCCCTACCAGCTGCAGGAGATGATGACCTGGTTCTGGTTCAACCACTTCAACGTGTTCCAGAACAAGAAGCAGGTGCGCTTCCTGCTCGCCGACTACGAGGAGAGCGCGATCCGCCCGCACGTGCTCGGCCGGTTCCGCGACCTCGTGCACTCCGTGCTCATGCATCCGGCGATGATGGTCTACCTCGACAACGCCGAGAACGTGCGCGGCAAGGTCAACGAGAACTACGCGCGCGAGCTCATGGAGCTGCACACCCTGGGGGTCGACGGCGGGTACGCGCAGGCCGACGTCGAGGCGCTCGCCCGCATCCTCACCGGCGCCGGGATCGATCTCGCCGGGCGCGGCGGCGAGCCGCGCAACGGCCTGTTCGCCTTCTTCCCCGAGCGCCACGACTCGGGCCCGAAGACTTTTCTCGGGCTGAGCTTCCCGGGCTCGTCGGGCTTCGCCGAGATCGAGCGCGCCCTGGACATCCTGTGCCGGCATCCTTCAACCGCGAAATTCATCTCGCGCAGGCTCGCGGTGTATTTCCTCGCCGACGATCCGCCGGCCGAGGTCGTGGAGCGCATGGCCGTCACCTTCCAGATGACCGACGGCGACATCGCCCAGACGCTTGCGACTCTGTTCGCCTCGCCGCAATTCTCCGATCCGCAGTACGCGGGGAAGAAATTCAAGGACCCGGTGCAGTACGTCTATTCGTCGGTCCGGCTGCTCCACCCGGACGAGGTGCTGAAGAACCGCCGCCCGCTCGCCGGAGCGCTCGCGCAGCTCGGCGAGCCGGTCTACGGCCACCAGACCCCGGAAGGCTACGGCATGAAATCGCGCGACTGGGCGAGCTCGGACCAGCTCGCCAAGCGCTTCCAGCTCGCACGCGGGCTCGTGGGCGCACGCGCGAGGTTGTTCGTGACCGCCGAGGCGATCGACGCGGGGATCGACGAGGGCGAGCTGCGGCGCGTGCGCCAGGGGCACCCGCTAGCGCGCGATCGCATCGAGCCGCTGATCGCTCCGCTCGTATCCGGCAAGACGAAGGAGGCGCTCTCCCGTGCGGCCGGGGAGCAGGAATGGGCGGCGCTCGCGCTCTCTTCCCCAGAATTCATGTACCGCTAGGAGCTCCCATGGACCGGAGACAGTTCGTTCGCGCAGGAATCGGAGGCGCGCTCGCGCTCGCGGAAGCGCGCCTGTGGGCCGCGCCCGCGGCGGGCTCGACCAAGCTGCTCGTAGTCATGCTGCGCGGCGCCTACGACGGCGCCAGCCTGCTCGTGCCGTATTCGAGCGATTTCTACTACCGCGCCCGGCCGGGCATCGCCGTGCCCCGTCCCGATTCCGGCAGCCCCTACGCCGCGACCCGGCTGGATGCCGATTGGGGCTTGAACGCGGCGGTCAAGGAAACGCTCCACCCGATGGTCCTTCGCAAGCAGGCCGCGTTCGTCCCGTTCTGCGGCAGCAGCGACACTTCGCGCAGCCATTTCCAGGCGCAGGACTTGATGGAGATGGGCCAGCGCGAAGGCGGCACGCCCGACTACGCGAGCGGTTTTCTGAACCGGCTGGTGCAGGTGCTGGGCGACGATCCGCGCTCCGGAGGCGTCGCTTTCACGAACAACCTGACGCTCGCGTTCAAGGGGGCAATCCCGGTGCCGAATGTTTCGCTCCGGGGCGGCGCGCGCAATCCCTTGCCGCAGGGCGAAGGGGAGCGCATTGCCGCGATGTACCAGGGCACCTCGCTCGCCTCTGTCGCGGCCTCGGGCATCGAGACGCGGCGCGAGGTGTCGCAGCAGCTCGCGGCCGAGATGGCCGAGTCCGCGCGCGGCGCGGGGCCCGCGCGGGCGTTCGAGACGAGGGCGCGCGTCGTCGGCAGGCTCATGAGCAGCAAGGCGGCCTATTCCATCGGCTTCGTCGACGTCGGCGGCTGGGACACGCACGTCGACCAGGGCGCGACGCAGGGCGCGCTCGCGACCAGTCTCGAGGGGCTGGCGCTGGGGCTGGCGGCGTTCGGCGAGGAGATGGGCGCACTGTGGAAGAGCACGGTGGTCGTCGTCACGTCCGAATTCGGGCGCACGGCGCGTGAGAACGGCAACCGAGGCACCGATCACGGGCACGGCAGCATGCTTTGGGTGCTGGGCGGCGGCATCGCGGGGGGAAAGATCGCGGGCGAGCAGGGGCCGGTCGACGAGGCGCACCTCTACCAGAACCGGGATTTCCCGGTGCTCAACGACTACCGCTCGGTCCTGGCGCACCTTTTCGGGCGCGTGTACGGCCTGGACGAGGCGCGGATCGAGCGCGTCCTGCCCGGAGCAAAGGCGCAGAGCTACGGCCTGATCTAGCGCCCGTCACGAAACTCCAGCGCGCGGTTGATATGATGCGCCTGGAGCCATGTTCGAACCCCGCCACGAGCACTTCTCAAGCCTCGGTCCGCACGGATTCCACCGCGTCGCCTATGTGGAGTGGGGCGCGCACAGCGCGCGCCACATCGTCGTGTGCGTGCACGGCTTGACGCGCAACAGCCGCGATTTCGACGACCTCGCTCACTACCTCGCGGTGCGCGGCTGCCGCGTGGTGTGCATGGACGTGGTCGGCCGCGGCGACAGTGACTGGCTGGAGAACAAGGCGGACTACGGATTCGCGCAATACCTCTCGGATGCGGCGGCGCTGCTCGCGCGTATCACCTCGCCCAGGGCCTCCGTGCTCTCGCGCTTGCAGGGCGCAGGCGGCCCGCACACGATCGACTGGGTGGGCACCTCGATGGGCGGGCTGATCGGGATGATGGTCGCTGCGAAGCCCGGCTCGCCCCTTCGCGGGCTGGTGCTGAACGACGTCGGGCCGCTCATCCCCTGGCCCGCGCTCGCGCGCCTCAAGCTCGCGGCGGGCGGCGACGGCGTGCGCTTCGCGGGTCTCGCCGAGGTCGAGCGTTACCTGCGCGACGCCTGCACGTCCTTCGGCCCGCTGACGGACAGGCAGTGGCGCAGGCTCGCAGCGCACGGCTCGCGACGGCTCAAGGACGGCAGCCACGTCCTCGCCTACGACCCGGCGATCGTCAGCACGATGCGGTCGGGGGGCGGGGCCGGCGTCGCGTTCGGTGCCGATTTCTTCTTCGGTATCGACCTGTGGCCGGTCTGGGACGCGATCAAGTCCCCGACCCTGGTGCTGCGCGGCGCCCAATCGGACCTGCTGCTCGAGTCGACCGTCAAGCGCATGCAGCAGCGCGGCCCCAAGATGAAGGTCGTGGAATTCCCCGGGGTAGGACACGCTCCGTGGCTGATGAGCGAGGAGCAGATCCGTCCGATCGCGGATTTCCTCCTGCCGTGAAGCTCTGCGTCGTCGGCGCGGGGGCGATCGGAGGACTGGTGGCGTCGGGATTCGCGCGCGCCGGGCACGAGGTGTGCCTCGTCGCGCGCGGCGCGCATCTCGAGGCCTTGCGCGCGAACGGCCTGACCTTCCTGAGCGACGGCAAGCGCGAAGTGTTCGTCTTGCGCGCCTCGGATGACCCCGCCGAGCTCGGCGTGCAGGAGGTGGTATTCCTCTGCCTCAAAACGCCTTCGATCGCCGCGATGCTGCCGCGGCTGAAGCCGCTCCTCGCACGCGACACCGCGGTCGTCCCCGCGATCAACGGCCTGCCGTGGTGGTATTTCTACCGCGAGGGCGGAAAGCTCGACGGGCAGTCGGTCGCGTGTCTCGATCCGGAAGGGACGCTGTTCCGGGCGCTCGATCCGCGGCATATCCTCGGCTGCGTGGTGCACGCCGCCGCCCAGGTGCCGGAGCCGGGTGTCATCCGCCACACTGCGGGCAGCGAGTTTCTGATCGGCGAGCCTGATCGCTCGCGCTCGGCGCGCGCCGAGCGGCTGGTCGCGGCCATGAACACGGCGGGATTCCAGGCAAAGCTCGCGGCGGACATCCGCGTCGAGATCTGGCTCAAGCTGACCGGAAACCTTTCCTACAACCCGGTGGCGGCGCTCGCACTCGCCCACATGGACGACATCCACGGCAACCCGGGCTTGCTCGCGCTGGTCCGCAGCCTGATCGAGGAGACGATGCGCGTCGCCCAGGCCTACGGAGTGCGCGTCCCGATCACGGTCGACGAGCGGATCGCCATCGCGAAGAAGCTCGCGGGCGCCAAGATCTCGATGCACCAGGACATCGAGCGGCGCCGCCCGCTCGAGGTCGACGCGATCGTCGGCGCGGCGGTCGAGCTCGCGCGCAAGGCGGGGATCGCCACGCCGATGACCGACGCCGTCCACGCGCTCATCGCCGAGCGCGCGAAGCACCTCGACCGCTAGCGTCAATCAGGCCGCAGGCCCGCGGCCTTGACAGCGCGCGACCATTTGGCGGCCTCGTCCCTGATCAGCGCGGAGAATTCCTCGGGTGAGCTGCCGCCTGAATCGATCGCTCTCATTGACAGCGCCTCTCGGACTTCTGGCTTGCGCAGCGCCCTCAGGACCTCAGCGTTGACTCGGCTGATGATTTCGGCCGGAGTTCCCTTCGGAGCCAGGAATCCGAACCACGCAACCACTTCGTACCCGGGCAAGCCGGCCTCGGCGGCGGTGGGCACCTCAGGCAGCTGAGGGTGCCTATGGCGACTCGCTGCGGCGAGCACCCTCAGCTTTCCTGCCTGAACGTATGGGCGATAGGGGCCAAGACCGTCGAACATCACCTGCACCTGCCCGGAAATGAGATCGGTCATCGCCGCGGCGTCACCCTTATAGGGTACGTGCACGAGGTCCACGGAGGCCATCGCCTTGAACGTCTCGCCCGCAATCTGATGCAATGTCCCGTTCCCGGGCGAAGCGAAGTTGAGCACACCGGGCTTCGACCTTGCCAGGCTGATCAAGTCTTGCAGCGAATGCGCCGGCACCGACGAGTTGACGAAGATGAAGAATGGCAGGCGCGCTATCAGGCTGATTGGTGCGAAGGAGCCGACCGGATCGTAGCCGAGGCTCGAATAGAAATTCGGCGCGATCGCCAGCGTTGAGATCGTACCGAGCAGGATCGAATGACCGTCGGCCGGAGACCTGGCGGCTATCTCGGTACCGAGCGTGCCGCCTGCACCGGGACGGTTGTCGACGATGACTTGCTGACCGAGCGAATCCGAGAGCTCCGTCGCGATCACGCGGCTCATCGTGTCGGTTGTCCCACCGGGCGGGAACGGCACGATGAGCCTGACTGGCTTGGAGGGGAACGCCTGTGCGACCGCGCCGCCCCATGTCGCGGCGCAGCTCGTGCCGATAAGAACGAGGGCAAGGCCGACACGTGCGCGGCCAACGAGCGCCCTAATGGGAGCAGGCATTGTGTGTTGCACTGATGCCGTCATGGTGTCCTCTCAATTCTAGAGTCGACGCCGAATCCTCGGTCGTAACCCGCCGCATGTCGCGACGATGATTCAGATCGTCATAGGGGCGGGCGCGGTGAAGTGTGCAGCGGTTGTCCCAGATGAGCAGATCGCCGGCATGCCAGCGATGCTGATATACGAAGCGCGGCTGCGTCGCAAAGTCGATGAGGTCGCGGAGAAACCGGCGCCCCCGCCCCACCGGCCACCCGACGATGTGCGAGGCATGCGAGGCCAGATATAGGGTCTTGCGGCGGGAGCCCAGAAGCATCCGCACTACCCTCTGGGGAACCGGCGGCAGTGCTGCCCGCTCCTCGTCCGTGAAGTCGGTGTAACCGACCAGGCTGCGCGAATGGAAGATCGAGTGCTCCGCCACCAGATCCTCAACAATCTGCTTCGTCCTCTCGTCGAGCGCGTCGTAGGCGGCGCGCAAGTCGGCGAATTCGGTCTCACCTCCGGCCGGAGGGACCTCACGGGCCGAAAGCAGGGAGAATTTCCCGGGAACGCGCTTGAACGAGCTGTCGGTGTGCCATAGCTCGTTTGCGAGCAACATCATGCGCCATGCGTCATCCTGGGATCGGATGCCGTTGTTCGAGTTCAGGTTCGACACATCGGCGAATTCGCTTCGAAGGCGAGCCTTGCGGTCTTTCCGGATCGCGCCGATCGACTTCTCCAGCGGTCCGAACTGCCTGGCGAGACAAATCTGCCGCTCATCGTCGAGTGCCTGACCGGGGAACACCAGGACCGCGTGGCGATCGAGCGCCGCCTCGATTACCCCGGGAATTTTCCGATCGCTACCTCCGCTCAGATCCACGCCGGACACGCTCCCGACGAAGAGCGGATGCAGTGATTTCACTCGGATCGGCATGGGGTCCCTGCTCCGGAATTTGCTGGGGAAAGAATAGCCGGAGGGGGATATAAGTAGAATACCCAATCTTGGCATATCTTCTTGAGGAAATAGTCATGCCAATTTCAGCTGAGCACTGGGAAGCGAGAATCGGCCGCAGGGTCCGCCTCCGGGACCTGCATATCCTCCTGACTGTCGTGCAGACGAGCAGCATGGCCAAGGCGGCGCAGCGCCTTTCCATTTCCCAATCCGCGGTCTCGAAAGCGATCGCCGACCTCGAGTACACGCTGGGCGTGCGATTGCTGGACCGCAGTCCGCGCGGGGTTGAGCCCACGTCGTATGGCAACGCCTTGGTCAAGCGCGGCTTGGCGGCGTTCGATGAGCTGCGCCAAGGCGTCGGCGAGATCGAATTCATGTCCGACGCCTCGGTCGGCGAAGTTCGAGTGGGTTGTCCCGAGTCGATGGTCGCGACGCTGCTTCCGCCGGTCATCAAGCAGCTTTCCCTTAGTCACCCCGGTATCACCGTGCAAGTTGCGCAGATGAATCCCGTCACGCTGGACGTTCGCGAGCTGCGCGAACGAAAGGTCGACATGATGATAGGGCGCGTGGCGCCGGCCTTCGCGGAGGAGGATCTGAGGACGGAAGTCCTTTTCGAGGAGCGCCTCGTAATCGTTGCCGGGGCGCAAAGCCACTGGGCACGCCGCCGGAACATCGAGCTATCGAAGCTCCTTGAGGCAAGCTGGATCCACTTTCCCCCCGGCGAGGCACCGAGGATGCTGGTGGACAAGGCCTTTTCTGCAAGGGGTCTGACCCCTCCGCGGGCAGCGGTGGCGACTTTCTCCTTCTACCTTCGTGACATCCTTTTGACGAGCGGGGACTACGTCACCGTTATTCCGGCTTCGATGGTGCGCGTCTTCAACGCCAAGAAGCGCGCAGTGAAGGTGCTCCCGATCGATCTCGGCATCCAGGCGCGCCCGGTCGCGATATTTACGTTGAAGAATCGCGCCTTGAGCCCGGCTGCCGAATTGTTCATCAAGTGGGTCCGCGCTACCGTGAAGTCGTCTCTCTCCAATCTGGGGGTGCCGGGGTAGGCGGTTCTACCGTGAGCGCAGCGAGTGCAGCGCAAGCGTGGCAGCCGTGAAGACCAGCAGCGCGCCGGCCTGGTGCGCAGCGGCGAGTGGAATCGGGACCGTGTTGAGCAGGGTAGCGATCCCGAGCGCGATCTGGAGGGCGAGCGCCGCGAGCAGCAAGTCGGCGGCCAGTCGCACGCGAGGAGTCGCCGGAGCGCGCCGGACCCGTAACCAGAACCACGGTACGAGGATCGCGAGCAGCCACGCGATCAGGCGATGGTCGAACTGCACGGTCACGATATTGTTGAAGAAGTTGAGGTACCAGGGGTCGATCACGAACATGCCCGGCGGAATCCAGTGGCCGTTCATGAGCGGGAAGGTGTTGTACGCGAGGCCCGCGCGGATCCCGGCGACGAAGCTCCCCGAGATCGCCTGGACGAAAACGAGCGCAGCGAGTGCGACCGCGAACCCGCGCGAGCCGGTCTCTCGCGCGCGGGGAAACAGCAGCCCGAGCGCAATCCACAGCATCGCCGCGTAGATCGCCAGCGCGAGCGCGAGGTGCGCCGCGAGCCGGTACTGCGAGACGCGGGGATCGTCCACCAGGCCCGACCGCACCATGTACCAGCCCATCGCGCCCTGGAGTCCGCCCAGGACGAAAATCCCGGCGAGCTTCCACCTCAGCGCGCGCGACAGATGCCCGCGCGCCGCGAACCACAATAGCGGCGCGAGGAAGGCCGCGCCGATGAGCCGGCCCAGAAGTCGATGGATATACTCCCACCAGAAGATGCCCTTGAACCCGGCAAGGTCCATGTGCGGGTTGACCTGTCGGAACTGCGGAGTGTCCTGGTACTTGCGGAAGGCTTCCTGCCACGCGGCGTCGTCCAGCGGCGGCAGCGCGCCGACGATTGGCTGCCACTCGACAATGGACAGGCCGGAATGCGTGAGGCGAGTGATGCCGCCGACCACTACCATCGCGAACACCAGCACGCAACAGGCGAGGAGCCAGAAAGCGATGCCGCGATCGTGCATTCCTGCACTGGATGGCCCATTGGACATGGGTTAAAGTAGCACGGGTGCAGAGCCGGCGATCGGGGAGGGCTCTGAATGCTCAGCTAGCTTGATCGGCAAGAGGAGGCTGGCCATGTTTGCAATCGTGTACAAGTCTGACGGCGTCCCGATCTGCGTGCAGGTGCCGGGCGTGTCGCCGGACCCCGTCGTCGTCTGGAATTCCGAAAACGCGGCCAAAGCCTTCATCGAAAGCAAGGGCGGGGCCGCCGAGTTCCAGCCGGTGTCCATAAACGAGCAGGCGATGGAGAAGATGGCCAAGGCGCTCGGCTGCCCGGTCGAGAAGCTCATGGTCGAGCCGTACCCTTCCTAGCACCCCCCGCACTCTAGAGCGTCACTTCCACGTTGTCGATGAGGCGTGTGCGGCCGAGGAAGGCCGCGGCGAGCACGACCAACTGACGATCGTCGCTTCCGGGCGGCTGAAGGTCGGATCGTCTCCGTACCGAGACGTAATCGGGGCGCCATCCCTTGTTCGCTAGCGTTGACATCGCTTGCAGCTCGATGCGACGAAAGTCGCGCTTGCCTGAGAGCACTTCATCCCCGGCGGCGCGAAGGCATTGGTACAGGCGCGGGGCCTCCGAGCGCTCCGCCGTTGACAGGTAGGCGTTGCGCGAGCTAAGCGCGAGACCGTCCTGGGCGCGCACCGTCTCCGCCGGCACGATCTCCACCGGCAGCGCGAGCTGCTTCACCATGTCGCGCAGCACCACGTACTGCTGGTAGTCCTTCTTGCCGAAGATCGCGATGTGCGGCGACACCATGTTGAAGAGCTTCATCACCACGGTGGCGACGCCGCGGAAGTGGCCGGGGCGGAAAGCGCCCTCGAGGATGTGCTGCAGGTCCGAGGGCTCGACCAGGAAGGTCTGCGGCTCAGGATAGATCTCGCGCTCCGCAGGTGCAAACACCACATCGACGCCGACCTCCCTCATCATCTTCGAATCCGACTCGAGGGTGCGCGGGTAGCGGTCGAAGTCCTCCTTGGGGCCGAACTGGATTCGGTTGACGAAGATGCTCACCACGGTGCACGCCGCGCCCCGCTGCTTCGCCAGGCGCATGAGCTGAATATGCCCGGCGTGCAAGTTGCCCATCGTGGGGACGAAGACGTTGTCGGGCTCGCGCTGCAGCCGCTCGCGCAGGTCCCTGACCGAGGTGATGACGTCCACTAGAAGGAGTGCTCTTCGGCCGGAAAGCTGCCGTCGCGCACGGCGCGCACGTAGCGCTCGGCCGCGTCGGCGATCGAGGACGCGCCCTTCATGAAGTTGCGCACGAACTTCGCCTTCTTTCCCGGGAAGACGTCGAGCATGTCGTGCAGCACCAGCACCTGCCCGGAGCAGCCCGGGCCGGCGCCGATGCCTATGGTCGGGATGCGCAGGCGCTGCGTGACCTGCGCGCCCAGGCCGGTGGGAATCGCCTCGAGCACCAGCAGCTCCGCCCCCGCCGACTCGAGCTCGATCGCGTCCGCGATCAGCTTCTGCTCGGCGTCCTCGCCCTTGCCCTGGACGCGATAGCCGCTGAACTTGTGCACCGATTGCGGGGTGAGACCGAGGTGGCCGCACACCGGCACCCCGCGCTGCGTGAGGAAGCGCACCGTGTCGGCGAACTCGACTCCGCCCTCGAGCTTGACCATTTGCGCCCCTGCCGCCATCAGCTCGGCGGAGCTGCGGAACGCCTGCTGCGGCGACTCCTGATAGCTGCCGAAAGGCAGGTCGGCGACGAGAAAGGCGCGCTTGCTGCCGCGCGCGACGCAAGCCGTGTGGTACGCCATGTCGGCGAGCTTGACCGGCAGCGTCGTGTCGTGCCCCTGGAGCACCATGCCGAGCGAATCGCCGATGAGGAGGCTGTCCAGGCCGGCGGCGTCGAGCAGCGCGGCGAAGCTCGCGTCGTAGCAGGTGAGCTGCGCTATCTTCACCCCATCGTCGCGCTGCTTCTGCAACGCCTTGACGGTCAGGCGGGTCATCCTAGTCTCCCCAGTTGAAGAACTCGCGGGGTCCGCGCATCGCCCCGATGCGCTCGATCAACAGATCGAGGTCGCGGTCCTCCCGCACGAAGTCCAGCCGTTCGGAGTTCACGATGAGCACGGGGACCCCGCTGAAATGATAGAAGAAACGGTTGTAGCTGTCCGCGAGCAGCGCGAGATACTCCGCGGTGATCGGCCGCTCGAATTCTACGCCGCGCCGACGCACGCGCTCGATCAGGGTTCCAGGCTGCGCCTGGAGGTAGATGACCAGATCGGGACGCGGCGCCTGCGGCTTGAGCGAATCGAAGATCTGCTGGTAGAGATGCAGCTCGTCGCCGTCGAGAGTCAGGCGGGCGAACAGCGGATCCTTCTCGAGCAGAAAATCGCACACCGTTACGCGGCTGAACAGATCCAGCTGCGCCAGCTCGCGCAGCTGAGCGATGCGCTGGAAAAGAAAGAACAGCTGCGTCGGGAGCGCGAACCGCGCCATGTCCTGGTAGAACCGCGGCAGGAAGGGGTTCTGCTCCGGACGCTCGAGGACCAGGTTTGCCTGCACGCGGCCGGCGAGGCGCCTCGCGAGGCTGGTCTTGCCGACGCCTATCGGACCTTCGACGACGATGTAGCGGTACTTGAGGGACACCGGGGCTCCCGAACCGGCGCCCATCATACACAAGGGACGCGATACTCAGGACCGGAAGATGAAGTACACCGCGCCCACGATGCACAGCGCTGCCCAGAGGTAGTCGAGCTTG
>Ga0307497_10000109_pt1 | contig 16838 bp, 10 predicted proteins | sample 10_S_MG_FD_201366 | JGI IMG/M metagenome (GOLD analysis project Ga0307497, IMG submission 201366) | Soil microbial communities from Populus trichocarpa stands in riparian zone in the Pacific Northwest, United States - 10_S | ecosystem: Environmental > Terrestrial > Soil > Riparian zone > Trees...
AGTCGAGCACCTTGTTGACCGCGACGAGCTCGAGCCTGCCCAAGTCGTTGTCGTTGAGGACCAGCTTGTCGGCGATGATGTCGAGCGCGGGCAGGTCGCGGGGTGGCGCTTCGTCCTTCTTTCCGGGCGTCGCGTCGGGCAGGGTAAAGTACTTGAGGCGCGCGATGAGACGCCCGAGGCCTTCAGGGCGCCACGCGATCTCACCGGCGAGCTCCTTGGACGAAACGTTCGCGATCCACACCTCGCCGCTCGTACCCGCGCGCAGCGTGACGTCGTTCAGGCGCCGGCCGGCGAAGTCGAACGCGCCGATCTTGAGGTCGAATGCCGACGAAAGCGATGATCCCGTCGGGTCCTTGCCTCCAAAGAGGGCGCGCCACCGGTCCGCGTCGGCGTACGGCACGTTGCCCGTGATCAACACACCCTCCCGGTCGGGAAGCACGGCCGGCTGATTCACGCTGATTACGCCGCGCTCAGTGACGTACCGCCCGCCGTCCCGCTTGCGGCGGAAATTCGCTTCGATCGCCGGGCCGAGCGAGACTCTGATCGAGTCCCCGCGGGGTTTGCCCGCGATGACGCGCTCGAGGCGAAACGGCATCGGCTCGACCGCGTCCTTGCCGAGCGGGGGCGGTAGGTCCGCCGCGATGCCGACGAGCTGGGACTGCACGACCAGGGTAACGGGCCGTCCGCGGCCGCCGGTCATGGTGCCCTGCCAAGCGGCTGCGCCCGAGACGTGGCGAAGCAGATTCTCGCCGAAAAAGTTAAGCATCTCAGGGGCGGTCGCGGTGCCCTGCGCATTGACCGCGATGCTGCCGTCGGCGCGCGTCGCGACCGACAGGGTCGCGGGCCCTCCCAGGAGCCGCGCCGTCAGGCTGCGCACCGCGATGCTCGACTCGGTGAACTGGATCTGACCGTTCACGCTGGTGAAAGGCGGTGCGTCCGCGTCGGCGGCGAGCTGGTTATCGACCAGCCGGTATTCGCCCGTCAGCTTGACGGCGTCGGGCTTCGCTATGGGAAGGTCGAGCTGAAGCGAAAGCCTCCCGAGGCCCTTCGCGGACATCCCCTCGGTGGCGCCGTCCAAGTACCTCGTTACCGGGCTTTGGCCGATGAACTGGAGAAAGTCGGCGGTCTGGTCCTCAGCGTGCAGGTCGACGATCACGTGCGAGTTGCCGTGGTACATGTCCGGTATGCCCGCGCGCACGCTGCTGGTCTGCACGCCGGCTATCGAGCCCTTGGACGCCACGATCCGCATTCCCTTGCCCTCGAAGATGAGATCGCCCGATAGTCCGCTCGCCTGGGGCCAGCCCTCGGCGTAGCGGAAATCGGTGTTGTCGATCTTCGCGACAACCTGGAATATCCCCGTGCCGGGCTCATCGAACGGGAACTGGTCGAGCGAACCCTTCAGCCTCACCCTAACCTCGTTCGAGGTCCCGGCCTTGATCGAGGCCTTGAGGTAGTCCACGACTGGCTCCGAAAGCCCGGGGATGTAGCGATACACTGTGCGGGCGTCCACACGGGAGAAATTCCCGGTGAGATCGATGAGGCGCGTCGCGTCCTGCTTCCGAGTGAAGCTGCCGAAGAGCGTTCCCGTCACGTCCCTGTTGGAGAAGGAAAGGTTGTTGAACCCGACCTCGACGCGATCCGGGGCGAGCGTCCAGCTTATCTGCGCGGCCAGGGTGTCGAGCTCGGCCGAGCCTTCCGCGAGAATTCCCGGGAGCTCGAGCGACACGTGGTCCGAGCCAAGCACGACGCTACCTCCCTTCTCGCTGACCTCGAACCGTCCGGTCAGCCCGGCCATACCGGGGAGCCGCTCGTGCGCGCGCACGGCGAGCTTGCGAAAGCTGCCGCGCACGTCGAAATGCACGGGATTGTTGCGGTCTCCGGTCCACGCAGCCTTCAGGTTGTGCACGCTGCCGCGCGGATCGCTCTGCGAGAGGCGCTCGCGCACGGGCTGCGAGAAGGGAAAATATTCGGCGAGTTTCGCGAGCGGCGCGAGCTGGATCGCGTCGGCTTCGATTTCGCCTCCGGTCAGCGCTCCCCCCTCCCCGGTCCGCCAGCGAACGCGGAAGTCGGCGGGTGGCAGCTCGACCCCACTCTCGGTCTTCAGGGTCAGCCTCTTGCCGGAGATTTCGAAGCCCTTCTCCGCCTCCTGGCTCGCCCCGACGCGTCCCCGCAGGTACTCGAGTTCGAGGAGCGGCAGGTCCTTGGCAACACGAACGACGGCCCTAGAGAGCGCAACGTCCGCAGTCGCTTCCGAGCGGCTCTTGCCGTTCAGATTCATCCACAGGCGCACGCCGCCGCGGCCGGCACGAATGTCGAGCGGATAGTCGATCCACTGTCGCCAGGCAGCCAGGTCCGTGTATTCGAGCTCGGCGTAGACCTGCCCTCTCCACGCACTCCAGTCGCTGAGGTCGCCGCCGCTAAGCTCCCCGCGCACGTCGAGCGCGGAGGCGAGCGCGGGTGAAGGCTTGCCCTTCAGCGCGAACCGGTGCCCGAGAAAACCGTTGCGCAAGAGGAAGTTGAGCGCGCGCACCTCGAGCACGGGCGCGCCGCGCAGTTCGTCTTCCCAGCTCAAGGTCGCTTCGCGGACGAGGATCTCGCGCTGCGAGAGCACCCACGGTGCGACGCCGGCGTCGCCCGGTTGCGCCGGGTGCAGCTCGATCCCGGCGATGTGGAACTTGCCCGCCTCGTCGCGGCGTATCTGGAGCTGTGGCCGGTCGAAGACCAGCGAGTAGAACCTCGGGGCGGCGACCAGCAGGGACGACCAAGCTACCGTCCCTTCGATCGAAGGCAGGGTGAGGGCAGCGCGCCCGTCATGATCGAAGACCGTCACGTTCCCCAACAGGAGCTCGGGCCGCAGGCCCTGCCAATCCGCGTCGATCGCGCCGATGGTGACGCGCTGGCCCAGGGCTCTCGAGGCCGATCGCTCGATGTCGGCGCGGTACTCGCCGACCTTCGGAAGGATCCAGTAGCGCAGGGAGAGCAGCGCCGCCGCGAAGAGGAAATAGAGCGCGAGCAGGGTCCATCCCAGCACGCGCGCGACGACCGCCCAGCGGCTCCTCGGCGGAATCGCCTCGTCGATCGTCTCCTCGATCGCGTGTTCTAGCTGCTCGAGTTTTTCAAGCGGTTGGTTCAAGAGTCAGTGCGCTTGCGGCGGCGGGAAGTCGGATGGACAGCGGATCAACGCAGCGGCACCGCGTCGCGACGACAATGGGTTCGACGAGCGCTCATTCTACCTGCAAGGCTCCTCTCCCGGGGGCGAGAATTGCTGACAAGCTCCTGAAGCTCCTTGGATTTTCGCCTCTTAGGGCGCCGCGCCCCTTTCCGCTAGAATAATGCCTTTCGAAGGCTCCCCGGAGATTCGCTCATGTCGATGGCCGATCGCGACGGATCCATTTGGTACGACGGCAAGCTCGTGCCTTGGCGTTCCGCGACGACTCACGTCCTCACCCACTCCCTGCACTACGGCCTCGCTGTCTTCGAGGGCGTACGCGCCTACAAGACCGCGGAAGGAACGGCCATCTTCAGGCTCGGCGATCATACCGATCGCCTGTTCAATTCGGCGCACATCTACATGATGAAGATTCCCTACAGCCGGGAAGTCATCGCCGAAGCGCAGAAAGAGGTCGTGCGGGCCAATCAGCACGAGTCCTGCTATATCCGCCCGATCGCGTTCTACGGCTCGGAGAAGATGGGCGTATCGCCCATCGGCGCCACGGTGCACGTCGCCATCGCCGCCTGGCCCTGGGGAGCGTACCTGGGCCAAGAGGCGATCGACAAGGGCATCCGCGTGAAGACCTCCTCCTACGCGCGCCACCACATCAACGTGACCATGGCGCGCGCCAAGATGGCCGGCACCTACCCGAACTCCATCCTTGCGAACCTCGAGGCCACGCAGCACGGCTACGACGAGGGCCTGCTCCTCGATGTCGACGGCTTCGTCGCCGAAGGCTCCGGCGAGAATCTGTTCATTGTCAAGGACGGCAAACTGCACGAGCCCGAGCTAACGTCCGCCTTGAGCGGAATCACGCGCGCCTCGGTCATTACGCTCGCCAACGAACTCGGCTACGAAGTCGTCTCGCGGCGCATCACCCGCGACGACATCTACATCGCCGACGAAGCATTCTTCACTGGGACGGCAGCCGAGGTGACCCCGATTCGCGAACTCGACGGGCGCATCATCGGCTCGGGCACGCGCGGACCTGTGACCACCAAGATACAGAAGCTGTTCTTCGACGTGGTCGCCGGCCGGGTCGCCAAGCACAAGGACTGGCTCTCCCCCGTGAACGAGAAAAAGGCGGCGAAGGTCTCGAAAGAGAAAGCTTGATGGCGGCGACCGAGCAGGCAGCCCGCCTCGTCGAGGTCCACGAGACCGATCTTCCGCTGCACTGCCCCACGCCGAACTCGGCGGTGTGGTCCATGCACCCGCGGGTGTTCCTGGATGTCGTCAAGGCGGGCCAGATGCTCTGCCCCTACTGCGGCACCCGCTACGTCTACAAAGGCCAGAAGCCCAAGGGCCACTAGCGCCCGGTGCGCAGAATCCTCATCGTCGCGCCGAACTGGATCGGCGACGCCCTGCTCGCCCAGCCGCTGTTTGCGCGGCTGCGGCAGAAACACCCCGGCGCCACCATCGACGCGCTCGCTCCGCCCTGGACCGCGCCGGTGCTGCGCAGGATGCCGGAGATCGCCGAGGTCATCGACGCGCTCTTCGGGCACGGCGAGCTGAGGCTCGGCGCGCGCTGGAATCTCGCCAGATCACTGCGCGGCCGCCTCTATGATCAGGCAATCATTCTCCCGAACACCCTCAAGTCGGCGCTGATCCCTTTTTTCGCGGGCGTGCCTGCTCGCACCGGATTCACCGGCGAGCTGCGCTACGGCCTGCTCAACCGCGTGCACAAGCTCGACGAGCAGGCCCTGCCGCTCATGGCCGAGCGCTACGCGCAGCTTGCCGAGAATCCGGGAGAGCCTCCCCAGCCGCTGGCCGAGGTGAAGCTCCGCGTCGACCCGGCCAATCTCGCAGCGGCGCTCGCGCGTCTTGGGCTTTCGCGCGCAAAACCCATGGTCGCCTTCTGCCCGGGTGCCGAGTACGGCCCGGCGAAGCGCTGGCCCGCGCGCTACTTCGCCGAGCTCGCGGCGAAGCTCGCGGCGCGGGGCCGCGCGATCTGGCTGTTCGGCTCGGACAAAGACAAGGAAATCGGAGAGGAAATCGTGCGTTTGAGCGGCGGCGCCGCGGTGAACCTATGCGGCAGGACCGACCTCGCGAGCGCGATCGATCTGCTGTCGCTCGCCGAGGTCGTGGTGAGCAACGACTCGGGGCTGATGCACGTCGCCGCGGCGGTCGGCCGCCCCGTGGTCGCGCTCTACGGCTCCTCCAGCCCCGAGCACACGCCGCCGTTGTCGCACCTCTCTCGCGTGGTGAGGACTGGCATCGAGTGCAGTCCCTGCTATGCGCGCGAATGCCCTCTCGGGCACTTCAAGTGCATGATCGAGCTTACGCCCGAGCGTGTACTGCAGGAGCTCGACGGCTAGTCATCATCCCGATCGTGATGGTCGTCGCGGTCACCGTCATCGTGGCCATGGCCGGAGCGCGGATGCGACACCGGCGGCGGGGGAAGCCGCTTGCCGCCAGGGCCATCGGCAAAGGTCAACGGCGAAGCCGCGCGCCGCTGGCCGACGCCTTTCTCGCTCCAGTCGCACACGCCATCCGGAAAGGCGGCCTGCAATCGTGCCCATTGGTCCGACGGGAACAGCACGGACGGATAGTCGACGGGGTTGAGCGGCTTCAGCTGGCACTTCAGGATGTTCTCAGCGAGCGGTCCGCCCGCGACTTGGCGAGGCGAGGCGTGCTTCGCCAGCCTCGGGTCGGCATCGCACACCGCCATGTCGGTGACCGGATTGGCGAAGTTCACGTCCCCGGTCAGGAAGCAGAAGTCGACCGCACTCGCCGGCTTCGCCGCAACGACCTGCGCCTGCGTGCGCACGGAGTTGAGCGTCTCCTTCGGCGCGCTGGTATTCAGGTTGTCCAGCCACACGTCCATGGTCAGCAGCGAGTTCAGCGTCACGGCCGCGAACTGCGCCGGGGTGGCGGGCAGGAGCCCGGTCCCGTAGCGCCACATCACCTGGTTGCCGTGGTCGCCGTAGGCCGCGTCGATGCGGGCGCGCTCGGCGAAGCTGCGCCAGATGTAGTGGATGCCCTGCTCGTCCCAGCCGCGCGAATCGATGATCGGCAGCTTGCCGAGGTTCTTGCCGCTCGAAACGATGCCCGCCCGGTAGGCGATGTCGAGCGCCGGCAGGTCGGCGCTAGTGCGCGCGGCGTTGCGGTTGAAATCGGCATCGAAGCCGCCGATCCTCTCGTTCAGCGTGACGAATTCCTCGGACGTGATCGCGCCCGCGAGCAGCGCGTTCAGGCCGTACTGGATGCCGACGTTGTCGCCGGTCTGCAAGGCGCGGGTGCTGCCGGGTGCGATGCCGGCGGTCGTGCCCCAGACGGCGGCGGAGAGGTCGGCGTCGCCGCAACGCGTGCCGTTGGGATTGCTGACCGGGTCGTAGACCAGCGCGGCGGGCAGCAGACAGTTGTTGCGCGATTCGACGAGCGTGATCAACGCGCCCGTCGTCTGGTTTGCCACCAAGGTACGTGCGTAGTTTCCAGGCTTGTTGTTGAACCCGAAAGCATTGTTCCACGACTGGCAACCCACTTGATCGAGGTGACCGTTGATCGCCGTCTTCTTCGCGTTGATCTGTGCCTGCGTCAGGCCCGTCATCAACGACGTCCACTCCGGGCCGGCGTAGAAGTTCACCAGCAGCACGCAGTCGGTGACCTCGAGACCGGTGGTGATCGAATCGGAGAAGTCGCAGCTCGGCTGGATGCCGTCGAGGAGGCCCGGGAAGATCGAGGCCGTCGTGTTCTGCTGGATCGACCCGCCCGAGCACCCGTTGCCCAGCGTGTACCTGATCTCGCCGTAGGCGTCGACGATGTGCTCCTTCATCATCATCAGCGTCTCGGCGTTCAGCACCCGGTTCGAGTTGAAGAGCGAGTCCGTGAGGCTGTTGTCGACCACCATGAAGCCGCGCGAAAGCGCCGCGTCGTCGGCCCAGTTCTGCTCGCTGCGGAACTGCAGCCTCGGCTGACCGGTCGAGGCGCCGAAGCTGTAGACGACCTTGCCGTTCCACTGCGGCTGCGGCGACAAGGCGGTCCACGGCGTCGCGCTGGCCGGGTCGAACAGCACGGCGATGTCGTAGATGCCGCGATTGAGCGTTCCGCGCTCCACGCGCACGATGTACGGCACGGTAAGGCCGTGCGTGGTGGTGGTCATCGCCAGATCCGGCGGAGTGGTGCCGACCGTATAAGGCTTGAAGCATGCGTTCGCCGGCGGGACCGCCGGCGGGCTCGGGTCCGGCAGCGCGGTAGAGCAACCCGCGGTCGTCGTGCGGTAGAACAGCTTGTACTCGGTCGCGATGTTGCATTGCGCGTCCACGGCGAACGTCGTCAGGCCGCTCGCGTTCGACGCCGGCGTATTGCCCGAGGCGGGGACGGCGGTGGGCGTCGCGCAGATCCACGGCGTCGTCTGCGAGCCCAGCAGCACCGGTCCGCCGTTCGGGTGGTTGGTGATCCTCAGCCGCGCCTGCTGCTCACCGTGCCCGCGGCCACGAGTCTCGGCGGCGAACTCGTTGTCGCCGTCCACGAGGCCCGTCACCACGCCCCGCAGGGCATGAGAGGCCGCATCGGCGCGAAACGCTCCGGTGACCTCCCGGCCGTTGAGCCGCAAGCTGACCTGGCTCAGCGGCACGTTCTTCGGGACGCGGACCTCGAGCAGCGCGTCGCCCCCGCTCACGAGGTCGGCGCGGTTCGACAGCGGCACGATCTCGAAACGGGACGGACCCTCTCCCGCTTGCGCTGCAACCATGAGTACCGCACCGAGCGCCAGGAACGACGATTTCATGGAGTTCATGGTTCCTCCGTGGCAAGGGATGGGGAACCATGAATATTGCGCGCAGGACGGCGAATTTACAACGCCAGTTGCCTCGGACGGGCTAGTCCGGGAGTTGCAGGAGTACTTCTCCTTTCTCGACCTTGACCGGGAACGCGCGCGTGCAGCCCACGTCCGGCGCCTCCGCGCAACCGTCCTGCAGCCGTATGGTCCATCCGTGCAGGGGGCAGGCCACGCTCTTTCCGAAGACGATGCCCTGCGACAGCGGCCCGCCCTTGTGCGGGCAGCGGTCGAGCAGCGCGAAGCATTCGCCTTCGGCGTTGCGGAATACGGCGATGTCTGCGCCCGTGCGGCGGATGACGCGAGCGCCGAGCTCGGGGATGTCCTCGGCCCTGCAGACCCTGGTCCAGCGCACGCGTTCCATCGTCGCTTCCATCACGCGGGCTCCAGCGCCCGGTACTCTTCGCTCGCCTTCCCTGCCGCGCGCTCCTTCCAGGGATCGGGCTCGCCCTCGAGCGCGTGCCGCAGCCGCGCCCACAGCGCCTTGCGGTTGTCGGCGTCCTCGACGATTTTCTTCTTGACGTGGTCGAGGCCGACGCGCCGCACGTAGTGCACGGTGCGGTCGAGATAGCGCGCCTCCTCGCGGTAGAGCTGCAGGAACGCGCCGGCGTATTCGAGCACCTCGTCGTGCGTCTTCACCTTCACCAGGAACTGCGCGACCTCGGTCTTGATGCCGCCGTTGCCGGCAACGTAGATCTCCCAGCCGGAATCGACGCCGATCACGCCCACGTCCTTGATGCCGGACTCGGCGCAGTTGCGCGGGCACCCCGACACGGCCATCTTCACCTTGTGCGGCGCGTACATGCGCCACAGCGACTTCTCGAGCTCGATCCCCATGTTGGTCGAGTCCTGCACGCCGAAGCGGCACCATTCCGAGCCGACGCAGGTCTTCACGGTACGCAGCGCCTTGGCGTAGGCATGGCCCGAGGGCATGTCGAGGTCGCGCCATACCGAGGGCAAGTCCTCCTTCTTCACGCCGAGGAGGTCGATCCTCTGGCCGCCGGTGACTTTCACCGTCGGGATCTTGTACTTGTCGGCGACGTCCGCGATGCGGCGCAGCTGCTCGGGCGTGGTCACGCCGCCGAACATGCGCGGCACCACCGAGAAGGTGCCGTCTTTCTGGATGTTGGCGTGCGCGCGCTCGTTGATGAAGCGCGACTGCGGATCGTCGTTCGCCTCGTGCGGCCAGGCGCAGATGAGATAGTAGTTGATCGCCGGACGGCAGCTCGCGCAGCCGTTCGGCGTGCGCCACTCCAGAAACTTCATCGCCGCGGATATCGACAGCAGCCTGTGCTCCTTGATCACCCTGCGCACTTCCTCGTGAGTATGGTCAGTGCAGCCACACACTGGCTTCGATTTCGCCTCCTGCGGCTGATACGCGCCGCCGACAGTGGACGCGAGGATTTGCTCGACCAGGCCCGTGCACGAGCCGCAGGAGCTCGAGGCCTTGGTGTGCTTCCTCACGTCATCCAGGGTGAACAGGCCTCTTTCCTTGATCGCCCTGACGATCGCGCCCTTGGCAACCCCGTTGCAGCCGCACACTTCCATCGCGTCGGCCATCACCGCCGCGCGGTTCTGGCCCTGGTGCCCGGTGTTGCCCAGGTGGTTCTGGCCGAACATCAGGTGATCGCGTATGCCGGAGACGTCCTGGCGGTCGCGCAGCAGCTGGAGGTACCAGGAACCATCGGCGGTGTCGCCGTAGAGCACCGCGCCCACTACGCGGTTGTCGCGCAGCACGATCCTCTTGTAGACGCCGCCCTGCGCATCGTCGAGGACGATGTCCTCGGTGCCGGCGCCGCCCGTGAACTCCCCCGCCGAGAACAGATCGATTCCCGTGACCTTGAGCTTGGTCGAAGTCACCGACCCGGCGTAGCGGCCGATGCCGAAATTCGCGAGATGGTTGGCACAGACCTTGGCCATCTCGAAAAGCGGCGCGACGAGCCCGTAGGCGACCCCGCGGTGCGCCGCACATTCGCCCACGGCGTAGACTTTCGGATCGAAGGTCTGCATGGTGTCGTTCACCACGATGCCGCGGCTGCAGTGCAGCCCGGCGCCTTCCGCGAGCTCGGTGTTGGGCCGTATGCCGACGGCCATGACCACCAGGTCGGCGGCGAGCTCCGAGCCGTCCTTGAAGCGCACCGCGCGGACGCGACCGGCCTCGCTGCCGAGAATTTCCGCGGTCTGCGTCTTCAGCAGGAAGTGCAGCCCCTTCGCTTCGAGCGAGCGCTGCAGGAGCTGCGCCGCGGTGCGGTCGAGCTGGCGCTCCATCAGCCACTCCATCAGGTGCACCACGGTCACGTTCATTCCGCGGAGCTTCAGGCCGTTGGCGGCTTCGAGCCCGAGCAGGCCGCCGCCGATCACGACCGCGTGCCGGTACCGCTTCGACGCCGCGATCATCGCGTTCGTGTCGCCTATGTCGCGGTAAGTGATCACGCCTTCCAGATCCTTGCCCGGCACCGGCAGGATGAAGGGGTTGGAGCCGGTCGCGAGGAGTAGCCGGTCGTAGCGCTCCTCGGTGCCGTCGGCGGCGACGACCTTGCGCGCGCCGCGCTCGATTCTCACGACCTTCTTGCCGAGGTGCAGGCGGATGCCGTTCTTCTCGTACCAGCCGACATCGTTCAGCATGATGTCCTGGATGGTCATCTCCCCCGCGAGAACGGGCGAGAGCAGGATGCGGTTGTAGTTGGCGTGGGGCTCGGCGCCGAACACGGTGATGTCGTAGACGTCGGGGGCGATTTTCAGCAGCTCCTCCAGCGTGCGCGCGCCAGCCATGCCGTTGCCGACCATCACGAGCTTCATTTTCCTCACGGTCGCCTCGCTATGCGGCCTCGCGCATCTGCTTGCGGTAGAGGAACTCGAGCAGCTCCGCGCGCAGCGCCACGTACTGCCGCTGGCCAGCGAGCGCGATCCGGTCGCGCGGCCGCGGCAGGTCGACGGCGAGAATCCCTCCGATAGTCGCCGCCGGCCCGTTGGTCATCATGACGACCCGGTCCGAGAGCAGCACCGCTTCGTCGACATCGTGCGTCACCATGAGCACCGTGCTCCTCGTGGCGGACACGATCCGCATCAGCTCGTCCTGCAAGCGCGCGCGCGTCAGCGCGTCAAGGGCACCGAAGGGTTCGTCGAGCAGGAGCACCTTCGGCTCTATGGAGAGAGCGCGCGCGATTCCGACGCGCTGCTTCATGCCGCCGGAGATCTCGTGCGGGTACTTGTCGCGGGCATGGCCGAGCTGCACCAGCTCGAGCGCGCGCTGCACGCGCTCCTTCAGTGCGGCCTTCTTCTCGGCCGCGCCGAATACGCGCTCCACCGCGAGCTGCACGTTCTCGAAGCAGGTGAGCCAGGGCAGGAGCGAATGATTCTGGAATACCACGCCGCGGTCGGGCCCGGGCGCGCTCACCTCCCGGTTGGCGAGAAAGACGTAGCCGTCGGAGGGGCGCAGCAGGCCGGCGACGATATTGAGAAGCGTCGACTTGCCGCAGCCCGAGTGTCCGATGAGCGACACGAATTCTCCCGCGGGAACGTCGAGGTCGATCCGCTCCAGCGCGCAAAATGGCCCTTTCTTGGTGTCGAACACCATGCGCACACCCTCGATCTGCAGGTAGCGGTCCATCATCCGGTCGTCACTCGTAACTGAAGCGGCGCGCGAGCAGGATCATGCCCTGCTCGAGCGCGAGACCGACGACGCCGACCGTAAAGATCGCAATGATGATGTGCTGGACGTTGAGATTGTTCCATTCGTCCCACACCCAGAACCCGATGCCCACGCCGCCGGTCAGCATCTCGGCCGCGACGATCACCAGCCAGGCCACGCCGATCGACAGGCGCACACCGGTGATCATGTAGGGAAGCACCGCCGGAAACAGGATCCTCCGGAACACGGTCCACTCCGGCAGGTTGAGCACGCGCGCCACGTTGAGGAAGTCCTGCGGAATCTGGCGCACGCCGACGGCGGTATTCACGATCATGGGCCACAGGCTGCACACGAAGATGACCCAGATCGCGGCGGGATTGGCTGCCTTGAACACCATCAGGCCGATCGGCAGCCAAGCGAGCGGCGACACGGGCTTCAGGAGGCTGATGACCGGCGCGGCCATGTCGGAGAGAAAGCGGAACCGCCCGAGCATGAACCCGAGCGGAATGCCGACGAGCGCCGCGAGTCCGAAGCCGACGCCGACCCGCCCGAGCGAGGCGAGCACGTTCCAGCCGATGCCCTGGTCGTTGGGACCTTTCCTGTAGAAGGGGTTGGCGAATACCTCGAGCGCCGAATGCCATGTGGACGCGGGATCGGGAAGGCGGCCGCCGGCTTTCGCGAGGATCTCCCATAACGCGACGAAGAGCGCGACGCCGAGGGCAGGCGCGAGAATGCGAGGGAGCCATTCGGGCGTGCGGGTGCGCACGTACAGCGGCTTCTCCGGAGGAGAGTCGGCCGAGGTCGGCGCCGGAGCGACAGCGCGCGGGGGCTTGAGCGCGCGCACCGTGGCCGGAAGCGCGCTCATGCGACCTTGATCCTGAAGGAGCCCGCGTACCTCTTCGGGTCCCTGCCGTCCCAGACTACGCCGTCGATGAGCTTCGCGCTGCGCATCGGCTCCTTCGGCAGGCTGGTGCCGGTCGCCGCGGCGGCGTCCTTGTAGATGTCGATGCGGTTCACTTTCTTCGCGATCGCGAGGTAGTCGACGTCCTCCTTCAAGAGGCCCCAGCGGCGGTGCTGGGTCATGAACCACATGCCGTCGGAGAGATACGGGAAATTCACCGCGCCGTCGTTGTAGAACTTCATGTAGTTCGGGTCGTCCCAGGTCTTGCCGATGCCGTTGTCGTAGCGGCCCAGCATGCGCGCGAGGATGACGTCCTTGTCGGTGTTGACGTAGGACTTGTCGGCTACGGTCTCCGCGGTCTTCTGGCGGTTGGAGAGCGAAGCGTCGATCCAGCGCCCGGCGTCGATGACAGCCGCGGTCATCGCGCGCGCCGTGTTCGGATACTTCTGCACGAACTCCGCCGTCGTGCCGAGCGTCTTCTCGGGATGGTCCTTCCAGATCTCCTGCGTCGTTACCGCGGTGAAGCCGATCTTGTCGACGATGGCGCGGTTGTTCCACGGCTCGCCCACGCAGAAGCCGTCCATGTTGCCTACGCGCATGTTCGCCACCATCTGCGGCGGCGGCACGACGATCGCCTTGACGTCGTTGAACGGATGGATGCCGTAGGTCGCCAGCCAGTAGTACAGCCACATGGCGTGGGTGCCGGTCGGGAAGGTCTGGGCGAAGGTGTATTCACGCTTCTCGCGATCGACGAGCGCCTTGAGGCTCGCGCCGTCCTTCACACCCTTCTCGTTCAGCTTGGAGGAAAGCGTGATCGCCTGGCCGTTGTTGTTGAGCGCCATGAGGACGTTCATGTCCTTCTTCGGCCCGCCGATACCGTTCTGCACGCCGTAGATCAAGCCGTACAGCACGTGCGCGGCATCCAGCTCGCCGTTGACCAGCTTGTCCCGCACCGCCGCCCAGGACGCTTCCTTGCTCGGAACGATCTTGATGCCGTGCTTCTTGTCGAACTCCATCATCGAGGCCATCACCACTGAGGAGCAGTCGGTGAGCGGTATGAAGCCGATCTTCACCTCCTTCTTCTCGGGTGCGTCCGATCCTGCCGCCCAGGCGACGCTGCGCACGGCCGAGGGGACCAGGCTCATGATTCCGGCCGCGCCGGCCCGCTTGATAAATTTCCGCCGCTTGTCCGTTCTGCTCTCATTCATTTCGCTCTCCGAAAACAAGAAGGCGTTCGCCAGCGACGAGCCCTTCTCCGTCGCACGTCGAACGCCTTTGCTCTTTTTGCGGCCATCGTTGGCCGCGGTCTAACCGTGTCCTACGCAATCGATGTGCCAACGCGCCTGGTCTGCTTGCTTATGCTGATCTTTCAGAGAGTTGAAACGAAACTCCAGCCCGGAAGGGGAACGCGAAACCCACGGACGCCGCACGGTTGCGGTGCAGCAAATCGCTTCTTGCACTAACTTGGCCCGCGTCTAGCCCAGCAAATCCGCCATGTCGATGACCTGCCGGGCGATCTCGGCGAGGCGCTTGCCGCGATCCATGGCCATGTGGCGGAGCGCCTGGAACGCCTGCTCCTCGTCCATGCCGCGCGCCTTCATCAGGATGCCTTTCGCCCGCTCGACCAGCTTGCGTTCGCTCAATTTGAGATTCGCCTCGGCGAGCTCGGCGCGCAGCCGCTGATGCTCGTCGAAGCGCGCCATGGCGACCTCGACGATCGATTTGACGCGCGCGGCGTCGAGGCCGTCCACGACATAGGCGGAGACGCCGGCGCGCACGGCTTCCCGGATGGTGTCGGGCGCGTCGTCGCTTGCGAACATGACGATGGGCCGCGGCTGGTCGCGCGTGATCAGCACCACGTGCTCGAGCACGTCGCGGCTGGGGGATTCCGTGTCGATGATGATGACGTCGGGCTTCATCGTCTCGACCTCCCGCAGCAGCTCAAGCGGCGAGGCGAGCGCGGCCGCCACCTCGTATCCGGCTCCCTCCAGGCTCTCGCGCAGAACCGCAGTGCGCACGGGTGATTCGTCGACGATCAGGACGCGCATGAGCTTCCTTCGTGCAATAGGCGTGCCACGAAAATGCACGTGGCACGCTGATTGCAAGTGCATGATCATCGGAGGGAGCACGCTCTTCGCAATGAAGGAAACAAAATCAACTTGTTGCTATTGCGGCGTAGGGTGCGGAGTCGCTATCCAGAGCGAGGGAGCACGCATCATCGGGGTGCATGGCGACCCCGGTCATCCGGCCAACTTCGGGCGCCTGTGCACCAAGGGAGCAACGCTGCATCTTTCCGTCGGGCACGAGCTGCGCGCGCTGCATCCGGAGCTGCGCAGGAAGCGTGAAGAGGCTCGCAGGCGAGTGTCCTGGGACGAGGCGCTCGATTGCGCTGCCGAGCGCTTCGCGACGAGCATTCGCGCTTACGGGCCTGACAGCGTCGCCTTCTACGTCTCCGGGCAGCTGCTCACCGAGGACTACTATGTCTTCAACAAGCTCGCAAAGGGGCTCATCGGCACCAACAACATCGACACCAATTCGCGCCTGTGCATGTCCTCGGCGGCGGCCGGATACAAGCTGACGCTGGGGGCCGACGCGCCCCCGGCCTGCTACGAGGACGTCGATTTCGCCCGCTGCATCCTGATCGCCGGGTCGAACACCGCGGTCGCGCATCCGGTCCTCTACCGTCGCATCGAGGCCGCGCGTGTGGCGAACCCCCATCTCAGGATCATCGTCGTCGATCCGCGCCGCACCGATACCGCGGCGGAAGCTGATCTGCATCTCGCGATCGCGCCCGGAACGGACATCGCGCTGTTCACGGCGATGCTGCACGTGCTCCTCGCCGAGAAGCTCGTCAACGCCGAGTACATCCGCCGCCACACCGAGGGGTTTCTGCAACTCAAGTCGGCGGCGCGCGAATGCCCGCCCGAGCGCGCCGCCTCGCTGTGCGGCGTCCCGGCGCCAGACATCGTCAAGGCCGCCCGCTGGTTCGCGACTTCCGGCGCGAGCCTGTCGCTGTACTGCCAGGGTTTGAACCAGTCGACCCACGGCACTCACAACAACGCAGCGCTCATCAACCTGCACTTGGCGACGGGGCAGATCGGCAAGCCGGGCGCGGGCCCGTTCTCCCTCACCGGCCAGCCGAACGCCATGGGCGGGCGGGAAGTCGGCGGTATGGCGAACCTGCTCTCTGCGCACCGCGACCTTGACAATCCGCGGCACCGCGCCGAGGTCGCGCGTCTCTGGGGCGTCCCGGACGTGCCCGCAAAACCCGGCAAGACCGCGGTCGAGCTGTTCGACGCGTTACGCGAGGGCGAGGTACGCGCGGTATGGATCGCGTGCACCAACCCCGTCCAGTCGATGCCGGAGTCGGCCCTCGTCCGCGCTGCGCTCGCGCGCTCCGATTTCGTCGTCGTTCAGGAAGCCTATCGCAACACCGAGACCGCGGAATTCGCCGATCTTCTGCTGCCCGCCTCGAGCTGGGGCGAGAAGGAGGGCACGGTGACCAACTCGGAGCGGCGCATCTCGCGCGTGCGCGCCGCAGTGGCGCCGCCCGGCGAGGCGAGGGCAGACTGGAAGATCGCGGTGGAATTCGCGCGCCGCCTGGGCGCAAAGCTCGGGAAACCATCGGCGCAGGAGCTCTTCCCGTACGTTAGCCCCGAGCAGATCTTCGACGAGCATCGCAGGACCACGCGGGGCCGCGACCTGGACATCGGCGGACTGTCCTACGCCTTGCTGGATTCGCGCGGCCCGCAGCAATGGCCGTACCCTGCAGGCGCGCCCGCGGGCCTCGCGCGCCTCTACGCCAACGGCGTGTTCCCGACCGCGAGCGGCCGGGCGCGCTTCGCAGCGACCCGGCATCAGCCCCTCTGGGAGCCGAGCGGCGGCGCTTACCCTTTGCGGCTCAACACCGGGAGGTTGCGCGACCAATGGCACGGAATGAGCCGCACGGGCACGGTGCCCCGTCTCTTCGGGCATGGTCCCGAGCCGGTGCTGGCCATGCACCCCGAGGACATGGCCGCGCGCAGCATCAAGGACGGCGACTGCGTGCGCGTCTGGAGCGCGCGCGGCGAGCTGGTGCTGCGCGCCGAGGGCTCGGCGCAGCAGCGCACCGGCGATGTGTTCCTCCCGATGCATTGGGGGAGCCGGTTCATGGGCGGAGCCGGGTCGAACGCGCTCACCGTGAGCGCCTTCGATCCGTATTCCAAACAGCCTGAGCTGAAGCACGCGGCGGTGGAGGTCGTTCGCGTCGACCTGGCTCACGAGCTGATCGCGCTCCGGCGGCTCGCCCCCGGCGACTGGACTCCGCTCGAGCGCCTCCAGC
>Ga0307497_10000110_pt1 | contig 16811 bp, 14 predicted proteins | sample 10_S_MG_FD_201366 | JGI IMG/M metagenome (GOLD analysis project Ga0307497, IMG submission 201366) | Soil microbial communities from Populus trichocarpa stands in riparian zone in the Pacific Northwest, United States - 10_S | ecosystem: Environmental > Terrestrial > Soil > Riparian zone > Trees...
GCGATACCGCGATCTTCGGATAGCCCAGCTCCGCGAAGGTCGGCACCTCGGGCAGCAGCCGGTTGCGCTCGGCGCTCGCCGCCGCCAGCACGCGCAGCTTGCCGCCGCGAACGTGCGCGATCAGGGATGGCGCGGCATCGAACATGATCTGCACGCGCCCGCCGATGAGATCGGCGACCGCGGGACCGCTTCCTTTGTAGGGAACATGCGTGATCGGCGCGCCGGTCACGCTCTTGAACAGCTCGGCCGCCATGTGCGGTGCGCCGCCGTTGCCGGAAGAGGCGAAGTTGAGATTGCCTTGCTTTGCTCCGGCGATCACCTCGTCCACGTTCTTGAAAGGCAACTCGGCATTGATCGCCATGATGAGCGGCAGCAGCGCGAGGCCGGACACCGGCGCGAAATCCCTGACCGGGTCGTAGGGAAGCTTCGAGTAGAGGTGCGGCCCGACGCCGTGAGTGGTGATCGAGTTCTGCAGCAGCGTGTAGCCGTCCGGCGCGGCCTTCGCCACCGCGTCCGCCGCAATCGTGCCGCCCGCGCCGCCGCGGTTCTCCACCACCACCGGCTGGCCGAGCGATTCGGATATCTTGCCGCCGACCAGGCGCGCGATGAAGTCGGCGGCGCCGCCCGGCGGCACGGTCACAATGAGACGCAGCGGACGGTTCGGAAAATCCTGCGCGGCGGCCGCGCTGGAGAGAAGCAGGATGAAACAGCCGGCCAGGAATCGCATCGCCGCTAATATAGCGTCATGCGCTACCTGGTTGGCATCGACATCGGCGGAACGTTCACGGATTGCGCGATCGTGGACGGCGCCGGCAAGCTGCTCACCACCAAGGTTCCTTCCACGCCGGCCGATTTCTCGCGCGGCATGATGGACGCGCTCGACGCCGGCGCGCAGGCGCTCGGCCTGAAGCTGGACGATTTCTGCCGCGACATCGCGTTCCTGTCGCACGGCACCACCGTCGGCACCAACACCATCATCCAGAAGAAAGGCGCGCGCGTCGGCCTGATCACCACCAAGGGCCACGAGGACGCGATCCACATCATGCGCGGCTCGCGCGGCTACGGCGGGCGCGACATCCGCAAGGTGGTGCATTTCCCCGAGACCTCGAAGCCGGTGCCGATCGTGCCCAAGCGGCTGATCCGCGGCGTCTCCGAGCGCGTCGACTGCTTCGGCGAGGTGGTCGTGACGCTGAACGAGTTCGAGGCCGAGAACGCCATCCGCAGCCTGCTCGACGATGGCGTCGAGGCGATCGCGATCTGCTTCCTGTGGTCGTTCAGGAATCCGGACCATGAGCTACGAGTCAAAAAACTCGTCCAGAAGATCGCACCGCAACTGTTCGTCACCTGCTCCTACGACATCGCGCCCAAGTGGGGCGAGTACGAGCGCGTCACCGCGACCGCGCTCAACGCGTATCTCGGGCCGGTGATGTCGAGCTACCTCGGCAAGATCAACGACTCGGTGATCAAGCTCGGCTACCGCCATGGACTGCAGATCACGCAGTGCGGCGGCGGCACCGTGCCGGTCGAGCGCGCGGGCGAGGCGCCGCTGCTCACCCTCGACTCCGGACCGGTCTCGGGCGTGACCGCGTCGATGTTCCTCGGCGCGGCGATGGGCGAGAAGAATGTGATCACGACCGACATGGGCGGCACTTCGTTCGACGTGTCGATCATCTACGACGGCAAGCCGGCGTACTCCTTCATCAGCAACACCGACCAGTACGAGTACTTCCTGCCGAAGGTCGACCTGCAGGCGATCGGCGCCGGCGGCGGCAGCCTGGTGCGCGTGCAGCCCGAGTCGCGCACCATGACCGTCGGACCGGACAGCGCCGGCGCTTTTCCCGGCCCGGTGTGCTACCGCCGCGGCGGCACCGTGCCGACCGTCACTGACGCGCAGCTCGTGCTCGGCTACCTCGACCCCGACAACTTCGCCGGCGGCCGCATGACGCTCGACCGGGATGCCGCATTGAAAGCAATCACCGCGCTCGGTGCGCAGATCGGGATGAAACCCCTCGAGTGCGCCGCCGGCATCTGCCGCATCGTCGAGCTGCAGATGGCCGACGTGATCCGCAAGGTGACGGTGGAGAAAGGCTACGACCCGCGCGACTTCGTGCTGTTCGCCTTCGGCGGCGCGGGGCCGGCGCACGCCGGCGTGTTCGCGCGCGAGCTCGGGGTGCGAAAGATCGTCATTCCCCAGAGAAAGGCGGCATCCACGTGGTGCGCGTTCGGGGCCGCGGCGGCCGACGTGCTGCACATCTTCGAGCACAGCGAAATCATGGGCACGCCGGTGGCGGCGAAGCGCGTCAACGATCAGCTCGATGCGCTCGAGAAGAAGGCCGCGCAGCTGATGAAAAGCGAAAACATCGCGGCGGCGCGCCAGCGCTTCGAGTTCTCGCTCGACGTGCGCCACAAGGGCCAGATCAACGAGGTCGAGGTACCTTTGCCGTGGGAGCGGGTGCCCGCGAATTACGAGCCCCTGCTGCGCAAGGCGTTCGTCGACAAATACGAGAAGCTCTATGGCCGCGGCTCTGCCCTCGCCGGGGCGCAGCTCGAAATCGTGGTTTGCCGCCTCCGGGCGAGGGCCCTCACCCCCCGGCCGAAGCTGGTGAGCAAAAAGTCCGGCAAAAGGGTCATTCCGCGTGGCGCAAAACGCACAACCCGCTCTATCTACTGGCCAGACCTGAAGAAATACCGCGCCACGCCGGTGTTCGACGGTGAAAATCTCCTCATAGGCAACCAGGTGAAGGGCCCGGCAATCGTGGAAACGGCGGATACGACGGTCGTAGTCCATCCAGGAAGGACGCTCCGCCTCGACCCGCTGGGCAACTTCGAGATCACCTTTTAGGGGAGAGAGATGGAAACCTGCACCGTAGAAACGGGCCTGCTGAAAAAGAAGCCCTGCGGCCACGCGTCCGTCACGCACTGCGCCAACTGCGAGCAGCCGCTGTGCAAGCAGCACGCGGTGACGCAGCCCAGGGAACCGGGCAAGCCCGCAAAGTTCATGTGCAAGGAATGCGACGCGGCGCGCAAAGCCTTCGAGAAGAACGTGCCGCAGTCCGTGCCGGAACCGAAGAAGCCCGCCGAGGAAGCGGCCAAGCCGGCGGCGCCCGCCGCGCCGGCCGCAGCCGCCGCGGCCGCCAAAGGAGCGCCGAAGGAAGCGCCCAAGGCCGCGCCCGCGGAGGCAAAGGTGGTCGACGACGGCGGCGCGCTGGAGTTCACGCCCAGCAAGAAGTAAGGAGCGGTCGAGGCTCTAGAATGAGCCTCGACATGAACGCACCGCTCAAGAAGCTCTCCGAGCTCGCCGGCGTCGTCTTCGACGGCCGGCGCTCGGGCTATGTGCCGCCGAAGAAGCTGTCGATCTCCAAAAAATTGCGCCTGCACAAGAAGGCCAAGCGCAATATCGATCCCGTCACCTTCGAAGTCGTGCGCCACGCGCTGTGGAACGTGAACGAGGAGCACGGCGCGACCATCCAGCGCCTGTCGGGCTCGCCGGTGGCGATGTACGCGCTCGACCTCAACCCGTCGATCCTCACCGAGGACGCGGAGTTCGTGTACTTCGGGCCGTACATGCAGTACATGTCCGGCGTCACCGACACCCAGGTGAAGTGGACGCTCGAGAACCGCAGCGACAACCCGGGCATCGCGGACGGCGACATGTTCCTCGCCAACGATCCCTGGGTCGGCGCCGCGCACCAGATGGACGTGATGCTGCTCTGCCCGGTGTTCTGGAAGGGCGAGCTGTTCTGCTGGGTGACCAATTGCCTGCACCAGTACGACATCGGCGGCATCACGCCCGGCAGCTTCTGCCCGTCGGCGCGCGACGCGTTCGACGAGGGCATCCTCATCCCGCCGGTGAAGATTGTCGAAAAGAACGAGATCCGGCGCGATATCGAGGAGGTGTATCTCCGCAGCAGCAGGAAACCGAGCGCGGTAGCGCTCGATTTCCGCGCGCAGCTCGCCGGCAACATGACCGCCAAAGAAAGGGTTCTGTCCTTACTGAAAAAATACGGGGCAGAAACCGTCAAGGGCGTGATGCGCAAGATCCTCGACGACGGCGAGCGCGCCTTCCTGAAGAAGCTCGCCCTGCTGCCCGACGGCGTGTGGCGCGACCGCACCTACATCGAGTGCTGCCGCCCCGGCGACCGGCAAGCGCACCGGGTTGCATTGACGCTTCGCAAAGTCGGAAAAAAGCTGGTGTTCGAAAACGAGGGCACCGATCCGCAGGCCGGCGGCATCAACGCCACCTACTCGGGCTGGCGCGGCGCCATCATGGTGGCGCTGAACGAGCTCATGTGCTGGGAGCAGTACTACGCGGTCGGCGGCGCGCTGCGCCACGTCGAGTTCAATCCCACGCCCGGCACTTTGAATTGCGCCGATTTTCCGGCTTCGGTCTCCACCGCGCCGGTCCAGTGCATGGAGATCTCGCTCTACCCGGCCTACAACGTGCTCTCGAAGATGATCTACCCGGACCCCGAGCTGCGCAAAGATGTGATGTGCATCGGCGGCACCAGCCAGTGGCCGGCGACCATCTTCCGCGGCATCGACCAGTGGGGCGAGCGCTACGGCTACCTGCTGGTCGACCCGATCGGCGGCGCGATCGGCGCGTTCTCGCACGCCGACGGCATCTCCACCGGCGGCCAGGCGCGCACCCCGATCTGCAAGCTGCCGAACGTCGAGCACACCGAGCAGAGCTTTCCGGTGCTGTTCCTGTACCGGAAGGAAATCGTCGACTCGGGCGGCGCGGGCAAGTGGCGCGGCGGACTGTCGGCCGAGTCGTGCTTCATTCCGCATGGCACGGACAAGATCACCCACGACACGCTGTCTTCGGGCAACGCGATCCCGACCTCGACCGGCATGATGGGCGGCTATCCCGGGGCGGTGAACCGCTACCGGTTCTTGAGAGACTCCGATATCGCGGACCGGATGAAGCGTGCGGAGCTGGTAAGGGATATCGATGAATTGAAAGGCAGGAAGGAAGAGCTCGGTCTGCGCCAGCAGGATTTCTCGCAGAACCCGTCCGATGTCTACGCGGTGCTGTGGTCGGCGGCCGGCGGCTTCGGCGATCCGCTCGAGCGCGACCCCGAGCGCGTGAAGGCCGACGTCGACAACGGCGACGTCACCGAGAAGGCGGCATTGGAGATCTACGGCGTGGTGCTGGGCGATGCGCGCGGCACCGAGCGCCGCCGCGCGGAGCTGCGCGCCCGGCGCATCCACGGGCATTCGATGAGAGTGGAGAAGCTCAGCCGGCCGGTGCGCTTTCTCGCCACCGAGAACCTCGCGGTGCACGACAACCTGCACTTCGGCTGCGCCAAGTGCGCCACCGACCTCGGCCCGATCAGCCGCAACTACAAGGAGCGCTGCGTGCGCAACGACCTGCCGATCGAGGCCTCGAACCCGATCGTCGGCGACCCGAAGCGCTTCATCGACCCGCTGCCGCAGTTCCGCCAGTTCTGCTGCCCGGGCTGCGGCCTGGCGATCGAGAACGAGATCGCCGTGTCCGACGACCCGGTGCTCAAGGACGTCGAGATCCTGTCGCGGTAGCGGCCGCGGCGTAGCCGACGCGCTGCGCCGGGGGAACCGGGAAACGCGCCGCCAGGCCGTCGAGCAGCCGGCGGACTTCCGAGGTGCGGTTCGCCTTGACGCTCGAATCGAGATAGAGCTGCTCGAGCACGTCGCGCTGCGCATGGCTTCCGCCCAGCTCGTGCAGGCGCTCGAGCACAGGCATCATCAGCGTGACCGCGCGTTCGTGCTGGCCGCGACGGTGGGCGAGCACGGCTTCGCAAACCGGCAGCGCTACCTCGCGCACCACCCCCGCGGTGCTCGACGAGCCCGCGCCATGCTCGCGCATTGCCTGCAGCAGCGACTCGGCCACTGCGTGGCGCTCCGTAGCCGCCAGCGCCATCATCCAATGCGGCAGGGTAAATGCGGACAGGCAGTCACCGACGCGCGCCTGCGCCTTCTCCGCGATTTCCCGCCAGCGCTCGCCGATGTCGACCCCCTGCCGCTCGAGGCGGAACAGCATCGACGCGGCGTTCTGCACGTCGATATAGAGGTCGGGCATGGCGGCGACGAGCGGCGAGGAGAGGTTGCGGAAGCGCCGGTCGTAAAGATCGAGCACCGCGTCGAACTCGCGCCGCTCGAAGTGGAACATCGCGCGGTGCCACCAGAGGTGGTGGACGATGTTGTTCTTGCCCGCCCAGTGCGGCTCGAGGCCGGCGAGCCAGGCGATGCCTTCGTCGCGCCGGCCCTGCATTTCCATGATGTGCGCCACCGCGTGCGCGCCCCACACGTCGGCCGGATCGAGCTGGGTCGCGCGGCGCCCGGCGCGCTCTGCCGCCGCGTACTCGCCGCATTCCTCGAGCGCGAACGAAAGGCACGACAGCAGCGTCGGATACGCCGCGAGCGCGTCGCTCCAGCGAGGCAGCACGCGCTCGACCGAGGCGCGCATCGCCGCGGCGCGGCCGAGCCAGAAGTAGTTGAAATGCGCGAGCCGCAGCGCGAGCACGTCGGCCGGGTGCTCGACCAGCAGTTCCTCCCACACGCGCAGCGCGCTGTCGAGGTCGCCCTCAACCCAATGGCCGAGCGCCCGCACGTGAGCCTGCTCGCGCGCGCTCGCGCCGCCCGCCGCGTGCGTCGCGGCGCGCTGCGCCTCGACTGCGATCGGCAGGAAGCCGCGGTTGTAGGCGAGCAGCGCGAAGTAGCCCTTGGCGCAATGCGCCAGCGCAAATCCCGGGTCGGCCTGCAGCGTCGACTTGACATGGTCGGACAGGTCCGCGCGATAGCCGAGATAGGACGAGAGCATCCGGTTGAACGACTCGGCGGCGGCGGCCGATTGCGTCGTGAGCGGCAAACCGTGAAGGTCTCGCATGGGATGCTCCCCTCGGATGATGCGGTACTCTAGCGCGATGGATTTCGCTCGTGTGGGCTACGACGAAGCGATGCGCCGCGCACGGGACATGGTCCCGCTGCTGCGCGAGCGGGCGCAGAAGTGCGAGGACGCGCGCGGCCTGCTGCCCGAGAATGAGAACCTGCTGCACGAGACCGGGCTGTTCCGCTACCACCAGCCGAAGCGCTTCGGCGGCATGGAGCTGCCGTTCATCGCGGTGGTCGACATCGTCGCCGAGCTGGCGCGCGGCTGCCCGTCCACGGCGTGGAATGTCGGCAACCTCGGCTGCCACCACTGGATCCTCGGCTACTACGAGCCCGAGACGCAGCACGAGCTCTGGGACCGGAACCCTGACGTCCTGATCGCGTCTTCGATCGCGCTCGCCGCCGGTCGCGGCGAGCGTACCGAGGGCGGATTTATCGTCAGCGGCAAGTGGCCGTTCTCATCCGGCGTGGACAACTCGGACTGGAACATGCTCGCCGTCACCATTTACCAGGACGAGAAGGCGGTCGACTGGCGGCTTTGCCTGGTGCCGAAGTCCGACTACAAGGTGATCGACACCTGGTACGCGATGGGCATGGCCGGCACCGGCAGCAAGGACATCGAGGTGAAGAACGTGTTCGTGCCGGAGCGCCGCGCGCTCGCCCTCGCCCGCTGCCGCGGCGGCCTCGAGCATCCCGGCGCGAAGCTGAACTCAGGGACGCTGTTCCGCGTGCCGATCGTAGCTTCCGCGGGTCATCCGCTGTCCGCGACAGCTTTAGGAACCGCGGAAGGTGCTTATGAGCATGTCCTCAACTCATTCAAGACCAGGGTGGGGACGTATACCGGCGCCAAGGTATCCGACTTCCAGGCAGTGCAGATCAAGCTCGCGCGGGCGCGCTGCCTGATCGATTCCGCACGCACCCTCATGCGCCAGTCGGCACTGATGTTCCAGGATCATGAAAACCTCGACCTGGAAACGAAACTGCGGCTGCGCGCGCAGAACGCGTTCGCGGTTTCGCAGTCGCGCGAGGCGGTCGAGACGCTGTGGTCCTTCTACGGCGCGAATGCCATCTATACTCGCGATCCGCTGCAGCGTTATCTGCGTGACGTGCAGGCGGCGGGCCAGCACTTCTCGTTCAACTTCGACATTGCGGGCGCGGCGTTCGGAAACGCCGCGCTTGGGGGAAAGTATGCGAATCCGACTCTTTAGTCTGGTTCTTCTGTTCGTCGCCGCGCACGCGATCGCACAGGACTACCCGAACCGGACAGTGCGCGTGATCGTGCCCTTCCCGCCGGGCGGCGCGCCCGACCTCGTCGGCCGCACGCTCGCCAACCGGCTGAGCGAGCGCCTCGGACAGCCGTTCGTGGTGGAGAACCGCACCGGCGCCGGCGGCAACATCGCCGCCGAAGCAGTGGCGAAAGCGGCGCCCGATGGCTACACGCTGCTTGCGACTTCCGACGGTCCGCTGGTGATCAATCCCGCGGTCTATCCGAGCATGCCGTTCAACACGCTGCGCGACTTCACGCCGATTTCGATCGCAGCGAGCGCGGGCCTGGTGCTGATGGCCTGCCCGACCTTGCCAGTCACGTCTCTCCAGGATGTGCTGAACCTTTCAAAATCTCGGAAGCTGACCTACGCCACGTCCGGCTACGGCAGCAGCCAGCACGTCGCCGGCGAACTGCTCAAGGATGCCGCGCTCATCGAGCTCACGCACGTCCCGTACAAGGGGTTCGGCGCCGCGGTGGGTGACGCCCTCGGTTGTAGCGTCGATCTGATCTTCGGCGCGATCTCGACCGGCATCCCGTACGTTCGCGGCGGCAAGCTGAAGGCGATCGCGGTGGCCCAGCCGAAGCGGCACGGCGGACTACCGGATACGCCGACCTTTGCCGAAGCCGGTTATCCGCAGGTCGTGGTCGAGGCCTACATGGGCCTGCTCGCGCCTGCCGGGACTCCAAAGCTGGTCGTCGGCAAGCTCTATAGCGAGGTCAGCGCCATCCTCAAGGAAAAGGAAACCACCGAGCGCCTCACCGGCGCCGGCCTCGACATGGTGCGCAGCTCGCCCGACGAGTTCGCCGCGCGACTTAAGAACGACCTGGAGAAGTACGGCAAGCTGGCGAAGGCGCTGGCCGCGAAGGCGGAATAACCGGGTTCCGCTTCATTCGATGATCCGGTCTGCGCGCAGGAGCAGCGGCTGAGAAATCGTCAGGCCGAGGGCCTTGGCGGTCTTCAGGTTGATGACCAGCTCCAACCTGCTGGGCTGAGCGACGGCCAGCTCGGCAGGCTTCGCCCCCTTGAGGATCTTGTCCACGAACTCGGCAGCCCCACGCCACAAGTCCACGTTGGTCGGACCATAACTCATGAGGCCGCCGGCTTCCGCAAAGTCCGAAAACGGGTAAATCGTCGGCAGCCGGTGCCGGGATGCGAGCCCTAAGATCGATTGCCGATGCTCGCCGGCAACGGGGTGCGGAAGGATGATGACGCCGCCCACCCTCTCGGTGCTCATCGCGGAAAACGCGCGCTCAATCTCGTCGCGCCCTCGGACCTCCCAGGCCAGCGGCGTCATCCTCAGCGTCGCGCTTGCTGCCTGGATCTCCCGCCACATGCTTGCGTGCGCGACGTTCCGGGGATCCCAAAGGACGGCCAGGCGCTCGGCCTTGGGCGCCACCTGCTTGAGCAGCTCGACCCACTTTCCGCTCACGCCCTCGGCCATGTTGGAGAGGCCGGTGATGTTGCCGCCAGGTTTGGCGAGGCTGGCGACAAAGCCGGCACCGACCGGATCGCCGATGTTGGCCATCACGATGGGGATCGTCGGGGTGGCCTGCTTGAGAGCGACCAGCGCGGCATTGCCCTGAACGACGATGACGTCCACCCGCAGTTGGACCAGTTCGGCGGCCATTTCCCGATAGCGCTCAGCCCTGCCCTCGGCGTCGCGCACCACGAGCGTCATCGTCCGGTCTTCCACGTAGCCCAGTTCCCGCAGCCTTTGGCGGAAGGGCTCGAAGCCGGTGTGCCAACTCGTGCCACCGCCCGCCAGCACCCCAATCCGCGCCAGCCTGGACGACTGTTGCGCCCAGGCAGCGAACGGCAGCGTGAGCGCGGCCGCGGCCAGAAGGAACTGTCTGCGTCGACGTCGGGTCAATTACCGATCCTTCACCCGGCCAAATTGCTCGCGCAGGCGCTTCACCGACCCGGCGTCGCCGCGCACGCGCAGGAACGCGCCCTCGCCGTCGGCGCGCTCCTCCAGCACCTCGCAGCTGGCGAAGATCTCGCCGCGAAGATTCTGCGCCGACCAGGGAAGGAAAAGCTCGGCTTCGACCAGGTCGCGCTGGAAGAACGCCACCATCGCCTCGCGCAAGCTCGCGATGTCACCCTCACGCTTGGCGCTCATCACGATGCATCCGGGATATTTCGCGCGCAGCGCCGCCTCGTCCCCGCCGCGGTCGATCTTGTTGAACAGCAGCAGGCGCGGCACCTCCTTCGCGCCGATCTCGTCGAGCACTTCCTCGGTCACCGCGAGCTGGCGCTCGAACCCCGGGTCGCTGGCATCGACCACGTGGGCGAGCAGCGCCGCCTCGAGCGCCTCGTCGAGGGTCGACTTGAACGACGCCACCAGCCCGTGCGGCAGGTTCTTGATGAAGCCGACGGTATCGCTGACCAGCACGCGCGGCACGCTCTCGGGATGGAGCGCGCGCACCGTGGTATCGAGGGTCGCGAACAACTTGTTCGCCACCAGCACCTCGCTACCGGTAAGTGCGCGCATCAGCGTGGACTTGCCCGCGTTGGTGTAGCCCACCAGCGCCACGCGCGCGAGCCCCTGGCGCTCCTGCCGCCGGGCGCGCTGCGTCTTGCGCTCGAGAATCATGGTGTCGAGCTCTTTCTGCAGCTCGGCGATGCGGTCGCGGATCTTGCGCCGGTCGAGCTCGCCGTGCGACTCGCCGCCGCTGCGCCCGCCGGTGCCGCTGCGCGCCCGGTCCTTCGGCCCAGCCTGCTTGGCGGCTTCACGCAGGCGCGGCCCCATGTAGCCGAGGCGGGCAATCTCGACCTGAGCGCGCGCGAAGCGCGACTTCGCGTGGCGGTGAAAGATCTCGAGAATGACCATGGTGCGGTCCATCACCTCGCCGCCCACCTCCTCCGCCAGGTTGAACGCCTGCGACGGGGAGATTTCGTGGTCGATCAGGATCGCGCCGGCGGAGTGTTGCTCGCGCAACAGGCGCAGCTCCTCTCGCTTGCCGGTCCCGAAGTACGCCTTCGAGTCGAACCCGGAGCGCTTCTGCGTGAACGTGGCCACGACCTCGAAGCCGAGCGTCTTCGCGAGCTGGCGCAGCTCGGTGAGCGAGGCGTCGAACTCGGGGTCGCTCATGCCGGGTAGCTGGACCGCGGCGACGATTGCGCGCATCGGCTAGCGCAACGCCGAGAGGGTGCGGACGTGGCCGGTGTCGACGCGGGCGGTGACCGTCATGCCGGCGCGCAGCGGCGTCTGGCCGTCCGGGGCGGTGTCGAGGCTGATCAGCACCGGAACGCGCTGCACCACCTTGACCCAGTTGCCGCTCGAGTTCTGTGCCGGCAGGAGCGCGAATTCGGCCTTGGTGGCGGGGGCGATGGTGCTGACGCGGCCGCGCCACCGGGCATCGGGATAGGCATCGGCGACCAGCGTCACCTCCTGGCCCTCGCGCATGTGCGTGAGCTGGGTTTCCTTGAAGTTGGCCTCGATCCACATCGGGCGCGACTCTATCAGGCTGAAGACCGGCACGCCGCGCTCGACGCGCTCGCCGACCTGAAGACGCATGTTGCTCACGATGCCGGCGGCGGGAGCGACGATGCGCACGCGCGCGAGCTCGTCGCGCCCGGCGTCGCGGGCCGCGCGCGCGGCGACGAAGCTCGGGTGGGCTTCCACCGGCAGCTTGGCGTCGCTGCTCAGGGCGGCGAGGACGCGCGCCGCCTTCTCGCGCGCGCTTTCCAGCCGCCGGCGCGCCGCCTCGAGGTTATGGCGCGCCTCGTCGAAGCTGGCCTCGATGCCCATGCCGCGCTCCTTGAGCTTCGCCTGCCGCTCGAGCTGGCGCTCGAGGAAGCCGATGCGCTCTTCCGCTTCCGCCGCGTCGGCAAGCGCCACGCGGTACTCGCCGCGCAGGCCCTCGACCACCGTGCGCACCACGGCCATCTCTGCTTCGGCGCGCGCCACGGTGAGCTGGAAAGGCGCAGGGTCGATGCGAAACAGCAGCGCGCCCGCGGCGACCGGCTCGTTGTCGCGCACCCCGACCTCGACCACGCGGCCGGACACGTCCGCGGTCACGGCGATCATGTGCGCCTTCACGTAGGCGTTCTCGGTCTCTTCGTAGCGCCCACCCTGCAGCCACAGCCACAGCCCCACCGCGATCGCAACGGCCGGCACCACCACGAGCAGGAGAAATCGTTTCATTTCAGGCGTGAAAGATTCGCCTTGATGGCGAGAAGCGCGTCAACGAATTGCGCGCTCTGCCTGGCGCTCAACCCGGAGAGCGCGTCGCGCCGCAGCCCGAAGGCCTGCTTGCGCAGCTTGCGCATCGCCGGCTCGGCGGCGGGCGCGAGGTGCACACGCCAGGCACGCCGGTCGCGCGCGTCGTCCTCGCGCCGCACCCAGCCCTTGGCTTGCAGCCGGTCGAGCAGCCGCCCGAGGGTCGCGCGCTCGATCTCGAGGATCGCGGCGAGCTCCGACTGGGTGACGCCGGGGTGGCGAAAGAGGTGGTTGAGGACCCACCACTGCGAGCGGGTGAGCCCGAGGCTGCGCACGCGGCGGTCGTAGACGGTGCGCATCAGCCGCGCCACGTCGTTCACCAGGTAGCCGAAGTTGCGCGACAAGTCTTCGCGAATCACGGAGCAGTTTAGTTGCCTGGCTTACAATGAGCAAGGCAAGGAACCGCCCTAGGAGCAAGCAAGGCAATGACAACGCCCCCTCGCGGCTGGGTGCTGGCGACCTGCACCGCGGTCACCTTCCTCTACTCCATGAGCCTGACGGCGGTGAACGTCTCGCTGCCGCAGATCCAGGGCGCGCTCTCGGCGACGCAGGACCAGATCGCCTGGGTCATCACCTCCAACCTGGTGGCCACCGCGGTGATGACGCCGCTCACCGGCTGGCTCGCCGCGCGCTTCGGCACGCGCACCCTCTGCCTCGGCTGCGTCGCGGCTTTCGTAGCGGCGTCGGCCGCCTGCGGCCTCTCCGGCTCGATCGAGACGCTGGTGGCGTGGCGCACGCTGCAGGGTGCTGCCGGCGCACCGCTGGTGCCGATGTCGCAGGCGATCGTGCTGGCGAGCTATCCGCGCGAGCGCCACGGCGCCGTGATCTCGATCTTCGGCGTCGCCTCGGTGCTCGGCCCGGTGGTCGGGCCGGTGTTCGGCGGCGCGCTCGCCGAGGCCTACGACTGGCGCGCGGTGTTCTACATGATGGTGCCGTTCGGTCTGGCGGCGCTCGCCGCGTGCTGGTTGTTCATCCGCGACCGGCAGACGCCGCAGGCGGTGCGCCTGGACTGGACCGGCTTCCTCATGCTCTCGGCGGCACTCGCCGGCCTGCAGCTGATGCTCGACCGCGGCGAGCGCGCCGGCTGGTTCTCATCCGCCGAGATCGTCGGCTGGGCGGCGCTCGCCGCGCTCGGCTTGTACCTGTTCATCGCGCACACGCTGACGGCTTCGCGGCCGTTCCTCGACCCGCGCCTGCTGCGCGAGCGCAATTTCGCGCTCGGCCTGGTCCTGATCTTCGTATTCGGCATGCTCAACTTCACGCCGATGACGATGCTGCCGCCGATGCTGCAGGGCGTCGCGGGCTACCCGGACTCGGTCATCGGCGGGGTGCTCGGCGCGCGCGGCCTGGGCACGATGGTCGGGTTCTCCATCATGATCTACGCCAGCCGGCTCGACCCGCGCCTGATGATCGGCCTCGGATTCCTGCTCCAGGCCCTCGCCGGCTGGCAGCTCGCGCAGCTCGACCCCGGCTTCGGCGTGCACGACGTATTCTGGCCCATGGCGCTGCAGGGGCTCGGCGTGGGCCTGCTGTGGGTGCCGATCACGATGGTGGCCTTCTCGCAGATGGAAGGCGAGCGCCTCGCCGAGGGCACGGCGGTCTACCACATGCTGCGCAACATCGGCAGCAGCGTGCACATCTCGCTCAGCACCACGCTGGTGGTGCACATGACGCAGGCCACGCACTCTGAACTCTCACCCAATGTCTCGCGCTACAACGAGGCCCTGTCCCTGCCCTGGGTGCGCGGCACCCTCGACCTCGGCGACCCGCAGAGCCTCGCCGCCATCCAGACCGAGATCGCGCGCCAGGCATCGATGATCGGCTACCTGGACTCGTTCTGGGCCTTCTCGGCGACCGCCCTGGTCGTGCTGCCCCTCATCCTGCTGGTGCGCTGGAAGCGCTAGCATTTAGGCATTGAACCAATCCGGAGGGAAGCAATGCCCGTCACCGCGATCAACCACTACCTGATCGTCTCGAAGAACCTCGAGCGCTCGAAGAAGTTCTACCAGGAAGTGCTCGGCCTCGACCTCGCCGAGCGGCCGGACTTCGGCTTCCCCGGCTACTGGCTGAAGACCGGCGACAACATCTGCGTGCACCTCGCTTCGCAGAATCCGAACAAGATCCGCGATCAGTTCCTGCTGAAGAAGCACCCCAAGGGCACCAACGGCTCCGGCTCGGTCGACCACATCGCGTTCCTCGCGCAGGACCCCGAGGCGGTGCGCAACCGGATCCAGAAGAACAAGGTCGAGATGCACTTCCGCAGCTTCCCGGACGCCAGGCTGTTCCAGATCTTCCTCAAGGATCCCGACAACGTCACCATCGAGCTCAACTTCCTCGGCGAAGTGATCGACGAGAAGCAGTGGAAGGGCAAGGGCTCCGCCTCGGCATTTTCCCTCGAGCGGAAGGCGAAGAAAAACTGATGCTGTTCGAAGAAATCAGGATCCGGGACGTCCGGATCCGGAATCGCATTGTGGTGTCGCCGATGTGCCAGTACTCGGCGCAGGACGGCCACGTCAGCGACTGGCACCTGGTGCACCTCGGCAAATTCGCGCAGGGCGGCGCCGGCGCGGTATTCGTCGAGGCGACCGCGGTCGAGAAGCGCGGGCGCATCACCCACGGCGACACCGGCATCTGGGATGACGCCCATGTCCCGGGATTGCGGCGAATCGCCGAGTTTGTGAAGTCTCAAGGCGCAACACCGGCCATCCAGCTCGCGCACGCCGGCCGCAAGGCCAGCATGGCGCGTCCCTGGTACGGCAACGGACCGCTCACGCAAGCCGACTCCGAGCGCGGCGACAAGGCGTGGAGCATCGTCGCGCCGGCCGAGACGCCGCTCGGCGACGAATGGCTCAAGCCGCGCCCGCTGCAGAAGGGCGACCTGGAGGTGGTGAAGAAGGCGTTCGTGAATGGCGCGCGGCGCGCGCATGGCGCGGGCTTCGAGATCGCCGAGCTGCACTCGGCGCACGGCTATCTCCTGCACACCTTCCTCTCGCCGCTGACCAATACGCGCAGCGACGAATACGGCGGCTCGCTCGAAAACCGGATGCGCTTTCCGCTCGAAGTCGCTGCGGCGGTGCGCGCGGAATGGCCCAAGGGCAAGCCGCTGTTCGTGCGCGTCTCGTCGATCGATGACGTGGAAGGCGGCTGGTCGCTGGAAGACACCATTGCTTTCTCGAAGAAATTGAAAGCTGCCGGCGTGGACGTGATCGATTGTTCCTCCGGCGGCATCATGGGTTCTGCCACTGCCGCCACCAAGACGCTGCTGCCGCGCGTGCCGGGATTCCAGCTGCCGTTCGCCGAAAAGATCAGGCAAGAGGCCGGCATCGCCACCATGGCGGTCGGCCTGATCCTCACGCCGCAGCAGGCCGAGGAAGCGTTGCAGGCGGGACGCGCCGACCTGATCGCGATCGGGCGCGAAGCGCTCTACGACCCGAACTGGCCGGCGCACGCCGCCGCCGCGCTCGGCGCCGATCCCGAGTTCCAGCGCTGGCCGGTGCAGTACGGCTGGTGGCTGACGCGGCGCGCGGGCCTGCTCAAGAAACTGGGAGTGAACCGATGAAGACGATCCAGGTTTCGCAGAAGGACATGGAGCGGCGCATTGCGCGCTTCGGCAGCCTGAAGCCGCTGCCGATCCAGAACGCGTCGATCCCGGAGAAAGCGCGCGACGTGGTGTATTCGCGCAAGCTCCTTTCGGTGATCGGGCTGGAAAAAGCGAGCACCCCGATCAACCAGGACGCCCCGATCGTCGGCGCCGCCGGCATGACGATGACGCTGGCGGTGTGCCCGCCGGGACAGGGCCCGGGCCTGCACTCGCATCGCCAGACCTACGAGACCTTCACCGTGATGAAGGGGCGCTTCGAGCTGCGCTGGAACGACGACGGCTCGGGAAGCGCGACCCTCGGCCTGTACGACACCGTGTCCTTCCCGCCGGGCGTGTGCCGCTCGTTCCGCAACGTCGGCGACGAGGAAGGCATCCTGCAGGTGATCATCACCGGCGGCGTGCACGACATGAGCGACATCGACTTCTCGGCGAAGGCCCGGCAGGAGATCGAAGCGGTCCGTCCCGGCCTCGCGGCCGAATTCGAGAAGACCGGGTTTACGTTTACGGCCGGGCACCCTTAGCGTCGATTTGCGCGAGCGCCTCGCCGATCGAGCGCGCGTCCGCGGGCCGCACCAGCCGGGCGACTTCCTTGCCGTCGCGCAGGAACACCAGCGTCGGCCAGAGCTTGACGCGGAACGAGCGGCCGAGCCGCTTGCCGCTCGCGTCCTGGATCTTGAAGTGGCGCACCTTGGGGTGCTCGGCGAGCGCGCTCGCCAGATGCGGCTGCGCCGCGCGGCAGTAGCCGCACCAGGGGCTGCCGAATTCGAGCAGCGCCGGGCCGGCCAGCGCGTCCAGCTCGGCGCGCTTGGGCTCGACCTCCGCATACGTGGTGTTCATTTCCGGCGGACAAAAC
>Ga0307497_10000111_pt1 | contig 16806 bp, 11 predicted proteins | sample 10_S_MG_FD_201366 | JGI IMG/M metagenome (GOLD analysis project Ga0307497, IMG submission 201366) | Soil microbial communities from Populus trichocarpa stands in riparian zone in the Pacific Northwest, United States - 10_S | ecosystem: Environmental > Terrestrial > Soil > Riparian zone > Trees...
ATTGAAGCGGCTCGGGTCGTAGCGCTGCGCGGCGATCTCGCTGATCTTGCGGAACGCGGACGACGCGACCGTGCCGCCCGAGCCCGTGACCTGGAAGAACTCGGCTTCGGCGAACTCCCACGCCTCGATCGTGTGCGCGACGAACACGGGCTCGATGTGCGTGTACTGGCGGCGCAGGCCCTGCACGACCCAGAAGAAGAACGTCTTCGCGAGCTTGCGGTCGCGCTCGGTCATGCTCGAGGACACGTCCATCGCGAAGAACACGACGGCCTCGGTCGCGGGACGCTGGCGCATCGCGAGCTGGCGGTAACGCAAGTCGTCGTCGGTGAACGCGGGCGCGTCCTCCTGGATCGCGCGCCGCTTGATCGCCTCTTTCAGCGATCGGCGCCGGTCGAGCCGCGAGCGCACGCCGCGGCGGCTCCAGCCTTCGCGCGTGAACTCGTCGTGGCGCATCGCGCCGTTCTTGACCTTGAGGTTCGGGAGCTTGAGCTCTTCCCAGAGCCAATCGACGATGTCGTCGATCTTGAGCTCGAGCACGAACTGATAGCCGCCCTCGTCGTTGCCGCCCGCGCCCTTGCCGGGCTCGCCGTCGGTGGGGCTCTGGAGCACGTCGCCCGGCTTGCCGTCGCCCTGGCCCACGCCACCGCCCTCGCCCGTGTCGCGCAAACGGAAGCGCGAGTGCTCCAGGAAGCGGACGGGGACTTGGACCGTGCTATCCGCCCGCGGCAACACGTCGCTGTTCGCGATCAGCTCGGGCAGCTTCTCGCGGACGGCCGAGCGGACTTTATCGTTGTGGCGGAGCCAGTCGCGCGCGCCGCGCGAGAAGAGGTCATACCAGTGCCGATCCGCGCCGGGGCGCTCGATGAAATCGGACGACCTGGTATCCACCACCCGTCACCCCTTCGCCGCTACTCCTGCGACAGCAGCGTAGTCACGTAGTTGAGCGCCTCGTTCGCGCCGTGCTCGTCGTAGCCGTACTCTTGGATCAGCCGATCTTGCACGGCCGTGATCTTCTGCTCCGCGTCCTCGTCGGGCCGCGAGCGCGAGGTCACGAGCCGCAGCACGTCGCGCCGTTCCTCGAATAGGTATTGCTCGATCGCCTCGTGCAGCCGCGAGTGGTTGTCGAGCGTGAACTTCTCGCCGGTCTTGAACGCGACCATCGCCTTGCGCACGACTTCTTGGCGGAACGACATCTTGCCGGACTCGGAGATCTTGATCTTCTCCTCGACCGAACGCAGGAAGCGCTCGTCGGGCGGGCGCGAGTCGCCCGTGATCGGATCCTCGATCTCGCGCTTGTCGAGCGAGGCCTCGACTTCGTCGAGATACTTCTCGAGCAACTCCTGGGCCTCGGTCTGGAACGACGCGAACAGCGCGCGGTGCACGTCCTCCTTGACCCAGCGGTTGTAAAAATCCTTGCGCGCGAGCACGAGGAACTCGATCCACTGTTTCTTGCGGCCCGCGTCCATGCGCGCATCGGTCTCGATGCCGTCTTTCAGCGCGAGCAGCATGTCCATGCTCGTCAGGCTCGCGACGTTGTTGCGCGTGATCGCGTTGCTGATCGCGTTGATCACGAAGCGCGGGCTCACGCCGGTCAGGCCCTCGTCGGTCGATTCGGCGCGGATCCGCGGCACGTCGGCGGCGGTGAAGCCCTCGACGTCCTCGGCGGCGTAGAGCTTGAGCTTCTTCGTGAGGTCGAGGCCCTCGCGCTGGGGCTTTTGCAGGCGCGTGAGGATCGAGAACACCGCCGCGAGATCGAGCACGTGCGGATCGAAGTGCACCTTGCGGAACGCGGGCGCGCTCGACACGAGCTTACGGTAGATGCGCGCCTCGTCCTGGAACGACAGCGTGTACGGCACCTTGATGATCACCATGCGATCAAGAAGCGCCTCGTTCTCCTTCTCCTGGAGAAACTTGTTGAACTCGGCGAGGTTCGTGTGCGCGAGGATCGTCTCGTCGAGGTGGATCAGCGGGAAGCGCGACACCTTGACGTTCTTTTCCTGAGTCAGCGTGAGCAACAGATACAGGAACTCGCGCTTGACCTTGAGGATCTCGATCATCTCGAGCACGCCGCGGCTCGCGGCATAAACCGCTCCCGACCACGACCATGCGCGCGGGTCGCCCTCGTCGCCGATCTCCGCGACCTTCGAAAGATCGACGGAGCCGACGAGGTCCGCGATGTCCGCGGTCGTCGGATCGTGCGGCGCGTACGTGCCGACGCCGACGCGCGCAGCCTCCGACAGGAACACGCGCTCGACCGGGAAACGCATGAAGTCGCCCTGGAACTCGTCGTCGAGCCGGGCCCTCGCATACGGCGAGAGCTCCCCGTTGATGTCGACGCCGTAGGTCGCGCGGAAGCGCGGCCGCAGGCTCGCCGGGATCAGATTCAGCGGCGACTCGTGCAGCGGCGAGCCTTGCAGCGCGTAGAGCGCGCCGTCATCGGTGTGGCTGTACTCTTCGAGCCCGCGCTTCAAGAGGATCACGAGCGTGGACTTGCCGCCGGACGGCGGGCCGAGCAACAGCAGGAGCCGGCGGCCGACGTCGGAGCCCGCCGCGGCGGCCTTGAAGTAGTCGATGACGCGCTCGAGCGCGGCGTCGATGCCGAACAGCTCGCCCTCGAACAACGCCTTCTCCGTTGCGGCCGTCTGCCCGCTGCCCGAGAAGCCGGACGGGAAACGCGCGTCCCGATACCAGCACAACGTGTCGTAGATGAACTGGTGCGACGAGCGGGTGAACTTGGCGGGATCCTTCGGGAGGATGTCCTGGAGGAAATCTGCAAACGTGCCGCGCCAGTGCTGCGCGTGATGCTCTGTGGCGAAGGCCGTGAGGTCGTCGAAGAAAGAAAGGCGTGAACTGTCCTTGAGGGAATTCATTTCCCGGTGAGCAGCAAGAGACTCCGATATCGTCATCTTTATCCTCTTACCCTATGTTCGCGGTGCACACGGGCGTGCGGCTCTATCTTTGTTCTTGCTTTTCTATCGGTCGAAACGCCCTCCGTTGTTCAACGTTCGTCGCGATTTGAATGCCTGGCCCGGGCAACGTTCCGTTAAATTCCCTTCGTCGCCAGGCTCTGTCTTTCGGCCCAAGTAGTCTGTGAGTGCAGTCACAATAATGACGAATCGTTCAACATAATTGTTCCCGACGCAACCTGGGTTTTTGCAACCATGAATTCACGGAGTTGCAACCGGCCGCGAGCGCCGATTCGCGCGACGGAGCGCGTCGCGATGGCGCGACACGCGCCGTGCGGCGCGCGCGTCGGCGCGCCGCGCGCAGCAGTTCGCGCAAAAAAAGCGCGTTCAGGTTCGCTTGAGATTCGCGCGAGGATGGCGACGCCGCTGAAACGCGGCGCCCGCGCGGGGACTACTTTTCGCCGCCGCCCTGCGCCGCGGTGCGGCGGGCTTCGAGCAGCGAGCGGCGCATGTCGATCGCGATCGTCGATTCGCTCGTCGTCTCGACGTCCTTCTCGAGCTGCTCGATTGCGCGGACGTCCGTGTCGCTCAGCGTCGGCAAGCTCACGGACGTCTCGGCGGTCGAGCTGTTGCCCTTAGAAGATTGGTATTTGCGCTTCCACGCCTCGGCGCTGCGCTTGAGCTCGATGATCGTGTTCGAATGCCGATTCAGCGACGCCTCGAGCTGACGGATGATCTCGCGCTTCTCGTCGAGGCCCGCCTCGAGCGACGTGACGCGGTCTTGGTCGGCGCGCAGGCTCTTGATCATGACCTTGCGCGCTTCGAGCTCCGCGCGCAGGGCCTCGAGCTCGGCGGATTCCTCGTTCGCCCTGCCGGCGGCCTCGCGCATCGAGCTCATCTCTTTCGCCTGATTCTCGATTCGCTGCTCGGCCCTCTGGAGCTCAGCTCTCAGGTCCTCGACCGAACGGTCCTTGACCTTCGCGTCGGCCTTGAGGCGATCCGCCGCCTCGGCGTCGCGGCGCAGCGCGCGCACGAGCTCCTTCTTGCTGTCGAGCTCCGAGCTCACGCGCTCGAACTCGAGGTCCTTCGCGCGGACCTCCTTGCGAAGCTTCGAGGCGTCTTCGGCCTCCGCCTTGAGCGTTTCGATCAGCTGATCCTGTCCGTCGAGACGCTTCTTGAGCAGCTCGAGGTCGTCGGCGCGGCCCTGTTGGCGGCCTTCGAGCTCGGCGAGACGCGCGCGCTTGTCATCGAGCTCCTTGAGTACGAGCGCGAGCTCGGCCCCCCAGTCGGCGAGAAGCCCGGTCAGACGATCGCGGAGCCCTTGAATCGACGCTTGTCGGTCGGCCATGGCGGAACCCCAGGAAACAGCGGCTTACCGTGCCGCGTCCGAGACCGGATTACGGTGAATCACGTCACAACTGCGAGACGCGGCAAGGGTTTAGCGGGGCGCTGCCCGCGGTCTCGGGGCACCCCGACCGGGCTCTAGCGGAAGCGGTTTTGGAGCGCGGTGAGCGCGTCGGCGCCGGGGCACAGCGCCTCGTACGCCACTTCGTTGAGCGGGGTCGCCGTCGTGCCGTTGACCTCGTGCAGGTCGGGCTCGCCCTCGTCGACGTACAGGAGCCCCGTCACGATCTCGCCAGCGCGTTGGTGAGCGCGCACGTAGTCGAGCGCGTCGCCACGGTCGCCGACGTTGTAGTCGTTCGCGATCTTGCGCAGCAGCACCTTGCTGCCGTCGTGGAGCACGACCGGCAGCACGTCGCCCGCGTCGTAGGCCGCCTTGATCTCCTGCGCGGGCGCGACGAAGTCCGCGTTCACGACGCGGTGGCTGAACTCGCGCGCATGCGCGTAGCTCTTGGTCGAGTCCTCGTGGTCGTTGAACGTCACGCACGGCGACAGAACGTCGATCAGAGCGAAACCGCGGTGCCGCACACCCGCCTTGATCAGCGGCACGAGCTGCTCCTTGTCACCTGAGAAGCTGCGCGCGACGAACGTGCCGCCGAGCGCGAGCGTGACTTGAACGGGATCGATCGGCGGCTGCTTGTTCACCTCACCGCGCTTCGCCTTCGAGCCGACGTCCGCCGACGCGGAGAACTGGCCCTTCGTGAGCCCGTACACGCCGTTGTTCTCGATGATGTAGACCATGTCGAGGTTGCGACGCAGCGCGTGCATGAACTGGCCGAGACCGATCGACAGCGTGTCGCCGTCGCCGGAAACGCCGAGCAGATGGAGCGCGCGGTTCGCCGCGTTCGCGCCAGTCGCGATCGACGGCATCCGGCCGTGCACAGCGTTGAATCCGTGCGACGCGCTCAAGAAGTACGCGGGCGTCTTCGATGAGCAGCCGATGCCGCTCATCTTCGCGACCGAGTGCGGCGCGACGTCGAGCTCGAAGAACGCCTGCACGATCGCGGCCGTGATCGAGTCGTGGCCGCAGCCGGCGCAGAGCGTCGACATGCTGCCCTCGTAGTCGCGGATCGTGAGCCCGAGCGCGTTGCGCTTGAGCCCCTGGTGCACGATCTTCGGTTTCGCGATCGACGTCATGCGGCCTCTCCCTGCGCGGCCGCCTGCTCGAGCGTCTCCACGATGCAGCGGCAGTCCATCGGCAGCCCGCCGTACTGCAAGATCGAATGCAGACGCGCGGGCGCGCAGCCGAGCTCGATCGTGAGCAGGCTCTTGAGCTGCGCGTCGCGATTCTGCTCGACGACGAAGATGCGCTCGTGCTGCTCAATGAAGCGCACGACGTCGTCGCCGAACGGATACGCACGCAGCCGGCAATAGTCGAGGTGGATACCGTTCGGCGCGAGCCGATCGAGCGCCTCACGAATCGCTGGGTCGGAGCTGCCGACGCCGATCAGGCCCCACTTCGCGGGCTTCGGCGCACGCCGGATCACCGGCTTCGGCACGAGCTGCGCAGCGGTCCGCCACTTCTTCATGAGCCGGTCGACCACTTGGCTGTACTCGACCGAGTCCTCGGTGTAGAGGCCGAGCTCGTTGTGCCCGGAGCCGCGCAAGAAGTACGCGCCCTTCGGATGCGTGCCGGGCAACGTCCGGTACGGAATCCCGTCGCCGTCAACGTCGACGTAGCGGTAGAACGCTTTGCTCCCCTCGAGCTGCGCCGCGCTCAGGACCTTGCCGCGGTCCGGCTTGTACTTCGCGTCCCAGACGATGTCCTTGCACATCCAGTCGTTCATGCCGATGTCGAGATCGGACAGCACGAGCACGGGCGTCTGCAGGCGATCGGCGAGATCGAACGCCTGGACCGAGAGCTCGAAGCACTCGCGCGGATCGCTCGGGAACAGCAGCACGTGCTTCGTGTCGCCGTGCGACGCAAACGCGGCCGAAAGAATGTCCGCCTGCTGGGTGCGGGTCGGCATGCCGGTCGACGGGCCAACGCGCTGGACGTCGAACACGACGGCCGGCAGCTCCGTGAAATACGCGAAGCCCAGGAACTCGTTCATGAGGGACAAGCCCGGGCCGCTGGTCGGCGTGAACGCGCGCGCTCCGTTCCACGACGCGCCGAGCACGATGCCGATCGCGGCGAGCTCGTCCTCGGCCTGCACGATGCAGTACAGCCTCTCGCCCGTCTTTGGGTCCCTGCGGTAGCGCTCGCAGAACGCCTTGAACGAGTCCATGAGCGACGTCGACGGCGTGATCGGATACCAGGCGCCGACCGTCGCGCCCGCGTAGACGCAGCCGAGCGCGGCGGCCGTGTTGCCGTCGATCATGATGTGCCCCTTGGTCTTGTCGAGCGCCTCGACGCGCGTCGGCAACGGACACTGGAAATTCTCTAGCGCGTATTGGTAGCCGAGCTCGATCGCCTCGAGGTTCGACTCGATCAGCGCGGTCTTCTTGCCGAAGGTCTCCGTCACGAGCTGCTCGATGATCTTGCGGTCGAGCGCGAGCAGCGCCGTGAGCGCGCCGACGTAGGCCATGTTCTTCATCAGAATGCGCGTGCGCGCGTTCTTGAAGTGCTCGTTGCACATCCGCGCGAGCGGCACGCCGATGATCTCGATGTCGCGGCGCGCGAGCTGCCGGTCGCGAGGCCAGGTCGAGTCGTAGATCAGCACGCCGCCGGGACTCACGTCGGCGAGGTCGCGCGCGTAGGTCTGCGCGTTCATCGCGACCATGACGTCGACCGCGCCCGACCGGCCGAGGTAGCCGTCGCCGCTGACCCGAATCTCGTACCAGGTCGGGAGCCCCTGGATGTTCGACGGGAAGAAGTTCTTGCCGCTCACGGGCACGCCCATCCTGAACACGGTCTTCATGAGCAGCGAATTGGCGCTGGCCGAGCCAGTGCCGTTCACGTTCGCGACCTTCAGGACGAAGTCGTTTACCCGGCTTTTCTTGAGATCTGCCACTGATCCGAAGTCTGCGGGCCTTCGTCCCGCGCGTACGGTATCGACACCGTGGATTTCTGCATGTCCCACGCGCCCGTCGGGCAGCGCTCGGCGCACAGCCCGCAGTGGACGCAGAGGTTCTCGTCCTTGACCATCACACGCCCGGTTTGCTTCAGCGCCTCGGACACGAAAAACGGCTGGTCGGCGCGCAGCCGCGGCGCCTTCAGACGCGCCTCGACCTCGGCCTCCCCGCCGTTCGCGGCGATCGTCAGACAATCGACCGGGCAAATGTCGATACAAGCATCGCACTCGATGCACAGATTCGGCGTGAACACGGTCTGCAAATCGCAATTCAGGCAGCGCTCGACCTCGGTCGCCACCTGCTCGGCCGTGAAGCCGAGCTCGACCTCGATGTTGAGCTTCTTGAAGCGGGCCGTGAGGTCGACGTGCGGCATGATCCTGCGCGCGGCGGGCTCGTACGCGTTGCTATAGCTCCACTCGTGGATGCCCATCTTCGCGGTCGCGAGGTTCACACCGCGCGGCAGCCGCTGCTTCAGGTCGCTGCCCTCACAGTGCTTGTGAATCGAGATCGCGGCCTGGTGACCGTGCTCGACGGCCCAGATGATGTTCTTCGGGCCGAACGCGGAGTCGCCGCCGAAGAACACGCCGCGGCGCGTCGACTCGAACGTCGTGACGTCGATGATCGGCACGTCGTGCTTGTCGAAGACGATGCCCAAGTCGCGCTCGATCCACGGGAACGCGTTCTCCTGGCCGATCGCGAGCACCACGTCGTCGCACGGCAGGAACACCTCGCGCACGACACGCTGAGCCGTGATCTCGCCGGCCGCGTCGAGCTCGTACTCGAGCTCGTCGAACCTCATGCCGGCGAGCTTGCCGTGCTCGATCACGAACTCCTTCGGCGAATGGTTGACGACGATCTCGACGCGCTCTTCCTCCGCGTCCTCGAGCTCCCAGTCCGACGCTTTGAAGAAGCTGCGCGGCTTGCGCGCGATCACCTTGACGTCCCTCGCGCCGAGCCGCAGCGAGCTGCGGCAGCAGTCCATCGCGGTGTTGCCGACGCCGATGATCAGGACGCGCTCACCGACGGAATCGGTGTGGCCGAACGCTATCGAGCCGAGCCAGTCGATGCCGATGTGGATCCGGTCGCTCGCGTCGCGGCCCGGCAGCTTCAGGTCCTTGCCCTTCGGTGCGCCGCTGCCGACGAACACGGCGTCGAACCGCTCCGCGAGCAACGCGCGAAGGCTCGCGATCGGAGAGCCGAGACGCAGCTCGACGCCGATCGAGAGGATGTTGTCGATCTCCTCGTCGAGGACCTCAGCCGGCAGCCGAAAGGACGGGATGTTCGTGCGCATCAATCCGCCGGCTCTCGCGAGCGCCTCGAAGACCACGCACTCGTAGCCGAGCGGCGCGAGATCGTTCGCAACGGTCAGCGAGGCGCAGCCGGCACCGATCAACGCGACGCGTTTGCCGTTTTTCGTTCGCGGCGCTTTCGGCAGACGTTCGCTGATGTCGCCGCAATTATCGGCAGCGACACGCTTCAAGCGGCAGATCGCGACCGGCTTGTCCTCGACGCGGCCGCGGCGGCAAGCGGGCTCGCACGGACGATCGCAGACGCGGCCGAGAATGCCCGGGAACACGTTCGACTCGCGATTCAGCATGTACGCGTCGTCGAATCGGCCGAGCGCGATGAGACGGATGTACTCCGGCACGTCCGTGTGAGCCGGACACGCCCATTGGCAGTCCACGACACGGTGGAAGAACTCGCCTGCAGTGCTCGTGGGATCCATCGGTAAGGAGGTTTGGCCGGGAACCGGTCCTCAGTAACGTGTGACCAAAGGCGTCAGGCAACGTTCAACGCAATGAGCCGGTGGTGCCTCGCGACGTGCCGAGCGGGCGCAGGCGGCGCGGTCTGAACGGGAGCTTCAACGCGGGCCAAGGTTGTAGCAGAACCTGACGATGAACACTCGTCTCGCAAGTCATTCACCCCCCCCAGGTGGCGCGCCATTATAGTCGGATCGGGCCGCGCGCACATCCGCTCGGAACGATGAACGTCGCGACCTGCGGCCGGGACTCAACGTGCAGCGGCACAGCCTTCGACGCGCTTCTCGATGCGGACGATGCTCGGCGCCGCGACGCTCGAGACGCCGCTGCGGCACCGCGATTGATTGGGGATAGAATGCCGGCGATGGCGTTTTTTTCGGCAGCGAAAGTTCGTGTGTGCCGCAACGGACTGCGGCGGCTCGTCGTCGTGCTCGCTGGTTGCTGTTTGCTGACGGCGGGCGCGCATGCGCAGGCCGTGGGCGCGGAGCCCACGCCGGTCGCGGGTGGTCTCGGGCAGGTGTCCACGCCCGCGACGCAGACGTCGGAGTCCGCCGCGAGCGGCGCCCCGGCAGCGGACACCGCGAACGCGGACACGGCTCAGAAGCTCGACAAGGCGCCCGAAGATCCGAAGCAAGCGGTGCTCTCGGCGCAGACGCACGTGACGCAGGTCGAAGAGCAATTCGGCAAGAAGAGCCGCCAGAGCGCCGAGGCATATTTCGATCTCGCCGAGCTGCAAAAACGAGCCGGCGATCGCGACGGCGCCGAGAAAAGCTACCTCGCGGCGATCGAGGTCTACCGATCGTTGGACGGCCCGTTCACGCCGCTCGCGATCCAGCCGCTCACCGCGCTGGGCGACGCGTACGAGGAGCGCAAGGATTTCGTGAGCGCGCTGTCGGCCTACAGCGAAGCGCGCACGATCAATCGCCGCACGTACGGCCTCCTCAACGAGGATCAAATTCCGCTGCTCGATCGCCTGACCGAGACCATGATCGAGCTCAACAAGCCGGCCGAGGCGGACCAGCATCAGATCGAGGCGCTGCGCATCGTCGAGCGATCGTATCCGCCCGAGTCGAACGAAGCGCTCGCAGCGCTCTACAAGTACGCGGCCTGGCTCCGCGAGCAGGGGCGCTTTCCGGAAGAGCGCGACCTCTACATGCGCGCGCTGAGGACGATCCACGATCACTACGGCAAGGACGACTTGCACGAGGTACCGGCGCTCACCGCGCTCGGCGACAGCTTCAGGGCGCAGCGGATTCCCGAGCCGATGGGGATCGGCGCTTTGCACGATGCGCTGCAGCTCGTGGTCTCGCACGGCGCGCCGGACAAGCTCCAGCTCGCCGAAGTGCTGCGCGACATCGGCGATTGGGACACGGCTTTCTCGAGGGTCGACTACGACGGAGCCGAGTATCGGCGCGCGTGGCAGGCCCTCGGCGAGGTTGCCGACGGCGACAAGCTGCGCAAACAGTGGTTCACCGGTCCGATCTCCGTGCTGTACGAGCCGATCAGCCTGCTCGGCATCTCCCAGGAACCCACGGCGCCGGTGGGGCACGTGATCGTGCGCTTCGATCTCGACAAGTTCGGTCACGCGGTGAACCCGGCGATCGTCGAGTCGGAGCCGCCGGGTCTCAAGGACGAAGCCGTGCTCCGACACATGCGGCACTCGCGCTTCAGGCCGCAGATGGTCGACGGCGAGCTCGTCGCGCGCGACTCGCTCGCGCTCCAATTCAACTACCGGTACTCGCGAGATGCGGTCAAAGAAAAAAGCGACAAAGGTAGCAAGCAGTAGTCGTTGGCTGATCGCGTTCGCGGCCGGCGCGCTCGCGGGATCCGTCGCGGCGCAATCCACGCAGCCGACTCGGCGCGACGACGCGGCGGCGACGCAGGAAACGACTGCCGGCATCGCGAACCTGCCCGCGACTCGCCGCTTCCGCGACGCGATGGTAGACAGCGGCGACTTCAGCGCGGGCCTCAAGCCGGCGCTCGACATCGTAGCGGCGCAAACCAAGGCTCGCGATCCGGCATACGTGAACGACCTGTCCGTGCTCGCGCGGATCGAGGCCGAGCTCGGGCAATTCGACAAGGCCGAGGCGAGCTACCTGCAAGCGATCGACGCGGTCCAAACGGCGGAAGGCGAGTTCGCGCTGGCGCTCGTCTCCCCGTACCGGGGGCTCGCTCGGTCGTACATCAAGGCCGGTCACTACCCGGAGGCGATCACTGCGCTCGAGACGGCCAAGAGCATCAGCCAGCGCAACCTCGGCTTGTTCAACGTCGAGCAATCGCCGCTGCTCGACGACATCACGACCGCGTATCTCGGCCTCGGCGACACGCGCACGGCGCAGAACATACAGCTCGAGCGTCTCGACAACGCGGTCAAACGCTACGGCCCGAACGACCAACGCGTGATCCCCTACCGCTACGTGCTCGCCGACTACTACCAGCGCTCTCGCGAGCCCGACAGCGCGCGCCAGCAATACGCGGAGGTGCTCAAGACGCAGGAGTCGCAGCTCGGCCCGGAGCACCCGGGGCTGCTCAATCCGCTGCGCCAGCTCGTGCGCCTCGACCTGTTGACAAGCCAGACAGAAGCGGGCGATGCGCACGCGCGGCTCGCGACTGTTCTGCAGCAAAACCCGAACACCGACCCGATCGAGCGCGGCGAGTCGCGCGCGTCGCTCGGCGACGGGGCGATCGTCGCGAACGACTTGGCCGCCGCGCGCGCCTACTACAAGCAGGCCTGGGACGCGTTCAGCTCGAAGCCCGACTTCGACACCACCGCGGCGTTTGCGAAGCCCGAGATGATCGACTTCGTCGCGCCGGTGAACTCCGTGGACCGCGGCGAGAAGTCCCGGCTGCCATATGGCTGGGCCGAGATCGACTTCAGCTTCGACGTAGCGGCGGACGGGCGTCCGCAGAACGTCCACGCCTTGCGCCCCGAGGGAGCCCCGCCCGCGCAGTTCGAGGCGCGCTACAGCCGCAGGCTCCGCGAAACGCACTTCCGGCCCCGGCTCGTCGCGGGCGAGCCGGTCGCGACCGACAACGTGCAGTTCACGCATTACTTCCGCATCTACGTCGATCCGAAGAAGAAGCCGACAGCCGACAAGGGCTGATGGCTCGAGTCACTAGCGATGGAGATCAAAGGCCGCGGTGCGCTGTCGAACAAAGAGGGCCGGTTCGCGCGCCGCGAGATCGAGCCCGACGGCGATGCGCTCGATGCCGCGCTGCTCGACGGAGATTCTCCGCCGCCGCTGCGCACGCAGCTGCACGTGGACGCCGCGCGCACGATCATCGCGCGCAACCAGTCGCCCGACATCGGCTTCAGCCAGTCGATCAATCCGTATCGAGGCTGCGAGCACGGTTGCATCTATTGCTACGCGCGGCCGTCGCACGCGTACCTCGATTTGTCGCCGGGGCGGGACTTCGAGACTCAGATCTTCTACAAGCCGAACGCGGTCGAGCTGCTGCGCGCGGAGCTCGCGGCGCCGGGCTATGAGGTGAGTCCGATCGCGCTCGGCACGAACACCGACCCGTATCAGCCCGTCGAGCGGCAGCTCGGCGTGACGCGCGGGATCCTCGAGCTGCTGCTCGAGGTCCGCCATCCGCTCACGATCGTGACGAAGGGCGGCTTGATCCTTCGCGACCTCGACCTGCTCGAGCAGCTCGCGGCCGACGGGCTCGCGGCCGTGATGGTCAGCGTCACGACGCTCGACGACGATCTCAAGCGCAAGCTCGAGCCGCGCACCGCGGGACCGAAGCTGCGGCTCAAGATGATTCGCGAGCTCGCCGCGCGAGGCGTCCCGACCGGCGTGCTGGCCGCGCCGATGATCCCGGGGATCAACGACCACGAGCTCGAGAGCATCCTCGAGCAGGCCGCGGAGGCCGGCGCACGCTCGGCCGGCTACGTGCTGCTGCGGCTCCCGCACGAGCTCAAAGAGCTGTTCGAGGAATGGCTCCGCGAGCACTACCCCGACCGCGCGGCGCACGTGCTGAGCCTGCTCCGGCAGATGCACGGCGGCGCCGTCTACGACTCCACTTTCCACGCTCGGCAGCGCGGCGCGGGCCCGTTCGCCGCGCTGCTGCAGGCGCGCTTCGAGCGCGCGCGCCGGGCGTTCGGGCTCGATCGACCCGCCACCCTCAGCACGACCGCGTTCCGCCGACCGCCGCGGCCGGGCGGCCAGCTAGACCTCTGGTCCCGCTAGCGAGACTACCGCGGGTGTCTCAATATTTGTCAGGGTATCGAGCCCGAACTTGGGCTTTGCGCCCCGTTGTGGACAATTTCTTTTTTCAGAGGCCAAGCCCGTGGCAGAGCACCGCCTATTGATCATCGACGACGACACGCGTCTCGCGGAGATGCTCGTCGAGTATTTGGCGCCCGAGGGCATCGAGCTCACGGCCGTCGCGTCCGGGATCCAGGGTCTGCGCAACGCGCAGCGCGAGAACTACGATCTGATCATCCTCGACGTGATGCTGCCGGGGTTGTCGGGCTTCGATCTGCTCAAGCAGCTGCGCGAGTCCGGCTCGAAGACCCCGGTGTTGATGCTGACCGCCCGCGGCGACGACGTCGATCGGATCGTCGGGCTCGACCTCGGCGCCGACGACTATCTGTCGAAGCCGTTCAACCCGCGCGAGCTGCTCGCGCGCGTCAAGGCGATTCTGCGGCGCACGACCGACCCCGAGGGCGACGAGCCCACCGAGATCGCGGTCGGTAAGCTGCGGGTGAACCTGCGCCGGCGCGAAGCTTGGCTCGGCGAGCAGTCGCTCAAGCTCACCAACGCCGAGTTCGTGATCCTCGTGACGTTGATGCGCGCGCCGGGCGACGTCGTGTCTCGCGAAGCGCTCACGCGCACCGCGCTCGGCCGCCAGCTGTTGCCCGACGATCGCAGCCTCGACACGCACATCAGCAACCTGCGCCGCAAGCTCGGCAACGACGGCGACGCGGACTCCGACGTGGTGATCCGCAGCATCCGCGGCAGCGGCTACGTGCTCGTGCCGCCCGAGGGCTAGAACTTGAGTCTGTTCTGGAAAATCCTGACGGCCTTCATGATCGCGATGACCGTGACGCTCGTCGGCTCGGTCTACGTGAGCTTTCGGCTCGCGGGGAACGGGTTCGATCAGGTCAACGTCGAGGGCCGCGAGAGGATCACGGACGAGGCCGCGGCTGCGCTCGCGCACGGCGGCGAGCGCGAGCTCAAAGAGTGGCTCTACAAGAATCCCCGGCCCTCGCCGGGCATTGTCTTGCTCGTTACCAACGAGCGCGGCGACGAGCTGCTCGGACGCGCGATGCCGCGTGAGGTCGCGCGGCTGCTGATCACGCGCCCGTTCCGCCGCCCGTCCTCGCCGCCGCCGAACTTGAAGCCGATGCAGCTCACGGCGACCCTCATCGGCCCCGAGAAAGAGGAATACCGCCTGCTGTTCGTGCGCGCGCCCGTCACGTTCCTCGGGATCCTGATGTGGCCCGGCACGCAGATCGCGGTGATCAGCATCGCGCTGATCGCCGTCGCGGCGACCTCGTTGCTGCTCGCGCGCTATCTCTCGTCGCCGATCGTGCGGCTGCAGAAGGCAACTCGCGCTCTCGCGGCCGGCGCGCTCGACACGCGCGTCGGCCGGCCGTTCAACCGCCGCAAGGACGAGGTCGGCACGCTCGCGCGCGACTTCGACGCGATGGCGGAGCGGATCCAGGCGCTCGTGACCGACAAGGAGACGCTGCTTCGCGACGTGTCCCACGAGCTGCGCTCGCCGCTCGCGCGGATCCGGATGGCGCTCGCGCTCGCGCAGCGGCGCGCCGACCAAGCCGCCCAGCCCGACCTCGCGCGGATCGAGCGCGAGGCCGAGAAGCTCGACGAGCTCGTCGGCAACGTGATGACGTTGTCGCGGCTCCGCACCGCGACGGCGCCGCGCCGCGAGGTCGTGCGCCTCGACTCGCTCGTCTCGGAAGTCGTCGACGACGCGCGCTTCGAGCGCCCGGAAGCGAAGCTCGACTACGCGGCGAACGGCGATGTGCAGGTGCTCGGCGACCCGGCGGGCTTGAAGAGCGCGGTCGAGAACGTGGTGCGCAACGCGCTGATCTATTCCGATCCGAAGCAGCCGATCGAGGTCCGGCTCGAGAACGGCGGGGACCAGGCCGTCGTCCGCGTGCTCGACCACGGTCCCGGCGTCGCGCCGGAGGACCTCGCGCGGATCTTCGAGCCGTTCTACCGCACCGACAAGAGCCGGGACCACGCGCACGGCGGCCAAGGCATCGGGCTCGCGATCACCGCGCGAGTCATGGAGCTGCACGCGGGCAGCGTCGAGGCGCGCAACCGCGAAGGCGGCGGCCTCGAGGTCGTTCTCAAGCTACCGGTCGGCGAAAAGGCTCAGCCCGTTCAGAGACCGTAGGCGGCCGCGAGCCTCTTCACTGCGATCCGTTGGAACGTTCGGCGGCGGCGCGCGATCAGATCGCCGCGTCGCCGGTTTCGCCGGTGCGGATTCGGTAGACCTGCTCGAGGTCGATCACGAAGATCTTGCCGTCGCCGACCTTCCCCGTCTTCGCCGCGTCGATGATCGCCTCGATCACGCGTTCCGCGAGTTCGTCCGTCACGGCGACCTCGACCTTGACCTTGGGCAAGAAATCGACGACGTATTCCGCGCCGCGATAAAGCTCGGTGTGGCCGCGCTGCCGCCCGAATCCTTTGACTTCCGTGACCGTCATGCCTTGCACGCCGACGTCCGCGAGCGCGTTGCGAACATCGTCGAGTCGAAACGGTTTGACAACTGCCGTAATGAGCTTCATAGGGCCCCCGAGCTAGTGATTGAGGACTCGCCAAGCCACGTCCGCTCGCCGGCGGTTCGTTGTGCCTCTCGCGAGCACCGGCGTATTCTAGCCAAGTCAACGCGCGAGCGCGCAGCACGGAGGCCGTGAATGAAGAGCCCGTTCGAAATCGGCATCAAGCCATCGGAGATCACGCCCGAGTCGGTGTTCGTGAAACGCCGCACCGTGCTGGCTGCCGCCGTCGCGTGCGGGCTCCTGCCGAGCGCGCTGACCGCGCTGGCCGCGACGATCCCGGCGAGCGGCGAGTTCAATGACCTCCAGAAGTGGCCGGGCTCGACGACGGAGAAACTCGCGTCGTTCCAGGCGATCACCACTTATAACAACTTCTACGAGTTCGGCACCGAGAAGGAAGACCCCGCGGCGAACGCGCATACGTTGAAGACCTCCCCGTGGTCCGTGCAGATCACAGGCGAGGCCGGCAAGCTCGGCACGTTCTCGCTCGAGGACATCCTGAAGCCGCACGCGCTCGAGGAGCGCGTCTATCGGCATCGCTGCGTCGAGCGTTGGTCGATGGTCATACCTTGGGTCGGCTTCCCGCTCGGGGACCTGCTCAAGCGCTTCGAGCCGACGTCGAAGGCGAAGTACGTGCAGTTCTTCTCGCTCGCGGACAAGCAGCAGATGCCCGGCGTCCGCTATCCGGTGCTCCAGTGGCCGTACCGTGAGGGGCTCACGATCGCGGAGGCGATGCATCCGCTCACGCTCGCGACGGTCGGGCTCTACGGCAAGGTGCTGCCGAATCAGAGCGGCGCCCCCTTAAGGATCGTGATTCCGTGGAAGTACGGATTCAAAGGTACGAAATCGGTCGTCCGAATTCACTTCACCGACCGCCAGCCGCAGACGAGCTGGAACATGGCGGCTCCGCCCGAGTACGGCTTTTACTCGAACGTGAACCCGAACCGACCCCATCCGCGCTGGAGCCAAG
>Ga0307497_10000112_pt1 | contig 16766 bp, 16 predicted proteins | sample 10_S_MG_FD_201366 | JGI IMG/M metagenome (GOLD analysis project Ga0307497, IMG submission 201366) | Soil microbial communities from Populus trichocarpa stands in riparian zone in the Pacific Northwest, United States - 10_S | ecosystem: Environmental > Terrestrial > Soil > Riparian zone > Trees...
CGAGGATCGCCTGGCGCGCGATGCGGTCGCCGACGAAGCGCGGCAGGCGCAGGTTGGCGGCGCCCGGGATGATGCCTTCCTTGCGCGCGGGCAGCGTGAGGTAGGCGTCCTCGGCCGCGATGGTGTAGTCCATCGTCAGCAGCACCTGGCAGTGGCCGCCGATGGCGAAGCCGTCCAGCGCCGCGATCCAGAGCTTTTCCGTCGAGGCTTCTTCCGGATTGCGGTCGGGGAAGGCGACGCCGCGGAAGATCTTGTTGACGAACCCCAGGTCGCGCATCAGGTACCAGAGGTAGCGGATCTTTCCTTCGTACAGGTGCGTGAGGTTGATGCCGGCGCCGAACAGGCGCCGTCCCGCGTGCTTGGTGTGCGTCACCACGTCGCCGCGCAGCACGCAGACCTCGGTCTTCGGGTCGAGCAGCGCCAGGTCGACCGCCATTTCGGTCGCCCCGAGCGTGGTCTCGTCCTCCGCATTCAGATACTGCGGGTTGCGCGTGGTGAGCACCGAAGCCTTGCCGTGGCGCTTGAGATGCACCGCGCCCAGGTCGAGTTCGCCTTTCTTTTCGTATTCAGAAACTCTGGCAACGGAATCCGGGCGCGGCAAAAGCATTGCGTGGCACAGATGCGTGCCGGCGACCGGGTTCGACAGGATCTCGGCCAGGAACTCGCCCTGCGCCTTCTCCAGCCCCTTCTTTTCCTTCAGCGGCCGGCGCGCTTCAGCGGCGAGCTCGTCAGCAGAGGGAAGGGCGCCTTTCTCGGCGGCACGGCGGCACAGCTCGTCCACGCGCAGGAAGCGCGTGCGCGCGGCGGTGAGCTCGTCGTAGATTCGAAGTGATTGCATTTCAACGTGCGGCCCCGCGCAGCGGCAGGCTGCGCCGCGACACCTGGTCGGTCAGCCATTTTACCGAGCGCCGGGCGCGCTCGGCCACCACCGCGTGCGGCAGCTGGGTGTAGTCGTCGTTGAACACTTCGAAGCTGTAGTCCCCGCGGTAGCCGAGGTCGTCGAGCGTGCGCACCAGCTTCGCCACCTCGGCGCTGTGCACCCCCTCGCCCGGGAACACGCGGAAGTGGCGCGCGGTGTCGATGCGCTCCTCGCGCGAGCGGATCTCGCGCCACATGAAGTCGGCGAGCTGCACCAGCACGATCTTGCCGGCCACGACTTCCCCCAGGCGCTCGGTGCTGGTGCCGGTGGCGAGGATGTGGAACGAGTCGATGGCGAGGCCGAGGTTGGCGCGGTCGGCCTCGGCCACCAGGTCCCAGGCCTGCGTGTACTCGTTCACGTGGCGGCCCCACGACAGCGCCTCGTAGGCGATGCGGATGCCGTAGGGGACCGCGAGCATCGCCAGCTTCTGCAGGTCCTTTTTCAACAACTCGGGATCGGCGGTCGCGTGCGACGAGGTCGACGAGCAGCAGAGCAGCACGCGCGAGCCGAGCGCATGGCACATGTCGAGCATCGCCTTGGCGATGTCCACCTTGTAGGCATGCAGGTGACCCGACAGTCCCTCGAAATCGCGCAGCACCTGGAAGCCGGTGACGCGCAGGCCGCTCTTGCGCACGGTTTCGGTGGCCGCGGCCGGGCCGCCGGGATGGCCGGCGAGGTCGTTGGCGTTCAGCATCACCTGGGTGAACCCGGCGGCGCGCATCGCGTCGAGCTTGGCCTCGAGCGGCCCCGCCAAGGTGATGGTGTCCATGCCGAAGTGGGCAAGATTCATAACTGCAGGTCTCGATTCATCCCTGCAAGTGACTCACGACCAGTTCGAAGGTGACACCGCCGAGATACACCTGCGTCAGCGCGCCTTTCTCGCTCGGCTGCACCGGGCCGCGGTCGACGAATACCACGCCTCGCGCTTTTAACGCCTGGGTTGCGGCGGGCACGTCGGGCGCGCCCAGGCCGATGCGCACCAGCTGCTCCTCCCAGTGGATCTCTTCCGATCCCGGCGGCGGCTCGATCAGCTGCAGGTAGAACTTGTGGCAAGGGCTCTCGAGCAGCGTGCCCTTCGGCAGCACGCCGAAGTATTCGCCCTCGGGCAGCACCGAGAAGCCGAACAGGTGGCGGTAGAAGTCGACCCAGTCGCGCGTGCGGTCGCCGTAGATGCTCTGCACCACGCCGAAGTAGTGCAGGCCGGCGAGCGCCGGCGGCTTGCGGTTGGTGTTCGAGTCGTAGACGAAATCGACGTCGTAGATCGAGAAGTCGCGGGTGCGGTCCACAAAATAAAGCAGGCTGTCGCCGACGCCGTGGATGCCGGGGATGTTGAGCTCCATCGCGGAGGCGCGCGTCGGGATCTCCCACGCGCCCATGGAAAGCGCGTGCGCCCAGGCCTGCCCGGCATCGCGCACGCGCAGCGCGATCGCCTTCAGCTGCGGCGTCGCCTCGCTCACGCCGTGCGAGTTGACGATCAGGTTCATCGTCCCCTGGCGGTAGAGCATCACCTCGCGCGAGCGGTGGCGCGCGACCGCGTGGAAGCCGATCTTCTCCAGCACCGCGCCCAGCGCCTGCGGCTGCGCGGTGGCGAACTCGATGAACTCGATGCCGTCGATGCCCACCGGGTTGGAGGGCTGGGGCAGAGGCTCGGCTATGGTCATTAGCGGGGTGGTTAAGTTATCCTAACAGCCTTGTTAATTTCAAGCAGGCGATGATGAAGGTGAGTGAAACGGCCGCGCAAGCGGCCCCGCGCGCGGCGATGCGCAAGCCGAAGGCGCCCGAAGCCAACCGCGCCCGCATCCTCAAGGCGGCGATCGACGAGTTCGCTTCGCGCGGCTTCAAGGGCGCGAGCATGGATGCGATCGCTGCGCGCACCCACACCACGCGCGCGATGATCAATTACTACTTCGGGGGCAAGGAGCAGGTCTACCTCGCGGTGCTCGAGCAGGTGTATTCCGAGATCCGCGAGGCGGAGGGCGACCTCGATCTCGAGCACCTGCCGCCGGTGGCGGCGATCCGGCGCATCGTCGAGTTCACCTACCAGTACTACCTGGCTCACCAGTATTTCGTGCGCATCGTGGTGGCCGAGAACCAGGCCAGAGGGCGGCATTTCCGCAAGTCGAAGGCGATGCGCACGCTCAACCGCCCGATCATCGACCGGCTCGCGCGCGTGATCGAGCGCGGCCAGGCGGATGGGCTGTTTCGCGGTGGCGTCGATCCGGTGGAGATCCACAAGTCGATCGCCGCGCTCGGCATGTTCAACGTCACCAACCAGTACACGTTCGGCAGCATTTTCCAGCGCGAGATGGGGGCGAAAGGCGACGTCGGCCGGCGCCGCTCCATGGTCGCGGACCTGATTCTCAGCTATCTCACCAGAGGAGGAAGTCAATGAAGTTCACCCGACGCAATGCCATCAAGGCGGGCGCCGCGCTCGCCGCGGCGGCAAGTTTTCCGGTTTTTTCTCAATCAAAAACAAAATTGCGCTTCGCCGCGGTATTTTCGGAAAAGGACATCCGCGCCGACATGGTTCGCCTGTTCGCGAAGGAGGTTGAGTCCGACTTCGAGCTCGAGCCGTTCTACAACGGCTCGCTGTTCAAGCAGGGCACCGAGCTGGTCGCCCTGCAGCGCGACAACCTCGAGATGGGCAACATCGCGCCGCAGGACATCTCCAAGCAGATCCCGGCGTGGTCGATCCTCACCTCGGCGTACCTGTTCCGCGACGCCGAGCACCTGAACAAGTTCTGGTCGGGCAATCTCGGCGCGGAATTCAAGAAGCAGGCGGAGTCCGAGGTCAAGGTGAAGATCCTCGGGCCGACCTTCTTCGGCACGCGCCAGGTGGGCCTCAAGCCGAACAAGAAGATCAACACCCCGGCCGACCTCGCCGGCATCAAGCTGCGCATGCCGCCGGGCGACGCCTGGCAGCTGCTCGGGCGCTCGCTCGGTGCGAATCCGACGCCGATGGCGTACGCCGAGGTCTACACCGGCCTGCAGACCGGCGCGATCGACGGCCAGGACAACCCGCTGCCGAACGTGCAGAACATGAAGTTCTACGAGGTCATGTCGCAGATCGTGCTCACTTCGCACCTCGTCGGCTACGACCTGCTGACGGTGAACCTGAAGACCTGGAACGCGATGGGCGCGGCGAAACAGAAATCCTTCCAGGCCGCGGCCGACAAGGCGATCGCCTGGAGCGCCGCCGAGCACGCCAAGCGCGAGGCCGAGCTCGCCGACGGCTTCAAGAAGCAGGGCCTGCAGGTCTACGCGCCGGACCAGAATGCCTTCCGCGCCCACGCGCAGAAGGTCTACCTCGCGTCTGACGAGGCCAAGAGCTGGCCGAAGGGGATGCTCGAGAAGATCAACGCGCTGAAGTAATCGCGTGATGCGGGAAGCGTGGGGCTGGCTGCGGCGACGGGCGGAGAACGTCGCCGCGGCCATGCTCGCGGTGATGTTCGCCGCGTTCATCATCCAGATCGTGTTCCGCTACTTCTTCAATTTCCCCACCGGCTGGACCACCGAGCTCACGGTAATCATGTGGCTGTGGCTGGTGCTCTGGGGCTCGGCGTTCGTGCTCGGCGAGAAGGAAGAGATCCGCTTCGACCTCATCTATAGCGCGGTCCGGCCGCGGGTGCGCATCGGCATGGCGATCGTGTGCGCGCTGGTCGTCATCGGCCTGTACGGCGCATCGCTGAAAGCCTCCTTCGACTACGTCAGCTTCATGAAGGTCGAGAAGGCGTCGTACCTCAGGATCCGCATGGACTGGCTGTACTCGATCTACATCGTCTTCCTGGTGGCGATCATCGTGCGCTACCTGTGGCTTCTGTCGCAGCTCCTGCGCGGCAAGGACCCGGAGGCCGGCACCGATCCGACCAAGGTGAGCTCGGGCCTGTGACGCTCGCCTTCGCGCTCTGCCTCGTCGCCATCGTCGCCCTGAGCCTGCTCGGGCTGCCGATCGGCCATGCGATGATCGCCGGCTCGATCCTTTACCTGTTCGTCAAGGGAATCGACCCGGGCACCGCCGCCGAGCAGCTGTTGAACGGCATGTACTCGAGCTTTCTGCTGCTCGCGATCCCGCTGTTCATCCTCGCGGCCGAGTTCATGAACGCCGGCGCGATCATGGACCGGCTGCTGCGCTTCTGCAACGCGCTGGTCGGCCGTTTCCGCGGCGGCCTCGCCCACGTCAACGTGGTGCAGAGCATCATCTTCGCCGGCATGTCGGGCTCCGCGCTCGCCGACGCGGCGAGCTCTGGCAAGCTGATGCAGTCGCTGATGACGCGCGACGGCCGCTATACGCCGGCCTTCGCCGCCGCGCTCACCGCGGTCTCGTCGGTGATCGGGCCGATCATTCCGCCGTCGATTCCGATGGTGCTGTACGCGCTGATCTCCGACACCTCGATCGGCTACCTGTTCCTCGGCGGCGTGATCCCGGGCCTGCTGATCGGCGCCTCGCAGATGGGGCTGATCGCGATCACCGCGCGGCGCCGGAACTTTCCGGTCGAGGCGAAGATTCCGCTGCGCGAGCTGCCGCGCATCACCTGGGAAGCTTTTCCCGCGCTGCTGATGCCGGTGATCCTGTTCGGCCTGCTCTACTCCGGAATCACCACCCCGACCGAGGCCGCGGCGGCAGCGGCGGCGTACGCCTTGCTCGCGTCCATGATCCTCTATCAGTCGGTCGGCTTGCGCGACATCTACAACTCTCTCAACACCAGCGCCCGCATCACCATCTCCATCGGCATGCTGATCGCCGGCGCGATGGTGTTCAATTACGTGGTCACGGTCGAGAACATTCCGAAGACCGTGGCCGCCATCCTGCAGTCGTACCAGCTGTCGCCGTTCACCTTTCTGCTGTTCGCCAACATCCTGCTGCTGATCCTCGGCTGCTTCCTGGAGGGCACCACCATCCTGCTGGTGATCGTGCCGGTCCTGCTGCCGACCGCGGCCGCGCTCGGCATCGACCCCGTGCATTTCGGCGTGGTCTGCGTGGTGAACATCATGATCGGCCTGGTCACGCCGCCCTACGGCCTGCTGCTCTTCCTGATGGTCAAGATCGGACAGGTCTCGCTGACCGAGCTGGTGCGGGAGGTGACCCCTTTCCTGTGGGCGATGATCGCCGCGCTCGCGCTGATGACGTTCGTGCCGGAGGTCGTGCTCTGGCTGCCACGCCTTTTCGGCTATAAGGGCTGAGATGCTGGGCAGGGCTGCAGTCGCGATGTGGTGGGACGTAGCGCCCGAGGTCCGCGCGGAGTGGGAGCACTGGCATTCGAGCGAGCACATGCCCGAGCGCCTCGCCATCCCGGGATTCCTGCGCGGCACGCGCTGGGTGGCGCGATCCGGCGAACCGTCGTATTTCGTGCTCTACGAAGTCGCGGAGCTGGCCACGATCACGAGCGGCGCGTACCTCGAGCGCCTCAACAATCCGACATCCTGGTCGCGAAAGATGATGCCGCACCATCGCAACATGGTGCGCAGCCTGTGCGCGGTGCGCGCCGGCTGGGGCGGCGGCGTGCCGCAGGTGCTGGCAACAATACGTTTTGCGCCGACAGCGGTTCTACCCAAGCTGCCGCGAGGCCAAGGCCTGACCGGCGCGCATTTGCTCGAGTCCCAGCCGATGCCCGCCGTGCAGACAGCGGAGCAGAAGATCCGCGGCGGCGACGCGAGCGCGGATTGGGTGATGCTCGTCGGCGGCTACCACGGGGAAGCGCTGGCGCCGACGCCGCTGCCCGAGGGCGTGGTTGGCTTCTATCGCCCCGCCTACTCGCTGAGCGCGGGAGAAATCGCGTGAGCAAGCTCCTGGTCGGGCTGATCGGCGCCGGCATCCAGCGCTCGCTCTCGCCGGCATTGCAGGAGGAAGAAGCGCGGCAGCACGGGCTGCGGCTGCACTACCAGCTGATCGATATCGCCGGTACTGGCGTCGAGGTGCTGCCGGAGCTGATCCGCGCGGTCCGCATCATGAAGTTTGCGGGCCTGAACGTCACTTTTCCGTGCAAGCAGGCGGTGATCCCGCTGCTCGACGAATTGTCGGACGAAGCACGCGCCATCGGCGCCGTGAACACCGTGGTGCGCGAGGGCGATCGCCTCGTCGGCTACAACACCGATGCCTCGGGCTGGGCCTGGGGCTTTCAGCGCGCGCTGCCGAAGGCCGACCTGTCGCGCGTGGTGCTGCTTGGCGCGGGCGGCGCGGGTGCGGCGGTCGGCCACGCCGCCTTGGGCCTCGGCGTTGCCGAGCTGTTGATCTTCGATGTCGAGGCGTCCCGGGCCGCCGCACTTGCCTCGCGCTTGGGCAAGAAGGCATCTCCCGCTAAAGATCTGAAAAGCGCAATGGCGTCTTCCGCCGGCCTGATTCACTGCACGCCGATCGGCATGTCCGGCCACGCGGGCATGCCCGTCGATGCGTCGTGGCTGCGCCCATCCATGTGGGTGTCCGAGATCGTCTATGTGCCGCTCGAGACCGAGCTGCTCAAGGCAGCGCGGCGCGCCGGTTGCGCCACCGCCGACGGCGGGCACATGAACGTCGGCCAGGCGATCCGCGGCTTCAAGCTGTTCACCGGGCGCGACGCGGACGCCGCGCGCATGGACTCGCATTTCCGCCGGCTGGTGGCATGACGCGCAAGATCGGCCTCGCGGCGCTCACGGTGCTCGAGCTCTCGCCGCAGGACCAGGTTGCGCTCGCGGCCCAGGTTGGCTACGACTTCGTCGGCCTGCGCCTGATTCCCGTCGCCGGCCAGCCGCATCAACATGTCATCGACGTGGCGGCGATCGAGAAGCGCCTCGCCGACACCGGCATGAAGGTATTCGACGTCGAGGTGTTCCGCCTCGATCCGGAAACGAAGGTGGCCGACTACGAGCCGATGCTCGAAATCTCGGCGCGCCTGCGCGCGAGCGACCTGCTGGTGCACGGCGCGGATCCCGAGCGCACGCGCCTCGCCGACAACTGGGGCCGCCTGTGCGACCTCGCGGCCCGCTACCGCCTGGCGGCGAACCTCGAGCCGATGCCGTGGGTCGAGATCAGCACCATCGCCAAGGCGAACCGCATCCTCGAGCTCGCGCCGCGCAACAACGCGGCGGTGCTGCCGGACGCGATCCATTTCTTCCGCGAACAGAACCGCCTCGAGGAGCTGGCGACTGCGAAGACGCGTTACGTGCAGTTCTGCGACGCGCCGCGCGAGAAGCCGGCGAGCGTGGACGAGATTCGGCGCCAGGCGCGTGCGGATCGGCTGATGCCGGGCGAGGGCGGGCTCGACCTGCGCGGGCTGCTCGCCGCGCTGCCGCCCGATCTCCCGGTGTGCCTCGAAATTCCCTACGCCCGGCCGATTCCGCCGCTGGAACGCGCCCGACTCGCGCTCGCGAAGAGCAGGCCGTTCCTTTGAGGCGGGAAGCTAGCTGCGCGGCAGCGCCGCGCGGTAGCGCATGAAGTTGCTGCGCTGCCCGAGCAGCAGCTTGGCGAGCTCCTCGAGCATCTCGTCGCTTAGCTCGTCGGCCGGCACCACGAAGTCGTCGGTCGCAAGGCGCAGCGCGTTCTTGCCGTAGAACAGCAGGCGGCGGCCCTCGATGTCGGCCTTGAGCGTGAAGCTCACGGTGAGCGCCACCGGGATGGTGAACTTGACCTTGCCGAGCGACCCGTACGCGGTCTTGGTCTCGACTTCGGCCGCCTTGATGTTCGACAGCCACAGCATGTCGCGCACCTTCTTGATGGTGGGCGGCATGTCGCGCTCGACTACCAAGTTGCCAGGCGCGGCCCATTTCACGTAGAAGTCCATGTAGTCATAGACGTCGCGGTCGGCGAACTTGCGCTTGCGCGGGTCGACGAAGCCGCCGGCGTACTTCATGCCCTTCAGCGCGCCGACGCCCTCGATGTCGTAGACCATCGGGTTGGCGGGCTTCAGCACCTCGAGCTGCTTGAAAAGCTCGAGCAGGTAGAGGAACGCGCGGTGCATGGCCTCGTCCACCACGCGTGTGTTTTCCTGCAGGTTGCTGCGTTGCAGGCTGTCGTGCGTGCGCACCATGTCAGCCTGGCGCTTGAGATCATCGAGCAATCCCATTGTGGTCTCCCCCAGTGCCGGAAATTGTGCCTTACTTTTGGCGTGGATTCCTTAGCCCCGCATCCGGCGCGCGATACGCCCCGGAACGGATGTCGCGCACCAGGCGGGCGAGGCTTTTCGCCGCGTTCTCCACCTGCACGAAGGTCTCGGGCTGGGCGTCGAGCTTGTCGTGGCTGGTGGCGTAGGGCTCCCAGTAGCCGATGAGGGTGTCGACCGCGGCCTGCGCGCCCGCCTGGATCATGCCGATGCTGGTGAGCCATTCGCTCAGCGCTTCACGCACGCCTTCATGCCCCTGCGAGTCGCCGTGCGCCACGACCGCGAACGCGCGCCCGGCGAGATGGCGCGGATAAGGCCATCCCGCGAGCTCGAGCGCCTTGGCGGCGGCCGGATCCTTGCCGCGCGTGGTGGTCGGGTCGGGGTTGCCGCCGTCGGCGCACACCAGGCGGTCCATCATCAGCTTCAGGCTGGCCGGCGCCTGGTACCAGTGCACCGGGCAGAGCACGAACACGCCGTGCGCGGCGACCCAGCGCGGGTAGAGTTCCGCCATCCAGTCGTTGGTCTGGCCCATGGCATGGTTCGGGTAGCAGCTGCACGGCCAGTGGCACAACGCCATCGAGGTCGACACGCATGCCTTGCAGGGATGGATCACCTTCCACGGCTCGTCGGCGAGGTGCGACAGCTCGAGCAAGTCGACCTCGAACCCGCCCTGCGCCTCGATCGTCTTCGCGGCGTGGCCGGCGAGCCGGCGGGTCTTGGAGACTTCTCCCGGGCAGGTGTGCTCGCTGCGCGTCGAGCCGCTGACGATCAGGATGCGGGATTGGGTTTTGGAATCCTTCCGCCTTCGTTCGGCATCCTTGATCGCCTGGCGCGTCTGCAACCATTCGACGGGCAGGTTGAAGTTCGGGTCGGAAAACTCCGCCCCCGCGGCCTGCGTGCGCGGCGACTTGCGGTATTTGATGTACCCGTCCCATGACAGCTCGCAGATCTTCTCCAGCTCCGCCTTCACGCCGTCGAACGCCGGGTCGTAGAAGCGCTCGAAGAAGCGCTTGCGGAATTCCTCGCGCGTGAGCGGGACGTACTGCGTGAGCTTGCGCACCGTGGTCATGCCGGATCCTGTTTATAAAAGAGCTTCAATTGGTCGTACACGTCCGGATATCGCCGGCGTGTTTCGACCGGGTCGGTGAAGAATGACTCGCTGATCACCGCGAAGAATTCGGAAGGGTGCTCGGCCGCATACGGATCGAGCCAGGTTTCCTTATCCCGGTCCACCGCGTCGCAGAAGCCCTCGTAGGCCTGCTTGAACGCCGCCAGCCACGCTTTGCGCGACATGCCGGCGTGCAACGGCGGCACGCCGTCGGCGGCGCCGCTCAGCATGTCGAGCTTGTGCGCGAACTCGTGGAGCACCACGTTCATCGCCGGATCGTGGGTCATCGCATCCCACGACAGCACCACCGGGCCGCCGGGCATCGCCTCGCCCGCGAGCTCGTCGTCCCACTCGTGCACCACGCCGTCTTCGTCGATCTCCTTGCGCTGCACGCGGAAATCGCCGGGATAGACCACGATGCCGGTAAAGCCCGCATACCAGTCGAGGCCGAGTTCCAGGATCGGCAGGCAGGCCTGCGCCGCGATCGAGACGCGCATCGCGTCGGTCACTTCCAGGCTGTGCGCGCCGATCAGCTGTTTTTCGGCCAGAAACAGAAGCGCGAGCTCGCGGAGCTTCGGCGTGCCCGGAAGGAAGCGCAGTCCGGCCGTGGCGTCCTGCCACAGCGCGTCGTCGATATGATGCCTGCGCAGTACCCGCCTGCGCCGCCATTCGGCCAGCCAGCCCATGCCCGTAAAATACCGCATGGTTTCGGTTGTCCGCCTGCACCCGCAATCGAGCGCGGCCGCGCTCGAGCCGCTCGCCCTCGGGCTCGAGCCATCCGAGCGCGCGCTCGTCGGCCGCGCGCTCGACTTCGCCGAGCCGCTCTACGCCGGCCAGGTCCTGTCCACCGGCGAGCCGGTCTGGGCGCACGCCCTCGGCCTGGCCGGGAACCTCGCCGCCATCGGCGTCGACGCGACCGCGCGCGCGGCCGGGGTGCTGTTCGCAGCGCCGAAGTACCTGCCCGAAACCGAGAAGCTTCAGGATTCCTTCGGCGAGGAGGTGGCGGCGATTGCCGCCGGTGTCGAGAAGCTCTACCAGCTGCGCCTCGCCACGCGCGGCACGCCGAGCGAGCAGAACGAGATCCTGCGCAAGATGGTCCTCGGCATGGTCGAGGACGTGCGCGTGGTGCTGGTTCGCCTGGCGAGCCGGACCCAGACGCTGCGCTGGTTTTCGAAAAACAAGACCGAAGAACGTGTGCCCTACGCACGCGAGACGCTGGATATCTATGCCCCGCTGGCGAACCGGCTGGGCGTGGGCCAGCTCAAGTGGGAGCTGGAGGACCTGTCGTTCCGCTTCCTCGAGCCCGAGCTCTACAAGCGCATCGCGCAGATGCTGGACGAGAAGCGCCTGGAGCGCGAGCAGTACATCACCCAGGCGATGAAGGCGCTGTCGGGTGAGCTGGCGGCGGTCGGCGTCAAGGCCGAGATCAGCGGCCGGCCGAAGCACATCTATTCGATCTGGAACAAGATGCGCGCCAAGAGCCTCGACTTCTCCGAGGTGTACGACGTGCGCGGCGTGCGCGTGATCGTGCCTGAAGTGAAGGACTGCTACACCGCGCTCGGCGTGGTGCACAACCTGTGGACGCCGATCCCCAAGGAATTCGACGACTACATCTCGCGGCCCAAGGGCAACCTGTACCAGTCGCTGCATACCGCGGTGCTCGGCCCGCGCGGCCGGACGCTGGAGGTGCAGATCCGCACCCAGGAGATGCACACGCAGGCCGAGTACGGCGTCGCCGCCCACTGGCAGTACAAGGAGAAGGCCAAGACGTCGAAGGCGTTCGAGCAGAAGGTGGCCTGGCTGCGCCAGCTGCTCGCGTGGCGCGACGAAGTGCCGATCAAGAAACCGCAGATCGACGACGTGATCTATGTGCTCACGCCGCAGGGCCGGGTGATCGACCTGCCGGCGGGCTCGACGCCGATCGACTTCGCCTACGCGCTGCACAGCGACCTCGGCCACCGCTGCCGCGGTGCGCGCGTCGACGGCCACATCGTGAAGCTGGACACGGCGCTCGCCAGCGGCCAGCGCGTCGAGATCGTCACCGCCAAGACCGGCGGCCCGTCGCGCGACTGGCTCAACCTGGAGCGCGGCTTCGCGAGGAGCGCCCGCGCGCGCCACAAGATCCGCCAGTGGTTCAACGCCAAGGCGCTCGCCGACACCGTCGCCGCAGGGCGCGCTACGGTGGAGAAGGAGCTGCGGCGCGAGGGCAAGATGCACGTCAACCTGGACGCGCTTGCAGGGAAGCTGGGGTTCGGCAAACCCGACGAGATGTTCGCCGCGGTGGCGCGCGACGAGGTCAACCTGCGGCAGCTTCAGGTCGCGCTCAGGGGCGAAGAAGCTGCGTTACCGGTTCTCAAAAAGCAAAAGAAAACCGCGACCGGCAAGGCTTCCATGCTGGTCGTGGGCATGGGCGGCCTCGCCACGCAGCTCGCCAAGTGCTGCAAGCCGGTGCCGCCCGATCCGATCCGCGGCTTCGTCACGCGCGGCAAGGGCGTGTCGATCCACCGCGAGGACTGCGCCAGCTTCAAGCGGCTCGCCGAGCAGCAGCCCGAGCGCGTGATGGAGACCGAATGGGGGACCACCGACGCGGCTTACACCGTCGACATGACGGTGACGGCCAGCGACCGGCGCGGCCTGCTGCGCGATATCGGCGACGCGCTGGCGCGCGAAAAGATCAACGTCACCGCGGTGCGCACCCAGTCGCGCGACGACCTTGCCTTCATGCGCTTCACCTTCGACGTCGCGAACGTGGCGCAGCTCAGGCGCGCGATGGCGCTGGTGCGCGAGCTCAAAGGGGTGATCCGGGTGGCGCGCGGCTGATGGAAGCCTGGCTCCAACTGCCGATCGGGTATGCCGGCCTGGCGCCTTTCCTGGCCGGGTTCGTGGTGGCGCTGGCGCTCTATCCGCTACGGGTCGACGGCCTCGCCGCGGCGGCGGGTTTCTGCGTTACGGCCTGGCTCCTCGGCGAGCTGCAGTTCCCGCCGTCTTCCGCCAACGGCAAGCTCGTGCTGGTGGTGCTCGCCGCGGCGGCGCTCGGCCTGCTCGCGGATTTCACTTTCCGCAGCGCCCGTACCACGGCCTACGTTCTCGGGGTCGTGTGCGCGCTTGCCGCGCTGTGGGTGTTCCTGCCCGCGCTTCGGCAAAAGGCGGCGCTGCAGATGTTCATCGCGGGCGGCGGCGTCGCCATCGTCGTTGCGTGGACCGTGGCCTGGACCGCAACGCTGCACGCAGATTCCGTGCGCGCCGGTGCGGTCGGCCTGGGGCTCGGGCTCGGCGCGGGAGTGAGCGCGCTCATGACCGCGAGCGCAGCGATCGCCTACCTCGGCATCGGCCTGGGGGCGGCGTGCGGCGGCTTCCTGATCGTGCAGATGATCTTCAACCGGCGCGTCGACGCCGGGCTGGTGTTCTGCCTGACGGCGGGCCTGGCGGGCGCGCTCGTCGCCGCCGGCGCGCTCCTGCTGGGCAGGCTGGGCTGGATCGAAGTCGCCATCCTCGCGCTGGTGCCGCTGGCGGCGCGCCTGCCGGTGCCGCCGCGCTGGCCGGTGTGGGCGCAGGCGGGACTGGCCTCTTTCTACACGCTGGCGTGCGGCGGCGCAGCAGTCGCCCTGCGTTACGTCTAAATTGCGTCAGCGCTAGAATGAATCCACAACACAACAAGGGAGGGAATGGCAAATGAACCATCTCGTCGGCCGTATCCTGCTCGCGCTGGTCTTCGTCGTGGCCGGCAGCCGCAAGTTGATGACCACGGCGGCTACGGCCGGCTATTTCGCCAAGCTCGGGTTCCCGATGCCGGAAGTAATGGTCTGGGTCGCGATCGCGTTCGAGGTGATCGGCGGAGTCCTGCTCATTGTCGGCTGGAAGACGCGCTATGCGGCCTGGGCGCTTGCGCTGTTCACGCTCGTCGCGACCTTCGCCGCGCACCGTTTCTGGGAATTCGGCGATGCCGCGCAGTACGCCGCCCAGATGAACAACTTCCTGAAGAACCTGGCGATCATCGGCGGGATGGTGCTCATCGCCGCCACCGGTCCTGGGCCTCTCAGCGTGGACGGGCGGCGGCGAACTTCCTGACGGATCGCTAACCGAACAGGTTCTGCGCGACGCCGGCGCGGGCGAAGATCCCGTCGCGCGAATTCTCGAGCTGGCGGCGCAGGCTGCGCAGGTCGACGTCGAGCAGCTTGCCTTTCCACTTGCGCACCTTGCCCGCGACGATCACCGTCTCGACGTTGGTGCGCTCCATCAGCGACACGACCGCGCCCGGCACGTTGTTGAGCGGCGCGACGTTGATCGCCTCGGCGTCGAGAATGAGGATGTCGGCCTCCTTGCCCGGGGTGAGCGAGCCGGTCTTCTTGTCGAGCCGCAGCGCCTTTGCGCCGTTGATCGTGGCGTAGCGCAGCGCGTCGCGCGCGGTCAGCGGAGCCGGTAGCTCGGCGGGCGGCCTCGGCCAATAGGCGAAACCCGGGTTGTCGCCGGACGGTACCGCGGTTTGTGGAAGCTCCCAGTTCCGCGGGTCGGGGAGGTTCTGGTTCCCGTTCGGCTTGTCCAGGGTCTGCTGGTTCACGATCATGCGCTGCAGGTTCATGCACACGCGCATCTGGGTGAAGAAGTCCGCCGTCATGGTGACTTCCACGTCGGTACTGAGCGAAGGCTCCAGCCCCATCTGCTGCATCCGGATGATCGGCGGCATGCCGTGCCGCATGTTCATCTCGATCGGGAAGGCGATCGATACCTGCGCGCCTGCGTCCTTGACCCGCTGCCAGGCGGCGTCGGACATCCCGGTCATGTGAATGAACAGGTTGTCCGGCCCGATGCCGATGGTGCCGAGGCCGCCGGTTCCAGCGGCGAGCCGGTCGAAGATTGGCCGGATGCCGAATGGCGAAAGGATGTGCGCCGCGATCTGCAGGTCGAGCTGGCGCCCGATCTTCCAGGACTGGTCGGTCGACGCATCCCCAAGGTAGACCTCGCCGCCCATGATCATGTGAACCAGCTGGTCGCTCGACGAGAACCACTGCTTCTTGATGCGGGGCGCGTCGGCCGGATACTGGTTGCCGGGATTGCTGCCGATCACGGCAGCGCCCGCGCTTTCGAAGAAGCCGAAGGCGGCTCGGCGCTTGGTATCGAACAGAGCCTGGATCGCGGCGTCGGAGTGAGCCGGCGAGTGGTGGATCTGCGAGACGTCGTGCACCGTCGTGACGCCATCGTCGAGCTGCGCCAGCCCGCCGAACAGCTCGCTGATGTACACATCCTCCGGCTTGTACACCGGCGCGAACGTGAGCAGGATGTACTGGAAGTAGTTGGGCTGCGCGCTCGCCGAGCCCGAGCCGTCGTCGATCAGGATGCCGTTGGCGAGGAAGCTGCGCAGCGCGGTCTCGAACTGGTGGTGGTGGGTGTCGATGAAGCCCGGCATCACCACGCGGCCCTCGGCGTCGATCTCGTCGGCGCCGCCGGCATGCAGGTTGCGCCCGACCGCGAGGATCTTCTTGCCTTCCACCAGCACGTCGCCGCGCACGAAGTCGCCCACCTTCGGGTCCATCGACATGACGTGGCCGTTGCGGATCACATATCTGCGCCCGGGCCGTCCACTGTCGCGCGGGCCCTCATCGTCGTTCGCCAAAGCCGGGCGCGGGTCGAACAGGCTCATTCCCGCGGCCGCGGCGGCGGTCGCGGTCGAAGCCTTCAGGAAGTCACGTCGTCCGAGTTGCGATCTGGTTTTCGAATGGTTCTGCGGCCTGCCTGCGTCGCATAGCGTGCACATGGGGCTCCCTCCTCTAGGGGGTTGGTATTACGGCTTCTTCCAAAACCATTCTGGACACGCTGCGAGTGGGAAGTAAATGCGGCAGGCGCGGTGGGACGCGCGGCAGTGGGCAAGGATGGCTGGATAAACGTTGTTTCATCTGGCCGATTGCGCGCCGCCGCGGACAGGCGTAGGTTGTCTGACAACAGACAAGAGGAGGGATCATGGGCCGCATCGCTCATCTCGCTGTTGTGCTCGCGCTCGCCGTGCCGTTTTCCCCAGCCTTCGCGGACAGTGCGCGCAAATGCAGTCCGCGCGGCGATTCGGTGCCGACTTCACTCGGCGCAACCGGCTGGGCAGCGGTCGACGGCCCGGTCACCGGCGGCTGCGGCGCCACGCCGTCGCGCACCTTTGACGTTTACACGCGCAGCCAGCTCGTCGATGCCCTGACCAAGGGCCATTCCAAGGGCGGCAAGGAGCACAAGCTCGACGACCACTCCAAGATCATCTACGTGCATGGCACCATCGACCTGAACGTCGACGACGCCAACGTCCCGCTGCACGAGGAAGACTACATGCGCATGTGCAATTACACCGCGCATGCCACCTTCTACGACCCGACGACCGGCAACCAGAACGGCAGCGGCGGCTTCTTTGGCGCCTACAAGGCCGCGTACGATCCGAACCTCTGGATCCGGCAGTCGCTCGACCCGGCCGACAACCGGCCGCCGGCGTTGCCGACCGCGTCGCCGACCGGAGAACCAACGCTCGAAGGCTGGCGCCTGTGCTTCCAGCGCAAGCAGGCCGAGCGCGTGATGATCGATGTCGGCTCGAACAGCTCGATCATCGGCGCGGGCAGCGACGCCCGCATCGTCAACGGCGGCCTGCGCCTGGGCTTCGTCAGCCAGACCGATCCGAACGATCCCGAGAACTACC